>JAEEGL014723538.1_pt1 | contig 28740 bp, 18 predicted proteins | sample 9134231 | NCBI WGS metagenome assembly JAEEGL01 (sample SAMN16246548, study PRJNA631951) | gut metagenome | biome: gut microbiome; feature: rumen; material: fiber-attached | host: Bos | place: Iran: Karaj | collected 2018-10 | reverse complement strand
TTCTTCTATCATGGTGTTAAGTCCATAAGGCTTTTCATCAACAAAATCCTTCATTTGAACTTTTTCTAGAACTTTTTCAACATCTTCAACGCTTGCTTTTCTGTTTCCTAGTGTCAAGTTATTGTAAATTGTATCTTGGAACCAGAAATCATTTTGTGAAACGTAAGCAACTTTTCTTCTAATAGATGACGTTGTAATGTCATTGATGTTCTTACCATTAACTAAGATTGCTCCGCTCTGTTACATTATAAAAGTTCATTATTAGCTTTATAAGTGTTGTTTTACCAGAGCCACTAGTTCCAATGACTCCAACGCTTTCGCCAGAATTAATCTTTAAGTTTAGTCCTTTAATAATTGGGTCCTTGAATCCATATTGGAAGACTACATTTTTAAATTCAATATTCTTAATGTTTTCTGTTAAGTTTTGTCTACTCTTATTAATGTCTTTTTCTGTCGTAGATCTAAATACATCATCTAATCTTTCAAGTGCTGCATCAATTTCATACATTTGATCTTGAAGTCCAATTATATAACCAACTGGTGCCGAAATGTATCCAACCAAAGTGTATAAGTACATCAAATCACCTGTTGATATTTCTCCTCTCATAGCAAGAATGGCTAGGAAAGAAAGCATGCATAGACCGGTTACTTTAATTATAGTTGAGCTCAAATCACTTTGAGCTTGTGAAAACTGATTTCCAGAATAAGAACTATCTTGGAAAGTCTTATACTTTTGAGCCATTGTTGACTCAACTAAGTTCTCGGAATTATAGCTCTTTATCGTTTCATGTCCAATAAAAGAAGCATTTGCATAAGAATAAACATCTGAATTTGCTTTTATAGTTTTCTTAGATATCTCTGCAAGTTTTTTCTTAAACACAAGCTGTATAAATGCCACTATTTCAAGCATTAGAACAGTTAGTACTACTATCTGCCAGCTGTGATTTAGAATTAACGTTATGATAGCAAAAATGGCATATACAAAGTCAATTACGAATTCAAAAGTAAAGTTTGTAATTAAGCTTCTAATCGAATCTCCATCCGAAAATCTTGTCGATAAATCTCCTGCTGTTCTAGAAGCAAAGAATTTCATTGGAAGATCCGTCATTCTATTATAAATGTTAATTATCAGTTCTTTATCAAGGTACTTATTAAACTTGATAGTAACTTTTAACTTTAGCCAGTTTACTACAACCGTGAAAACATATATTCCAATCGTCATAAGTAAAAGTTGTAATAGTAGTTGAAGGTTATTAGTTGGAATAACGTTGTCCACAAGCTTTGAATAAAACTTCGCCGCAACAATTGAAATTGCTGAGATAATTCCTGAAATAATAAATAATTCTATTAAATACTTTTTGTATTTTGCTATTAGTGAGAATATGAACTTATAGTTCTTTCTGTATTTTTTGTTTTCCATGAAGTTTTCGGTTGGTTCTAACGTCATTACTTGGCCTGTCCAGATTCTAAGGAAGTTTTCCCAACTCATGTCAACTTGCCCATTTGCCGGGTCGCCAAGCACCACTCCCTTATCATTAACTTCAAATAAAACCATGTAGTGCAAATATAGGCCATCTACTATTGTATGGACTATTAAAGGAAACTTTAATTCTCCACTAAATAAATCATCTTTTTCAACTTCATCATAGCCATCTGCATTTAAATGTAGTTTTTCAGCTGCTAGTTTTAAGGAATACATTGAGTTGCCTTCTCTGTCTGTTTGAGCAAACTCTCTAATTACAGCTAGCGACATTTTATCTACTCCATAATAAGCACAAATCATAGATAAACATGCCACACCACAATTCATTTCATCAGGCTGTCTTACAATTTTATACTTCATATAAAATCCTCTCCAATAAAACTATAATGATACTGCAATTCTTGATTTATTACTTACCTTTCTATCAACTACTTTAAAAGCAGATTTAAGATTAGATACTGATTTTTGGACTTTGGTTTCGTCATCTGTGTAGATGTATCCAATAATATCGCCCATTTCAACCTTATCTCCAACCTTTTTAGATATTTCTATACCAACGCCATACTCTAATTCTAATTTTTCAGAGTGTCTAATTGCGTTTAAGTATTGTGCTGTGGTTCTAATAGCAGACACATCGATTTCATCAACATAGCCCGAAAAATCTGCCATAACTGGGAACGACTTCTTTAGAGTTGTATTAACAACCTTGTTGTCGGTTAATGCTAGTAATTTGTTGTAAGCTATTTTACTTTCTATAGCACTCATTATCTTCTTAGTGTTGAAGTTTTTATCTGAGTCTTTAGTCTGTAGCGCCAAAACTTTATTTCCAATTTCAAGCAACAATTCTTTTACGTCCTTTGCCATTTCTCCTTCAAGACCACGTAATGCTTCTCGAGTTTCTAAAGATGTTCCAAAAGAGTTTCCTAAAGGTTCATTTAACTTTGTAATGACGCATTTAACATTTATTCCTACATTTTCGTTGTTGCCTATCTTGATTAAATATTTTGCAAGTTTCTTTGCATCATTAACCGTTTTAACATAAGCTTTATCACCATAAGAAATGTCAAAGACAACATTTTTAAAGCCTAAGGCAAGCTCTTGGCTTATAAGGTTTACAGCTATAATAGAAATGTCATCATTACATGCGATGTCATTTCTAAGCTTATATAATTTATTTTCAACAGGAGCTAGGTTTTCAGGCTCTCTAACTAATATTGGAACGCCTTCATTAACTAACTGCTTAATCTCGCTTTTATTATTTTCGGTTATATCTCTAACCATCATATTAGGAAGCTTATCTTTAACACCAATTTCTCTTCCTACTGTTTTTATAGTTGAAAGCCCCATAGCATCTAAAATAGCCATGAGCATTATTATTATTTTATCGTCCATTCCACCTATAGGATGTATATCAACAAGCTTGTTAGAGATTTCATATATTTCTATCTGCTTTCCGCTCTCCGAAACGGCCTTGGCAAAGTAAGCCATCTCCTTTTCAGATAGACCTCTAACATTCATCATAGCAAGCAGTGCTGCTGCTTGCTCTTTCAATATCTCATCCTTATTGTATGAGGAAATAAAAAACTCCATCTCCTCTTCTGTTAGTTCTTCATTATTTCTTTTCTTTTTTATTAAATCTCTAATGTAAATCATAAATCGTCACCTCAAAAAATAATAAAAACATATAATAACCCATGTAAATTCTACTAGATAAAAGGTACATACTTCAACAAAATAACGATTTTGTAAAATAGATTTAACGATAAAGAAAAGGTGATAGCTCATGCTACCACCTCGAGAATGAAAATAACCACCACGACTGCAAAGTATATTCCTAGTACGATATTGGCTGTCCGACCATGTATTGCTTTCTTGAGAACTAGGATTGCCATAATAGACGATGCAATCATGAATACTGGGGAGAAGAAACAAAGCACAATTGCTACCACAGAAGTCAGTACAATGGATAGAAATAGCTTGAGGTCAAACTCATACCACAGTACATATTTGAAAAGCACATAGACGCAAATCGCAAAGGTGAACAAAAGCGACGCTACCAAGACGGGCACGGAATGAAATATCGTCCCAACAGTACCTAGCATGTTCAGCTCCTCCTTTATTTCAAGTCGTCATTTGTCAACAAGAAAGAATCCAACGTTCATTTTCGCCTATTATATATCATTTTATGGCTTTTTTCAACCGCAAATTATGAGGACTATACCTTGCTTTCTGCACGAAAATTAAAAAAAGCCTGCTACTTTCGTAGCAGGCAGGCTTTGAGTTACTCCACCAAAGGAGCATTGTACAAGTAGGCGTAATAGTCCCTACACATTCTTTCGGTCGAGCACTCTTCGAGAGCAGTATAGATAGAGGCATACATCATGTGGCTCCACGCATCCTTGTCAGCGAAAGCCGGCATGACCTTTTCCTCAATGACCCTGTACAAGTACCTGGCATCAGTATACTTGTCATGGGACACCGTTTCACCGATAATCCAGCCATTAACACCATAGCGAGCGCTCTTATACCACCAGCCATCGGCGGTGGAAAGGTTGAGCACGCCATTGGCAGCAGCCTTCATACCAGAAGTGGAGCACGCCTCAAGCGGAATCTGCGGATTCCCGAGCCAAACATCTACGCCCTGAGTCATGAGCATAGCAACCTCAACGTCGTAGTTCTGAAGGAACACAACGTTATTGGGATAGCGCCTGGCCATTTCGTAAAGCCGCATAAGAATTCCCTTGCCGCCATAGTCCTTGGGATGAGTTTTGCCAGAGAAGATGATCTGCAGGTTGTATTTTGCAATCAACTTCTCGAACCAGGCAATATCCTCAAAGATAAGGTCAGCGCGCTTATACTCGATAACACGACGGGCAAAGCCAATGATAATAGACTTTTCATCAAGCTTCACACCGTTGCGCTTTTGCACCTCTTCGACCAGCCTATGCTTATTGACAGCATGCGCCGCAAGAAGTGCATCGTACGAATGAGCCATGTACGCCACCTTAATCCTCGGATCTTGCCAGAAGTCGATGTCAACGCCATTGTCAATATACGTAATCTTGCAACCACCAGAAATGTGCTTCCACAGTTCCTGAGAAGTGGCCTGATGGCGCATTGCAACAGCGTTTGCAATCTTGGACACCCTGAGAGCAGCAGTAGTAGAGCCGAACTGGGTATAGGTTTCGTCACCGCCGATTTGTGCAATCTGTTCATAGGTAAGACCAAAATTGGCTCCCATGTCCATGATCATGTTAATCGGACGGCTTTTGTTACCAGCACCGATAGGAGTATGTGTCGTAAAAACAGTCTTCCTTCTGACAGCCTTCCATGCTTCTTCAAAACTCATGCCCTCATGCTTCATAAGTTCCGAAATCATGTAAAGCGCTGCAAAGACACCATGTCCTTCATTGAGATGCAAGACTTCAAAGTCAAATTTGATCCTCTTGCAAAGTTTCACCGCAGAAACACCCAGCACAACTTCTTGCATGAGTCGTTGCGCTTCACCGTCGTACTGGCCAATACCATGTTCTCCGTACAGCGTGTTCATGATTTCAGCGAACTCACCGTTTTCGGGAAGATAGGTATCAATGCCATACGCATTCTTGAGAGTCTTGTGTCTCCAAACCTTCACTACAATTGCCTTACCGAGCAAAGGAATGGAAAACCTGATTCCAGTATCCTCGTAGTCATCTTCGAAGTTCTGCTCGGGATATTCATCCCTTACACCTTCATTAGTAACACTCTGCTGTACGTATCCATTCTTGTAGATGGGCGTAACAGCAATGTACGATGCACCCATGCGATACATTGTCCGAGTCGTATCACCATAAAGTGCACCAAGACCACCAGAGTAGTTCCTACCACCAGCTGTGGTCTCCATACACACAGAGAGTACCTTTTTTGTTGTCAACAAGGAATTATTCATGCTGACTACCTCCTTTATTGAAGTCAACTGGTAAGATAACACATAAAGCCTTTATTGTCAATTGAATAAGGCGAAAAGAGGCGTTTGGAAACGCGACAAGTTCACATCATAGTTAACAGCGGACTATGTGTAAAAATTCTAAGTGAGCGTGGAAATGAGATAAAATGCCTTTTAAAGCACAAAATTACAAGCAATCAGAAAATTTTTTAGGTGCGTTTTCCGCCGGTTCCTGAAAAATTTTCTTATTGCTTGTATGACTACTTTATTAGACATTCTTCGAATTGAAGCATTCGAACGCAAGAATTTTTACACATAGTCCGCTGTCAGCTATGATGTGAACTTGTCCTGTCCCCGAATCTGGCAATTTTGATGCGAACTTGTCGTGTCCCCCAAAATGGACATTAATTAAGTTGCTTTTTTAGTCCTCTTAAAGGATTAATGATTCCTCTGATTTCTTTATCTGTTGTAGAAGTAGTGATTGTACTATCCTCGGTTGCAAATGTAGGCGCAAAAGATGCCATCTCTTCTTTTGCAATCGTCTTTTCTTCTTCAAATTTAACTTTAGCTTGTGAAGCTTTTGCAGATTTAATTGTCTCTTTGTAAACATCCATAGTCTTTTTAGCAATTGTGTTCCAATTAAATTCTTTAACTACTTTTTCGTGTGCATTCTTAGCAATTTGCTTGCACAAGTCTTGATTAAATAATACTTCAAGAATTGAATCTGCAAGCGAGTTGCTATTTCCAGAATATGATTTCATTCCATCGATTCCATGAGAAACAATCTCATTTAATCCGCCCGCATCAGATACTACTGTTGCACAGCCAGCAAGCATTCCTTCTAATGCTACTATTCCAAATGGTTCATATAAACTTGGGAATGTTGCAATATCAACTGCCTTGTACATTTTTGTGATTTGAACATCATTTAAATAACCTGTGAAATATACTCTGTTTGAAATTCCAAGTCTCTCAGCTTGAGCTCTAAGCTCGTCCATACAAGGTCCTCTACCTGCAATTACAAACTTAACATCATTGTAGTTTTGCAAAATCTTTGGTGCTGCATCTAACAAGATTTGTATTCCCTTTTCATATACTATACGTCCAGCAAAGAAAACAATCTTTTCGTTATCTGATGCATAGTTTCTTCTGAATTCCCAGTCTCTTTCTTGTCCGTCAAATTTGTTTATATTAATTCCATTAGGAACTACATGAATATTTTCAAATGGTTTACCGAAAAGGTTTCTGATTTCGTGTTTCATGTACATACTATTGCATATAACATTTGAAGCTTCATAAGTAAGTAACCACTCAACATCATTAACATAACCTTGATTCTTATCATGTATTCCCTTGTTTCTTCCACTCTCTGTGGCATGTATTGTTGCTACAAGTGGAAGTTTGTATGCATTTTTAATTGCTCTAGCAGAATATGCAACTAGCCAATCGTGTGCATGAACTATATCAAACTTTCCAAATTCCTTAATAACATCCGCTGCCTTTTCAATAACGCAGAAGTTAAATTGCATTACCCAATCAATAAGGTTATTTGCATTGATAGGATAAGTCTCTATTCGGTGAACATAAACTTCTCCATCTTTCTCAAATTCTTTTGTGTTTCCCTCTTTATAGGTAATAACATGCACCTCATGACCTTGGTTTGCAAAGACTTGAGACAAATCGTGAACAACTCTTGCAATACCACCTACTATTCTTGGGGGATATTCCCAAGTGAGCATCATAATTCTCATAAAACCTATTTCTCCTTCCGGCATTTGTCATACGTTTTTCAATAAAAAATCATGTAAAAATGAATCGAAATTTTTCAAAAATAATGCCAAAAATTTCATCCGCCATATCCTAGATTTAATTGTATACAAAAAGGTTTTTGATGTAAAGCAATCTAAAAAAAATGTAAATAATTTTTCAAAAAATGACATCAAAAACGAGCACGGTTTTTTCATCTGAAAATGGCTCACATTTTTTTCATATTCAGTATACTACAAATTTTCAAAAATTTTCATTACAATTAATTTACAATTTTTAAAAATGATTGATAATAGTGTTTCACTACTATAAAATTAATTGTATTGAAGTAAATGTTGAAGTATGCCTGATAGTGGGCAGTGTTTTACAAAAGAAAGGAGGATGAACTTGGCACTTTTAAAGTCAGAATATTATGAATTACCTACAAGGTATAACCAGACCATGATTCGCCTTTTAGTTCAGTCTCCTAATCACATGTATGCGTACTGGGAAGTGTCTGACGAGTCAGTTGCGGAATTTAGTAAAACTTATGGAAACTATTCTGATTGTACACCAGCACTTAAGATTACGAATATTAGCAAAGGCTACTCATACTTTGTACAAGTAGATCCGTTTGCAAATAATTATTATATAGAAGTATCCGATTCTGGTTGTAAATATAAAGTTGAATTATGTAGAATATCTAAGGACTATTGTATTCCTATTTACACTTCAAACGAAGCAATGGTTCCAATCAATCATCCTACATATAACTATGATGCATCAGGAATACTATTCGGTAATTACTTATGCATTAGTAATCAAAGAAGAATAAAAGTATTTGCACAGAAAGAACAATATAAGCATTTCTTAAACCAAAATCACACAGATTTCGAGAGCACAAGTTCAGGAAGCTCAGAAATATTTCTTCGGAAGCTCTGATAATAATCTACATAGTATTTAAATGGTGATGCTCTTTTACATCACCATTTTATTTTAGGAGGCTTTATGGCTAAAGGCTATTTGAATTATGTCTTACATGCACATCTACCTTATGTAAGGCATCCCGAAAGCGAACTATATATGGAAGAACGCTGGCTTTTTGAAGCTATTTCTGAAACCTACATTCCTCTCATTAACTACTTTCAAAAGCTTATTGATGAAGGAATCAAGTTTAGAATAACTATGAACATCTCTGCCCCACTTATTACAATGCTAAAAGATGACCTGCTTCAAAAGCGTTCACTAAAATATATTGTAGAAAGACTATGGCTTGCACATAAAGAAATATATCGTACAAAAGACAATAAAGCACTAAACGACTTAGCAAAGTATTATTACTATAGGTATAAAGAACAATACATAATTTTCAAAAGGACATATAACTGCAATCTTATTGATGCGTTTAAAAAGTTTCAAGATTATGGTGTGCTCGAAATATTAGCATGCCCTGCGACACATGGTTTCTTACCGCTTCTTAACGTCACTCCGAATGCCTCTTTGGCACAAATAGCAAATGGCGTTCAAGTGTACAAAGAAACTTTTGGAAGAGACCCAAAAGGCATGTGGCTTTCTGAATGTGCATATATTCCAGAAGTAGAACCAATCTTAAAAGAATTTGGAATCAGATATATATTTCTTGAAACACACGGAATAGAGTTTGCAGACCCTACTCCTATTTATGGTACACTTGCGCCAATTGTTTCTCCAAGTGGAATAGTTGCATTTGGAAGAGACCTAAAGAGTAGCGAACAAGTTTGGAGCTCAATAAATGGATATCCTGGCGACCCTCATTATAGAGAATTCTACAAAGATATCGGTTATGAGTTAGATTGGGATTATATAAAACCATTCGTATCAAAAAGCGGGCACAGAGTTGATACCGGAATAAAATATAACAAAATTACAGGCAAAACTGACTACAAGGAGCTATATAATGTAGATGACGCTCTTAGCGTTTGTGAATTACAAGCAGATCATTTCATTGCATCAAGAATTCAGCAAGTTAATGATTCATGCACGCGGAATGGTCATCCCACCAATTATCACATGTCAATATGATGCAGAGCTTTATGGTCATTGGTGGTTCGAAGGTCCATACTTTTTATATGTACTATTCAAAAAGATTCATTATGATCAAGACACAATAGAACTAATAACTCCGTCGGAGTATTTAGATAGATATCAAGAAGTACAAGTATCTAGTCCTGCAATTTCTACTTGGGGCGCACATGGATATTCAGAAGTATGGTTAAACCCTGGTAACGATTATATGTATAGGCACCTTCATCAAGCGGGTGAAAGAATGACATACTTAGCTAGGTGCATTACTTCTCCAACTGCTTTAGAAGAAAAAGCTCTAAACCAATGTGCTCGTGAACTACTTCTTGCGCAAAGTAGTGACTGGCCTTTCATCGTTACTATGAACACCATGGTAGAATATGCCCACAAGCGATTTAAAGACCATATAGGAAGATTTAATGCATTAGCCGACATGATAGATAAGCATGAAATAAACGAGGAATATCTCGAAGATATTTCGTACAAGGACAAAATCTTTCCAAATATCGATTATCGAATTTATGCTAGATAAAAAAATCTCATATTCCAAATGGAATATGAGATTTTTTATTTTTTACATCCTCTTTTCAATTTCTTTTAGCAAGTTATTTGCGATTTTCTTTTGTCTTCCTTCAAGAGAATTAACCTTTTCTTTAAGCACTTTATTATCTTCTGCACTTAACAAATGCAAAATTGCCTCCAGCTCATTCTCACTAGAAAAAGCGATGCTATCTTTTGATAGAATGTTATATGCTTGTCTTATTAGCATATTAGAAACCATCTGTGGAACTTCCTCTTCAACATCATTTCGAGATGTCTTATCAGTGAAGTATCCATCATTAACCGCATTTCTTGCTTTGTAGTAATTGTTTAGTAGCACTTTTTCATAATATAGTGTAGCCTTCTCAGCATCTACTTCTGCGGAATTCTTGTTATTTTTCTTTGAATCAATTATTTTAATTTCCTCGTTGTTCTTTCCTCTCTCGCAAATGTATGATGCCTTGTCTGAAACATCTATAGATTTTAGAACAAAGTAATCTGTAATAATAATTGCTTTCTTCTCCTGAACTCTCTCCAATGATTTGTCAGGAGCATTTGAAGTATTAACTGCCTCTAATATCTTTAGAAGTTTGGCTCCCGTTCTATCATTTTGAATAATTTCATCTAGTCCAACTCTAATAATCTCTTTTTCTTTCAGTACAATGTTTTCAATCTCCGAGATATCATAACCTCTTCCGCTTTGGAATGCTTCTCTTGCAAAAAGAACTTTTTGAATAATCTCTTTACTAATTTCATTCAAATCAATTATTGCAGCTTTTTCTTGATTTGTAAGCGAAATTGACCTTTCCAATCCTTTAAGATTAGCCTCTGTAAATTCAACTTCTTTATTAGCAGGAGAAGGCTTATATTCAAATTCTTCATTTGCTGAAGTCACTTCTTTAAATGAAGTAACCGCTTCTTCGTTGTATGCTTCTTGCTCACTAGAAGGTTCATTAGCACTATCTGGCTTTGAAGTAACTTCTTCAGTCTCACTAACGTTTGTAGAATTAACACTTTCATCTATAGGTTGAACATTCTTTGGAGCTACGTCAGGAGTTTCGGCGACTTCTTTTGTAACTACTTCACCTATATCTTCTTTAACCTCTTCAGTCTTCTCTTCAACAGGCTCAGTATTAGCAAAAGGATTAACAAGAACTTTCTTCTTAGGCTCCTCTTTTCTAACCTTTGCATTAGAATAAATAAGCTTAATCACATTTTCGTTTGAATTCTCAGAAACTGTAATTTCTTGTGGCTCAAGTCTTTGAAGTCTCCAAATCTCGCTCTCGTTATATATAACCTTATTTGTAATCTTTGGTGTAAACTTAGCTCCAATTTGCGCTTCTACTCTTTCTTCACGAGAAATTGGCTTTCCATTTTCGTCACAGCATTTTAATGTAATTCTCGCCTTCTGCTCTTGATACGTTGCAGTGACAATATTATTAATACTACCAACAATAAGATTTATAGGAGCAACTTCTATTAGCTTCCACTTCTTATTTGATTGATCAACGACAAACTCCTCAGGCTTTGGTATAAACTCATGCCCTACTTGGAATTTTTCCCTATACTCTGGATGAATTATCAATCCTTCCATGTTGATGTATCTCATGATAACATCAGCCATAGCAACTTCATAAGTAAAGTTTAGAACGTTAGAATCAGGATTCTCAAATACAACAATTGGTTCTTTTGAAGGATTAATAATCTTCCATTCATTTCCACGCCTATCTTTAATAAATTCTGGTGGCTCTGGAACATATTTACTACCAACTTGAACAGAAAGTGTTTCCTTTTCTTTTAGTTCATTTCTATTCAAATCCACAAAGTTAACAGTTATCTTACTCATGATAGGTTCAAATACACACTTAAATACATTAGGAGATTTTTTAGAACCAATCTTAGATTCTACTATCTTAATTTCACTTGGCTCACAGCTCTTAAGCCTATACTGAAGAGAGTTATCGTCAGTGAAATCTTTAGCAATTGTAGGCTTATATATACTTCCTAATTGTGCTTTTAGTGTCTTTGGCTCACATATCTTCTTATCCCACAAATCCATATAGTTAACCAAAACATCAACATATAATGGTATATATGTAAGTTCAATAATATTTTTGCTGCTGTCCTCATTAACAACAAGCTTTTCAATATTTCGCTCTTGATATTCCCAAACACACTCATGTTCGTCAGTGATAATTGTATCAAACTGTGGAACAAGAACACTTCCTATTTGAGCAACCATTGTGGTCTTTTCAACAATGTCATTTGCATTTTTATCAAGATACCTAAACGTTACTTTTGATTTTTCTTCATCATAAGTAAGTATGATTAGGTTTTCTTTTGGATTCTCTCCAATCTTTATGTCTGTTTCATTGTTAGGATTAAATGTCCACTTATTGCCCAAAGAATCTACCATTTCATCAGGTATCATTTCCTTAAAGATTGTTCCTACTTGTGCCTTAACAACCTGATCTGGCTTTATCTGCTTACCAACAGAGTCAACAAATCTCATAGTTGCTTCTACAAGCTTTGGTCTATAATTGATGCTAATAATGTTTCTTGTAACTTCATCTGATACAATTATTGGCTCTATCTTGTATGATGCAGCAAATATTCTAGTATCTGAACTTGAAACTTGTTCCCACGTTGCTCCGTCTTTGTCTTTAATAATGCTTTCAAACTGAGGAGCATATTTAATTCCAACCTGTCTTTTGATTACACGTGGATCTATTATATCTTTACCAGCATCGTCAACGCATTTCTCGTAGACACTAATCATGTATTTTTCATATTTGATGTTAAATACATTTTGCTCCTGAGACTCTGAAACTATTATGCTAAGATTACTCGTTGATGAGATAATCCAAGATAACTTGCTGTCATCTTGAATAACTTTTGGACACTCAATTTCAAACACACTACCTATTTGAGCTTTCTCAATTCTTTGCGATAACACTCCAGAATCATTTACTAAGTTAATGGTAATTGGATTTAATGCTTTTTCGTACACATAGGTAATAAGGTTCTGAGTTTCACTTTCTGTGACTTTAAGGTTATCGCTAGAAAACTTCTTAAAGTTCCAGCACTTGCCTTGAGCATCTATAGCAAATCTCATTTCTGGAGGATTATATACTCCACCTACTTGAGATTCAATGACTTTATCGTTCATTATAGTGTTACCATCAGTATCAATATACTTAAGTGTGACATTTTTTAAGTATGGTACATACTTGATGTTTACCTTATTTTTTTCCTCAAGTACTCTAATGTCCTCTACTTTTATGTTTGCATATAGCCATTCTTTACCTGTATAATCTGTGATTTGATCTGGAACAACTGCCTTAAACGTCTTTCCAACTTGTACATAATCAACTAAATCAGCCTTCAACTCATTTCCATCATTATCGATATACCTTGTATGTACATCAGAAAGAAGTGGCTCATAATTTGACGTAACAATATTTTGATCTGGATTATCACTTACTACGATAGTTGACCTAGACATATTCTTAAGAGCCCAACCAGTTCCATCTTCTTCGATAATCTTATCAAACTCTTTAATCGCAATTTCCGAGCCAATCTGCTCTTCACTAATGACGTCTTTGTGAATTGTCTGGCCAATATTATTAATATACTTTAATGTAACTTTAGCTTTATCCTTCTCATACTTCAATGTGATAATGTTTTCAAGCTCATTCTCTTTTGCTATTATACTCATAGCTGGCTCGCCAACATATTTCCATCTACGTTTTTGCCTATCAAATAGTTCAACAGCAACATTAGGAACAAATACTCCTCCTAGTTTTGTTGTAACCATCTCATCATTTATGATAGACATATCATCTTCAATGTTAACGCATTTAACGGTAACTCTTGCTTTAATATCTCCGTAAATCAAAGTGAATCTACTATTTTCTCTAACAAACATTCTGTCAGGCTCTGTTCTGGCAATCATTAATCTTTCGCCACTATCTGCATTAATCTTGTCAAAACGTCCTGCCTTATATTCACTTCCAACTTGTGCATCCTCATAAATATCTGCTTTAACTGTTTCGCCTTTAGTATTCTTAAATGATATACATACTTTAACAAGCTTTTTGTCGTAATTTAATTTAACAATGTTTTCTTCTTCATGCCTTTTTGCTATATAGCTTCTTATGTTGTTTGTAGAAACAACCCACACCCTTTGGTCTTTAGAAGTAATCTCAGAAATTAAATCTGGTTCAACAGCACATCCGACTTGAACTTCTTTAACTTTTGAATCTAATATCTCTTCTCCCTCATCATTTACGTATTGGAAATGCACCTTCGTCATTAGAGGAACATAAGTATAAGCAATCTTATTTGCCATTTCACTTTGAGATACGATAAGTGATTTCTCAGTATCAACGCAAGTCCACATCTTGCCACTTACATCTTCTACTTCAGATATTGCTTGAGATGTAAATTTTGATCCTATTTGAGCTTCATTTATAATATCATCTTTTATTCTTTGGCCTTCTTTGTTAACAAGAGCAATATGAATTGTGCTCGTCACTTTCTCGTACGATATGTTTATCATATTGGCAAAGTCTTTTTCAGAGACAATAATAGAATTATTGTCTACGCCTTTTAAGTGCCAATATTTTCCATACCAGTCGACAAAGTCGGTATCATACTTAGGTCTGAATTCTTTTCCAACTTGTACAAATTCTACAACGTCGTCTTTTATCTTTTCATTTGCTTCATTTACAAAGCAGGTAATAACTCGAGCTTTTTTCTCATCATAATATAGTTCTATAGCATTTAGTTCTGTTTCAGAAACGAATATAGAATCTCTGACATCATTTCCAATAGTCCACTTAAGCCCCGTTTCATCCACTATAGTATCTGGATATTCTGCTCTATACTCTTGATTTGCAACAGTGCTAATCTTTTCTTGTGGCTTTAAGTCAACACCTTCTCTAGTCTTGTAAGATACAAACACTTCTGCTCTTACAACATCATAGGTAAGGATTAGAATATTCCTGTTAGGATTGTCCGAAACAACGAATCTGCTTGGCACGCATTGATATAAGCTCCATTCATTGCCAGATGCATCTTTAAATTTTCTTGCAGTTTCGATATCAAATACTTCACCAACTTGGAAATTAGCAACAACCGGTTCAGAAATCTGGTTTCCTTGTTTGTTGATGTAATTTATTTTAACTTTAGATATCTTCTTAACGTATTTTACTTCTACAACATTTTGAGCATTATCTGTAGATACTTTTATATTTGGTGTTTGGTTTGGTGCAAGTATCCACTCTTTTCCCTCTTTATCTGTGATGTTTGGTAATAGTTCAGGCGTGTATATGCTTCCAAGTGGCATATCTCTAATAATGTTTTCTTTTAGAATAACATCATCACTATTAACATATTTTACAGTAATGTATTTCTCATTTGGGTCTCTAGGCTTTGTGACGCTATAATCAACTGCTGCCATAGAGCCTATATCATAAAATGATGTGAATCCATCTCCTCTTGCAGCTTCTACGCTTGTTCCGTTATACATCTCTACTTCTTTTCCAATTGATGTAATCTCTGGAAAATAAAAGACAACTTCAACACTAGGTACAGGAAGCATATCCGTACCTATTTTGTTTACGTCGTTATAAATATATCCTAGTAACTGCGGAATCGACCTTTCGTCAATAATAGTTTCTCTCTTTATAACCGCAGCATTAAAATTTATATTAAAGTCAGCAATTGATTGCTTCTTAACGAGCTTTCCTTGCAAGTCAGTATAGTTTAGTTTGTTACCAATTGTTAAATAAATTCCACTTAGCTTCTCAACAAATCTATACTTATATCTGCCATTTATATTGTTCTCAATAGAGTTATATAAATTGCTCTCAAAATCTCTTCTGTTTTTGATAACTACAAACCTATATCTAAGTGGCTCTATAGCTTCCATTGAGTCGTTTGTATAATGCCTTATGAAATCTGTTGGAACACATATTAGCTCACGATTTAATTTCTTAAATACGCCTTGAATGTATTGCCTTGAGATAGCATATCCAGCTTCAGTTGAAAACTTATTTGTGATTTTTTCAACTTCCATTTTAAATTCTGGATCTTCTTTGGTTTCTTGTAATTCCTTAAATGTTGTCTTAGCAAATCTTTCTGTTGCGATGTATAAAAGAAGCACATCTTGCATCCTGTCACCCTCATATATCCAAGCATAAGTAGGGCGGCTTAAATTAAAGTTAGCATAATTGTTAACTTCTGAAAGTGTAAGATATGGGTCATTAGAGATATATCCCGAACTAACTCCAGAACCCAAATACTTAATATTAACCTCTTTTTCAACATACTCAATTCTATTTATTTTTCTGTTTATGTACTTGTAATAATAATTTGTGATTGCCTCTGCAAATTTATTTGCACTATCACATATCCTGATTTTTGGAGTAGCATTTTCATGCATTATAATGTCAATGATGTATTCCGAAAGAAGTATATATACTATGTCTTTTGCCTTAAGCGAAGATACTCTTCCACCTGCTGTTAATGCTCCAACATAGTCTGCCGCTTCTTGGTCTCTTTCCTCTCCAAAAACCTCTTCATACGATTGATTTCTATATCTAACACAAATATCATCCGATGGATTATAAAATATAATTTTGATTTTAGCCTCAGCATTAACAAAAACGATGCACAATTTTTTATCAAGCTGGTAATCTGCAACTGTCATCTGGCTTCCAATTGCAGACATTTTTTGTCGCACATCTATTTGGCCATCAAACACAGCCTTGTCTTTTGAATTTCCCTCAATGTTTAAAAACAAACGCTGAATCTCTGCTGTAGGGTTATCATAAAAGACTATATCTACTCTGTTAGAGAGCTCTGCTTCTGTATATTTACTTGTGTCTACTGTAAAGGTCATGTTACGTACTTTGCCTTCAACGAAACCAGCACCATAACCTAACGAGACAAGCTTACTCTTTAGTACTTTCTTTATCATTTTTTCACCCCATGTTTCCTGTGGCTTAAAAGAACAAATTTATATAAAAAAATCTATAAAAATTTTTACTAAAAATATCGAAAATTACCTCTCATACATTATATAAATAAAATACAATTGTTTCAAGAAAATTGCCTTTTTGAAACAGAAATTTAAAATACTTTTAGATTTGACTTTTTGGCTTATTTGAATGATAATTAATACTAGGTTATTGTGTTTTTACTAAGGAGGAAATTTTTATGTACGTATTCGGAAAAATAAATGTTAAACCTCAACTGCCAGAAAGGATTGCTCGGTTTATCAGAACTAGCAAACAATTTATGGTGGTCATGGAATTCATACTCACTTAGATTATATGACTATATAAATTCAGAATTATTTGCGAAAGTGAATAAAAATCCTATAAGATTTTTGTCTTCAATCAATCAAAAAAGGCTTTTGGAGGTTGCTGAAGATGAAGAATTTCTTAAAGATTATGATTTAGTTATGGATAACTTCAAAGGTTATTTAAATAACGAATCTACTTTCTTTTCTAAAAAATACCCAGAGTATAAAGATTGTAAAATTGCATATTTTAGTGCCGAATACGGTATAGATGAAACTTTGCCAATTTACGCAGGAGGACTTGGTATATTATCTGGTGACCACTGTAAATCTGCTTCTGACTTAGGTATACCTTTCTATCCTGTTGGCTTATTATACAAAGATGGGTACTTCAATCAGTTAATCAATAAAGATGGTAGTGAGGTATTTGAATATTCTAGAGCAGAAATGGAAGACCTTCCTATACTACCAGTATATAATGACGATGGAACAGAACTTATTATCTCTGTTAACCTTCCTGGACGTGTTTTATATCTAAAAGTTTGGAAAATCAATATTGGCCGTATACAACTTCACCTTTTAGATAGCGACATCGATACAAATACTGATCAAGACAGAGGATTAACATTAAAACTATATGGTGGCAATCAAGAGATGCGTATTTCTCAGGAGATAATCTTAGGTATTGGAGGAATGAAAACTCTAGAGGCTCTTGGAATATCACCTACTATTTACCACATGAACGAAGGCCACTCTTCATTTGTTATTTTTGAAGTAATCAAAAAACTTATGAAAGAATATGGTGTTCCTTTCACAGTTGCAAAAGAAATGGCTTCTAGTAGAACAATATTCACAACTCATACACCAGTTCCTGCTGGAAACGATATCTTCCCTCTTGATTTAATGGACAGATTCTTTGCTCAGTATTCGCAAGAAGAACTTGGAATTTCAAGAACTGACTTCTTAATCATGGGTTCTAGAGATAATAATATTCCAGTAAACGGATTCGATATGGCTGTACTTGCACTTAAAGTTGCTGGCAAGAAAAACGGCGTTTCTAAGTTACATGGTAATGTTTCAAAGAGATTATTCTCAAATATTTGGCCAAATACTTCTCTAGAAGAAGTTCCTATAGACTATGTTACAAATGGCATACATACTTGCACATGGCTTGCACCAAATTTGAAAGAGCTATATAACGCATATATGCGTCCATTCTGGCAAGAACGAATTCATGAAAAAGACACTTGGAATGACATAGACAACATCCCAGATGAAGAACTTTGGGAAGTTCATCAAAATCAAAAAGAAAAACTTATTAAAGTTGTTAGAGAAAATGTCAAAGCACAAAAAATTAGAAATGGTGAGTCAATAGACGAGATTAATAGTACTGATAACCTATTAGATCCAAAGGCCCTTACAATTGGATTTGCGAGAAGATTTGCAACTTATAAAAGAGCAACTTTGATTTTCAAAGACTTAGAAAGAATTACTCAATTAGTTAATAATCCATCAAGGCCTGTTCAAATTATTTTTGCAGGAAAACCACACCCAGCAGATTTACAAGGTCAAGACTTAGTTAGAGCAATTCACGAGTATTCAAAAATGCCACAATTTAAAAATAAAATTGTTATTCTTGAGAATTACAACATGTTCACCGCCAGGTATTTAATCTCAGGTGTTGATGTATGGCTAAATAATCCACGTAGACCACTTGAAGCTTCTGGTACATCTGGTGAAAAGGCTGGTTTAAATGGTGTTATTAACTTCAGTATACTAGATGGCTGGTGGTATGAAGGCTATGAGCAAGGCAAAAATGGTTGGGCAATCGGAGACGATACTGAGTATACAAATTATGAATTACAAGATAACGCCGACTGCAAGAGCATATATAACTGCCTTGAGAACGAAATAATGCCACTATACTACACCAAAGACTCAAAAGGTGTTAGCAAAGAGTGGGTTAAGATGATGAAAAACTCTATTAAGTCTGTTGGTGGAGTTTACAATACAAACCGTATGCTTTGTGACTATCTAGATAGACTATATGTTCCTGAACTTAAGCTAGTAAATGGTTCATACTCATCTAAAGAAAAAGTTGAAGAGTTTACAAACTGGAAAGCAAACATGATTGCACAATGGAACAATGTTTCAATTTCTTCTCCAACTATTAATAATGAGCTTGCTATTAGCGCAGGAGACAAATTATCTCTATCATGTAATGTTACTCTAGGAGGTATTGATCCTTCTTCAGTTACATGCGAAGTGTTCTATGGAAAATTCTTAGACGGAGAAAAGCTAATCAATACTTCAAACGTTGAAATGGAGCTTTCAAATGATTTAGGAAACGGGACATATGAATATACAGCAAATATAGATATAGATAACGGCGGAAACTATGGATATACCTTTAGAGTATTGCCAAAACATGAAATGCTCATAAATAAGCATGATATATCTTTAGTAAAATGGATTGAAAGTTAATTTTTTAGGGCGTTTAAATAGCGCCCTTTTTAAAAAGGAAAGGTGATAGACTTGCGAAAGACGAAAATAGTATGTACTCTTGGTCCTGCTGTTGATGACTACCAAACACTAGTAAATCTTTGCAAAGCAGGAATGAATGTTGCAAGAATAAATTTTTCACATGGAGATTATGAGGAGCAGAAGAAAAGAATAGATTTACTTAAAAAAGTGCGTTCTGATTTAGATTTGCCAATTCCCTTAATGTTAGACACAAAAGGCCCAGAAATTAGAATAGGTAAATTCGAAAACAAGCAAATAGCTCTTAAAAAAGACGATATTTTTACTTTGATGCATGATGAATGCATGGGTAACGAATCTATGGTATACGTTAATTATCCAGAACTATACAAAGACGTATCAGTTGGAAGCAAAATTCTGGTTAATGATGGACTAATTGAACTTGAAGTTCTTGAAATTCAAGGACAAAATATAAAATGCCTTGTTAAAAATGGTGGAAAGCTTTCTGATAGGAAGTCCATAAACGTTCCTGGTTTATCACTTAATCTTCCTCTATTAAGCGACAAAGATAAAAAGGATATTATATTCGGAATTCAAAATGGTTTTGATATTATAGCTGCATCGTTTGTCAGAAAAGCTGATGATATCATGGCTATTAGGGAAGTTCTAAGAGAAAATAACGCAAAAGATGTTAAGATTATCTCCAAGATAGAAAATATTGAAGGCGTAGATAATTTTGAAAAAATATTAGAAGTATCTGACGGAATAATGGTTGCAAGAGGCGACTTAAGTGTAGAAATTCCAATGGAAAAAGTTCCAATGCTTCAAAAGAAGTTTATAAGAAGATGTATTGAAGAAGGAAAGCACGTTATAGTCGCTACTCAGATGTTAGAAAGTATGATAACAAATCCTCGTCCTACGAGAGCTGAAGTTAGTGACGTCGCAAATGCAGTTTTAGATGGTTCAAGTGCAATAATGCTTTCTGGAGAAACAGCAAGTGGAGCATATCCTGCAGAATGTGTTGAAACAATGTCAAGGATTGCAGAGAATACTGAAAATCAAATGGATAGTTGGAAACTTTTAAATAATAAAACTAGAACTGGAGACTTTAAGAATATGTCGCCAGATCTTATAATTGGACATGCGCTTTGTGAAGTTGCTATGCAAACGGAAGCAAAAGCAATTGTTTCTTTATCTGAACATGGAAATACTCCAAGATCTGTATCTGCTTTTAGACCCGATTGTGAGATAATAGCATTGACACCTAATGAAATGACAGCAAGGCAGATGAATCTTACTTGGGGCGTTACGCCAATACTTACTAAAAAAGATTTTGCAGATATAATGATTTCTTCGGGAATAGAATCTGCAAAGGCTCTTGGATTAGTTAAGTCAGGCGATACTGCTGTAATCGGTAATTCAGATACATATGATAACTATACAAGACCAATCTTTAGTTCTTATAAAGCAATCGGTGGAATCTGCATAATATAAAAAAATATAAACCGTCAAAGAAGGAACTATTCCTTGCTTTGACGGTTTATTCTTTCGGTACATATTTTACTACAACTGCATCGCTTAATTTTGCTCGTTCACACATTTTTTGATATATTCTATCTCTTAAGTCTTTTTGTCTTTCTTTTTGATTCTCAATTTTCTCGTCAGGGAAAAATGGCCCATCTAAATATGAAACAATTTGCACCTCTCCCTCTCTGCCCTTATACTTTTTATATGTATTTGTAACGCAAAAAGATGGAACATTGTACTTAATTGGATATTTAAATGATACCGCTTTAAAGTTTCTAATCCATGTGCAAAATGGCCAGATATGCGCTTCAGGATATATTGTAACTGCGTACTTTTTCTCTTTAATATAGTACTCTATAGCACTTAAAAAGTTCTTCATTCCATTTTTATTATTTGGTATTGGTATCGCATGAAGCATTTTAACTAACGTTTTCATTCCCTTCATCGACACGTTTTCGGGATTAACTATTAATGCATTACCCTTTGGAAATAAATGATTAGTAGGTAAAAAAGTGTCTAAAAATGGCTGTGTGTGATTTGCATAAATGAAGTAACCTGTGTTCTTGTAGCTCTTCACGCATTCCTTACCAACATATTTAATCTTAAATTGTACTTTAGGCACAAAAAACTTAATTGGCAAAGAAATTAAAAATAAAATTGCTTCTCCTATTCTCCAAAAAATGTTTTTATGAATATACTTATAATTCTCGTCTACTATGTCTGGCGTAATCTCAGCAGTTGAAAACTCGTCATTTAATTCGTCTTCATAGTATACCATTTTAGTTTCATTATATTTCAACGATTATAGCAACTCCTTCAACTTGTCTGGGTCTGTAGTATATTCAAGTGGAATATTGTAAAACTCTTCATACACGTCTTTCCACATTTCATAGTTTGTTTTTCTCATATTTACAGCATTTTCTCTGTCCGATAAGCCACCGCTTGGATATATAGCGGGAAGAATATGAACTGTATATTCTTGAATAGGAAATCCATCTTCTCCAATAAATTCACTATCTTCAAGGGTAATAAAAATTGGAAGTACTGGCACTTTATTTTTTGATGCAATTTTAAATGCTCCATCTTTTAGTGACTTTGGTTTTCTATAATTCCACCAAAGGCTCTGCTCTGGGTACATTAAAATAAAATCGCCAGACTGAAGTGCCTCACTTTGTGCGTCTAAAAACTCCATCATAACATGCTTGTTACTTGAAAGTGGCATTGTATAGCAGTTTCTCATTAGGAAGCCATAGAAACCTGGAAAGTTTGTATAATTTCCTTCTCGAATAACTTTATACAAGTACTTGTTGTTTTTGTAATGAATCGTATCTCTAAAGACTTTTTCTACAGTAAAGCAATCGAAAGGATTAAAATGGTTACAAGTAACTATTGCTCCTGTAGATACTTCATTCCAATTCTCTATACCAATTACTTTTTTGATTATAATCTTATTGTTTTTAAGCATTGCATTTAGAAATTGTTTTCCAACAGAATATGCAACTTTAGTCTTCACTCTACTTAAATATTTTTTTCGAAGATAATCAACCTGACCTGGCGTAAGTACGATTGTTGGGGGATCTTTTTCTAGGTCTACATCAAACTTTCCCTCTTTTTCATATTCCTTCATAAGAGTTAATACTTCTAATCTATCTCTGGACTTTTCAGGAACATTTTTGTCAGTGACTCTTACTGTCCTTTCGCCATCTTTAACCTCTACTTCAACATTGAATTTTTGATTTCCTAAAAAATCTAGTATTTTTCTTTTTGGCATATTATCACCCCAAATTATCGCTTATTTCTGTCGTCACCAACGCATCCTGCTTCAATTACCGCAAGTTTAACTAAGCCCTCATAGGCTTCTTTGTCCTTATCTTTTTCTTCGTCTGTATAGTTTTTCTTCATTGATAGTATTTCATCATAATACTCAGTTTCTTTTGCAAAGTTCCAGAAATACTCTTCGTATAAAATTCCGTCATAGTGCCAAGGCTTTAGAGATAAATTATAATGAACCAGATTAATAGGCTCACCATTCTGCAATTCTTTAAAAGGCATTTTATCCCAGGAATCACTAATTATTTTTACTCTGCCTTTACAAATTCTGTTTAAATAATCTTGGTCTTGAGCGACTTTAAATTTTATTGTATCTAATAAATACACAAACTTATCTTGGAAATCACACTTTCTCATTTCTCTTAAGTTCATAATTAGTATTCCCGCATTAAAGTAATTCTTGTAATCATTAACACCAACAACTTTTTCAGCATATTCTTGGAATTCGGCTGTTGTCCTAATAACACCATCAGGAGCTGCGCCGACCAGATTGTCACCAATGTCTATGTTGTATAAATTGGCAATATCCGAAAGAATTGCTATGTCACTATCCAAATATAGCGCTTTATTAAACTCTGGAAATAGGTCAGCAATAAACAATCTGAAATATGTTGACTTTGAATAATAGTCCCTCGTGTATAGTTTACCTGAAATCTTTTCCATATGGTTTGTAACATTAATAAACTCTATTCTGATGTTCTCTGTTTCCTGCTTTTTTATTTTCTTAATATTATAGTCCGATATATTGTTGTATAGTACTTTTAAAAGATATAAATTGTCCTTTGAACAATTCTTCTTAAGTCCAACGATTGAAACAGACAAAAATGGTATATACCCATCATCAACTGCAAAGAATATTGGAATTTTATTTTTGTAATGCATTACTTCACCTTTCTTTTTTCAAATTCATCTTTTAGTTTTATGTACTCATCTAAGTCGTTATCAAATCTTGTGCATTTATAGTATTTGTGAACATCATCTATATGCCATTGCTTAATATTTACTATCTTAAACCAAGGCCATAGTAACAGCCTTTTGCAAAAATGACATACTAAGGTATCTTTTCGGTCAAATTTTGATTGTTCATTATATCTTCTAGGTAAAAATTTCATTTTTGTTTTCGAACGATAAATAGCATCTTGATCAGCAAACATCATCTTTTTAGTTCTTATTAGCTCTCTAGCTTTCTCTAAAAGATGTGTTTGAGTTAACTTTTTCATGTTAAATAGTAGCATCCCAGCATTGAAGTAGTCGTGCCATATTAGCCAGCAACCATATTTTTCTTTAACTGCAAGAAATTCAACGTTCGAAACATCTTTACTATACAAATCGTTTAAATCGTCCGCAATCATCATATCGATATCTAAATATAGTAATTTGTCCGGCATATTAGGAACAAGGTCTGCAAGAAGTCTTAATAAAGTATATGGTGTACAATATGCTGTTTCGTTTTTGCAATTGCCAAACTCTTTTTCATATATATCAGTAACATCTACCTTTGTTACTTTGTTATCTGGGTTTTTAGAAGCAACCACTTCATTTAAGAAAGCTACTTGTTCATCTGAAATTGGTCTGAATTTTTCATCAAGTCTTGTCAGATTCATTGTGAAGATATAACAGTTTATTGCTTCTTTTGTTCTATTGGTGATAGAAAGAAGCTCCGTAAGAGCTCCATCAAAAACTTTCTCGTTTCCGTGAAAGCAAAATATTTATCATTATATGCTCCCCTTTCAAACAAGCATATTATACCACAAAAATGGCATTATATCTAATAAGGACACCCTAGAAAAGGATGTCCCAACAATCAAATATTTTCTTTCTTAGATTTTGAATTTGATTTAATTGCTGCAAATATAACTACAATTCCTGCAATTGCAACAAACAAGTAGAAACTCATACATCTAACTAGTAATGTGATACTACTAATTAAATGTTCTGGAATAATGTTTTTGAATAGCCCAATATATGCTGCTTCAGAAACCCCAACTGCTCCTGGCGAAGGAATTCCAGATACTGTTGCATAAACAATTGATTGAAGCGAGGTAACAGCAAACCATGTTTGCTCATTTAATCCCATCGCTCTATATGCCCAATAAGAGATTAGATAGTAAAGCGAATACTGAAAATAGTAAATAATTGTAGTTTTAATAATAATCTTTTTGTTTTGTTTTAATAATTTTGCATCTTCTTTGTACTTGTCTGCCTGCTCATCTATCTTTGCTATTCTAGCTTCCGACTTGTTTTTTGCCCTATTTATTAGAGCTTCAGCATGAGGAAGCTTTAGTTTCTCTATACGTTTTATCTTCTTCTCATAATGCCTTGTCACTATTCTTTTAACAAAGTTTACTATCTTTTCTAAAGTTTTTTCCGAAAACATTGCTATCGAGAATAGTATTATTGCACATGCATTAATAAACGTGCCAAAAATAAAGAAAACTAATAGTCCTGGTGTCATGTATTGATAATTAAAAATTAAGTTAAACAATGATAACGTAATGGTAACAAATAGTACACAAGTAATATTTATTAAAAGAGTGAACATACTGCTTCCAGCGCTAATTCCATCTTTATGCATATAATATACTTGCATAGGTTGTCCACCGTGAGGCAGCTGGTGTTATTGCACTAAAGAAGAAACCTATTAAAGCATATTTTAAGTTTTTGCCAAATGATGACTTCTCCCCCAAATGTTTTAACATTCTGCCGAATATTTATGGCTTCCATACACAAAAAGCCAAACATTGTTAGTAAGCCTATTGCTATAAACTCCCATTTTGAATTACTAAGTATTCTTAAAACTTCATTTCCATCTTGGTCTTTAAAAATTATCCAGAAAGTTAAAACTATTAATCCAACGAATAGTGCAAAATTACGTATATATGTTATTACCTTTTTCTTATCCAATGTATTTCTCCTTAAGTTTATAAACGGTTCAAAACGTCATTTTTTGAGACTCCGAAGCTTTTCTAGTTCGGAAATTTCATTCCTTATTATACTTATCTTTTCCTCAATTTTCAAGTTAGTTACATTTTTTATGTTATCCGCTATAAACGTTCCCTTTGTTGAAAAAGTCGCAATAACGTTCCTTCTTTCTAGTTCGTCATAAGCCTTTTTTACAGTATTAGGGTTAATTCCTAGATTACTTGCAAGCTCTCTTACACTCTCTATCTTTTGCTTAGGTTTATATATCCCAAGCGTTACATATCTTTCAACTTCGTTAACTATTTGTTCGTATATTGGGGTGCGACTTGTGTAGTCTATGTTAATCATTATATATAACTTCACTCCTTTCAGTTAAGTAGAGGACAGCAGTGCTGTCCATGACGCACGCGAGTAGCGCCGCTACGAAATACTACATCAATTATTCTTCACTTAAAAGTTGTAAATATGGCAAAGCTTCACGATTTGGCTCTTCTCCAGATTCGATAAATTTCTTAACAGATTCGTTATGCCATTTAGCAAATAGCTTGTAAAATTCCTCTATATCATTTGTTAAGAACACCATATCATTTGGCATATGACTTAAAATTGCAAAATAAGGCTTGTTAATGTCAAATCCATTATTGTGTTCTAAAATAAAGTTTGCAATTTCATCACCAGGTACTACGTCAGAGTAGAATAATCCTTCTATCGATAATAATTCCGGATATATCAATGTATCATCAGAGTATTTAAACTCTGGAGTTGCGCTCGGAAGAGTTTCTGTAACTCCCACACCATTATTTGAAAACATTTTCATATCTACTTCAGAAAACTCAATATTTGGGTTCTTTTCTATAACATATTTTGCCAAGTCATTTATACAATCTATTCTCCAATTAGCTCCATAATTAACCCAATTTTTATCAGACAAACTCATCATTTTAATACCAGTTACTGCTTGATCATTTACTATTTTTGCAATTTCATTTGCTGTATTTGTGAATCCAGCGTATGAGTAATCTTCAGATATTAGTCTATGATTATTATAAGCTACAAAATTCAAGTAATATGGCATCCTTTTGTTAGTTAATTTCTCATAGTACTCCCTGTATGTGATACCTTCTAAATCCTTTTCCAAAGCTAGTCTAATAGTATCTTTTTCGGCATCAGATAGACCTCTTTCTTCTATCATAGGAATAAAGTCAGTTTTTGATACAGAAATCTTTTCGTCACCATATGAGCCTATGTCTTCTATAAATGAATTAACTATACTCTTTTTAAAAGTGTGCTTTTGTCCATTATTTAACGTAATTGTCATTTCTGCTTGCTTGTCATATCTATATGAACTGTAAAAAGGAATTTCATCATCATATCCACTTAGTAATAACTTTGAAATCGTGCTACCATCAGTGATATTTAAATCAAATTTATATGGTCCTGCACCTAATAGATATAATGAATTTATTCTGACACTACTAACGTCACTAATATTAAAGCTTTCTTTGGCAAATCCATAAATATGAGGAACGGTTAGTTGAAAAATCGCAAACATTGTTAAGCTTGAAACAATGAAAGCGGGTATTGTTACTCTTAATTGAACCTTTTTCCCTGTTATTAAATCAAACACAAAATAATATACTGCAAGAATAACAATAAAAGTTACTAATGGAAATGGTTCTTCATATAGCCTAGATAAAGCGAAAATTGCAATAAATGGCGTCAAAGTTAAAAACTTTATAATTAGGTGAACAGCAAGATTCTCATAAGATTCTTCTGCAAATTCATACTTCTTTCTTCCAAATAAATATGTACCAATTGCAATATACACAACACTTAAAACTGCCATCTTCACTGCTGAAGCCTTATTAAAATCATAACCAAAGCTACCATCAATTATTTCAAGTGTCATAGAAGGCGCAGTGAAATTATATGGTTTATAATATGTTATTGTTCCATTGTCATTTACTACTTTTGATTTAGTAGTTAATTCAACATTATAGATTTTTGATACTTCTAAAGTAAACGGAACCAAAAATAGTATTAATAAAACGCTAACTAACGTTGCAAATACATTTCCAGAGAAACAAATTGCCAAATTACAAACAGTAAAAACAAATATATATGCTAAAGTATAAAAGACAAAAACATCAAAAATCATTGCTCCAAACAATACTGCATTAAATGCAATTTTAGATACTATTAAGGTAATCAATGCAGTTACTGCTTGGATTAATAGGATAACTAAAATTCCGCCTATTGTGTTAGAAGCAAATATTGCTCGTCTTGAGATTGGCATACCTCCAATAAAGTCACAGCTTTTCTTTTTAAATGCAAAGTTGAAAAGAGTAATGCTTAACACTATTGGCACTATATACATAAAAAATGTATTAAATAATCCTAATTCATAAAACTCAACGACATAGTTTGAGCCATTATTCATAAGTAGCATTAAAGCTGTAAATATGGGAACTAAAAGCGATATAAATACAATAACTGCTTTAGATTTTTTTATGTTTTGTATGAAATAATCAAAATTAAACCATTGAGTTAAATTCATATCCTAGCACCTCCATTTGATAAATGAAAATCTCTTCCAAAGTAAGTGGTAAAAAGTCCAAAATGATTGGGTTTAAAGCTTTCAAATCATTCTCATACTTTTCTCTATCTCCCTTGATTATCACAGTTGCAACGCTTCCACTCTTTTTAAAACTAAGAACATTGTAGTTTTCAAATTCTTTTTCGCTAAAATCATTAGGAAGAGAAATTTGAATCTTAAACATGTTTGTTTTTAAAGAGTCAATTTCGCTTTCAAATATGATTCCACCTTTGTATAGTAGACCTATATTATCGCAAATGTCCTCTAACTCTCTTAGGTTATGAGAAGCCATAATGATTGTAGTGTCTTCTTTTGACATT
>JAEEGL010599408.1_pt1 | contig 28740 bp, 26 predicted proteins | sample 9134231 | NCBI WGS metagenome assembly JAEEGL01 (sample SAMN16246548, study PRJNA631951) | gut metagenome | biome: gut microbiome; feature: rumen; material: fiber-attached | host: Bos | place: Iran: Karaj | collected 2018-10 | reverse complement strand
CAACAATACCTATTTTCTCCAGACAAACTTATTCACAACTCCGGTATAGCTCTGAATGATCTTAACGACCTTGGTGCTTACGTTGGTATCAACATAATTCGGAACCGGGATACCAAGATCCGAATTCCCATTCATTGAAACTGCCAGATCAACAGACTGAAGAAGCCCCTCCGTGGAGATGCCGGACAGGACAAAGCATGCCTTATCAAGTGCTTCGGGGCGTTCTGTGGAAGTCCTGATGCACACTGCAGGGAAAGCTTTACCGATGGAAGTATAGAAAGACGATTCTTCCGGCAACGTTCCCGAATCGGATACAACACAGAAAGCATTCATCTGCAGATTATTGTAATCATGGAAGCCCATGGGCTCATGGGCATAGACCCTCTTATCAAGGGTAAACTTTCCATCCGAAGTCATCTGTTCAAGGCGTTTTCTGCTCCTTGGATGGCAAGAGTAAAGGATGGGCATATCATACTTCTCAGCCATAGCATTTACTGCGTTAAACAGCGATAAGAAATTTGCCTCAGTATCGATGTTCTCCTCGCGATGAGCAGATAGAAGAATGTAACCGCCTTTTTCTACCATGGTTCCTATTTCCTCGGAAATGCGGGATAAAATGTCAGACCCTTCTATTGACTTTATGTTATTAGCGAGGACTTCAGCCATAGGGGAGCCGGTCACAAAGGTTCTCTCAGGCGGAAGACCGCATCCTGCGAGATATCTTCTGGCATGCTCCGAGTATGCCATATTTACATCCGAAATGATATCTACAATCCTGCGGTTGGTCTCCTCAGGGAGGCACTCATCCTTACACCTGTTACCTGCTTCCATATGGAAGATGGGGATATGAAGTCTCTTTGCGCCTATCACCGAAAGGCACGAGTTGGTATCACCCAGTACAAGAACTGCATCAGGCTTGATATTCACCATAAGCTTATATGACTTATCTATGATATTGCCCATAGTGGCACCAAGATCATCTCCCACGGCATCAAGGTAAACCTCCGGATCGGCAAGCCCCAGATCCCTAAAGAAAATCCCGTTAAGGTTGTAGTCATAATTCTGTCCGGTATGAGCAAGAATCGTATCAAAGTATTCTCTGCATTTATTGATGACAGCAGAAAGCCTAATGATTTCAGGTCTTGTACCCACGATTATCAGGAGCTTGAGTTTTCCATTATTGTTAAAAGTTATATTTGAGTAATCACTGCTCATATCCGTTTTCCTCTGTGAAAATTAAACGTTTCCCTTTTCGGGGTTGATCCTTTCCATTCTTTCATCGAGTATTACCGGCTCATAGAAAGTATCAGGATTATCCTTATCAAATGGTTCATTAGCCCACATAACAGTAACCAAATCGTCTGTTTTGGAAAGGTTGGTTATACTGTGAGAATATCCGGGTATCATCTGTATGGCTTTCATCTGCTCCCCGGTTACCTCAAATTCGATTATGGGATATGTGCTATTGGTTTCGGGATCTATTCCGATCCTGCGTTCTCTAATAAGTCCATGTCCGGATACAACAATAAAGAGCTCCCATTTACTGTTATGCCAATGCTCGCCCCTGGTAATTCCGGGTTTTGCAACATTTATACTTATCTGTCCGCATTCCGCCGTCCTGATCAGTTCGGTAAAAACTCCACGGTTATCAACATTGGATTTGAAGCCGTAAGCCATCTTTGCCGGATCAAGATAAGAAAGATATGTACTGTAAAGCTTCTTGGCAAATGAACCCTCAGGAATCTTAGGCATGATCAGAGAAGCAGGCATTGACTTGAAAGAATCAAGATGCTCAACTATTGATCCCAGTGTTTCGCGATAGGTAACCGGAACATAACAATACTTCCCATTTTCTCCGGGGACCGGATCCAAACTGTTATCAGGGTAATCACACCTATGCTCCTTGCCTTCCAAAGCATCCAGCATTTCTTTGATCAAATCATCTATATAGAGGAGTTCTAACTCAGTGTTAGGATCATTAACAGTAAATTCAAGATCATTTGCCACAGCATTACAAAAAGTGGCTACAGCCGAATTATAATTTGGCTTACACCACTTTCCGAACAGATTGGGGAAACGGTAAACAAGAACCTTGCTGCCTGTTTCCTCAGAATATTTGAAAAAGAGTTCCTCCGTAGCAAGCTTGCTCTTGCCGTATTCGGAGCCTTCAAATCTGCCCTTAAGAGATGCCTGGGTAGAACTTGCAAGCATTACAGGGCAGGTATTTCCGCATTTTTTTAATGTGTCCAGCAGTTTGGAGGCAAATCCAAAGTTTCCGGTCATGAACTCCGTATTATCCTTGGGCCTGTTTACCCCCGCCAGATCAAATACAAAATCCGCTCTTGAACAGGCATTCTCCAATTCCTCTTCGGCAGACTCAAGATCGTAGCCGTATATTTCAGTTATATTAAGAGAAGGTCTGGTCTGATTCTTACCATCCCTGATCTCACGCAGATTCCATACAAGATTTCTGCCTACAAATCCATTAGAACCTGTAACCAAAACTTTCACTGTTTTACCTCCGCTGACTCAAGCTTCCACTATATGAGGCCTTCCTTCAAGTTCTTCTCTGACGTAATCGGTGGTCATTATCTTAGCAACAACTCCATCCACATCCAGAAGATTAGTATTATGACTTGTGTAAGCTTCCTCGCCTTCTGTCAGAACATCTCCCTCAACATAGAACTTGTCATAGTTAAGACTTCTTCCGTCCGGGGCAATACGGAAATAATTGCCCATATCCGTGGAACGAAGCCTTTCTTCCCTGGTCATAAGAGTTTCATAAAGTTTCTCCCCGTGTCTCGTTCCGATAACCCTGGTTTCAGTTTCTCCAAAGACTTTCATTACGCCCTTTGCAAGATCTCCAATAGTGCTGGCATCAGCTTTCTGGATAAAGAGATCTCCAGGTTCAGCATGCTCAAATGCAAATGCAACAAGGCTAACCGCCTCATCCAAATTCATAAGGAATCTGGTCATGTTAGGATCGGTTATGGTAATGGGAGCTTTTCTCTTAATCTGATCAATGAAGAGAGGAATTACCGAGCCTCTGGAACACATAACATTACCGTATCTGGTACATGCAAGAACTGTTCCGGCCCTTTCAAAAGCCTTCTGAGCCCTCGCCTGAACAATCTTCTCGCCCATAGCCTTGGACATACCCATCGAATTAATAGGATATGCAGCTTTATCTGTACTTAAGAATACAACCCTCTCTACCTTGTTCTCTACAGCCGCTGTAATAACATTATCCGTTCCGATAATATTGGTCTTTACAGCCTCCATAGGGAAGAATTCACAAGAAGGAACCTCCTTAAGCGCAGCTGCATGGAATACATAATTAGCCCCAAACATCACATCTCTAACAGAATCAAGGTTTCTAACATCTCCAATGTAGAACTGAACCTTACCGGCATATTCAGGATATTTTGCCTGCAAAATATGCCTCATAGTGTCCTGCTTCTTTTCATCACGACTAATAATCCTTATTTCCCCTATATCAGATGATAAGAAGTGCTTCAAAACAGTGGAACCGAAGCTGCCGGTTCCACCCGTAATTACCAAGGTCTTACCTTTAAATGACTCACTGATAGTCTGCATCTTAACCCCTTAAAAGTACACAGAAAATATGATTACATAATCTGTTATATTATACCGTTTCTAACCTAATTTCTCAACAAAAACCACATCAAAACAGCCTGATGGTCGCCGAATCCTTCAGAGCGTTTGCGTGCAAACATACTTATTTACATTTTAGGTTCAAGTTTATCATTTTTTTGGGGGGATTCTTTATATTTCAATTTCTTTATTGGATTCTTAATACATAATGCAATCTACACTAAAGGAATAATTGATAGAAATACACACAAAAGAGAAATACTCACTAAGTTATACTTAACAGGAAAAGTTTGCGAATCACTTTGTGAAGGTGGTATAAAGTATAGAGTTTATTACAATTCATGTAATTTGGAACATGTATTGTATGGAGAGCTAAAGCCTTATACGGATGCTAAAAAGGAAGAACTCGCAGATGATTTTGCCGTAAAGTATGAAGATGATATTGAATCTTTTATCCAATTTATTTCAGACCCTGAGATTGCAGTAACTGGCACATTTAAGAAGACTTGGTCCTATATTGAGAAGGATTTCAACTCCTTGAAAAGACACACTAATTTGGGGTTGTTATTTGCAGATTAATATGAATAATCCGGACTAATTCCCTTAATCCGATGTGCATGTCCTCTGATGGCTTTAAATCAAATAACGTATTTTCTATTCCCAATTAAAATAGTCAAATTCAACTGGATAACACCCACAAGCATTGCTCATAGCCTTAACAAGGTTTTGAAACTCCTCGTATTCCTTAGGTATCGTATCATTGGCCAACATCATCTTACTCCATGAAAAATCAGTATTTACTGAAAAAGCGTTGTTTTTTGATACTACATCAATCATTGTTCCATCCATTGGACAATGACAAGCAGAAAAAAATTCTCTCAAATCGAGGTTATCATAGGTAGAGATATACATGTATTTAGCCGACATATTAACCAATTTCTGTGCATTTCCAAAAGTAAACCCTATATCCTTACATTTCTTTGATATTTCAGCTATAACAAAAATAGGATCGGGGGTTTCATTACAGAAAATACTATCGATATATTTACGCACATATTCTCTAGAATAATCTTTTGCAATTTCCTTTCGTTTACGGTACTCGCTCTTGTCCTCTCCATCCATTTTCGAAAAGGCTCTTCTCATTGTTGCATCATTAAAAGCCATATCATATACAAAGCCAAACAATCTTTCTCCTATACCATTTGATTTCATAACAGTCTCCTTTCCATCACAATAATAATGTGAGAAAATTGAAATAATATGATATTCGACTCGAAAACTCAGAGGAGACAAGCGTGACAAAGTAGCTCATCGCACACAGATAACAATCCGCATGTTTTTGTCAAATCCAGAAAAACTGTTAAAAACAGCATATGACACAAAAATATAAAGTGTTGGGATTCAAAATAGTAGTCCGTATGCTAACTAAAATCTGTCCAGATTATTCATCAGCAATGCCAGATCATCTAGATGGTTACAAACAAATATTCATATTCATTCTTATTCAGATGCAGATTTTTTTATTATCTCGTAAAAAATTTCTGTCATATTTTCTATGGTATATGAAGAAATGGTATTTAAGGATTCCATTGCCATTTTTTCCCTTAATGCATCATCTGATAAGATGTTATTCAAGCATTCCGCAATTTGTATATCATTTTCAGATTGGGCTATATAACCATTTACTCCGTTCTCAACCAATTCAAGCCCTGCGACACACTTGTCCGTTGTAACAACAGGAAGTCCCTTAGCCATTGCTTCGTTGATAACCAATCCCCAGATATCATCTCTAGTGGCCAAGCAGAAAACATCGGATGCCTTATAATATTTATCAAGTTCTTTTTTTGTTTTAAAGTCAACAAACTGGACATTGGTTAATCGAAGTTCTTTTGCTAATTCAATGTATTCACTTGTAGGTTTTCCTCCAATGATATAAAGGCCATACTCATGTTGCAACCTACTAAAAGCACGCAACAATACATCAAATCCTTTTCTATGGCCATTTGGATAATCAAATCTGCCAACAGAAATAACAATCTTATCAAATGGAATATTTAATTCGTCCTTGAGTTTTTTTCGTTCATCATCAGAAACCAAGCTTGTCTCCAAATCCACTTTTCTTAATGAAGTAAACGGATATCGTGATATCTTTTTCTTATCCACTCCGTAATTTTGAAAATATGTATCCGTAACTTCGCCTGGACTTAGATAGCGCCTTGCCCCTTTAATAAGGAATCTCTTATATAAGTATTTGATCACATTCTCTTTATGGCAATAAGCTCCGTCAACAGCCAGCAGGTATGGAATACGTCGTATTTTGGCAACTATAAATGCAAGCATTTCTGTGGCATATCCATAACTTGATAAAATCAACAAATCCTGAGAATTATCAATCTGGCCAAGCATTTTCCAATTAATTTTTCGCTCCTCCATCACACCGGTTTTCAAGAAAACATATCGAAATCTGAAGTCGTTAGACTTATACCATTGTTTAGCCCTACCAGATTCCACCTCAGCCTCAAACACAACTGTCAAATCGCAGTAATTCTGCAATTCATTAAAAAAATCAACCGTATATGGCGAAGGAACATTAGTTATATATTTTACAGATAATCGTCGTTGTTCAATCGTATTCTGTTCCATATTATTTTTCCATGTTCAACTTTGTAAGATCTACAACGTCAGAAAATGACCGAATCCTCAACGCAATAAATAGGCGCTGATACAATGCCATTAAAAAATTCGATGCATATACTTTATGAGTAGAAAAATCAATTCCAAATCTCTCATTCAGCATATGTCTCTCAAGTTCCAATTGACGTAAATACGGTTTATAAATTGCATCTTTTAGTTTTTTTGACCTTGTTCCAGAACAAATGTTAACTTTATTCTTGCTAATATACCGTATAGACTGAAAATGGTAAAGAACCAAAGGAAATACCTTACCTGTTCCCTTTTCTTTCAGAACAATACCAGGATTATTGTTCTTTTCATGATCTTTTAAACTAACTAATTCATACTGCCCAAGATTCCAAGGTGCTGTATCACCTCCGAGATGTTGTAATTCATAAACACCTTTAAACAGCTTCGGAAACTCTTCCAAATACTTTTGATCTCCATGTTTTCCGTTTTCATACGTAGCATAACACCACTCAAGGCATTTTTCTTTCCACCATTTCAGAGCTTCCTTTGACTCGTAGGATTGATCAAAATAATTAAAAGCTACATTATATTTTCCGCTTCTTTTTTCTATTCTTTTCGCGCGATATGTATTTGGAAATCGATGATTCACAATAACAACATGGGCTCCAGAATCATGAATTTCATCATATAATATCTGCGGATTATCAAACCAGTACATATCTGCATCTATATACGTACAATCCGAGACAGCATAATTACTAAGTGTGTATTCAATAATTTGAGATGTGCATGTCCAGCAATATTCCGGCTTGGATCTTTCCTTTTTAACTATCAATAGTTCAGGTTTGTTTTTTTCTATTTCTGACCAAAGTATTGGAATTACATTGGATAGTCCAAGAGAAACAAGCACTTCATATGCTCTGTCATCGAAGCAATATGTATACAACAGATAATTATCTAAATGCTGTTCAAATGAATCATGTAGTGCCAATAGTTTATCCAAATAAAAACTATCCAAAAGAGTACAAAACGTAATCATATTATTCATTCAATAATCTTGTTATCAGCCAATCACTAGCAACTATGCAAATGTTCCGATGCATCCCAAAGGCATCCATAATAATATGGGCTAAAACCCGCAGCATCCATTAAATCACATGTTTTTTTGATATCATATTTAACTCTATGTAGATTAAAAATGCAGCCATCAAAAGTTGCAAATGCCGCTCTGTTATCGCCATCTCTAGGTTGTCCAACCGATCCCGGATTACAATACACCTTATTTTTTTCGTATCGAAGTATATTTTGCTTATGCGAATGACCCGACGCAAAAAACAATCCGTCCATTTCAGAAAAATAAGAATCAGTGGAGACAAAATATTCGTCTATCGGATTGTTCCAACCTCCATGCACCATAGAAACGCCTTCAGCATAAATTATTGTCGGAAATCTTCTTATCCATTCAATATTGTCTTTTGATATTATTTTCTTTTGGTATTTAAGGCAATCATTAACGCTTCTTGACCTTTCACACTTGATTCCGGATGCCATATACCAATCATGATTTCCCATAACGCAGGGAATATTGCGCTTTCTCAGTTCATCGCAGCATTCATTAACTTGAGAATAATATCCAACAACATCTCCAAGACAATAGACATCACTAATATTCATAGAATCTATTTTATCAAGAACTTCCATCAAGGCAGTATAATTCCCATGAATATCAGAGATTATAGCTATCATAGAATATGTAATCCTCCGTATATCTAATCGCTTTGCCTTTTTTTATTTGTGGTTGTAGTATATTTGCATCATTTAGAAAATAATCTATGGACATCGAGCTTTCGTTATATCCAAGTTTACAACGTATCGAAGTAGATGACGATATTCTTGGATTAATCTCAAGAAGTTTAAGATTTTTATTGTTTCTTCTAAATTGAAAGTCAGTAGGACCAACTGGGCAAAAAATATCCGCTAATTCTTCAATGTCGTCCAAAAATTCATCGGAACTAATTGATTCGGCGACTTCTGTAAATCCTGCATTTGACAATTTTCTCCTTAGGGCAATAATAGCTCTAATCTTAGAATTGTTGTCAAAAAATGCAGAGACAGTGTATTCTTCATCCGGATGCCCTACATATTCCTGAATCATCAGTTCTGAGCCAATCTTATCCTTATACTCTATCAGTTGAGCTTCATTTTCAATTATCGAAAATCCCCTTGCCCCAAATCCGCATCTAGGTTTAACTACACAAGGATATGTAAAATCAAATTCATCAGCGGATATTGAGGATCTGATTCTTCCGGAATACTCTGCCTTGTCAAGTTCGCAATAAAAAGACCATTTGTCCAGACAAAGACTGATTAATGATGAATTGTTGAGCAGAACATAGGTGCCTGTTTTCTCCAACGCCTGTCTATTCAAGTTCCAGAACTTCATATCAGCCTCTATGGCTGGAATAATCATATCCACTGAAAACTCTTGAATAATAGCAATTAAGCAATCTAGATAATCCGGGGAATCTGTTTTAGGAAGTAATTTGACTACATCCGAAAAACAATCTGCCGGAGATATAGGATAAATTGTTGTTCCGATCAAGAAACAGTCGCCACGTTCCTGAAGGCTACGCAAAATCCCATACCCAACTATTCCTGATGCCCCTGAAACTAAAATTGTATATTTCTTATTTCTGTTCAATAGCATATCCAAAGCCTGTTTTTCCAAAAGCATTGCCGTTATATATCATGTAATATGTATCTCTAAACCGTTTTACAGAAGCATACTCAAGCATTTCGCTGTCCCAACCATCATTCGACAATGATATGTCGCACTTATCCGGTCTCCTTTCCCAATTGATACCATCACATGATTCGGCATACCCTATCATATAATGTTTTCCATTTTTTTTACGGTAATCCTCAATCCCTCTTGTCGAAAACCACATTTTATAGATGCCATCATCCTTAATAACCCAGGGGCGTCCGATAGCCTCCCCACTGTATTCAGAATCAATGCAAACACGATCATCGCATTCCCAATGAATTCCATCATTTGAAGTGGCATGTTTTACGACATAAATTGGTTCCAGCCTGTCATTATACTTTTCCCAACTAGGAAAGGATATATACCACATCCTAAATCCATCTCCATCCCTAATAACCATCGGAGCACTTACCGCTATTGGATTATGTATTGACCTATCCATAATAGGTCCTTCATATAATTTTTCGTAAGTAATGTTATCAGTAACTTTACATACCCCTATACTTAATGAATATGAAACCGTTACCTTTCTATTCCAACCGCAATAGTATAAATATTTGGTATGTTCATCCAACGGCACAATTGAAGTAAGTGTTATTCCTGTGTCATCGAATGAGCCTGGTTTCCCAGGTTTCATAATGGGATCTGAAGAAATTCTAAGAATATTTTCTAATTTCCCAGCTTCTACATCCAAATAATATGGATAGCTCACGACATCTTTTGTTCGCGCAGAGTAGTATATTCTCCACACATCATCATTTATAACATCAATAAAAGCATCTTGTGCATATCCAGTTCCATAGAAATCACATGAATATAACCAGCCTTTTTTTTCCCACATTTTATTCACCTCAAATTAATATGAACTAATTCGTTTAATAGTTTCTAAAATTTCTTGTTTTGTAACCAAAACTTCCTGTTCAAGTGATCTGGCATAAGGAACAGGAACATCACAACCTGTCACTATTCCAACAGGGGCATGCAATAATTCAAATCCTTTCTCCACAACCAATGACGCGATATGTCCAGCCAAGCTACCGGTTCTGGCCGCAGTATCACAAATGACGATCCTTCCGGTTTTAGATAATGATTTTAATATTGTATTCATATCAAGAGGAACTACACTTCTTACATCTATCACATCCATAGATATATTATCTTTTTCTTCTTGCAAGAGTTCCTTGATATACTTATAACATCCCGAAACAAAAACAATGGTAATATCGTCCCCCTCACTTACAAGCTTGGCATTCCCAATCGGAACAACACAATTTACATCAACCTCTTCTTCAATCCAAAACAGAGATCTGTCAGTAAAGCAAAGTACTGGATTAGGATCTCTTACTGCTTCTATAAACAAGGAATACATATCTTGAGGAGAGGCTGGACAAATGATTTTCAGTCCAGGAACAGACATAAACAGCGAATGGAGTCTATCACTATGCTGAGCCGCGTTCCCCCCATGACTCATATCCGAACAAAAGATCGTAATCGGAACAGAATAACTCCCTCCATACATATATGATGTTTTTGCTGCAATACTGCAAATCTGATCCATAGCTACATACAGGAAATTTTCCGTAGTCAGATCCACAATGGGATGCATCCCGCATATAGCAGCTCCGCAAGCAACGCCCACCGCTCCAGCTTCAGATAACGGAATATCTCTTACCCTTTCAGGTCCAAACTCCGAAAGCAAACCATCTGTATAACCATATAAATTGCACCTGTCGTCCTCACCAAAAAAAACTGTCCGATTATCTTTTTTTAATGAATCATATAAAGCTTTCTGCAAAGCTTCGCCGTACTTCATCATCATAATACTTCTCCGCTAAAAACATCTGTAAAAGCACTGCAAATTTCCGGCTCAGGCGAATTTTCCGCAAACGTTATGGCATCACTTATATTTTTCTTGACCTCGAGATAAACATTCTCAATCTCACCATACGAGATTAATCCCTTACTCAATAACTTTGAGATGTATAACTCGATAGGACATTTGTCCTTTTTTTCAACTTCCAATAGTGAGTAATCTCGATATTCCTTCTCAATCATTCTTTTATAAAACTCGCCCTCTGCATGTTCGTTAAAGCGAATAGTATGAGCCTGGACGAAAAAAGGTTTTGAGTAATCTCTTATATATGACAAAGCACCAGATGCCACATCGTACACATTTTCTACATCCTGCCCATCAACATGAGTTCCTTTGATACCATATGTTGAAGCAAGTAATACATAGTCATTACATGCCGATGATTCACTTGTCCTTGTGGTAATAGCTAATCCATTGTCCTCCAAAACAAATAGCACTGGCAGTTCCCATACAGCAGCCAGGTTTAAACTTTCATGTAATACGCCCTCATTTGCAGCTCCATCGCCAAAAAACACGCACGATACACGTTTTTTTCCTTCATTTCTCGCAGCAAATCCAGCTCCACACGCCACAGGAATCCCTGATCCCACAATTCCAGTCGATGCAATCAGCCCAACACTTGAATCATGAATATGCATAGAGCCACCCTTGCCGAAATTCGTTCCATCTTTCTTTCCAAACATTTCGGCCATAATTTGTTTAGGGTCTACCCCCTTTGCAATTGCATGGCCATGTGGTCTGTGATTACTAATTACATAATCGTCATCGTTCAGTGCCGTGCAGGTTCCGACAGCAATCGCTTCTTCTCCATTATAACAATGCGTTCCGCCATATATTAGTCTCTGATCTTTGCAATTAGCTACAGCATTTTCAAATTCTCGTATTAGAATCATCTTATATAATAGTTGTTTTCTAATACAATCAGTCACTTTTGTGCCCTCCAAAATCAGCCAACCTAATAAGTACTCACAACGCGTTTTCGGTTTAATTCTTTTCAAGAGTATATTGATTCAACAATTCGATAACTTTATCAACCGAATTAAACATTAAAACATCAATTATAGATAATCCGGGAACAAACTCGTCATTATATTGTTTGTAATTAACCTCACCCATCTTTAGGAATCTTAATTCTATTCCTTTATCATAAAACGCATCGCTGGAGTATAATTCTTTTCCTCCCACGGCATTTAAATACATATCTGCGCCCAATAATTTACAGATATGCAAAACTTTTTCTTGTCCTTTCAATTCATTGTTCTTTTTCAAATCCGAGGACAATATTATTTCTGTTTCAATCCCCAAATAATCGTCAATCTGTATTATCGAGTTATAGTTCAGTTCAGAAATACTCTTACTTTCCATTATTAGATTATTGATCATAGGCATTATCGTCTCGTAGTAAGGTGCTTTTCTATATGCCGCCTCCAGCGTTCTAATAACTTTCGCTCTCTGCACCTCTCTACTTGTTATATCTATCTGATTGATGTTTCTGAACGATGATGGATTATCCAAAGGAAGGGTAATCATATATTTATGCCCTTCAAGTAATATATTGTTTCTGCTAATCCAGCCGCCTTTAATAAATGCTACATCATCGTATACAACATATTTATCAACAGCATTTATCAGTTGCCAATACCCAAGATATGGAAAAAAATAGGGTTGCATAATTCCTAGCTTCATAAATATTGCCTCTAATCTAAAATGGAAAAACTTTCAGAAAACTAATGGTTTTGGATTTTCTTTATTATGTCACATATTCTGTCAACATCTTCAAACTTCAAATCTGAATACATAGGAAGAGTTAATACTTGTTCACTAATCCTCTTAGCAACAGGGGTTTTTTGAGGATCAAACATTCCCTTAAAGCAGTCAAATGAATTAGTAAGCGGATAAAAATACTTTCTTGCGCCGATTTTATGCTGTTTAAGTGCATCAAAGATTTCATTCCTATCAGCTCCAAACACTTTCTCATCAACAATAATTGGAAAATATGCATAGTTACTTACAACATCTGATTCAGGAATATTTAATCGAATGCCATCAAGGTCCTGTAAATTCTCAACATATCTTTGAAATACCAACGATCTTTTCTTTATTTCAGATTCAATATGGCGCAAATTGCAAATGCCCATTGCAGCAGCAAACTCGTTCATTTTTGCGTTAGCGCCGATTCCATCGACTACTTCTTCATTCTTTATTCCAAAATTTTTCAATTGATATATAGATTTTCCAAAATCTATATTTTTATTTGAAAAACAAACCGCTCCGCCTTCTATGGTATTAAACACCTTTGTGGCATGGAAAGAAAAGCAGCTCACATCGCCATATTCGCCTATCCCTCTCCCTTTATAAATCTCACCAAAAGCGTGAGCTGCATCATAAATCACTTTAAGTCCATATTTATCAGCAACGTTCTGAATTGCATCTATATCGCAAATATTGCCATAAACATGTACCGGAACAATTGCAGATGTCTTGTCAGTTATCAAGTTTTCAATCTTGTCAGCGTCGATTGTATAATTTTTTTCGTTTATATCGCAAAACACAGGAGAAAGGCCATTCCTGACAATTGCATGAGTGGTGGAGGCAAACGTAAATGGAGTTGTTATCACTTCACCTTGTAAATTCAACGCTTGAATTGATAATTCAAGTGCCATATGGCCATTTACCAACAGATCAACATTCTCTACACCAAGGTATTCCTTTAGTAAATTCCGAAGTGTTTCATGCTTAACTCCCATATTTGTCAACCAATGGCTGTCCCAAAGAGTTTTTATCTCTTCAACATATTCATCTAATTCAGGCATGCTTGAACGTGTAACTAAAATTGTCTCGTTGTTCATATCTTATACAGTAATAATATCTTTATATGTTATCGGTGGAGTTCTACATCAATGTATTGTTCCAAACAAATCAGATTTATCTATATATTTTGCTTGTCCATTATCTATTTCAAATATTTTATCGCATTTTGCGACTGTGGTTAGTCTATGTGCGATAATTACCATTGTCATTTTTCCGTACAAACCTTCGATTGCGCACATCACTTCGGCTTCAGTCTCATTATCAAGCGCAGATGTGGCTTCATCCAGAATCAAAATCTCCGGTTGTCTATATAACGCTCTTGCAATAGCAATCCTTTGTCTTTGTCCACCGGAAAATCTAATGCCACGTTCTCCAATTAACGTTTCAATTCCATTTTCCAAGCCTCTTATAAAGTCGTCGATTTGTGCTTGGCGCAAGCATTCCCAAACCCTGTTATCATCCACCTCCTCACTGTCTATGCCAAAGGCAACATTATCTCTTATGTTTCCATCCGTTAAGTAAATGGATTGCGGAACAAACCCTATGATTTTACCATATATTTCCGGTATACCCCTTATATCTGCTCCATCCAATAGTATTTGCCCTTCTTGAGGCACATGCAAGCCAAGAATAATATCCGCAAATGTTGATTTACCCGCTCCTGACGCTCCTATTACGCCTATACATTCACCTTTATGTATCGATAGATTTAATGATTTTAATACATATTTATTACTATCTTTATAATGCCATCCTATATCGCACAGCTGTAGTTCATTTTGAAAATGAATTATCTCTGCTCGAGTGTCAACATTCAGTATATCGTTGACACCCGTTCTTGTAGTCTTACTTGCTGTCTCTCGGCGTAATTCAGAAATATTATCATACGCTGTTTGGAAATATGAAGTATTAGCACTAATAGTATTGATATTTGTAGAAACCCTTCCTATGGACGGCAATAATCTAATAGCGGCCATTAGTACTGAAGCCAACATTGGCACTGCAGAAATGTAATTAGGATCCAACAAAAAGCAAATGCATATATACCCTAATAATCCTAAAACAAATAACGCTTCTACAATAAATGTAGGAGACAAACTACCTACAGATACAAAAATATTAGGTTTTTGTTCACGAAAATACCGGTCATTATACGCATTAATAAAATACTGTTGTTTATTAAATACTTTTACTTCTTTTATCCCTTCAATTATTTGCAATAAAACGCTTCTTGTTTCTGCAGAATATTTTCTGGCTTTCTTTCCATTTTCATACATTTTCCTTTTAAAATACACAAAAATGATTGCCAAACACAAAGCCGCTATGAGCAAAATGCATAGCGCCATTTTAAAATCAATCAATAGAATATAGGCCAAAATAAGCATCATAGTTAACCCTTCGGTGATAACCACAAAGCCACTATTAAGAATCAGATAGACACCATTTGGATCACTTTCAATATCGCGTAAAATTTGTGTGGTGTTATTATATAAAAAGAAATCGTATTCCTTGTTAAGATATTCCTCTAAAATTGTTACTGACAGTTCCCTTTTTACCTTAATTGCAAATTTACTACTTACCCAAATATTTATGATACTAAAAGCATCTTTAATTAAATACACAATTATAGACAATAAACAGACTAATATTATTAGAGTAGAGGAATCCGAAATATTAAAGATATCCTCTATAAGAATCACATATTTATTTCTTTCAAAACCATCAATATCGGTCAGTGCGGAAACGAGAGGAACAATTATAGATACTCCTAGCATCTGTAAACCAGCATTGACTAGTGAAAACAGAAGAACTATGGTCAGCAAGAAGCGCTGACGATTATTTAATATGTAGAGAATCCTATGTACAAATTCGTATATAGACTTAAGCTTAGAAACCACTACACTTTTACCTCTAAATGTGCGATCAACAATAGCCTCGAATAATTACCTTGGCCGCATTTTTTATGCGTTCGAATCCGTGTGTCGGCTCTGGTTTTGCTGATGTGATTAAAGTATTAATGCGCACTGCCGCATCAAATAGTTCCCTACAGGTATCATCATACATCTCATTCGAAAAAATAGCGTCTCGATACGACTCCAATTGCATTTTTTCAGGCATATAATACCAAGTAGAAGCTAAAATATTAAAGCAATCCTCCAAATGCTCAAACGTTTCGCTTGTCAAACGGAAAGCTCCAATGTTGGGATATTTCCCCCTACCTGGCATTGAATCATCAAAATTAAAATATTTGTCCGCGGTAACGGCGTTAAACAAAAGTTTTGTAGCATCTGCCATTTCATTAAATCTCACCTTTGTGCCCTTTGCACAATAATTATTACATAGATCATGCAAAACAATTACGGCATCCTTTTTTAACCACTTTAACACAGCCAAGAAATCCAATATTTCACCAGGACTGGCATGCGTTGTGTCTAATATCACGAAGTCTACATCACTTCCTACTATATGCATTTGTTCAGGAGCTATTTTCCCCAATAGCCTATGAAAGTTAGCATTTGGTATTAGCTTACTAGCTATTTCTCCTAAATAGCCACTTTCTTCGCCTGTTCCCCGATAAAACTCTCTCGACAAATCAACAGAGTATAATACACATTCTGCATCTATATCATGCATACATTGAAGGATTATCGCAGAAGTCGCTCCACTGGCAATGCCAACCTCCAAAATTTTTCTTGGTCTAAACTGCTTTAATAACCCACACAGAAAAGCAGAATCATAAGTACTCATCTCGGGTTCATTTTCAGGCAATGTGAGTCTAGATAGTATCTCTTCTCTAGGGGTCGCAAATAAATCAACTGAATAATACATTTCATTCCTCTCCATTTCGCTTTCTTCTTGACAGTGAAACAATCGGGCTTTTAATTCTTCTCATAATCGAAAATATTTTTTCAGAATTAATTATTCCAAACAAATTGATAATAAATATTTTAAAACTCATATCAAAACTATAGGTATGAGTCTTGGGCGTAAATAAAACCGAATAGTATTCTTTATCTTGTGATGATGATTCAATAAATGAATCATGATCCCTAAATGCAACTTCAGGTTCTAGAAAAAAAGGATTATTGTCAGGCTTATACGGATGCGTTTTGCAAAAATTCTTAACTAATATATCCTCCATATATTCTTCATATGATTTATCCGATATATTATCTCCATACAACGAAGCATTTGTAGTATAACCGCTTATTCCTATAGGGTTTAATGTATCTCCATCAGAAATAATAGTTGGGCATCCGGAATGAGCCGAGATCAATGCGCATCCCGATGCTGCCAATGTAACATCAACACATTCAAACAACTTCTTAGGTATTGGGAGAAGCATTCCAGTATATAATGTAGTTAAATTATCCGGCCTTGATTCAAGAAGACCATCCAATTCCTCGGATTGCCCCTTGTCCAACCCAGCCAATATATATTGTATTTTCTTCTCACTATGCCGTCTGGCAAATTCAATAACACTTTTTGTAATAAAATACGTGCATCCTTTAATGCGACCAAAATAACATATTCTCCAACCATCCGGCTGTATTTCTGACAAAAAAGGATATTCTACCTCTTGAGGCATATTCCCCTCATTAGCCGCAAGATGCAAATCAGGCCGTCTGCCCACTTTGTACTCTGTGCCCAGCAAATGGTCAATTGTCAAATCCGTGTTTCCTGCAAGTTCTCCTCTGTCTAACTTAAACTTAAAAAAGGATAAATTATCAATATAATGGTCCACCGGATCGCGAAAACGTTCTCCTATTATAAAGCAGAAATGCTTGCAATTAATTTTCTGAGCTAACAATTCCCCCCACAGTGCAGACAAACACTCATTAGACTCAATAATAACTTTTTCCAACTCCGAAGATATATTTAAAAGAGTTATTATTCTTTCAAGAGTCTGTTCAACAATCCTATTAGAAAAATAATAAGGTGGAAATTCAAAGATGCGCAGACCATTATCCTTATACTCGTCCAACGATTTAAAAGCCGGTTCCTGTGTGACGGTTTTGGGAAACAATACAGACACATCCCATCCGTTCGCCTTCAAATACCTAACTTTAGCTGCATTGTAAGCCTGTGATCCTCCAAGAGGATATATATTATATGTGAAAAGAATATATTTCTTCATTAGTTCTCCGTCAATTCAATCATCCGTCCCAACATCATATTCGTCCCATTCGGTTTCCAATTGCAATACCCTCCAAGGGGTGTAAATGTCATTTCTCCAAACTTGACATTCCCATCTATCTCATATAGATCGACTCGAACGAAAGGGATGCCTTCTGATAATTTAGTAGCAACATCAATCATCTCATTCAATGATTTAGGTTTTTCTATGTTTTCTTCAGCCTGATGCTCTACATAGTTAAAATTCATAACATTCCAATTCAAATCATAAAACGCTGCTTTGTAGAGTCCGGTCTCTTCATCTCTATCACAAACCATATGAATAAACTTTGGTATGCCATTAAAACAATAAAACTTATAGTCCGTCAGACTAATTTTTCCCTTTTCCTCCTCAAGTTTTTCAGCAATTATTTTCTTTTGTATATTAAAGTACTGAGGTTCAAAGGTTACATAGCCAAACGATTCTTGCATCCATTTTTTTATCGTCTTTTTCAACTTTGCATAATCTATTTCATCCTTGTTATGACACAAATAATTAAACCCGCATCCATCGTTAACCTTAATTACAAATTTATTAGGCAATATGCTAAAATCCATTTCGTCTAGATTATTCCAAACAGCATACAACGGAATTAAGTATTGTTCTCCAATCCTCTCAGACACATACTCTCTAACAAGATATTTATCTGCTAACCTAGTACGAAAATCATTATCCCCATGAATTTTTAACCATGCTATTTTTTCATTAAACGTCTCTGGTTTATCAAGATTTCCAAGCCCCCCCTCATTAGGAGCATACAACCTAAAATATTTTTTTACCTCTGTTTCAATCACACTCTCCCAACCGTACTTAGCTGTCATCCGACCATAATACTTTTTTAAATGTACATATTTAAATTCATACAGTTTAATATCAGACAACATTCCGAAACGATATGCGAATCGTATAAAAATCCATCCGAACCCATAGTGATCAAAACAATATTTTATTCTATCTCTTTTTATTTCTTTATTTCTCATTTTAATGTTTTACAAGTCTACCTAATTTGAATGATGCTGCTTTATGTTGCAAAGTATAGTTTTTAAGCATCTTTTAATATGTACACGTGTTTTTATTTTTCCACCATTTTCAGGCTTTCTTAGGTATTCTTTAAAATAATCTCTCGCTTTTTTGTTTTCCTCAATAGTTTCAGGGAACTCATTATACGGGCTTTGCCTCAGAACGGCATTATAGAAATCCGTACCCTCCTCATGTTCTCCAGTCCCATCAAACCCAATGTTATAAACCAAACTATCTCTTGGATAAAGCATCAATCCATTGTTTTGGTATAAGGTGGCAGACCAAAAAATAGCCCATGTTTTAATATCACCTGAATAATTATCTACAACTTGTCCCCAGAAATCTGCACTATTCTCCATATTAAAATGGAAAATATCTTTCCTGGAAAATGTTTTCACCAATTTAGCCGGATTTCTTTCGAACAAATCCCAGCTTCTTTTCCATGTAGCCCATCCCCAGCAATCACAAAACTTTAAGAACATTAATTCCGGGAGTCCCTCTCTCTTCATAGGATAAGCAAATCCAGATATTTCCATTACACGTGAATCATAAAAATACTTTTCAAGAGCATCATTCATATATTTCAAAAAATACTTTGAAGTCACTATATCGTCTTCAAGAACAATAACTGTCCCATATCTATTGACTACATCCGTAACACCTTCAATAATATTGCGCATTAATCCATAATTCTCATCACGCTCAATGATAGTAACGCTCTTAAAACCATCAATTGAATGCAAGAATGATCTTACTGAATCAACGTCCTCTTGTAGCTTATCATTCTTAGCCGCATCAGAATATATGTATAGATCACTTTTATCCGCTAAATCATTCTTTTGCAAGGCACTAATTGTTTTTTTACAATGATCGAGCCTATTGTAAACAAATAATACTATAGGCGCGTAATTCTCCACAGCACACATACCTTTCATTTCCTATAACTATATTTTTAAAGGAAGATAAACAATATCTTTTCTTCTTCCTAAAGCAGATTTTATGTGCAAGCTAAATAAATTAATAAGATACCAAACACATTTTATAGGGTCATTAACATATTTTCTCGGAATTAAAGGCTCTTTATTATCTGAATTCTCATTTGCAAAAGATGGATGTACTTTGATAAGAGATTTTATATGATACTTCTCATTTAGAATCGTTTTCTTTTCAGATAGCTTCGTTAAATATGGGATGTATAGAGTTCTGACCAGTTTTGAGTCAATATGCCAATATTTCCCATATACATTCAATCTCACTTTGTTTTCAGTAATGTAATTAATATTTTCAAAATGAAAAAAATACAATTTTACTTTATTCTTTTTGTCATACCTAAGTCCATCGTTCAAATAATCCTCGCTAATATAATTAAAGCGATTAATGTTCCACGGTGCGACACCAGCCCCAGGTTCATCTAAGATAAAAACAGAATCATATTCATCAGGCCATACATCAAGATATTTTTGATCTCCGTGTATTTCATCATTACAAGCACAACTAACCAGAGTCTGTTCTTGCCATTTTTTCAGAACTATTTTTCCTTCATCAGTATTCCTAAACGAATTAAACTCAACGCAATATTTGCCACCAGTTTCTTCAACTAACTGATTATTCAAGCTCTTGCTAAACCCATGTGCAACAATTAGAACTGATTTGTTATTTTTTATCATTTTATCAATCAATTCGTTAGGATTTGAATAAAAGTACATATCAGCGTCAATGTAAGTAACTACATCATATCCATAAACATCCATCACATAGGATATTAATCCAGCTGAACAAGTCCAGCAATATTCCGAAAAGCTTCTATTAGCACGAGCTATCGCGTATCTCTCATCCTCAAATTCTTTCAGGCTGATAACAGTTACGCAACTGTTCTTTAGTTCACTCAACACTTTATAACAAACATCATCCATTGCTAAAATATATAATTTCAGTTCAGGCGTGCAATTGATCAATGAATCAATCAGCACAAGTCCCTTGTCAAGATAATTACTATCAAATAAAGTGCAGTAGCTATATTTCATCATTTTTCCAGCGGCTAAAAAAATCAAAACATTCAATCACTAATCTAGTTATCAGTCTCAATTACTCAATTACTCTTTCTTGCAATTATCCTTATTACCGGAGGGTCCATATCTTTGTACCTTGCGAAAGACCTGTCCTCTTCAGAATAGACTATCTCAAATCCACCATATTTTTTTAAACGTTCTACCATTTCGTTCTTTCTTATAAAGCGTCTGTAATGCCCATTATATATATATGCGTCTCTTCCAGCAGCTTCACCCATACCATAAATATCATCATTAACGCTTCTGACCTCAATAAAAAAGAGGCCGCCTTTGTTCAAAGCATTACTTACATTCCGGATTACTCCGATCTCCTGCAATTCGGTTATAGAGTGCAGAGTAAATCTACTGTATACATAATCAAACAACTGTTGATACACTGCATTTGTGCATGTAAAATCATCACAAGCAAATAACACCGATCGATAATTATCGCTTCTCCACTTGTTCAATGTTTTTATTGTTTGAGATGAACTGTCTATTGCGACAACATTAATACCATTCTGATCAAAATAAATGCTGTCGCGTCCATTCCCGCATCCAAGTTCAAGAAGTCTGTTACCCTTGACAAGATACTTTTCCGTTATTGATCTTGCAAAATCGCTTGGCTCCTGCGGAGCGGCATCGGGAGCGTTTACATCCGCATAGTATTGATTCCAATAATCCGTATCATCTGTTTCCTCATACAGATTTGATGGAATGACATCAAGAATCATATCCACGCACTCATCTACAGATAATTTACCATCATTAACTATCTTAAGATTCGGACGACTCGGAATATCTGCTTTAATGTCATAACCAACAACATCATTAATACATCCATTCAAAAATCCGCTGTATATGCCTCTATTATCACGCTTTTCAAGCACTTCTTTAGGTGTTTCAATATAGATTTCAGCGTACCTCTCAATGTTTTGTCTATTCCATTCCCTAACCTGTTCATTCATAGAAACAGTACAGCAAATCACAATCATATGCTGATTCGTAAGAAGTTTGCATATTTCAGCATACTTCATTGCTCTAGTTTTTCTTCCCTCGGCAGAATAGTCAACATCTTCCGCATCTTCAATTATACTTTTCAAGTTATTCCCATCAAGGAGAATGACGTTTTGATGGCTTTCCCTTATACGATAGTACAATGCCATTCCAATTGTACTTTTCCCTGATCCAGGAAGTCCCGTTATCCAATATAGCAAACCTTTATTAATCATTTTCTGTACCCTTTAATATATTCAGCATCTTACATATCTAGGAATATTAATGTGTATTTTTAAAAACTAAGAATATATGGTTTGTGACCATATCTTTTATCTTCTGGCGGAAGTGCCATATAATCACCATACGTTTCAGAAAGCATTTTTTCCGGTTTATTTGGAAAATATACTTCTATATCTTCAAACCTCCCTCTTTTTACCGGAAAAACATCCTCCTTAGCGTAATATGCCCAACGATATCTCCCATATGTCATATCAGCTATATGTTCGGTTCCTGCATTCCTGTATTTAGTCTGTAATTTTGTAAATTTGGCATGTAAACTATCAATCGATTCAATCTGCAAAACCAGATATAAGCATCTGCGCACAAACTGTATAAATCTTCTTTTCATCCCAACAGGTGGTTCTGATATATCAGGAGTCTGATGAAAAGTATACTTCCTATCCAAACTCTTGATCTTCTTCCCCCATTTCTTTGCTTCATTAATATCATCGGGTGCATCATCAAACACAAAAATGTCAATGTATATTCCGTTTAACTGTGCCGAATTTCTATTGCACCATTCAACATATGAAGTATCATCCTTGCGAATTTTCACGTAATTATACACACAATAGCAATCCGTACTTCTATGCTGCAATTTATAACCATAAGCTGCCAGCCTCGAAGGTGATTCAGAAATGAAACGTTCGTAATTGCTTCGATCCATACCTATATCAATGTCATCATCCCAAGGAATAAAACCTTTATGTCTAATCGCACCAAGAAGTGTTCCATATGCAAGAAAATATTCAATGCGCAATTCTTGGCATATCTCGTCCACAACTTTCAACATATCTTTTTCTATCTTCTGGAGGGAGTGCAATTCCTCGTCACTTAACTTTTTATCTTTCAAAACTCAGATTCCTCGCAAACTCATCAAATTACTTTCCATAAAAACTCTGCAAATTTTCTTCCTTGCTGTATATCAGACTTGTTTTCTAATATAAAATTCTTTGCCATGCATCCTTTTTCATGCAATTCTTCACGTGGTCGCGAAAGAAGATCTTTCAACACAGCACTTATACCACCAGAGTTTTCTTCGTCAATAGTATATATGTAATCATAATATTCGCTAGGCATGCCGGTGAGTCTGGTAGTGAGTATCGGCGTTCCGGATGCCATGTATTCCATGTTTTTTGAGGGAAATGAGTATTTTACAAATAACTGATCAGTAGGTCTAGGATTCACTAAAAGTGTAGCCTTCATCTCTGCCGCAACAACTTCATCAATATACCTTGTGCCAAAGTATTTTACATTTTTATGCTCTTTGACAATTTCCTCCAAATCAGGAACATAATCACCATTTCCATATATATGCAATTCTGAATCCTTAATGTCTGCTTTTATAAATCCATCAACTAAATTGGCTATTCCATGCCTCTTGTGTATACTACCGGCATACATAACTATTTTTTTCTTATCTTTGCCTTCAAGTGTGTTATTGAATTCTCTCATTGAAGAGTCTGCTTGACCTTCAATAACTAAAAAAGGTTTTTTTCTATCTTTATTTACCGAGTCATTCATCGCCTCAGTAAGAAGAAGATACCCATCGCACTTTCTTACCGCCTTCATTCCTATTCGATATTTTGGAGTATCTGTACGTCCTGTTGGCATTTCCAGCGGATCCGTCACTATGCCCACTAACTTTTTGTTTCTTATCTTGGCCGCCGCGCTCACTCCAAGGCTTAAAGAAATATCTAGAATATTTATACAGACCACATCTGTCTTTGCTGACATTTTTAGTGTCAGAAAAAAGGCGCATATGACTTGAAACAGCCAACTCACCCCTTTTATGTTCAAAAAAGGTAAATATGTCATCTTTACATTTTTGAATGTATCCGATTTAGGCACAAAGAATTTTTGGGGGAATTCAGAATTTAAAGGTGCTTTTGACAAGCATTCAACTTGGAGAGCTTCTTGCATGGATAAACCATTTATAAGAAGCCTATGATATTTCTGTATTTCCTGCCCAGGTTTGGTTTTCACACGCTCATAGATATATTTGTACAAGTTCTCCGATACAGCGCATGAACAATATAATACTTTCAAATTCTTATGCATTAACCTTTTCAACTTCTTTCAAATATTCATCATAGTCGCGAATATATTCACTTCCGTCATAATGAGTGTTAGATAATACCAAAAGTACCGAGTCAGAAGAAAAATCATACATATCCTTCCATATCATTTTAGGAATATATATTCCCGTCATAGGCTCATTTAATTCAACTATGAATTCTTCATCACCGTCGGTAATGCGAACTTTACTTTTTCCTGCCACGTTTATAAGAACAAATTCGGATAATCTATTAGCATGTTGTCCCCTAATAACGCTTGAATCCGAATCATAAATATAGAATACCCTCTCTATTTTGAAAGGAATGGCGCGTTCTCCTTCTATAACTACAAGTTTTCCCCGTTCGTCACCCAAATCATTAAATTGTAACATAGGGCATCTATCTCTCAAACTCATTCTTCAGTTCCATCCCTGCTTTCAACATCATCCATTTGATGATATGTGGTCACAATACACTTAATTAATTCGATCATATCCTTATCGCTTTCTTGGTAGGCCGCAAGAACTAATTGATATATTTCACCCATAAATTGATCGTAATCAAACTTAATTGGCAATCCTATATGAATCAGTCTGTTAGGAGTGGTTTTTAATCCCTCTTCCGCCATCAATTTCTCTTCATACAGTTTCTCACCAGGGCGTAATCCGGTATACTCAATCTTGATATCAACATCCGGTTTAAATCCAGAAAGTTTAATAAGATTTCTCGCAAGAGTATCAATCTTAACCGGTGAACCCATATCAAGAACAAATATCTCGCTACCCTCTCCCATAACACCCGCCTGTAGGACAAGACTTACAGCTTCGGGAATAGTCATAAAATACCTTACTATGTCGGGATGAGTTACAGTAACCGGTCCACCTTCCGCAATCTGTTTTCTGAAGAGAGGAACAACCGATCCGTTACTCCCGAGAACATTTCCAAAGCGCACCGCAACATACTGGGTTTTTGCAGTAAAATCATGTTTATCCTCTTCAGTCGAATGCGAATCCATATGGGCAGATACTTTTACAAGCTCTCCCTCCCTATGATGCTTGATCATATAATCGAATGTCTGAATAATCATTTCGCAAAGGCGTTTGCTGGCTCCCATGATATTAGTGGGATTAACTGCCTTATCGGTACTGATGAGAATGAATCTTTCACATCCATATCTCATAGCAGCATATGCCGTCTTATAAGTACCTATTGCATTATTCTTAATAGCCTCACAGGGACTGTCCTCCATAAGAGGAACATGCTTGTGCGCAGCGGCATGATATACGACTTCGGGTCTGTATTTGGAGAAGACCGCCTGAAGTCTTCCGCTGTCTCTTACCGAACCGATCAGAACTACCAGATCTAGTTCGGGGTATTTCTTCTTCAGTTCATTCTGGATATCGTAAGCATTATTCTCATAGATATCGAAGATGATAAGTCTCTTGGGAGAGTGCCCTGCGATCTGTCTGCAAAGTTCACTTCCGATGGAACCTCCACCGCCTGTAACCATTACGGTTTTGTCATGAAGGAATTCGAAGACCGGCTCGAGATCCAGCTTTACCTGTTCTCTTCCAAGGAGATCTTCAATCGCAACATCCTTCATATCCTTGATAGAAACTTCTCCGCTGGCAAGCTGGTACATTCCGGGGAGATTCTTAAGTTCGCAGTTCGTTTCCTTACAAATATTCAGGATATCGCGTCTGTTCTCCGCGGTAGCCGTAGGTATGGCTATATATATCTTCCTTATCTCATACTTTTCTACATTGGCGAGAATGTCATCCCTTCCGCCAACTACAGGGATACCTTCTACAAATCTGTTCCACTTATTGGGATTATCATCTATGATACAGCAGACTTTTTCATGGATCTCTGATGAATTCCTGATCTCCCTCAGGATCATCTGTCCGGCATTTCCGGCACCGATGAGCATACAATTTGTTCCGTTAGTATCGTTATTAATATTGCGGCTTCTCAGGAGCAATATAAATCTGTATGAAAAACGTATGCCGACGACAAACCCAAACTGAAGAACTGCTCCGATGAAATAATAAGTTATCGGCATTCTCTGTACAAATACGGTAATGCCGATTATCTGTATAAGAGTTGTGATAACCGAGGACAGGATGCACCTTAAGAGTTCATCATAGCTCGCAAATCGCCATATGCTGTTATAGAGTCTGAGTCTCCAGAAGATTATCAGACAGAGAACGGTATAAAAAGGCGCGAACTTACAGAATGAAAACAGATATAAATCGGGAATATTGGAAAACTTGGTATCAAACCTGAGCCAGAGAGCCAGGAAATACGACATATTTACGACAAATATATCGTATATCACAAGGTATGCTGCGATCACTTTCCAATGATCTATTTTTTTCTTTTCAGAAACTGCCATAAAGCCCTTATTCCTTACATAGAAAATGATACTCAATATCCGATATATTATATCACAAAATGGGTATCTTTTCCTAAATATATATTGCATCAATAACTTATGCTATTTAATTAGGAATTCGAGCTTATTGTTATCGGCTCCATACTTATCATGCTATCGACCTCAAGCGTCGATGCCATAATATGATATACTTCTCCTATGATCAACATGAATAATAAAACTGAGAAAGCCAAAAACCATCCCCATAACGAATTAAGATGGGATCTTCCGATACTTGGAGTTATTTTCGGCATTTTACTTATTTTTTCGTATGAGAGGGTATCTTACTCTCTATGGGATAACCATTTGCTCTTTAATATGTTTGAACTGTACGAAACCGGTGCAGAATTATCATTAAATGATTTTTCGCTGTTTGAACATTTATCGTATTCTTTTACATTTGCCGGATTTTGCCTGACCAAACTATTCGGGGCTGCAATTACTGCAACCAACGTGTACGGCAAACTGTTACTTTTATTTGGTGGGTATGGATTCTACAGGCTTTTCAGATATGTATTTAAAGAGGTCCACCCTATTACCGCAGGACTTCTGACGCTGGCTTATTGCATGTCTCCGTATTATCTTGGACTCAGCTCTTATTGCTATCCTGATTATGCTATATGGTGTGTAGGTCCTTTGTTAACATATTTCCTGTATTCAAATAAAAGCCTTCTTGCAACTTTGACAGGATTATACTTTATTTTCATCAAAGAAACCGCATTAATAACCTTTGTCACATTGGTGATTGCTTATTATATTGCCGGATGTATACACAAAAAGAGACTAATACATGATCTGTGGCGTTATATTTTATATGCTGTTCCATGTGTTTTCTGGTTGTATTGTTATTTCTTTATAAGTCACTGGAACGGTGCGGGAGGCTTTGGATTCAGTTTGGGATATGCGATTGAAAGATCAAAAGCATTATTCCTTATCAATTATAACTGGGTGTTTGTTATTGCAGCTGTGGTCGGATTGATCGGAGTGATCATTAAAAAAACCAACAGAAAGTATTTGATGTATTATCTGCCAACGCTATTCTCTGCCCTATCGTACTATGCATTCACACTATTGTTCCAGACAATAAATCATGCAAGATATATCGACGCATTGATATTTCAGATATATTTCCTGGCAGCCTTCTTTGTTTTGGTCCTGCTAAGAACCGAAGTCGCCCGTTGCACAGTGACGGTATTGATCGGAAGTATGCTTATGATATCAAGTTATCACACGATAGATCCGCTGATGCTAAACAGCTTCCGGCATGTAAATGTCGGGGAAAAAAATCTGATCATCACAACTCCCGGTGAGATTCTCTCAGACGGAATGGTATATAACCGTGAATATTTAGGGTTTGGCTATGCTGTGGATATGGCACTTAAAGATATAGCATTGGATGAACAGGCAGATATTTTCTTCCCTGCCGGCAGTGGACGAAATCCTTGGTTCTTTGATGCAATGGGATATTACTATGACATGAATAATGATGCAGAGTTACTCCGGAACGAACCTTGGAACGAAGAACTTGATACCAGAATGTGTAGCATTTATGATCCGGGCAATAAGTGGTTTGATATACATGTAATACAGGACGATTATGATTTCGAATTGGATGAAGAGAAATACGGGTATTATATATATCTAGACTGTTACGGGGAAGAAGTGGCTGACCGAATCCAGGAAACTATGACGGTATTGTCTGTGGACGAATTCACCAGCCGTGGTTGGACAGTCAAAAGAATTATGTTCACAAAATAACAGAACTCAAATATCTAATCAGAATTCTTTTTGTTTTCCTTTTCCATGCTTCCTGTTCCGCCTTCCACAACTCCGTCACTTTTGGCTACGGAGATAAAGGTTCCGAAAAAGCACTTACAGTCAAACACGAAAGCAGTGAAACCACCTTTTTGGAGCTTTTCGGCATATATTCCGTCCAAGGATGCTTTCACAGGAATCTCCAGTTCATCCCGCCCGTTTATCTGAGCCCATCCGGTAAGACCGGGCTTAATGTCATTTG
>JAEEGL012456766.1_pt1 | contig 28741 bp, 40 predicted proteins | sample 9134231 | NCBI WGS metagenome assembly JAEEGL01 (sample SAMN16246548, study PRJNA631951) | gut metagenome | biome: gut microbiome; feature: rumen; material: fiber-attached | host: Bos | place: Iran: Karaj | collected 2018-10 | reverse complement strand
TTGATAAGTTTGCCACTAGGAGTAACAACATACCCATCAGTATAATCCTTAAAGCCATTGAGCTTCAAAAGGATGTACCTAACAGTGTTATCGATGTCACTAACTGGTGTAGTTCCCAAGTCAGCCTTATTGAATGGTACAACATCCTTTACCCTCTTCCATTGAAGATGCTTTGGGAACAACTGCAAGCCATTCTCGTACTCGATTCCCATGCACTCGCAATCGTGCTTTGACAAGGTGAAAATCTTGCCTTGGTATCCCCCAACTTGCTTTACAATAACTGAGTTAAGAGCAATACCATCGTATTCATCGTGAACACCAACAAGTTCGTATATCTTCTCTGGCATTTCAAACCCTTCGCAAGAAACACCAGCAAGAGAATACTTCTCACCCTTTACAAATAAAGGTACATAGTCTTGTGGTTCATTGACAATACCCATATCTGTAAAATCAACAGCCTCAAACAACTCCTTTGGCATATAGAAGAGGTTTTCCACTGGTGCGCCACTTCTACTTGCATTGGAGTAAGATGCTGTCATCTTTGCCACGCTTTTGAAACTGTCATCTACCATTTCGGTAATGCTAGTTATCATTCTTCTTGAAATACTATCTCTTCCCACTTCTTCAACTATATGTTCATTCGTAGACAAATTAACGTAATGTATTTTCTCACCGTCACCATCCACGAATTGAATCCATCCACCCTCCGTATGAGGTGTGGATGGACGTTTTATTTTAGGAGGTAATACTCTACCCATTACTCACTCAAAAGCTTCTGGTCTCTCTTACCACGAAGCTCACTTGAGATAACTCTCTGTGTGGACTCAGCAACACCGATAGCCTTCATGTGCATTTCCTTTTCAAGTTTTGCAATTTCAGCCTCGGCAGCAGCACGCCTCTGAGCACCTTCCTTCTGAGCCTTCTGCACACCCTCCACAGTCTCAACAAGCTTCTGTGTAGAAACACGCAGTGTCTCAACGTCAAGAACCATACGCTGGCTTTCCTTAGCCACAGCAATAGCTTGTGTCTTCATCATTTCAGCGTTCTTCTTGAACATTTCATTGGTAGCATCAGTCACCTTTGTGCCAATCTCAATGGCTTGCTTCTGGTCATACAGAGCAACAGCCAATGACAACTGATTCTTCCAAAGAGGAATTGTCATTGCAATCTGAGACTCAGTGTTGTTGGCGTGCATGATGTTTGTACGCTGGATGATACGAATCTGAGTCAATGACTGCTTGAATGCGTAACGAAGAGCGATAAGGTCGGTGATACGCTTGTCGAGAGAGTTCTTGTACTCCTCAATGTCGCTAATCTGGTACTCCTCATACTCTTCTGAGCGTGACTTCATATCCTCAACAAGCTTCTCAAGTTCCTCTGACTTCATCTTACCTGCAAGGATAAGGTCTTCCAACTGAGCCACATAGTCACAGTTATTCTCAAACTGCTTCTCCAAGAGATTATTGTCTCTAATGGCAATCTGACGAGTTGCCTCAAGTTTCTTGACAATACCATCGATATTCTTCTCAATGGTGTTGTACTTAGCCTTAATCTGTTCCACAGATACGACTAATTTCTTCACCAACGGAAGCTTTCTCAAGAACTTCTTCCACGCATTAGGTGCTTCAAGGTCATCAATATCGACCTCATGCAACTCACCCAAGAGGTTTGAAATCAATTGGGCTGACTCAATACCAGCCTTGGAATCAAACGACTGCTTAAGGAAATCACTAGAGTAGCTATCCATAGCTCTCTGCAAATCAGAACCATAGGTAGTGATACTTGTGATGTCTTTCTCATTGAGAACAGAAGCAATCTCCTTGTAATAAGCCTTCTGAGCTGGAGTCAAACTTGTTGTGTTGACTTCTCCAGTGTCAGACACACGCTTCATAGGTACACCACTAGTAAGCTCTGCCTCGGCTTCTGCTGAAATCTCTTCAATCACTTGCTTTGTACGAGCTGGTGACTTACGCTTCACGGTTGCCTTTCTAGGTTTCTTAACTTCCTTCACCTCAGTCTCAACGACAGTTGTTTTTGTCTCTTTTGCCATTTTATTCTATTTTTAAGTTATTAATATATCTCTCAATTTTTGCAAATATATAGATTTTTTTCGTAAATCCCAAATTATAAGTGATAATTAATGTTAATTATAATGAGTTAAATGCCAAGCATGACATTCCTTACAATAGTATATGCGTCTTTCTTGACGTTTCCAATTGTGAAAACGATTACGGCTACGCATACAGCTAATTAACGCCATCATAGCACCTATCTTATCATATTTTATTTTAGTACACATATTCAAAATTAAAAAGTCACCCAATTGCGTTTGAGTGACTTTTGTTGTTTAGAATGGTAAATCGTCAGCATCCGATGCTGCTGATGCTACTGCAACCTCTTCGGCTTGAGCCTTTGGCTTAAATGTACCAGTCTCAGTAACAGCCTCATTGGTCTGTGTATCTCCAGACTTGCCTAAGTTGACGAAATCAACTCTATCGGCAAATAAATCTGTTGATATGGCTTGCTCACCATTCTTGTTTGTGAATAGAGAAGTCCTTAGTGTACCGTGAACACTAACAGCACTACCCTTCTTCATGTGTTCTTGCATCTTAACGGCACGGTCTCCTGACCACATAACAGTCACCCATGTAGTAACAGTCTCTCCATTAAAGAAGTCGTTAGATGCCACTCTCATAGAAACAAATTGTGTTCCTTTTGTGGAAGTTCTTAGTTCAGCATCTGCTCCAAGTCTTCCAATCAATTCGCAATAAATCATAGGTTTTCAGTTTGTTACAAAAATATTATTAATTTCTCTCCATTTATTGACCAACCTTGCTCTTTCATTATTTCGTACTGCTCATATGGCATTTCTGAGTTCGCTAACTCTTCAATACCAACCTCATAATAATAGTCCAAGGTCTCATTATCCATTTGCAAATTCACAATAGCAAAGCATGTTATATTTGACAAGGCTACTGCTGAAATGTGATTTCTGCTTGGTTTGTTGTCTTTAAAAAGGTCTTTAATTTCGCTCTTTGTCATTGTTAATTTCTGTTTAACGCTGCAAAGATATAATTAAAAAATGTAAAAACCAAATTTTTGGAGAAAAAAATGAGGATTAGCCCTAAACTAACCCTCATTATTTTTAGAAGAACTTCTTTTTGTCCTCTTGTGCCTTGATGTTCATCTTAGGCTTCATAAAGAATAAGATGTTGACGGTAGGCTCAATCAACTTGACAATCTCATCCATTGGCTTATAAGCATCTGGTGCCTCATCCAATGTCTTTATGTCAGCAGTGGTGGTATAGATACCTGCATCTGCCATCTGCTTCTTAAATGTCTCAACATCTAATGTCTTATTAGCCTTGTCACGAGACATAGAACGGCCAGCTCCGTGAGGTGCTGTGAAGTTCCAATCCTCATTTGACTTACCCTCGCATATTGAAAGTCCATCCCTCATGTTGAATGGGATAATCACTCTCTCACCCTCATAGGCACGGATAGAACCCTTACGAATCATCATATTAGGCTTACCCATCAACGCCTTGAAGTCATAGTCGATATAGTTGTGAGTTGTTGTAATGAAGTCAATTGGTTTACCACCATCTGACATCTTACGGTAAATCTCAGTCAACTGCTCATTGATAATCTCGTGGTTGACCTTCGCATACACTTGTGCGATTAACACATCAACAAGATAGCCCATAAGATTCTCACCACTCAAGTATCCTGGAATCCTCGTTGACAAGTACTCCTCCTTTGCTGCCTTGAGTTCATCGTGCAGCTTAGACTTGTCTGTATTCTTTGCCTTGACACTATTCTCAAGTGTCTTCATTTCATCCTTGGTGATGACCATGCTCTTGGCAATCTTATTCCAATAGTTGAACACAGCAAGACCCAATCTACGTGAGCCACAGTGTACGCACATGCAATACTTACCAAGCTCCTCATTGACATCATACTCCACAAAGTGATTACCACCGCCAACAGAACCAAGTGACTTCATGAAATCACCGTACTCCATGTGGATACGCTTACACCAATTCTCTAAATCCATTTCGGTTGAGAAATTGATTGCATAGTCAACAAACTTAGGATAAAGTGAAACCAATCTATCCATAGCTGAGTTAATCGACTTTGCGATACGCTTCCAGTTAAGCTTGGACTTATCATTGATTGAGAAACCAAATGGTATGTCCTTCTTAATCTTGTGTTCAAACTCCTTCATCTTATCCTCAATAATAGGCTTATCGAAGAAGGTAGCTGATATGGTGCAGCCAATGTCACAACCTACAGATTCTGGACAGATATGGTCATGCTCTATATCTATAGGCATAGAGAATCCTACAACGGAAATTCCTTTACCAGCATGTACATCTGGCATAATCCTAATTTTCTTATCAGTATATGCAGGATGCTCAATCAATCTATATAACTGAGCCAATGCCGTTTCCTCAACGTTCATTGTGAATATCTTCATATCCTTGCAACACTTGCCTTTTAACTCTAATGTATCCATAACTCTTCTACTATTTTACTTATAAATTTATAACGGCAACAAAGTCCGTAACATGTCCTACTATTTTCTCTAAACTCTTTTCTTGAACTATATTTACTAGCTTCTTCTAAACAGTGCTCAAATGTCCAATATCCATTATTGTGTATTTTCTCCTTGAGCCAATCGTAATCATCTATCCATTTGTTCTTTCTAGCTGCTCTGTATGCGCCATAGCAAGTCTGTTGGAACTCAGTTCTAGATGAATATTTCTTAGCTTCCTCGTAGCACAAGTCATACGTCCATTTCTTCAATGAACCACCAAGAGAACCACTGTCTTTACCAGTCTTACCTGTGTTTAGAACGTTTACCCCTTCCTCTCTAAGCTGCTGTACATAATAGTCTTCCATTTTACGAGCATCTTCAGCGTTAAGATTCTCTTCCAAAACAATTGGTTTCGGTATAGGAAGGTTGTTACCATCTGCATATTTCTTAACTATGCTGAGGTATATCTTGCCGTTCTTCCTAATTTCCTTCTTGTGAGTTCTATCACGCTCTCTGAGGTCTTTAGTGAGTCCAACGTAGACTGTATTTGTTTCTTCCCACAAATACTTGTATACAACGTATTTCTTCGTATCTAGGTCATACACACCCATATCGTTGACAAGCCAGGTGAAATCTTTCAACCAATCCATTTTCAAACACTTCCTGTACACCACGTAGTTGTTAGCATTGAAGTTAGAGTATGAGGTATATTTCTTAGCCTCTTCCTCACACCTCTCGTGCGTCCAGTATCCGATAGGCTTGGAATTAGGTCTTGTCTCAAACCAATCCTTTAACCAACCCTTCGCATATGCTTTGGCAAATGCGCCACTTTCTTTTTTTCTGAGTTCTCTAGCACTATTACAACTTTTAGCTAGTTCCTCGCATCTTTCGTATGTCCAATAACCGTGTGATTTCATATATCTCTTTTAATATAAATATCACATTGGTGTAAAAAGTGTTATGTATATTGGATGTATTTTTTACATTATGACTAAATCTTTACATAAAACATGACCCATATCAATAGTAGGAACAGCAAACCTATCAAGGTCAATATCTTCTAAAAAGCCAAATATCTTACCATTCAAATGATATTTTACACCACCATCTAATTTTGCTGCTTCCGATTTATGCATCATGCCAATAACGTCAAACTCTACTCCAAATACATCATTACCACCTCTCGTATTATCAATGAATATCAAGTCTGAACATTTAAACCTAACAGCAACGCTATCTGTGGAATTAGTATGTCCTGCTGGTGTTGCAATAATTTCATCAAAACTTGCTTCTCCGTTGTAGAAAGATACAAACTCCTTGTTTGTTGAGCTATTGAAAAAACTAACCATCTTTTCTTTGAATGGGTCAACAGCTAAATCATTATCAGCCCAATTACTATACTCCACAAAAATAGGGGACAAGTCTGTAGCCATGTTAGTGGGTTTATAATCACTACCACAAGATACGAACACTACTGTTGTCATAAGGCAGACAATCGCCATAATAAATTTCTTCATATTTTTACTTTTTTATTGTTTTATGGTGCAAAGTTACGAAAAAAATCTGAGACTACCAAATTTCAGCCTCAGATTTAACATTGTTTAACAGTTAGGAATAAAGGACATGCTCAGGTGAAACGTGGTCTGTCTCAATATCCACTGGACAAGAGAAACCAATCACGATACCCTTACCCTCGTGACAATCAGGCATAATTCTAATCTTCTTATCCTTGAATGCCCTACAGTCAGCGATTCTATATATAGTTGACAATGCTGCCTCCTCGACATTATCGGTAAATACCTTAACGTCCTTACAATACTGTCCTTTTAAATCTAACATAAATCTGTTTCCTTTAAGTAAAATAAATAATCATCATCGGCTGTTCTAAACTTTTTAAATTTACCAACCAACTGAGTTATACCCTCTTCAAGCATGATTGAGTCATGACCGCCAAAATAGCCCAAGTCTCTTTCAATAGCATCCCTAATAGCCTTTCTAGTTTCCTTGGTTTCCAGTGACTCTTTTTTTATCACTAGTAGCACATGCTCTTGACCTTTGAAGCCTTGACTATCACCAATGGCACGTTCTATTAACACATATATCTTTTCCATACTCAGAACAATAAACTACCCTTGTCATCCCACTGTGTGTAGAGTTTGCAGTTGGGACGAAGAATTAGATACTTAAATGCTTGTTTCTCCTCACTCTTAGCCATGCAGTCCTCGTCAATGACTGTAGACATTCCCATCACTGAGTAACGCTTACTGCCATACTCTAAGGTATCAAGGTAACGACCATTCTCTACGATATACTTGTTAAGACCTCCAAAATATGCTAGAACCTTAACGTTGTTCTCCTCAATCCATTTAGACTGAGGCGTATTCCCACCCTCAGTATACATCTTCCTAAAGGTGATTTGGTCAGCTCCTAATACCTCGCTGCAATACTTAAATATTTCATCGTATGAACCCTTTGGCTCTTCATAGAGATAAATCCACTTTGTCACATTGAGAGACAAACGAAGATTCATGCCATACTCTTTGACCTTATGGCAAAGCCATTCCAAATCAATATGTGTATGACCACCATTGATAATGTCAGAGTTAACATCGTCATTATTCAAACAAGACACTGACACACTAACGGTTGTAATACCATTGAGACGGAAAGACTCAAGAACATAACGGTCAATCTTGGCTCCAGTGGTCTGAATCTCAATATTTCTAAACGGCATAACCAATTCAGAATTCATCTTGGCAAACTTACCAATGAAGGGTAGATTCTGCTGCGGTTCACCTTGGCCAGTAAGCATAACGGTGTTACAGCCATTGTCCCTAGCAAAAGCCATACGATTCTTGTAGCTTTCCCTGTGGAAGTAGTCATCAGTGGAAATAAGGTTCTCATATTCCTCCTTATGCATTCTGCTGACACAGAACTTACACTGGTTCATACAACCACGAGTGGGAACTACAATTGATAAAGACTGTATATTCATTTCTTACAATATTTCTTAAACTTAATCAACTCCTTAATAGCGTAGTCGCAAGCATTGTACAAATCGTCATTGTCAAACAACTTCTGGCGAATCTTCTCCTTACCCTCCTCACTAGCTTTCTTGTAGCCACGAAGAAGAGTTGTAATGTGCTGGAAAGGACGTATATTCAATACAATACGTTCCTTATCCGTAATCTTGTGAACAATCTCACAAGTCGCTTCCTCCATGAGTTGTGGCTTGTTATATCCTATACTATCAACGATTTCCCTAGCACTTGTTTCTTCATAAAACACTCTTGCCTTATCTTCATCGTTGGTGAAGATGTAAGAGTTGTACCTCATACGTGTACCATCTACCACTGTTTCTTCCTCTACGCAGTTGGCATAGTAAGATACCACACCATACTTCTTTGAGGTCATCTTAACGACAAACGTACTCATTTTTAATCGTTATTTGTGTAGAACGTCAAATATGTCACACCGACACCAACCCAAGAAAGGGCTATTGTGACAGCAGCACAAATTGCAATGATAATAAGAGCAAACTTTGGGAGGAATGTCAATACCATCTGTGTCTTGAGACAATAGACAACACAACCCATAGAAACTAATGCTCCAACCAAATAAATAAATGCAAATAAAGTCATAATATATTACCTAAAATGTTTTCTTATTTTGTCACACTGTTCTTCCTCAAGGTCTTTCTTATACCTTATTTTTGAGGCTTCATCCAGCATTACTTTCAACTCTTCCTTGCTAAGTGAATGCAGAAGGCCATACTTCTTAAACTTACTTTTTGCCATCTTCTTATAGACATCCTTATCACCCTCACCTTCACGCTTTTCGTAAGCGAAGAAACGTGGTTTGCCATACTTATCACCAGCAATGAATGCTTTCAGTCTACAAGTAATACTCTCAACAAGAATTGGCTCAACATAGTTGCCTATCTCTGGGCAAGTCTCCATCTTCTCCAACACCTCCTTGAGTTCTGCTATGGTGCTGCCATTCTTCACGCACATTCTCTTCACCTCCCTTAAGGAGTAAGCCATTTCAAAGGGGTCGGTCAAATAATGTACTAAACATACTATACCAAATATTGCTACGATTCCTATAAGACCACCCATCACGTAGCAAAAATAAGTTACAAACGTCTCCATTGTTATTACTGTTTTATTGATTTGATGCAAAGGTACGAAAAAATTCTGAGACTACCAAAAAAAAACACATTAAAAAAAGTTAATTATTTTTTTTGTGCAACATATAATACCTCTTATTATATTCTCTATTTTTTTCTTTTGTTTTTTCTTTGTCAAGTTCACGATGTTTTTTTTGTTGAAGACGTATTTCTTCCTTGTGACTTTTATAATATTCTCTTCTTTTTAGTTTTATTTCTTCTTCTGTAAATTGTTTTTTGTCTTTTTTCTTGTGTAAATTATAATATTTCTTGGAATACTCTCTGTTCTTTTCCTTCGTTTTATCTTTGTTAAGCTCACGATATTCTTTCAAATAAGTAAGAATTTTTTCTTTATTTTCCTTATAATACTCTTTTCTACGATTTTTTATTTCTTCTTCTGTATATGTTTTTAACGTTCCACCTATCTGTCCACCATTAGTTTTATTTAAAACATCACAAAAACTATTCTCTCGATAATAATTAATCCAATATTTTTCACGTTCAATACCTTCTTCGATGGTCAAATTATTCTCAATTATAATCATTTTTGGGTGTTCAACATTGTGTTCATGACTAAATTGATAAGTCTTTTCACTTTTTCTATGTTTGTGGGCATAATGTCTACTTTTAGGATTAATAGTTCTACCAATATAGACGGTGTTTAATTCTTCCCAAACATAAATGTAAATATTATCTTTTCTTTTGTTCATAATATTATTGTTTTAGTATAAATATTACGAACTTTCAAAAAGTCTACAAATAAAAATTCTGAGACTACCAAAATAATCTCAGAATTTTAACATATTTTAACACTTAGCTAATTTAACTAGCAACACATTGGAGTTTTCAAGAATATGAACGCCATAGTTAGACTTATCAGTCCAGTGTTTCTCTTTCTTCTCCATATATTCCTTTTCCTCTTGGTCGAAAATCTTGATTTTCTTCTCAGAATCACCAACAATTACGCCAAAGGAAATGTCAGTATGCCCCCAATAGTCCTTTCTCACATAGGACACTGTATCACCATAGTGAAGGTCTTTACCCTTATTATCCTTGTGACGGATTGGAGTACCCTCTGGAATCTTTGGAGACTCAGCCTTTTTCTTTGCTGTGTTCTTCTTAGAGTTGATGTATTCTCTCAGAACCTTCTCAGCAACGGCTTTATCCATGTGGATGGATATTTTCTTATCGTCAACATTTCTGATATGGGTATAGAAGCCCCCATCACTAAACTTTGACGCATTTTCCTCATACTTGGAATTATAACAATTGAAATGGTAATGTTCAGTATAAATATTAAAATGCTTGCCATCATTATAATATTCATTGTTGTCAGAAATACTCTCAACCGTTTCCTCTATAACATTCTCATGTTCCTTGTCAACTATGTAAATTTTGTCACCTTCCCCAAGTGCTCCGAAATACTTACCATCATTGATTCTCTGGAGTTTATTTACAGCATCCTCCATGTTAGTACAAAGAAGTCCATAACTAGACTTATTGTACATAACATAGGCTGATTTCATATTCCTTGGAATATCCTTACCATAGAATGTATTGGTAGTGGGCATAAAATCTCGATTGACTAGCGCATCACAATAGCGAATGAAAAGCATACCACTACGTTCCTTGCAAACGTATTTGGCAACGCACCTATTGATTTTCTTCTCGTCTACATCAATCTCAAAGATGGTGTCACCTCTACTGACAATCTCATACCTATCCTTTTCATTGGTATAGGCAGTACAAGACTTTTTACCATCTTCTTTGCGTTTCAGCATAACGCCACCGATGGCATCAAATTTCTTGGAAGCCATACTACTCGAATTTAATGGTGCTTACATAACCCTTATTCTTGAACTTGTTATACACGTCTTGAGTAAGGTCATGTTCCTCTTGCTTCATCTGATTCACGATGTGCTGCAAGGCATCAATACACTCCCTAGAGTTACGAAGATTTGCAATGGCATGTTCAAAACTACCATCCTCCTTTCGTACTTCCTCCTTGGTTGTATCAAGGCGCATATTGAAATTGTCAACACACGTCTTAACGTATTCTCTATCTATCATATTATTTTTTTGCTTTAAGTTCTTTCACGCATTCAAGAATAGTTGGTTTAACATCAACTTTCAAGACTCTAGCCGATAATATAGGATTAAGTGGCCGATAAAAACCATACCCAGTTAACTGACGAGAATAATAATGAGCATCCTCTTCTTTGCTGAATTGTAATGCCATACCTATCTCTGGAGTAAGCCTTGTGCTATAAGCCTTACCTACTCCATACAACGGTGAACGACCATCCCACCCTCTAATCTGTGTATAGCATTTCTTACCGTTGTAATCGTTTACCTCGTTGAGCTGTTTATCAACGTCAACAGTAACTTCTACAATATATTTAATCATAGGTAGTATTACATTAATTCACCATTCTTCTCACGAATCGCACCAGTCTTCACATCAATGATGAAAGGACGCTGCTTACGCTTGAACTCACTACGCCATGAACGCATTGCCACAGCCCTCACGGTGTCCACACCATACTTGTCACCCAAGTTAGGTACGAACTCCTTGCCACTCTTCTTGCAAGCCTCCATCCTACGCTGCTTAACGTCTTCATCCTCAACGTCAAACACAGTGTTCTTGATGGAGTTTGTCAAACCATCGGCTGCATACATTGGCTTAATCTTCTCTGAGAGATTCACCCAATGATAGAGGATGTCATCAACATCGTCATAGGTCTTTCCTGGTGCAATCTGCGCTAAGTCACCACCCTCCTTGACACCGTTGCCATCAGTAGGCATCAATGCGATAGACTGCTCAAGAGCCTTGGAATCCTTGAAGACGTTCTCCTTCATATATCTTGCAAGGGCATACACCTCATGTTTCCACAGACCACCAATAGGATTGAAGTCTGCATCATCACCATGAAGAGTCCAAAAGCCAAGGAAATGCTCTGTAAGGTTATCAGTATCAAGCACAATACCACCAACCTTTGAAGCAATGTCGTACAGCGTAATCATACGCAGACGTGCCTTGATATTGCCTTGGGAGATAGGTGTCTTCTCCTTACCACTAGCCTCAGTACAAAACTTCTCCATCACCTCATATGGGCCTTGGAGGTTAACAACCTTGAACGAATCACAGAACTCTGCTCCAGCTGCTGAAGCTGCATCGTTCTCAACATCTGCATTAGTTGAACAAGGAAGACTAACACCAATAAGGGGTACGTTTCCAGCCTTGCAAAGGGCTGCAACAACAGTGGAATCAATACCACCACTCAGACCAAGCACGGCTACACCAATCTTGTTCTTTGCCAAATAGGACTTGATACCCTCTACTAGGGTCTTAAAAACGACATCCATCTTTAATGGAGTATCACGAAATGTCTCTACCATAGTTTTTATTATTTTCTAACGTTTTTGCAAAGATACGAAAAAAAATTGGAATGACCAAGAAATCATTCCAATTTTTAACTTTATTTAGCTATCACTAGCGTATAGTCCTTTTTACCTTTCTGCAAAAGAAGGTACTTTCCACGAATGAGATAAGGAGCTTTTACAACATCCTTCTCGCTCTCTGGCTTAGTCTTATTGATTGAGAAGCCATTGCTCTTAATGAGTTTTCTGGCCTCAGTCTTTGAAGGAACTTTGTCATGCATTGCTGCGAGGTCAACCACTGACACACCGCTTACAAACTGCTCCTTGTTAACCTCAACCTTTGCTACACCGTCCATAGCTGAAAGCAGTGTACTCTCGTCAAGTTTCTCGATGTCAGCCATTGTACCCTTACCAAAGAGGATGTCAGTTGCATTGACTGCCTTGTTATACTCTTCCTCTGAGTGTACGAGACAAGTCATGTATCTTGCAAGTTCCTTCTGCAAAAGACGGTCAGACGGATTCTCACGATGTCTCTCAATCATCTTGTTAATTTCGTCAAGAGGAAGGAGAGTAAACTTCTTGATAAACACCTCGGCATCAACATCGGACACGTTAATCCAATACTGCATGAACTGATAAGGTGATGTTTTCTTTGGGTCAAGCCATACTGAGTTACCCTCGGTCTTACCAAACTTACGACCATCTGCGCAAGTAATCAAGTCCCAAGTCAAACCACACACATCGTCCTTGCCAAGCATCTTGTGAACAAGGTCTTGACCAGTTACCATATTGCCAAGATTGTCAGTTCCTGCAATCTGAAGCTTACAGTCATAGTTCTGATAAAGGTGAACAAAGTCATAGCCTTGAAGAAGACCGTAGCTAAACTCTTGGAAGCTGATACCGCTACCCTCTCTCTCAAGACGTTTCCTTACGTTCTCTTTTGCCATAAGGTAGTTGACGGTAATCTTCTTACCAACGTCACGGATGAAATCAAGGAATTTGTAATCCTTGTACCAATCCCAGTTATTCACCATAATGGCGGCATTGGGAGCATCTGACTCGAAATCGATGATTTTGGAAATCTGATTCTTAACACACTCAACGTTATGGAAAACTGTTTCCATTGAGATAGCCTTTCTTTCCTCGCTCTTGCCACTAGGGTCTCCTATAGCACAAGTAGCACCACCAACAAGGATAATGGGCTTATGACCGTATTTCTGCATCAGTCTAGATACCATAAGACCAACCATGTGGTGAATACCTAATGAATCAGATGTTGGGTCAAGACCAAGATAGAATGCTGTTGGCTTACTGAGACATTCCTCAAGATTACCGAATGTCTGTGAATAAAGTCCTCTCTCTTTAAGTTCTTCAATTAATGGATTCATTTTACTATATATTATAATTTACATTGATTCTGTGAACACAAGTAATCTCTGCTTACTAAGCACAGTATTAGTGATAGACATTACTAGTGCCTTACTAATAGAGCTGCTTTTGTAAGCATTACAAGTAAAATTCTTACCCTTGTTCTTTTTGTTCTTTTTTCCGTGTTTCTTGTAGAAAAACATTTTGTTTATTTGCTAAAATTCAATACTTTATTTCTGCAAAGATACAAAAAATAAAGCACATTACAAAATTATTTAACTATATTTAAGAAAAAAATGACCATCAACTATTGTCAATGGTCACTTTAGTATGTGTTGTAACTACATTGCCAACTCACACCACATATGGTTTAACCAAATAAGATTCAGAAGAACGACTTACTGTATGAACAAGCCTATGAACATCAGAGACAAAACTGCCCATCTTGATATACGGTATGAACTTTTGTTACTCTTTTTTTGATTTATTCAATTTCATATCTCAATCTTGTTTATATACCTAATGCTATTTTATACTCTTTTGTCAAATCGTCACCGTAGATACTATTCCACCTCATATAGTGTTTACTGTACAAGGTCTGCTTCGTTGCATCGAAATCCATATCATTAGTACTCAAGTACAGAAGATTAGAATCGTATGATGATACCTTGCTCGTTCTGTTCTGTAAGCATACATCAAGCATCACATACTTGTATGGTTCACTGAACCTCTTGAAGCCAAACATCTGATATAATCTGCACAACCCCTCTGACTCAGCTTCTACAACGACTGGACGTTTGAACTGTTTCAGTATATTTATCACTCTATTCATTATCTCTTTGGATGAACGTCTATGAGCAGCATCAACGATGAAATAATCAACTACCACAAATTCATTGAGCATTACACCTGACAGCATACCTATCAACTCACCGCCATCTTCAATCTTGTAGACGAAGTAATCTTCTCCGCTATACAGTTTGCTGTAGTTTTCAGCATAATAGACAAACTCATTGCTTGAGACAATTTCGTGAGGTTTGAAATATTCTCGCATCAATGTTTGAACCTTTGTCAAGTCATCTATGTTCTTCGTGCGATGGATGTTTATCATATTCCCAATCTTGTTTATTCTTTCAGTTTAAGATACATCAGAACCTCGCCATCTGAGTTCAGTTGCTTTAGTATTTCAAAGCCACAACGTGTCAGATGCCAAGGTGACTTTGTTACCACAATTACGTCATTAGGTGAACTAAGACCCTTGTTGTGCTTTGCAACCCATTCAAGTCTGCTCTCAACGAGAATCTTGCCCCATCCGTTGCCTCTGTACTCTGCATCAAGCATACCCCAAAACAATTCATATACACCGTATGAGATATGTGACTCACAGATACAACCGATGCCTATTACAACGTCATCTAACGTCATATAGACTATAATGATGTCTGGACTTTCTGCAATCTCTTGGTAGAACAACTCAGCATCGTCAGCATCATACACCCTGGTTACAAGACTCATCATCTTGTTCATCAAGTCTGTATCTTTCATCAGCTCACTTGAACTGATTGCATTAATCTCTCCGTTATACTCCTTGTTCATATTTTCTCAATTCATTTACGAAATCATAGACACCTACAACAACTATAAGTATTAGTCCAAATAGATTTGATGCCATAATCAACGAATATTAGTTTCTCTCATTCTCTCACGATTTTTAATTTCTCTCAACTCTTTCAACAAATATATAGCAAATAGTATTCCATATATACCACTTTACTAAGAAAATCACGAAAGCAACAAGTTCTAAGACTGTTGCAGTAAGCCACATATACGTCATACTCTTATTTTATTGTTTTACGATGCAAATGTACGAAAAAAATTTCATATAAACAAAAATATTAATGTTTTTTAAGATATTTTTTCTGAGGATTTGATACTTATATATAGTAAAAACAATATATTATGACATATAATCAATTAACAACAGATAAGTTTATAGAGAAAGCAAAGGCTGTTCATGGGAATAAATACGACTATTCCAAAGTAGAATATACCAATAATTACACCAAAGTATGTATAATTTGTCCTAAACATGGTGAATTCTGGCAAACGCCAATGAAACACTTAATCGGTAGAGGCTGTCCAAAATGCGGTTCTATAAACAGAGCGTTGCATAAAACATTATCTACTAGCAAGTTCATAGAAAAGGCCAAGGCAATTTATGGTGACAAATATGATTATTCTAAAGTCGAATATAAATCTTCTTCCCAAAAGGTGTGCATTATATGCCCTAAACATGGCGAATTCTGGCAAACGCCAAATAACCATTTAAGAGGACACGGATGTACCAAATGTCAATATGAAACACTCCATACTCTGTTTGCCAATAACACAGAAAATTTCGTCAAAAAAGCTAGAGAAATACATGGCGATAAATACGATTATTCAAAAACAGTGTATAAAAACAGTGGAACAAAGGTTTGTATAATCTGTCCTATTCACGGAGAATTTTGGCAAACTCCAGATAATCATCTACAAAATAAAGGGTGTCCAAAATGTTTTCAAAGCAAACTAGAAAACGAAATAGCTAAACTATTAGATGAAAATAACATCGAATATAAACAATTTGCTTCATCAAAAGATGTTTCATTTATCGGTAGACAACATCTTGATTTTTTCTTGCCTCAATATGGGGTGGCAATTGAATGCCAAGGCATCCAGCATTTTGAACCAACAGATTTTGCTAAAAGAGGTAAAAAGTGGGCAGAAGAACAATATCAAATAACTGTCAAACGAGATAAAGATAAACTAGAAAAATGTAGCAACAACAACATCAAGTTATTATACTATAGTAATCTTGGTATTGACTATCCTTATAAAGTATTTGAAAATAAAGAACTACTCATAAAAGAAATAAGAGGTACTAACGACTAGCACCTCTTATTTTGTGTTTACAACTTAATGTAGTTCAATATCTCTTGACTCAAGGCTTTAGCAACTATCTCTTCTGATGTGAGATTTCTTGCTTTTCCTGTTTTTTCATCAATGACCTTATCTTCCCCAAGAAGCATAGTTATAATACTTCCATCAAATCCTGAGAAGAATGTGCATCCTGCTGTAATAGCAGTACCCTCAAAGTCGGTTGTACCATACCTTGAAGCACAGTCCCACCAAATGAACTTCATGTTATCCACAAAGTCAGCTGGGAATACCTCCTTAAGTTTCTTCACAGAATACTCATAGTTGGTATCTTGCCTTCTAGGTGAACTACCGTAGTAGCTGTAGTTGGTTGGGTTGAACTGCATGTCACTGACAACAAGGATAGTTGTAGGATACTGCTCAAGTGGAATCTCTGGGTGAGCTTCCCTAATCTTGATAATCTCGTCAACTGCTGACTGGAAGTTAGTACCACCACAGCTTACATTTGGAAGGCTCAACACTCTGTCGCAGAATGATTCACCCTTCATGTCGTAAGGAGTTGACACATTATCGAACATGATGAGCTTGTTGTGGAAAGGACCAGTATTAAGGTCTGCGAAGAACAATGCAAGTGATGTTGCCACATCTGAGCAATAGATGTCCTTCAAACCCTTAACTTGCTGATTCATTGAGCCACTAGTGTCAAGGCAGCACCATACATTCTCGTTAATCTTACCGTCTGCACGAGCCTTGTCAACGAGACCCTTGAACTGTGCATCAAGTGTGTGCTTAAGCTCAAGAGGAATGTTTGGAGTAGCCTTACGGCCATACCTATAGTAGCTACCGCCAATAGCCTCACGAAGACGCTTTCCAAGCTCAAAGACATAACCAGTAAACTTAGCCACTGGCTGCTTCAAAATCCACTGTGTGTACTCATCCCTCAAGTTGTGGTTAGTAAGGAACTTACTTGAAACAAGAAGGTTAAGAGCACGACCTGGAATATGATTCCAGTTCAAGTCCTTGTAGTTTCTGCTACAAATGAGCTTTTGGAAATCGTGAGCGTTACCGCTAGACTTCATCTTGTTATACTCCTTATAGGTGATACCCATATGAGTAGCGAAAGCCTTTGCAAGCTCATTGGTGGTCTTAGTCCACTCAGTCTTACACTTGCTATATGACTTGATACGAGGCATGTACTTCTTAATCAAGTCGGTATGAGTATCGCAAAGAAGACCTTGTGCGATAATCTCAAAGAGAGACTTTTGGTTAAGACAGTTAAGCTTCTCCTTGGTGTCGTAGAACATCAAAGTCCACAAGTCCTTCCAAGAACCAACAAGAGGGAGTGCCCAAATGTTGTTATAGAAAGCCTCTGGCTGCTCTTGAGCAATCCAAAGCAAACGCTTGAATGACTCGTCACGAGCACCTTGTCCACTCTGCACCTTATCAGTCTCATTGTCAGCATTGACTTTGACCTTACGTGTAATCATACGAAGGTAGAATGGGAATCTCAAAGCAGCCTCTGGATTCTCCTCCCAAATCTTTGCTTGGTCAGCAAAAACCTCTGCAAGAGGGCGACCTCTGAAGTTACCAGCCTTACCGAATTGGTCAACAATAGCTGAACCAGTGGTAACGTTAGTAACTGCACCATTCTCGGTGAATGTGGTTGACTTGAAGTTAACTGCGTTAACAAAAGCGTTTGTCTTAGTTGCTGTTTTTGTATTCATAACTTTGTGTTTTTTATGCGTTTCTCATTTTGTTATGCAAAGATATGAAAAAAAATTGGAATAACCAAATATTTTAAGACTTTTTTTCAATAAAAATCTATTTATAGTATATAATTAACAGATATTATGAATAGAGAAGTAATTGATAGCATTATAAACGAAGAAATCAACAAAGTAATCACTGAGGACTTTATGGGCGAAGACCATAGAGGGGATATAGCTAGTATGATAAACGGTTTCTTGAAACATCGTCATCACAAGCCAAAGCAAAAGAAAAAGCTACGTAAGTTGGCAAATGGTGGTAAAGAGTATTACGACTATGACGATTATGAGTTGAAGAACAAGAAAATCTCAAAAGGTGATGCTAGCACCATCAGTAATAACATCGACACTGAGAAGACCAACATGGCTGCAATCGCAAGAGAGTTATTCCCAGACCATACAGAAGAAGGTGCTCAGTCTCAGTTTAGAAAGATTGTAAATGGTGAAAGACCAATGACAAAGAAAATTGCTTCAAAGATTGAAAAGATGATAGCAGGAGGTCAGATAGCAGTAAAATAAAAGGAATGTACATTGTACACTCCTTTTTTTTGTTTACTTTAGTTTACCCATCCTAGAGACATATTCCTTCTTAATATCTTCCATTGCCTCATTCTCAAGCTGTCTGACACGTTCAGATGTGAGTCCCAACTTATCAGCAATTTCCTCACGCTCGTACTCCCTTACAAGTCCCTTGCTTTCCTCGTACATGCCGAAACGCATCTTGATTATCTGCTGTTTCCTAGGTGTAAGTGTACTAAGCAAAGACGTTACAAGTGCCTTGTTAAAATCGTTGGTCTCAACAGCCTCATAACCATTATATGATGCACTTGCACGATTGTACGCTGCAATATCGCCATAATTGGTAGTGTCTGAGTCATCACTTGTTGATTCGTCAACATAGCTAACCTTCAAGTCAAGTAGGTCATTCTTGTCTTTAATGTCCTTCTTATACTTAGTGGTTATAATGTCAAGTAACTCCTCTGGAGTCGGATTCCTCTCAAACTTCTGTACAAAGTCATTTGTTGCCTTTGATATGACATGGAATGTCTTTGAGTAGTTTGGACGTTTGACAAGCTGTAGTGAACCGTTGCAATACGCATTGATTGCACGAAGGATAAACCACATTGCATAGCTGACAAACTTTACATTCTTTGTTGGGTCAAACTTTTCAATCGCTTCATCAAGACCGAAATTAGCCTCATTGACATAATCCATCAAGGTATCTGTCTTAGCCCACTTCTTTGCTGCTGCGATTACCAAACGCTGATTGCACAACACAATGTAGTCTTTGGCAAACTTCCTTTCCTCCTCAGTCTTACCGTTTCTCATTTTGTCGAACCACTCAATTTCCTCTTCTCTTGTGAGTGTTGGATAGTCTACAATGTCTTTGTAGAATCGAGTGGTGTTCTCTGAACGGTCTACGAGTCCAGTGTCTGCCTTTAAATTAATTACTAATCCCATTAACTATTTTAATCTTTTATTGTTTAACATTCTTTCTTTTTAGCGTAACAAAGGTCTTGTTACCTTCATCCCTCAGTGCTGCCTCTGGCACTGCCACATCCTCCAACAGTACGATAAACTCAAGGATTGACTTCTTGTTCTCTTCACGCCTAGATAACTCCCTACCCTTCATGGAAAGAGTAACCCTAACCTTACTGCCATCCTCAATGAATTTACGTGCGTTGTTAGCCTTGGTCTCAAGGTCATGCTTTGCAATGTTCACACTAAGCTGAATCTCCTTCAATGGCTTAATTGTCTGCTTGTTCTTCTTCGCTGACTTCTTAAGCTCATAAAGCATCTTCTCATAGTTACAGATTCGAATCACTGGAATCTCAAGTTTACCTTGGATTTCAACCAAATCCAAACCCATTCCCTCTGCAATTTCACTTGCTTCTGACATTGATACAACCTTGCTCTCAATGCCATCACCTACGATTCTCACATTGCCCTTGAATCGTATTTCATCGTTCACACGGAACTTTGAAGAAAAATCATTCTTCTTCTGTTTTGCCATTCTTCTCTTTTATTTCTTTTATTTTATCTTCTAATTCACAAATCCTCTTATATCTTGTTTTAACGTTATCAATGTCTTGGTCAAGAAAGAACTTGTTGAAGGCTAATTCTTTCTCCAACCATTCCAATGATGGAGGCTCATTTCTTCTCTTCTCAGCCTCTATCTCAACTTTTCTAGCGTTTTCAAGGAATCTACGAGCCGACTCACCAGTTAAAGTTGGAATAACCTTTCCAACATCAGTGGCTAATGCACTAGGTTCGCTATCGTTTGCAAATGTACGAAATTTTTTTGACTTGGCAAAATTTTCTTTCTTAATTTTTTCTAAAATATATTTTCTTTGCTCTTGCATCATCTTCAACGATTCAGCAAATTCCATCATTTTGCTTTTACTCATCACCCAAATATTCAAAAATCATATCGTCATCCCTAGCTTTATAATGGCCTGGTTTTATTCCTTCCATAACCTTCTGATGTAATAATTGTTCAATCAAGAACAAATTATCAGATACATAGTTATAGGTATCAAGCATATACTTCTCCACATCATCTGGATATGCTGCTCCATCAGCATCTTCCTCAGTGTTCTTTATAGCCTTATCCCTCAATCCTAGAATCATTGCCACATCATCCAATATGTGTGTCTGCATTGTAAGCATTACCTTCTTATTTATGGTAAGCACATCGTCATCTTTGTCTTCGATGTTTAAGAATCTGACCAACTTCAAGTGGTCTTCTGTTAAGTGTAAATGTAATATCATAATTTATCCTCGTTTTTCTCTAAAAATATTCTCCAATCTCTCTCTATCTCTATGAACTTGTTGTAAATTCCAACAGTACTATTTCCTCCTATGGCAAGTGATATAGCACATAGTCTAAGACGAAATACATCCATCCAAGCATCTTTTGGAGTTTCATAATTGTAGGAGAATGGCTCGTTGTGATGTTTGTTGGTTTTAGTTATGAAAAGTTCTAGAAAAGTGAAAGGTGAATATCCAGTAAAATCAAAAAACATTTTTTTAATAAGCACCTTCCTATTGGTCAATCTAGCCCAATACATAAATAACTTAAATAACCTTATGTGTCCTCTAAGTTTCCTATCATCATAACCTCTGCAACATGGACTAGTAAATAATTTCCAAAACAGCCTAGTACCTACGATGCCCATTTTTTCTGTATCGTTCATCTGCTTTCTTTTTTCGTTCTGCTACCATTTCGTAATAAGCCTTTCTATCGACTTTTTTTACTGCTAGCTCATTATCCCTCACCAACTTCATTTCCTCGGCTCTAGACCTCTGGAAATAGTCATAAATTGTAACATCTACGTCTTTCAATGTTCTCTCAAAAATCTCCATCACCTTCTCTCTATCTCCGTTTCCATCGAAACGACTTGTACCAAGCAATGTAGTTGCGATTCTTTTGCCTTTATATAAAATATTGACTAATGATAGACACTTTTCAAGACTTTCATAGGACAAATAATCTTTTTTAATGTCTGGTCTGAAATTGCCTTCATAGATAAAGCAAAGGCAGAACTTTGGCTCTTTCTCATGCTCACACGAAAGGATTGTGCCAAGTTTCTCTGGGTCTCCATATTTTGTTTCTAAGTTTTTATTATATACGTAAGGATAATCTAACATGACTTTAAGCTGTATTCCTTGGGACATCATACAGTATGTACTAGTCCCAATTAATACAGCTTCATATTCATTGACATGCTCAAATAAATCAATATCTTTGATTATGTTAATCATTATCCAAATCCCTTCACAACTCCTTTACGAGCTTTATCAACATTGCGTTGTTTTACAATAACTGGATGTGGCGCAGCTTCCGTAGCTTCAGTTTCTTCTGCATCCTTGTTAGATTCTGTAGCTCCAGAATTAAAACCAATCTTCTTACCACTGTCTTCGGTAATTTTCACTTGACCATCCTTCTTAATAAGTTCCTCAAGTCTATCGAATATCTCTACCTCGGTAAATCCATCCACATAGATGCCTTGAATAACCTCCTTCAAGAAGTCAAATGTGTAGCCCTCAGTCTTAGCAACATACCTATCAATGTCTTTCTTGACAGTTTCATCGTTTACATCAATTCCACCATCAGACAGTTTATTGGTGATATAAGCCTTTCTAATCTCAGCAGTAGGCTTCTTATACTCAATAACAAGATTGAATCTACTAGGTCTACAAGTGAACCTCTTCTCAAGAATCTGAGGATAGTTAGTTGTAGCAATAGTTACCACATTGTCAAACTGGGCATTACCATCAAGCAACTGCAAAAGCATAGCTGAATAATAGTCATCCTTTGCCAATCTCTCAAAGTCTTCAATCAGTGTTATTACTTTACGATTAGGCTCAATACTTCTGAGTCTGTCCATACAACTGCCATAACTATTCAAGTCATCCGTTGTATCAATACAGATAACAACACCATCATAATCCTCAATGAGAATTTTACATATGATATTGATAAGAGAAGTCTTACCATTTCCTGGAAGTGAATACAAAAGGATATTCCTCTTATACACTTGTCCAAACTGTCTGTAACGTTCCTCTGACTTCCAAAATCTCTTAATGTCATCCAAGATGCTTAATTGAATGTCACTTGGAAGAACATACAATTTTGGCATTACCACCTCTTTACTCGCAAAGAAATATCTACCATTGTATCTATCCCAAACTGGCTTATAGAAACCACTTGGCAAGATTTTCTTAGTAACACCTATTGGCTCGTAAATGTTTCCGTTTTTCTCGTAACGTGTAAAATTTCTTTCTTTTTCTTGTTCTGCCATAAAATATAATGAGTTTACTTAAAATGTTCTTGTTTCTTCAACTCTTGTATGAGTCTGCGTTCATTGTCATTAAGCTCTTTTGGCACTGTTAAGTTAACAATACCAATCATATTTCCTGGTGAACCTATTGTACTGCCATATCTAGGCAGTCCATATCCTTTAAATGTAAAGACTTGACCGCTACGTGTACCTTGTGGAATCTTCATCTTCAATGTCTTACCACTGAGAGTATCAACCTCCACATCGCAACCCAACATTGCATCGAGTGCTGGAACCTCCAAATTACATACCAAATCTCTGCCTTGTCTCTCGAAAATAGGATGTTCCTCAATCTCAATGATTACTATCAAGTTACCGTTAGTACCCTTTCCATGAGGTGCTGCATTTCCAAGTCCAGTATACTCAATCTGCATACCATCTTCAACACCTCTAGGTATGTAGAATGTAACCTCAGAAGCAGAATTGACCGCTATACCATGTCCTCCACAGTGTTTGCAAGGATTCTCAATGACATATCCAGTACCACCACAAGTAGGGCATACTTGCTCCATCATAAATCCATGCTGTGAAAAGGCCATACCAGTACCACCACAAGTCTTACAAGTCTTTTTGCGACTTTCTGCTGTCATACCAGTACCGCCACAATGAGAACAATGTTCGTATCTCTTTATCTTAATCTTCTTGTTGCATCCATTCAAGACTTCCTCAAGTGTAAGCTTAATCTTAATCCTAATGCTAGAACCCTTAATTGGCTGTTGAGACCTAGTACCGAATCCACCCATGTTCATATTGAAATGTCTGAATATATCATCCATATTCATATGTCTGAAATCTGGGCCACCACTTGTATGGAACTCAAACGTCTGTTTAGGGTTATCGTATTCCTTACGTTTGGCTTCATCACCAAGGACTTCGTAAGCTTCCGCTATCTCCTTAAACTTGGTTTCAGCTTCCTTAGAACCGTTGTTACGGTCTGGATGCCATTTGACAGATAATTTACGAAAGGCTTTCTTTATGTCATCTTGGGATGCGGTCTTATCTACCCCAAGAATCTTATAGTAGTCTTTTCTATCAGCCATTATTATTCTTATTTAAGTTATAAATCCTTTTTGCAAAGATATATATAATTTTTCTAATTTCCAAATAAAATGCTAAAAATCTGAGAGACTTGTTGGGTAAGCCCCTCAGATTCACACTTATAATTTACAACCTTGCCAAGTCACGTTAATCCTTCACCTCTTCAAACTCTGCCTCTTGTGGCTCTTCTGAAGCGGCTGCTGCCTCCTCGAAATCGCTAGTCTGCTGCTGCTGTTCAGCGTTCTGCTGTGCTTGCTGCTGACCATAGACACGCTGAGAAACTGCTTGCCATGCCTCATTGATGGCGTTCTCAATGTCATTAATCTTGGAAGCATCCTTTTCCTTGATAGCATCCTTCATCTGAGAAAGCAAGCTCTCAAACTTTGTCTTCTCGTCATCGGTGATGTTATCCTTCTGTTCCTCAAGCATCTGCTCTTGTCTGAAAATGATGCTGTCACCTCTGTTGATAGCCTCGGCAGTCTCACGCTCCTTCTTATCGTTTTCAGCGTTAGCCTCTGCCTCTGCCTTCATACGCTCGATTTCATCCTTAGAAAGGTTGCTAGAACCCTCCACACGGATTGACTGAGCCTTGCCAGTACCCTTATCAGTAGCACTCACCTCAACGATACCGTTTGCGTTGATACTGAGTTTCACGGCAATTTGAGGAATACCACGCTTTGCTGGGAGAATGCCAGTCAAGTTGAACCTACCAAGTGACTTGTTCTGAGAAGCCATTGGACGATTACCTTGAAGCACATGGATTGTCACCTCAGTCTGATTGTCGGCTGCTGTTGAGAAGGTCTGCTCCTTCTCGCAAGGAATTGTGGTGTTTGCCTCAATGAGGGTTGTCATCACACCACCAAGGGTCTCGATACCAAGGTTAAGTGGTGTAACGTCAAGCAATACGATTGCTCCAACACCCTCTTCCTTGTTAAGAACTGCACCTTGGATACAAGCACCAAGTGACACAGCCTCGTCAGGATTGACAGCCTTTGAAGGCTCTTTCTGGAACACACTCTTTGCAGCCTCTACGACCTTTGGAATACGTGTAGAACCACCAACAAGGATAACCTCGTCAATATCCTTCACGTCAAGCTTAGAGAGCTTCAAAGCCTCGCTACAAAGGTCTACGAGCTTCTTGTAGAGTGGGTCAATCAACTGCTCAAACTTTGCACGTGTGAGAGACACAAGCAAGTGCTTTGGTGTACCATTCACTGGAGCAAGGTAAGGCAAGTTAATCTCAGTTGCCATCTGAGTAGAAAGCTCAATCTTAGCCTTTTCAGCAGCCTCCTTTAAACGCTGCATAGCCATAGAGTCGCCACTCACATCAACACCCTCTTGGTTCTTGAACTCTTCCACAAGCCAATTCACGATTGCCTGGTCAAAGTCCTCACCACCAAGGTGTGAGTCACCATTGGTTGAAATAACCTCGAACACACCGCCACCGAAGTTAAGCACTGATACATCTGATGTACCACCACCAATATCGTAAACAACGATGTTCATGTCCTTGTCTGCCTTGTCAATACCATAGGCAAGTGCAGCAGCAGTAGGCTCATTGATGATACGAAGGACGTTAAGGCCAGCAATTTGACCAGCTTCCTTGGTAGCATTACGCTGTGAGTCATCGAAATAAGCTGGAACTGTGATAACAGCATCAGTTACATCCTGACCGATATAGTCCTCTGCGGTTTTCTTCATCTTCTGCAAGATGGTAGCAGAAATCTCTTGAGGAGTATACTTGCGTCCATCGATGTCAACACGAGGATAGCCACCCTCGTTGACTACATTATAGGTCACACGCTTGATTTCATCGGTAGCCTTGTCAAAAGGAATACCCATAAAACGCTTGATTGCGTAGACTGTGTTCTTAGGATTGGTGATAGCTTGTCTACGTGCAGCATCACCTACCTTACGTTCTCCGTTGGAGAAACCCACAACTGAAGGAGTTGTGCGATTACCTTCACTGTTAACAATGACAGTAGGCTGACCACCCTCAAATACTGATACACAAGAGGTTGATGTACCTAAGTCAATACCAATAACTTTTCCCATTGTTTTTTATTATTTTAAACTAAATTATTTTTTCCCATATTTCGTTAAGATTACCATTCTCGTCTTGGAATGGCAACATCTGACGTTGCATGAAGAGATTAGGCTCTCCATATTCAACTCTCATACCTCTGCTCACTTTAACAAGCATTGGGTTAATTTGAGTTTCTGTTATATCCTCATAACACCATTTCAACTCTATTGAGCCGTTTGCCCTAATATATAAGAGGTATTTTGAATCCTTGATTCCTCCCTTATCATCGTTACAAAGGTATAGTTCAGTTACCTTGTTGTCATCTTGCAAAACATGTGCCATATTTAGTCTTTTCGCTTTAAATCTTTGCAAAGATACAAAAAAAAATTGAGATAGCAAAATACTATCCCAACTTTTAACATAATTTAATTATTTTACACTATTAATCCTCTGAAATATAATCGTCTATGTGCTCACACACATAATTGAGTTTTGTGACAAGTTCTGCCATAATTGCATCTTCTGTTAGCATTGTAACGTTTGAGGTCTCAAGTTTACCAAGGTCATAGCCATTTTCAATTCTAGCCTTTGCAATCTCTACGCCAACCTCTTCGTCAAATGTGTCAGAAGGGTGACAAATTGACATACCTAGTGTCAGTGTTCTCTTCATCTGCTTAATCTCATACTTAAGTTCACCCTTTACGAAACCTCCATTTGGAGCTTCCACATCAACTATTTCAGTCACTCCCTCCTTGTTCCGTGACTGCTCGAACTTACCAACGATGGTAACTACGTGAGTGCTACCATCTTCACTCTTTGCCTTTCCATAGACATGAAAATAAACAATCCTCTTACTCATAAAATACTTATTTTATCTATTATTTTATTCTTATCAATAAATGAATTTTCATCATTATATATCAATATTTTTTTGTTAGGTTCTATATCACTATAATACAATAATCTAACACCATTACTTGTGCATTTTACATATTTTTTTATATCTCTCTCAACTGTTTTTGTATGGTTATATAAATCATCTTTTTGAACAAAAAAATGTTGGCTACCTTGACATTCAATTGCTAAATTGTATTTTGGTAAATAAAAGTCCAAACTTTGTCTACCTAACCAATTTAAATCCTTGGAAGAACATTGATAAACATATTTAATTTTATTATCTTCCAAAAGTTGTCTAATTTCTCTTTCCAGACGGCTTTCATTACATTTTGGACAACCGCACCCATTTAAATGTTCCATTGGTCTTTGCCAAAATTCGCCATGCTCTGGACATATTATGCAAACCTTAGTAGTTGCATTTATGTATTCAACTTTTGAATAATCATATTTGTTTCCATGAACTTTTTTGGAATCAGTAATAAAATTCTCTACACCTTTGTTATGATTCTTAGCATATTCAATTCTACCACATTTACCACAACCATTAGAGTTTAAATGGTTAAATGGTGCTTGCCAGAATTCACCATGTTGAGGACAAATTATACAAACTTTATTCTTTGCATTTATATATTCAACTTTTGAATAATCATATTTATTCCCATGAATCTCCTTAGCCTTCCTAATAAATTCTTCTGTTTGTAAAGTTCTATTGCTAGCACTTTTATTAATCCCACATAATTTACATCCACATCCGTCTAAATGAGAATTCGGCCTCTGCCAGAACTCACCATGTTGAGGACAAATTATACAAATTTTGGTGTGATTGTTTATATATTCTACTTTGGAATAATCGTATTTATTACCATGTATTTCTCTAGCTTTCGCAATAAATTGTTCATTGGTTAATTTTTCTGCCATAGTGTTATCTTTCTATATAAATATCATACCAAAATGAAAAACTGTCTAAACATGGAAAAATTTTACTCTGTTTGCCATAACTATATAGTTTTTAGTTTAATTATTCTTTTATAACCCAAACTCGTTTCTATAAGGTTCTACTTCATCCCTAAAATACCCTCTGAAAAAATCATAGGTTATGCTTCTCTCGAAATTATCCCCATCTTTCACGAATATCGTTCCGTCACCATTATCCTTGACAATCACACCGTCATTATCGTATACCCTTATATACCTGTTAAATAATGATATTAGCTCTTCAATGGAAAGTTTATCGAAAACAACTTTCACCTTTCCTTCTTCGTCTTTGTCAAACTTGTATTTCTCAAATAACATATCAACAAAGCACTCATCAGACAATTCTATGTTCATGCGTTATTAGTCTTTCTTTACAACCATAATCTCATCATCGTTTTCCAAAAGGGTGTAAGCTCTCATAACCTCTTCTGCTGTTGCGTTTGATAAATCATACTCGTCCTCGCCTACTTTGTATTTCTCAAACTCTTCCCATAATGCATCGTCAACTAACTTCATATTTAAAACTCATTCTTGTTAATCTTCACCTTTCTTGTGTATTCAGCATTTCCAACAAGGTCAAGGAATAACTTGTTATATGAGTTAGGAATTGGGCCACCATTTACCCAGACTTGTCCTCTAAAACAAATAATCTCGCTTCCTTGTGGAATTGTGCCGTACTGGCACGTAAAAGGCTTAATCAAAACATACTTTTCGTTCATAATCTTACTTTGTTTAATGTGGCACTTATATATTCCAATATAGGTGTCATTATTTTATCAACCCCTTCCCAGTCAACATACGGTCTGTTACATCCGTCAAACC
>JAEEGL014491463.1_pt1 | contig 28742 bp, 24 predicted proteins | sample 9134231 | NCBI WGS metagenome assembly JAEEGL01 (sample SAMN16246548, study PRJNA631951) | gut metagenome | biome: gut microbiome; feature: rumen; material: fiber-attached | host: Bos | place: Iran: Karaj | collected 2018-10 | reverse complement strand
CGGGGCAGCCCAGGAGTTCTCTTTCTCCGATGACATACACGAGATAGATGACCTTAGGGAGGGGATGGAACTTCCCGGGATCGTCACCAACATCACTGCTTTCGGAGCGTTCGTGGACATTGGTCTCCATGAAAACGGACTCATCCATGTGTCGAACATGGGAAGTCACTTCCGCGGTTCACCTTCCAGTGTACTGAAGCTACACCAGCATGTTACAGTGAGCGTTGTCTCTGTCGATCTGGAGCGCAAACGTATCGGCCTCCGTCTGGTTGAAAAGAAATGACTTTTTTTTGGGGAATTGTAAATATTGACTATATTTGCAGTCCTGACATGGGGTATTAGCTCAGTTGGTAGAGCGTTTGAATGGCATTCAAAAGGTCAGGAGTTCGATTCTCCTATGCTCCACACGAAAAACGGACAGCATATGCTGCCCGTTTTTTCTTTGTTATCTATGAGGTTTACAATTCTTTAATTTGATACTGCACGGACGGGCATGCCGTAGCGACGTTCATACATGAATGTAGCATGAACAGTATCAATAAAATGCATACGCCATGCGGAATCCGAAGTGCCACCATGAAGTGTAGAAGACCAATAGTTTCCGTAACTAGAGTCAATAGGGTGCTCAAGTTCCGTACCTTCATACGCACTCGCAGCTGGCAGGAATATATAGTTGCCTTCGTAGCCGGATACCTTGCTTGTGACCAGGTATCCATCTACTCTACCCATCTTGCACCAGGTCCAGGTGAAGTTGTCCCTATTGCCGAGAGCTGTCCACTCTTCATATGTCGGCATGCGCCAGCTGCCGCCCCAGTTCTGCCTGGCTGCGTCATCCACCATTTCAAGTACAGTCTTTTTGTCAGTAGCGTACTTGGTAAAGGTTTCGCCGTCTCCGCTCGGGTTGTCGAAATACGTCGCCCAGCTATAATCGGTCTTCGGCCGCGTCTCGCCCCAGGCGAAGTAGTCACCGGTTTCTGTAGGATCATCGGCCCCGACATTCATGGTCGCCCACTTAAGACCATCACCCATCTCGACGTACTCATGGCTATTGATCGAGGGTGTGTACACTGGACGGACTGACTGGCCATAGCAGCGACCCATGAAATCCATGTATCTGCTGCTTGAAGGGGCGTACAAGTATTTCCCACTGTCAGAGTAACCTGAAGCGAGCGTAGAAGTCCAGTAGTATCCTGTATATCCCAAATCATCGACGCCGGTGCCATCTTGCTGCCCGGCGGCAGGAAGGAAGATACTGTTACCCACATAACCTGGAACCTTGCTGGTGACGGTATAACCTTTCCTGGTGGGATCCCAGGTCCATGTGTAGTTGTCTGTATTAATCAAGGCTGTCCATTCCGCTTCAGTCGGCATGCGCCAATTGCCGCCCCAATTGGCTGCCGCGGCATCATCTACTGGATTAAGCTGTGTCCCCTTGCCGATGCCGTACTTATTGAAAGTCACTCCGTCTCCACTCGGGTTGTCGAAGTATGTTGCCCATCGATAGTCTGTCTTCGGCTTTGTCTCTCCCCAGGCGAAATAGTCTCCGGGCTCCTCAGGAGTGTCTGCACCCACATTAGTCGTAGCCCAGAAGAATCCGTGCCCCATCTCGACATACTTATGACCATTGACAGTGGTTGGATCGTACACTGCACGGACGGGCAGGCCCCAGCAACGGGCTTGGCGTTCTGTTGTCCGGGTAGTGGATGTGAAGTATAAATCCCTGGCGCCAGGATTATATCCTAAATCGACCGAGGAAGCCCAGTAGTAACCGTTGGTGCCTACGTAGGAGTCTAAAGTCGCCCTGCGCCTTCCGGCGTCCGGCAGGAAGATGCTGTTGCCTACATAGCCGGATACCTTGCTGGTGACAATTTCGCCTTTTACTCCAGTTCCATTATAGTCGTCTGTCCAGGTCCAGGTGAAATTGTCTGTATCCATTAAAGCTGTCCATTCCGCTTCTGTCGGCATGCGCCAGCTGCCGCCCCAATTGGCTTTAGCGGCGTCATCCTCAAGATCAAGCGATGTCTTCTTGTCTGATGCGTATTTATTGAAGGTCCTGCCGTCTCCACTCGGGTTGTCGAAATACGTTGACCAGTCGTAATCGGTCTTCGGCTTTGTCTCTCCCCATGCGAAATAATCACCATAGTTCTCAGGAGAGGAAGCTCCGATGTTAGTCGTAGCCCAGAAGAAGCCCGGCGCCATTTCTACATAGTCATGATTAAAGATAAGACCCTGGTCAGCATTCCTCTTGCTGCGGTACTCCGAACGATTGAAAGCATATGTTTTGGCAGGATCCGCCACGACGCAATTTGCGGAATTGCCGTTTTTGATTAGGGTAAGGGTGTAGCCGGTGCCGGCGATTGTCTGTGGGATCAGGGTGATGTAGTAAAACTTGCCCGGGACAAAGGATCCTCCGCCCTCCGGAGTCACGGTGATGCTTGTCTGCCCGTTCTCGATATTTGTGATAAAGGGCTTGCCGTTGGAATCCATTTTTACAGTGACCTTCCCGGCAAGGATCTCGTCGTTGTTCCCGGAGAAAGTGGCCGATGTGATGCCGGACTGGGATACTGAGAAACGGAACCAGCTTCCCACATTGTAGAAGGACAGGCTCAGTCCGGGAGAGTTGGCGACTGATGGGTTCATCCCGTTGCCGAATGAACCGGGGGACGCGAACTGTCTGTCGAGGATCTTCAGGGTTACACTGTTACCGTCGCAGGTGTTGTCCTCATCGTACGGATATACTCCCCAGAAGGACTGGGATGAGATGCCCTGCTCAGCGGATCCGGTCGCCGCGCCAAGTCTCCCTTCGAAAGAAGCCGTGGGGAACGGTTCCGTAATGTTAGCGGTGAATTTGCTCTTAGTGGAACTGCCATAGAAAATGTTGATGGCGTCGCCGGGGGTCCAGTAGATGTCTTTTTCGTTAGACTGGAGGGCTGACTTGGTTTCAGGGGCCTCAGCTGGGCTGGCTTCGTTGAGCGTAGCTTCGGCGATCGTGGCCTCGAATATCATTTTTTCTCCGGAGTCGCGCCCGTCCTGGACGAACGCCTCCTCAATGCGCTGGCAGGATCCGGTAAGAATCAGCGCCAGGGCAGTCAGCAGGGTGATAGTCCTTTTCATGTGGTAAAATATTGATAGAAAATATGAATGAATCTTTCCCGTTGTCTCAAAAATATTTAATATAATCCAAAAATCAAAGAATCCGGGAAAAATAATATATTCGTAATATGTTCTCAGATTTGTTGACATATGACATGGGCCCGGGAGTTGATGCGTTCTCTTCCAGGAGAAACTCCGAGCTGCCGTATCCCGTCATCCAGGGACATCAGGTCCATGGATGCAAGGTTGCGGTCATTGAAAGGCCTGGGATGACCCGGGAGGAACTGGAAGGATTCGATGCTTTCGTGACCTGTCTTCCGGAGGTGGCCATCGGTGTGAGGACGGCAGACTGCGTCCCCGTGTTGTTGTATGACCCGGTCCGGAGGGTCGTGGCTGCAGTCCATTCCGGATGGAAGGGGACAGTGTCGCGTATTTCGCAGAGGACGATTGACTTGATGGAACGGCAGTTCCGTTGCAGTGCCGGACATATGCATGCGGTTATCGGTCCCGCTATAGGCCCGGACAGCTTCCAGGTGGGTGAGGAGGTGGTGGCGCGCTTCAGTGATTCAGGTTTCCCCATGGAGCGCATATGGTCTTTCCATGGACGGGGAGACGGCACTCCGATGTCTGGCGGGCATCATATCGATCTCTTCGGATCCAACAGGTGGCTGCTGGAAGAGGCCGGAGTCCCGTCAGGGAATATCCAGGTTTTCGGAATAGATACCTACACTGACGAATCCTTCTTTTCTGCCAGGCGCGAAGGCGTCCAATGCGGCAGGAACATAAATTCAATCAAGCTGATTGTACCGCACCTGCCATGATCTTGTCGTGGCGACTGTCATAGAACCAGACTGCAGCCAGGACTATGGCTATGGCTGCGAAACCGCAAGCTCCGGTCATTCCTACTGTAAGGTCGTTCCCTCCCTGGATAAGCATCAGGGAAGCTCCTGCAATCGCATTCAGCGTACCATGCATCAACGCAGCCGGAATCACCGATTTCGTCTTCAGTACGAAATACAGTTCCAACGCTCCGAAAAGCAGGCAGAACACGCACATCATCGCCACTCCGGCGACCGGATGCTGCGGATAGTTGTGTCCCCGGAGAATAAGGGGAGCATGCCATATGCCCCACACCAGTCCGATAATCAGAGCCGTCTTCCAGAACTTTTCGCCGCGAAGGGCATCGACCATATAATTGCGCCAGCCATATTCCTCGCCGAAAGCCGCGACCGCATTGATGGTACATCCTGCGAATATGCCTCCCAGCAGGGTGGAGACAATCATCATTGCAGGCGACATAGTGTTGAACTTGGCGGTTACAGCATCAGCCGCCTCGCCTTCAAGTCCCTGGAATGCGATTATGTTCTCCGGACCGTAGTGAAGTCTCACGCCAGGCACCAGGATGCTGAAGAGGAGGGACAGCAGAAGGACTGCGAACGGCACTGCAATAGCGACCAGCCACATAGGGGAGAAATTGAAATTCAGCAACTTAGTGTCAGCGGGCTTCTCCTTGCGGATCCATTGAAGCACCAGCGCCACGACCATCGGCAGGAACATGTACATCAGCGAGATCAACTGCATCAGCATTCGCCCCCAGAACGTCGTCTGCGAGATCAAGGCATATGCCATCTCAAGGACTGCCCACGAGAACAGGCAGACGGCGATTGAGTATATGACCGTTTTTTTCATATGGGTCATAGTTCTTTGACCGGGAAGGTGAAATAGGTGTCGGGGAACGGTTCGTCACGGAGGGTGAAGTGCCACCATTCGCTGTCAAGGGCTTTGAAGCCGTGGCGGAGCATTGCCCTCCTCAGGAGCATCCGGTTGGCAAATTGCTCAGGTGTAATGCTGCGTCCGTCAGGACTTTTACTGTTGTCTCCGGTGTACTCGCCAGTGTCAGGGTTCCCGCAGAAATCCGGATGGCTTTCCGGACCGAACCAGTCGAATGTCCCTCCCATGTCGAGTTCTTTCTCTGCCGCCATGTCAAACAGGGTCAGGTCCACGGTGGAACCGCGTGTGTGGCCGCTCTTTTCCATTATGTATTCCTGCTCGAAGAGGACGCTTTTGTCCAGGTCCGGATAGAAATACTGCTTCATCAGCGTGTCCGGGATGTCTGCAGCCCAGCGCACGAAATGATCCACTCCCTTCTGGGGACGGTAGGCATCGTAGATCTTGAGGCGGTACCCCTGGGAAATAACGTCGTCGCTGACCGCCTTCAAAGCCGCAGCAGCCTTCTTTGTGAGAAGGGCGGTGGGCTCCTCGTAACCGTCAACCCGGGTCCCCGTGAAATTGTAGGTGCTGTAATACCGGATCTCCATAATGGCATCCGGAACGGCATCCGTCAGAGTGACGAATTCACTGGAATCCTCGACAGGAAGGTTTACGGCGCCTTTTTGGGGGCTGAACCTGAGGCATATGGCACAGCAAGCAAGTGTCAGGACGGTAACCGCGGCCCAAAATCTTTTAGTGTTGTTCATGCAAAAATGAAATTTGGTCCGAAAAATAATTATTTTTAACAAATTTATAATCATGAAAAAGCTCGCGATCTTCCTGTCATTCCTGTTGCTTTCCGGTTTCATTCTGTCCGGAAAGACAGGCCATGTGCTTAGCGTTAAAGGGAATGCTTTCCTCATGGACGGAAAGCCTTTCAATATGTGGGGTATCCGGGTGGCAAGTGCCACTGAAGATGAGCAGTCATTGGCACATCTGACAGCCCAGTTGGATAATTACAATTCCTACGGGGTCAACACCCTGGCCGTTTATCTGATGGGAAGCAGCGGAGGCGCATATGATCCGTTCGATCCGTCTGGTGCAAAGATGGATAAATCCCACCGCAGGCGGATGGAGCGGTTGGTCAGGGAAGCGGGGAAGCGCGGCATGGCCGTCGTCATCGGGATCTTCTACCAGCGTGTGCCGGCGGAAAGGATCCACCTGCAGGACTGGGAGGCATCGGTAAATGCAGTCAGGACTGTAGCTAAATGGCTGAAAAGACGGAATTTCCGCAATGTTATCCTGAACATTGCCAATGAACAGAATTCGTCATATTACCGCGACAAGCCCTGGGCAAGGGTGAACGGCACAGATGATATCCTTTTCCTTTGCAGGACGGCCAAGGAAGTCAATCCCAGATTGATCGTCGGCGCCGGGGGTTACGACCTGGAAAAGAATATCGTAATCGGCAATTCTCCCGATACGGATGTGCTGCTCTTCGATACTTCCAAACCGGAAGAGCCCTCGATATTCCATTTCGGGAAGTACCGGGAATCAGGAATCCGCAAACCCATGGTGAATGTGGAAATGTTCGGGGCGTGGACTAAAAAATTCGCGGATGGAGTTTTCATAGGCAATCCGGATTTAAAGTATTACTATGAAGAGGTGGATTCCGCCTCCTCTACGGAAGGACTCTATACCTTTTTCTTCGCGGCGGACTGGCTTCAGGGCAAGTCATATGGGAAAGTGAACAGGTACGACCTGGCCGGCCGCGGCACCCCCGAGGACCCCGGAATCAGATGGTATTTCGAGTACTTGAAAAGCCTTTGACTATTTCCCGGTTACCTTCTCGTTAAAGGCGTTGTAGGCGTCCAGGAGAGCTTTTGCGCGGTCCGGGTGGTTTGAGGAAATGAAGTCGGGCTTATGCTCTATGCCCCACCATACCGCGGAGGCGTTATCAGGCGTCCAGTAGGTGGTCTTGATGCCTTCGGCACGGGCCTCGGAGAAGAGCTCAGGGCGGGCCTGGAAGACTTTCAGGTCATATGAGATCCCTGTGTAGCCGCGTTTCCTGGCTTCGGCCGCTCCCACCGCTTTGATGTTGCTGCTGATGTAGATTATTTCGGCTCCGGGGCGGTTGGCGGCGAGGTAGTCACAGGCCCATTCGCTGAACGAGGTGAATTCCAGCTGGCTGCCCATTACGAGTTCATCCGCCAGCGCGCATATCCGGCTCGTGACGAACTCATCCCGCTCCTTGGTGTAATGCGTTTTGATTTCGCATATGACCTGCATTGGAAACTCTTTGGCAACCTTCAGGAATTCCCGGAGGGTAGGGATCTGTTCCCCGTCAGGGAGTCTGACTGAACGCACTTCCTTGAAGCTTGTCTTCTGTATGTTCAGCCCGGTTTTGAGGATCATCGGGCCATGGAACACGACCAGGGAGTCATCGCTGGTCATGTTTACGTCGAATTCCATCGCATATACTCCGAGCCTCTGGCAGTTCCGAAGGGCCGAGACAGTATTCTCATATGAATCGCCGGTGGTGTGGTAGCCTCTGTGCCCGACGATCCGAGTCTGGGCAGGAAGATGGAAGCATATGCTTACCAATAGGATAAGCGCGAGAAATATTTTCTTCATGGCTGACGTCATCTGGTTTCGTCAAATGTGAACTCTTCCCAAGGCAGTTCGGCGTCCTTTCCGTTGTCAAGGACATCGGCTGCGTGGCAGAGCATCGGGAAATCTGTAAGGTCCAGTTTGCCGAGGGAAGCCTTCCGGGCTACGGCCCTGTAAACCCGGCGGGAAACCACCAGGCTCTCCAGGGTGACTCCGGAGAGGATTTTGAGGGCTTCCTCGCAGGTCTTTCCTTCTCCCAGAAGGATTCCGACCTTGCGCGTGCGTCCTCCATATACCGTCACGTACAGGTCGCCTATGCCTATGTTCTCGCAGTCGCGGGAAGCCCCCTGCATCTCGAGAAGCAGGCGCATTTCCTTTACACCCTGGTAGAATGCCGCAGCCTGGGAATTGAAGTGGAGCCCGGCATCGGGACCGTGGTGGCGGTTCACCAGGCCTATGGTCATGGCGATTGCAAGGGCATAGCCGTTTTTCAGCGCAACGGCGCTCTCCAGGCCGATCACGTCATTGGTCAGCGAGATGTGATAGTAGGAAGTCTGCAACGCCTCTTTCATAATCTTGATCTGTGCCGTCTCGCGGCCGCAGAAGGCGACTTCGGTCTGGTCGTGGAATACGAGTTCATAGCTGGTGCAGGGACCTCCGATGGCATTCACAGTGCGATTGATGCCTTTCTTCCGCAGTTCTCTTTCCCAATAATCCGGGTAGGAGATCAGAGTCCCGTCTTCAAGGTCGATCAGGCCTTTGGTCACCGAAATGACCGGTACCGAAGGATCCAGTTCGCTGAGGACATTTTCCAGGAACCAGTCCACTCCGAAGGAACTCACTCCGCCGATCACAAAGTCCACATCCCTGACTGCCTCTTTCCATTGTTCAAACTGATAGTATCCAATTCCTTCCGGGAACGGGCGGTCAAATTTTGGATGCTTCCCACCGACCCTGCAGGCATCTATTATTTCCCTGTCCAGGGGAGTCCCGACCAGTCTTACTTCGTTCCCGTTTTCCCTTGCCGGGAAAGCGAGGGCCGACCCCATCATTCCCGAGCCGATTATTGCGATTGTCTTTTTCATATCATAAATAATTTACCGTCGATTTGTTGTCTGCCCGCGACCGGGCCAGAGGTTGTTGGTTGGAAAATAATCGATGCCAAGGGCTGCGGACTGCTGCGCAGCCTCAGGCGTATCTACCGCCCGGAAACATATCTTGAGTCCCAGCGAGTGGCAATGGTCTACCAGCTCTTTCAGCGAATCTATGCATATGTCTCCGTGCTGGAGGTGAACTTCTTTCGAAAGATCCGGGTAATTGAAGGCGAGGGCTGCATTGCCCAGCGAAACGAGCCAGTCGATATCATCTGTCTTTGCGAAGATGAGGTGGATGAGTTCCTTACCTCCCGTTGCGCGGTAGGCTGCGAGCAGGTCCCGGTTGCTCGACGAGATGACGCAGCGGCCCTGCATTCCATGGCGTGCGATGCAGCGGTTCATCTGTTCAATCACGCCGTCGTCCTCCTTGAGCTCCACGAATGCGACAAGACCGCCTTTCCGGCATATGCGGAAATAATCATCCATGGTCGGGACTGATTTCTGGCGTTTGGACAGGGCGGAGTAGTCGTAGCACTTATCAACCGTATTCCCGTTCACTTCCTGAATTTCCAGAGCCTTGATCTCCGGCCACGTGTGCTCTTTTACGGGACCGCTGCCGTTGGTAGTGCGGTCAAGGGTGGCATCATGCATACATATCACCACTCCGTCGGAAGTCATTCGGAAATCGGATTCGATGGCCCAGAGTCCGTGAGGGGCGCAGGCTTCGAATGAGGCAAAGGAATTTTCGGGGCCGAAAGGCTGGAGACCTCGGTGCCCAGAGAATAGGGGGGACTCGAGGCTGTTGGATTCATTTACCGTGTGAATGATGCTCCTGGTGCCGGCGCAGGAGATGAAGAACAGGATGCACGGGATTGTCAGAAGACAGGTCAGTAGCCTTTTTGGATTCTGTCTCATAATCAGTTGTTTGTCTTATGCGGTTTACCCGCCATGCAGACCAGGGTGGTGAAGATGCCGCCGAGCGGGCACCACCAGGTCCATGCAATGTAAGTGTGTCCGAACAGTTCCTTCTGGAACATCAGGGGCAGGGTGATGAGGGCTCCCAGCAGGAGGGCGGCCAGCACGCTGCGGGTGTTGCCTCTCTTGGTGAAAATGGCTGTGAGGAAGACGCCCAGCATTCCTGTATAGGCAAAGCACATTATACCGGTGGCGAAATCCACAAGGTTGAGTCCGCTGCTCTGCTGCATTACGCAGGTTACAATGGCGAAGCCGGTGAGAAGCAGGCCCATCAGGGCCACCATCCAGCGCGAAGATGCGATCTGGTCCTTGTCTCCTTTTATTTCGCGTCCGCGTTCTTTCCGGATAGGCAGATAGAGGTCGGCGACGAAACTCGATGCCATTGAATTGATGGCGGAATTGAAACTCGACAGGGCGGCTGCAAGCAGGCCCGTAATCATAAGGCCGCGGAGCCCTACGGGGATGTGGTTCTTGATGTACTGCGGGAAGACGTCTCGGGCATCGGTGAAAAAGCCTGCGCTGATGGCCCCGTCAGCGGTGGGGTCGTTTATGTACTTCGCGTAGAGCAGAAGGCCTATGCACAGGAAGACCAGCACGATAGGAAGTGTAAGGAGCTGTGAGGCCACGAGGGAGGAGCCTGCCTTGCGGACGTCCTTGCAGGCCAGCTGCCTCTGGACGAACTCCTGGTCGGTAGTGAACTGTGCGATCTTGAAGATAGCTACTCCCACGAGGCCGCCCAGAAGTGTGTATGGCTTGGAAAAATCGATGCTGGGATCAAGCATCTGCACTTTGCTTCCGGGGACCCAGCCGGTCAGGCTGCCATCGGCAGTCAGGCCGGGCACGACACCTGCGGCGCCGGGGGACTTCACCATCCCTCCCGCCGTGAGCGTATGCCAGACCTCGGAAAGGGAGACCCCGCCGAGATTGCAGGCAATGAAGACAAGCGCGACCAGTCCGGTGAAAACCATCAGAAGGGTCTGGAAGGTGTCGATGTAGAGAAGGCCTTTGATGCCGCCCATCATGGTGTAGAATGTGGAAACCAGTCCCAGGATGATTATGCTCCAGACCATGAACTGGAACTGGATGCCGCCGAACACTATCACGCTGATGGCTATGGCTGCGATGAACAGGCGCGATCCTGAGGTGAAGAGCTGTCCAATCAGGAACATCACTGAGTTGGCCTTGCGGGATTTCTGCCCGAACCGGTCGCCCAGGAAACCGTATATGGTTATGGTGCCGGCATTGTAAAGTCTGGGCAGGATGAAAGCAGCTACCATGGTGCCTCCCACGATGGCGCCCAGAAGGTTGAAGATGTAGGTGAGGTTGGTGTTGAAGCCCAGTTCCGGCGACCCTACGAAGGTGCCTGCGGAAATGGACGTCCCGGTGGCGGCCACGGCTACAAGCCATCCGGGCATGGACCGCCCGGCCACGAAATAGTCCTCGATGTTCTTGTTCCTGTGGCTGAATAGATAGCCTATGGTGATCAAGGCCGAGAGGAACAGAGCGATTATGAGCCAGTCAATAACGGACATATGCCTTAATTTATCTGTCCTCGGCCTGATGGCCGGTCCGGTCAACCTGGTGATAGAATTGGGTATATGGCACGTCGGTGCGTCCGGCGCCCTTTTTCATAAGGGCAACGAGATCCTGGAAACAGGAGGTGTAGATATCGCGCGGGACGAGTCCCTTGGCGGTGCATATGCGTGCTGCCAGTCCAACCACTTCGCCCATCATGGCGCAAGTGCGCATAACGCGTACGGAACCCAGTGCGATGTGGGTAACGCTGATATCGCGTCCGGCCATGAAGAGGTTGGGGACATCTGCGCTGTAGAGGCAGCGGTAGGGGATTGCATATGGGTCGATCGGCACCAGCTTGCCAATGCTCATCCACTCCTCCCCGGGGTACTTGCCCGCGTTGCGAGGATCGGGATAGTGCTGGTCGATGCGCCAGGTGGTGGTGCAGGTACCGTCCTCATATGGGATGGGACGGGTGAGGTCCTGCTCCCGCAGGATGAGGTCTCCTACGATGCGGCGGCTTTCACGTTTGCCGCTCACATGACTCACCCAGGTGAGGTGGGTGCATTCCCAGTCCTCTTTCTTCGCAAGGCGGTTCTTGCAATAAGAGAATGTGCTGTAAGCCACGTACATACCGTAGTCCCGGATTTTCTCGGCGTCAGCTACCTGGTCGTCGTTCATCCCGACTTCCCAGTACCAGTTGGCACGGTGGACGGGCTCCACGGTCTCTTCATCGAGTTTGAGGCCCCAGTCGATGCTGTCCGGGAATGTGCAGGGGGTGTTCCAGTCTTCGCAATACCACTCGATGGAGACGCCCATAGTGTAACCGTCAGCCTTTTCGGGAGCTAGTGACTCGCCGAATTCACTTCTGGCTTCGCGTCCCATCATGGTGCGCGCTCCGGCAAGTACCGCCAGGTGCGCATCTCCAGTGCAGTCGGAGAAGAGTTTTCCGGATATGCGGATCCGGTCCTGACGCGTGGCTTCCACGGCCGTGACGGCCGCAATCTTCCCGTTCTCCATCTCCACTCCGTCAACGGTGTAACCTGTAAACAGGGTGATGTTGGGTTCTGCCGCGATCACGTCCCATTTTTTCCAGTCCTGGTAATGATGGGCTCCGCGGGCGTTGCCTATCCTGTCAGGGCCGATTTCGTTTAGGATGTAGCCCAGCGACGGGTATGGCGGTACGTTGATCTGGCCTCCAAGTCCCACGCGGACTTCAGACGAATTGTTCCCGCCAAGGATATAACGGTCCTGGATCAGGGCGACGCGTACTCCACCACGGGCGGCCGCAATTGCGGCACACAGGCCGGACATTCCGGCACCCACGATGACGAAATCAAATTCTCCCTTGTCTTCCACCGGAGTCGGAAGCAGTTTCTCACGCAGGGCGCGGTAGTCCTCCAGGCTGTCGCCGGGAGCCTCTCCGCTACGGGTCAGCAGGATTGCGTCGCATCTGCCGTCAAGGCCTGTAAGGTCATGTAGGGCAAGGCTGTGGCGCCCTTTCGATAGGGCATATGTTCCGCCTTTCTGCCAGTACCATGCCGCCCTCCGGGCGCGCGCCTCCCTGGTGGTGTCGGACTTGTCACCATCTTTCCCGATACCGAATCCGGCCGGGTCGGGACTGCCGTCCAGGATCACTTGGAAACGGCCGGGGGTCAGGCCTTCCGACCAGAATGCAGTCCAGTTCTTCGTCCGGACCCAGAGGGTGTAATCACCATCGTCAGGGACTTCGAAAGAGGTCTTTGCGTCTTTCTTCAGGGGCTCGCCGATACCGTGGGCCAGCAGATAGCTGGACCCCATCTGCAATACGAACTGTTGCTCTACGGTCCAGTCTCCCGTATCATCGAAACGGGTTGCCAGAACCATCAGGGAATCATTTCTTGTCATAACGAATTATCAGCATTTCCGTCTCTTACAGGGCATGACCTGCGAGGCGCTGTTTAATGTAATTCTGCCTGTAATCCTGGATGTTCTCTTTCCATAATGGCATATACTGGGCAGGTGTACGGTTGGACCAGTGGTTGCGGTACGGGGAGCATATGACCTGGACCGGACCCTCGACTCCGTTGATTCCGGAGAAAACCTCCGATGGGGGACAGGTGGTGTCCACGAGTCCTATCTCTACCAGGAAGCGGGCCTTGCATCCGTTCAGAAGCAGTGCGCCGTCAAAATACGGAGCCACTTTCTTGGTTTTCCTCGCGTTTTTGGGCGTAACGCTGAGGGATGAGAGGTCCATATGCAGGGAAGTCGGGGTCTTGATCCCATTGTTCTCAGCAGGATATGGCCATGCATCGTTGCGTCCGAGAAGGAACCCGCCGTTGCCGACTCCCGCCGGGACGTTGATTACCACATCGGACACCCTGTCGTCCAGTCCCGCCATAGCGGCTGCCTGGGCGCCTCCCTGGCTCTCTCCCAGGAGCATTATCGTCTTCCCGTCCCAGGCAGGATCCTGGGTTATGTAGTCCAGGGCACGTATGGCACGCAGGAACATCATCCGGAAATAGTAGTCTTTCTTGTTGTTGATCGGCCTGGAACTGTATCTCAAGAGCCTTCCGTTCTCAAGTTCCTTGTAGTAGGATTCATCTGCGTCGTTCAGCATTCCGTGGGCGTTGAAGTCAAAGGCGATGGCCCCATATGATGCCAGATTGACCGCATCCCTGACCTTGGCATTGCACCAGTTCCCGGACACACCTGCGGCGTGGAGCTGGATCACTATGGGCAGGGACCCCTTCGCGGCATTCTTCGGACGGGCTACATAGCCTCTGACGGGGATGGTGTCAAGGCTGTTGATTTCAACGTCGAAACACTCGTACTTACGGGCCTCCTCGCCTTTGAGAGCCACCGGTTTGGCCACAGCATCCATCTTGTGATTCCTCAGATTGCGGATCTGCCGTGCCCAGTAGCTTTTCAGGTTGGCCGGGGCCTTGAATCCTGGCCTGAATCCGGTCCCTTCGACTACGTATCCTATCCTGAAAGTGTCTTCAGTCTGATCCAGGTTCATCGGAATCTTTTCAGGCAGAGTGCCTTCCTCCCGGAATTCCAGCATTACCGCAACCGGCTCGGTGCGGACGTCGGTGTAAACGACCCTCTTGGAGTTTATGACTCCCAGCTTTATCGTCTTGACCAGCGTCCCGTTTTCGAACACTTCCATCTCCAGGGGCTTGTCATATGCCTCCAGGGGGGTCGCAGTGACCTTTACCGTGTCCGAGACGGAGTACAGACCGCTCGCCATGTCGAGCTCTATTTTTAGATTCTTGTCTATCCTGGGCTGGGCATATGCGCTTCCGGCCATCAGGCATATGAGCACAATCGAGTAAAATAACCTTCTCATGATGGATTGGATTGAAGATATGTAAAAGTAGGATTTTGCAGTGATAAATCCAAATGGTTATATTTGCATTTCAAGGGTTATGCAACTATTTCGTAAAATACTTGAGCTGGTAGTCGGGATCATAGCAGGATCCATATTGTCGCGGGTAGGTACGGCCATCCTGGGGCCTCTCGGAGGTATAATCGGCTTTTTCTACGGCTATTATCTCGGCCAGCGTTTCGTGGCCAAGCTTTCCGGAGATGCACCTGCGCAGGGCGGGCAGACGCGTAGCGGCAGGCAGACCGGCCGCAGCCAGTCCTCACGCGGGGGCCAGTCATGGCGCGGATATTATGGCCGCGGCCAATCTGCCGACGGCAATTATGGACACGATGAATGGGCCGGGCGCAATTCATATGACCGTTCTTCATATGACCGCGACGAGTCCCGTCGTACCGAATACAACCGTGATGGCAGTGCGCCTCGCAGTTATGTCTCCCCATATACTGTCCTTGGGGTGTCTCCTTCTGCGTCCGATGAGGAAATCAAGCGCGCATACAGGGAACTTGCGATGAAATACCATCCTGACAGGTATGCAGGACAGGGCGCGTCTGCCCAGAAACAGGCCGAGGAGAACTTCAAGCTCATCAACAATGCATATGAGCGTATCAAAAAGGAGAGGAGCTACTGATTATTTGCAAAAGAGAGCAGTAATTATTACTTTTACATTTGCTTATAATTCCTGATGCATAATGGATAGAAGACAATTCCTGAAAACAGCCGGCGCCGGCGCAGCGCTGGCCATGGTTGCTGATTTCAATGACCTTTTCGCACGCGGGACCTATGACAAATGGGTCGGAAAACCCTGGAAAGGATGGGAAAAGGGAGAGTTCCAGGTCCACTTCATCTACACCGGGGTCGGGGAGTCCATGTTCATGATTTTCCCTGACGGAACATCCATGCTCCTTGACTGTGGCGACCACGATGTGGTGAGCCGTTCCCAGGCCAGGGGCAGGGTTCCTCTGCCACTGCTTCCCGGAGGTTCCAGGCATGCAGGGGAGTGGATCGCCCGATATGTCCTCAGGGTCAATCCTGGACATGACAAGGTCGATTACATGATGCTGTCCCATTACCACACCGACCATGGCGGCGGACGGGATTTCTATTCAGGGATCAAGCCGGGAACAGAAGACTACCGTCTGAGCGGCTTCTCCGAGGCGGCAGAGTACCTGTCATTCGGAAAGGCTTTCGACCGTGGCTATCCAACCATGAACGAGCCGATCCCCATTCCTCACTCTACCGAGAGGATCCAGATGGAGCAGTTCTACGACAGGGAGACACGTGAGAGGGGAATGAAGGTGGAGCAGCTCAGGCTCGGTGCAGAAGACCAGATAGTCATGCTGAAGGATCCCGCAGCGTTCAGTTCGTTCAAGATCCGCAACATCGCAGCCAACGGCAAGATAGCCCTCAGGGATGGTACAATTAAAGACCTCTATGCCGAAAGGATTGCCAAGACTCATCCTAAAACATTGAACGAGAACGGTATGAGCCAGGGTATCTTTATCAAATACGGCCCCTTCTCCTTCTACACTGCCGGAGATTTTTCGGACAACTGGAAAGATGAGAACGGTGTAACACATGTGATTGAAGAGGAAATGGCCGATGCGGTCTGGCACGCCGACGTGGCCAAGCTTGACCACCACGGCTATCTGAATTCCATGCCCCGCAAGCTTGTCAAGGCTCTTTCCGCAAGGGTGTGGGTGAGTTGTGTCTGGGACCAGCCACACACCGCTCCTCCAACTCTCGAGACGCTTTCCGACAGGTCCCTCTATCCCGGGGACAGGATCATATGCCCGACGTGTTTCACTGCCCAGAGGAGGGACGAAGATGCCGGCAAGCCGGGAGTCAGTGACATATGCAAGTCGGCCTTTGACGGAGGCCATGTGGTCCTTAACGTGGAAAAAGGCGGCAAGGCGTACAGCATCTCCTATCTTACTGCCGTCGACGAGTCGATGAAAGTGAGGAGCGTGATGCATTTTAATCCGTAGGAAATTATTATCTTTGTTTAATTAATACACACTATTATGTCTAATATTTCAAGACGAGAATTCCTCAAGATGGGTGGTGCTGCAGCCGCAGGCCTTGCAGTCGCTCCCAACACGGTTCTTGCCCGTCAGGCAACCAAGCCTTTGGCTTCCTCAGACAAGCTCAACATCCTCGCCGTCGGTATCGGCGGAAGGGGAGCGTCCGACCTTAAGGCACTCTCTACCGAGAACATCATCGGTCTGTGCGACGTCGACTGGGCATATGCCGGTCACGTTTTTGAACAATATCCGCAGGCGAAGCGCTACAACGACTATCGCAAGATGTTCGATGAGATGCTTCCCCAGGCCGATGCAGTGCTCGTAGCTACTGCTGACCACTCCCACGCTATCATTGCTTCCGACGCCATGTCCGCCGGAAAGCATGTTTACGTCGAGAAGCCTATGACTCTTTATGCATATGAGTCGCGTCTTCTCACCAAGATGGCCAAGAAGTACCGCGTAGCTACCCAGCAGGGTAACCAGGGCGCTTCCAGCTCCGGTACCCGCAAGGCTCTCAACTGGCTCTGGAACGGCGAGATCGGTGAGGTCACCAAGATCGAGGCTTTCACCAACCGTCCTATCTGGCCGCAGGGAATGGAGGCTCCGACCGAGAAAGTGCCCGTTCCTTCAACAATGAACTGGGATGCCTTCATCGGCCCTGCCAAATTCCGCGACTACAACCCGGCCTACACTCCGTGGAACTTCCGCGGCTGGTGGGACTTCGGTTCAGGCGCACTCGGCGACATGGCCAACCATATCCTCCAGGTTGCTTTCCGCGGCCTGAATCTCGGCTCTCCGACAGAGGTTATCGGTAGCTCCACCATGCTCATGACCGATGCCTGCCCGACAGCCCAGAAGATCACTTATCGTTTCCCCGCCCGCGAGAACATGCCCAAGCTTGCCCTCCCGGCCTGCGAACTGACATGGTACGACGGCGGCCTGATGCCGGACTACCCGATCAACACACCTGAAGGCAAGCACTTCGACAGCAACGGTGTCTGCATCTTCTACGGAACGAAGGACACCATGGTAGTCGGTACATATGGCTATGATCCGTTCCTCTGCTCCGGCCGTGAGCCGGTCGTTCCGGAGCGCTGCCGCATAGTCAAGGGTGACAACCACCAGCAGGACTGGGTGCGTGCCTGCAAGGAAGACGCAGACAACCGTGTCATTTCCGAGTCCGACTTCAGCCTCTCCGGCCCGCTCAACGAGGTCATCGTCATGGGCGTCGCCGCAGTCCGTCTGCAGTCTCTCGGCCAGTGGCTCAAGTGGGATGGCAAGAACATGAGGTTCACAAATATTCCTGCCGATGCTACCATCAAGAATGTCATCAAGGACAAGTTCAAGATCACAAACGGCCACCCGACCTTCGACCGCGAGTACAGCGAGCCAGTAAATGCGCAGGAGTACGCTGCAAGGCTCATCAAGCCGGTCTATCGTGAGGGCTGGATCCTTCCCGAGATCCCGAACGTCTAAACCTGACTGATTCATATGAAAAAAGCATTTCTTCTTATTTCCTGCCTCGCGGCGTGTGTCGCCGCGATGGCTGGAAGTCCTGTAACCCCTTCATCGAAGCCCGGTTACGTGGATCTGTACGTTTCCCAGGGTTTCCAGGGACCTGAGTGCTGGGAGAAAGTGACCCTCCCGATCGACAAGAACGGCTACATCTCTATCTTCAACGGCAAGGATTTCTCCGGCTGGAGGGGATATGCGAAGTATTCCGTTCCCAACAAGTGGGAAGTCGCTGACGGAGCCATCCATTTCCTTGGCAAGCAGTCCGGCAAATCCGAGGGCAAGCAGGGCGGCGACATCATCTTCGCCCATATGTTCAAGGACTTCGAACTGTCCATAGAGTGGAAGGTGGCAAAGGGCGCGAACTCAGGTATCTTCTACCTGGCCCGTGAGCTCGCAACCGACGGAAAACTCGAGTCTATCGTGGTTTCCGGTCTTGAGAGCCAGGTCCTCGACAATGCCAACCATCCGGACGCCAAGCTCGGAAAGAACGGCAACAGACAGTCCAGCTCCCTTTATGACCTCATTCCTGCCAAGCCCCAGAACCAGAAACCCTATGGCAACTGGAACAAGACCGTCATCCGCGTCAAGGACGGAAAGGTCACCCATTTCCAGAACGGGAAGCAGGTCGTCTCTTACGAACTCTGGACTCCCGAGTGGATAGAACTCCTCCAGACCAGCAAGTTCAGCGAGAAGGCATGGCCTGCAGCTTTCGAGGCTTTCTCGAATGCCGGCGGCGCTGAGCATGAGGGCTTCATCGGTCTCCAGGACCATGGCGACGAAGTCTGGTACAGGAACATTAAAGTCAAGATTCTGTAGCATATGAAAAAACTTCTTATAAGTCTGCTTCTGCTCGCAGCCGGATTCGCTTGCGGCTATTTCTGCGGCAAGAAGTGCAATGCTCCTGCTCCGGAAGGTGCAGCCGCCCCATCATCTCCCGTGGAGTTCACCATAGCCGACAAGGCTAACATCGATGTCTCCTCATATGCCAAGGATGCTGACGGATTCATCACCCTTTTCGACGGCAAGACCCTCACAGGGTGGCGCGGCTACGGAATGGACGTTCCTCCTGCCAGCTGGAGCGTTGAGGACGGATGCATCAAACTCAAGGGTTCCGGTACCGGAGAGGCTCAGGTGGAAGGCGGCGGAGACCTGATCTTCGCCCACAAGTTCAAGAACTTCCAGCTTGAATTCGAGTACAAGATCTCCAAGGGTGGCAATTCCGGAGTCTTCTATCTTGCCCAGGAAGCCATGGCTAAACAGAACGGAAAGGACGAGTACCTTCCCATCTGGCAGTCCGCTTCCGAGTACCAGGTACTTGACAATGCCAACCATCCTGACGCCCAGCTGGGTGTCGACGGCAACCGCCAGGCTGCTTCCCTATATGACATGATCCCGGCCAAGCCTCAGAATGCCAAGCCTTTCGGGGAGTGGAACACCGCCAAGATCATGGTATATGAAGGTACTGTAGTCCATGGGCAGAACGGACAGAATGTAGTAGAGTACCATCTGTGGACTCCCAAGTGGAACGAGATGCTCCAGAACAGCAAGTTCAAGGAAGGAGGCGACTTCCCGGTCGCATATGTCCTCCTTAACAACATGGGTGGAGAGAACCACGAAGGTTACATCGGTTTCCAGGATCACGGGGATGACGTCTGGTACCGCAATGTCAGAATCAAAGAACTGTAAATCTTAATATTATGAAAAAAGCATTTATGATGATCGCAGCGGTGTGCATGGCTCTCGTCGTGTTCTCCGCATGCTCCGGCAAGGGAAAAAACCAGCTGCCCAAGAAAGATCTGTGCCTGCAGCTCTATTCCCTTCGTCAGCTTATCGGGAAGCCCGAGCTTTATGCCCAGAACCATGAGGCTGTGTTCAAACAGCTCAAGGAGATGGGATACACCTCAGGTGAGGCTGCTTCCTATGCCGATGGCAAATTCTACGGTGTAAGCCCCGAGCAGTTCAAGGCTGACCTTGCTGCAGCAGGCCTGACCGCTCTCTCAACCCATACCAATCATCAGCTGACCCCGCAGGAGTCTGAAGCCCATGACTTCACAGCGGCTCTCGAATGGTGGAAAGAGGCTATCGCCGCTGCCAAGGCCGCGGGTATGAAATATGTCGTAATCCCGTCATCTTCAGTTCCTACCACTCTTGCCGAACTGCAGACACGCTGCGACTATTTCAACGAGATCGGCAAGCTCTGCAACGCTGCCGGCCTCAAGATGGGTTATCACAGCCACTCCCATGAGTTCAGGCAGGTTGAGGGTGTTAAGATGCTCGATTACATGATTGAGCACATCGACGCTGCCAACATGTTCTTCCAGATGGACGTTTACTGGGCTGTATATGGCCAGCAGAGCCCTGTGGAATACTTCCAGAAGTATCCCGGACGTTTCACAATGCTCCACATCAAAGACAAATACCAGATCGGACAGAGCGGTATGGTCGGTTTCGAGGCCATCTTCAACAACGCTGAACTCGCCGGTATGAAGGACTTCGTTGTCGAGCTCGAGGGAATGCCCAAGGGACAGGACATCATGGACGGTGTACGTGAAAGTGCAGAGTACCTCCTGAAGGCTCCGTTTGTAAAAGAATCTTATAACAAGTAACAGTATGAATTTAGGTGCACCTGAGATTATAATAATCGCTCTGGTCATCCTGCTTCTTTTCGGAGGCAAGAAGATTCCCGAGCTGATGAAGGGACTTGGAAAGGGCGTTAAGAGCTATCGTGACGGTCTGAACGGCCTGACCGAGGACATTAACAAACCTGCAAAGGAAGAAAAGGAGACGCCCGAAAACAAATAATGCGACAGAGGGTCAGGGATGAGTAATGATAATCAGGCGGAGATGACTTTCTGGGACCACCTGGAAGTCTTGCGGGGTTGCCTGTTCCGTATATTGGGCGCTACGCTGTTGTTCAGCGTTTTGGGATTCGTGTTCAAGCATCAGCTTTTCGCTGCCGTGCTTGCTCCCTGCAGGGAAGGTTTCATAACCTACAAACTGCTTGGAGCGGCTCCCTACAATGTTGAGTTGATCAACACCCAGTTGACCGAACAGTTCTTCGTACATATGAAGATGGCCCTTATGGTGGGTCTCCTTTGCGCTTCGCCTTACATCATATTCGTCCTTTACCAGTTCATCGCTCCGGCTTTGTATGACGAGGAGAAACGGCATTCCATGCCGATTCTCCTCGCTTCATACATTATGTTCATGCTCGGTGTAGCAATGAATTACCTGATACTCTATCCGGTAACCCTCCGGTTCCTCACTACTTACAATGTGAGTCCGGATGTTCACAGCATGCTTTCGCTGAGCAGTTACACCGACACTTTGCTCATCCTGAGCCTTGTCTTCGGAGTAGTGTTCGAGATTCCGGTCATAAGCCTTTTGATGGCCCGGCTGGGTGTCCTTCACTCCGATTTCATGAAGAAGTACAGGAAAGAAGCTGTCATAGTGATCCTGGTCCTTGCGGCCTTCATCACTCCTACCAGTGACATATTCACCCTCCTGATAGTATCTCTGCCTATTTATATCCTCTTTGAAATCAGTATCTTCCTGGTCAAAGGCCAGGAACGCAGAAAGAGAGAGAAGGCTTTGCGGGAGGACGAATGAGGGCCTGGAAAATCCTTGTTTTCATCCTGGCCATAGCATTGGCCCTTGGATTTATCTGGTGGCTTTTCCCCGCGGACGGGGTAAAAGTCACCGATGATTTTACATTGAGGTTCCCTTCATATGCCCGTTCGCTCGCCGACACGGTGCGTACGGAAGGGAAAGCCGTAAATGTAGACACTATCCTGAAACGGGTTGACAAGAGCCTGGCTGCCGCCGGGACTGACACTTCCCGCCATACCTCCAGGCCGGACTCCGCAAGATACAATGCCGCCCAGAGTGAGGGACGCCTGATCCTTCCCGGGGACGGCCTGACTTATTTCGATCCGCTTTTCCGGAATATGGAGAAGGCCGCTGCGAGGGATACCATAGTAAGGATAATGTACTATGGGGATTCCCAGATAGAGATGGACCGCATCACTTCCATTTTCCGGCAGAGGCTTCAAGAACGCTTCGGCGGTTCAGGGCCGAGCATGGTTCCCACCATCCAGTCGGTCGCAACAGTCTCCGTGCGCCAGGGATATGCCGGTTCATTTACCCGCTACACCGTTTACGGGGATTCCACTACGATCCGTGCCCGGCACAGGCGCTATGGCCCTATGTGCCAGTTCGCCCAGCTTTCGGGACAGGCGACATTTACTTTTCGCCGGACTACACATAGATATGCCCAGGAACGCTCGAAAGCCATATCGCGTGTCAGCGTCCTTTTCGGCAAGGCTTCGGCTGATTTCAGCGCGAGCCTGCGGTGTGACACCCTGAAGGCGGAAGTCCGGACACTGGACGGGGCCTGTGACAGCGTCGGACTGTTTACATGGAAGCTTCCCCACAATGTTGAGAAGGGGAACATCACCCTAAGCGGATCTGCTGAGATATATGCCATATGCCTGGACGGAGGACCGGGCATCGCGGTTGACAATGATGCCCTGCGAGGCTGCGCAGGTTATATATTCTCCGGAATCGATCCCGAGGTTATGAAGGATGCGTTCAAGCTTCTCAACACCAGGATGATTGTACTCGAGTTCGGCGGGAATGCCATCGGCGGGATCTATTCTACCAAGGCTGTAAGCGATTACACCGCAAAGATAATGAGCCAGGTGGCGTATTTCAGGAGGGCTGTCCCGGGAGCAAAATTCCTGTTCGTAGGCCCTTCAGACATGAGCCGCAGCGTTAACGGGGCCATGGTTACGTGGCCTCGCCTGGAAGAGCTGAACGATTCCCTCAGGAATGTCTGCCTGCGTAACGACGTTGCCTATTGGGATCTCTTCAATATGATGGGCGGCCGGAATTCCATGCCGCAGTGGGTGAGGCACAATCCGCCTCTGGCCGGGCCTGACTATATCCATTTCACTACGGAGGGGGCCAATCATGTAGGAGAGATGCTCTCCAAGTCCTTCCTTCTCTATTATGACATGTACAGGAGGCGCAGCAGCGGTTTGCTGCCTGCAATGGCTCCTGTCCCCACGGATTCAACGCTCGCGCAATGAGGACGATACTTTCATATGTCTTGCTCCTGACCTGCGCCGCAGTGTCTTTTGCCGGTCCGACCCGCAGGCAGGTCGCACCTTCCCCTGCGGATGAATCCAAGGATACGATCATCTTCGCCGGAGGCTCTGTCCCGGCTTCATGGGAGGCTTTCTTCGGTAAACTTGATGCCATGCTTGCATATGGCGACACGGACCTGAAGATCCTTCACATCGGCGGTTCACATGTGCAGGGAGGCATGCTGACAGGGCGTCTGAGGGCAGACCTGCTTTCCATGCGTTCCGGCATCGAGGGTAGTTTCGGGCTGGTTTTCCCGTTCAACGCCGCCCGGACCAATACTCCCACATTCTACACTTCCCGCTATACGGGGAAATGGGCTACTTCCAAGAATACCGACAAAGATCCTTCAAAGCGTCTCGGACTGACCGGAATGGCGATTACCGCCGAGTCCCTGGATGCCAGCGTGACGCTCCGTACCGTCCCCAGGGAGATGCCGGCATATTCTTCCGGATTCGACCAGGTGCAGGTGTGCGGCTATCCGGCACGCTTCGCCAGGGACTCTGTATCAATATGCCCGTCGATTATTCTTGCCGACGGGAAAAGGCTTGGTCCTGAATCGGTTCCGGAAGATTCCCTATACAAGTTCTATCTTCCTCGCATAACCGATACGGTGTCCATTGCCTGTCCTCTCGGCTTTACTCTGACCGGCGTCCGCCTGATGAGCTACCACCCCGGGCTTACCGTAATCGCTTCCGGAGTGAACGGAGCCAGCCTGGTCTCATGGGCCGCATGTGCGGACATGGCCCGGGACATCGAGAGGGAAAGTCCTGACCTGGTAATCCTGGCAGTCGGAGTCAATGACGCGTCGGGAAATAATTTCGATCCGGAACTCTTCAAATCCAGATACAACTCCCTCCTGAAAAATATCCTGGAGTACAATCCCGACTGTGCCATACTGTTCGTGACCAACAACGACACCTCCAGAAGGATCCGTACGGGCAGGCGGAGATATGTTTACAGGACAAATACGAACGGGGCTGTGGTGCGCCAGGCTTTCATGGAACTGGGAGAATTGTGGAATGCCGGAGTTTGGGACCTCTTCGAAATCATGGGAGGGGAGGGCTCCATAGACTCCTGGAAAGACAAGGGGCTGGCACGCAACGACAGGGTGCATTTCACTCCTGAAGGTTATTATGTCCTCGGGGACCTGCTGTTCAACGCTTTGATGGACAGCTATATGAAAAACAGGGAGGTGAAGAAGTGAGAGACATTCTGATCGGATACCTTCATGATCTCCTGTCTTTTGACCAGGCTCATCCGCTCCTGTTCACGGAGTTCTATTTCTGGGCTTTCTTCGCCTTGGTCTTCGCCGGTTTCGCCCTGCTGAAGAACAGGATTTTCCTCAGGAACACCTTCCTGTTTTTCGCCAGCCTTTTCTTCTACTTCAAGACCAGCGGCCTCTTCCTGATACTACTTGTTTCGGTGGTGGTGTTCAATTATGTCTTCGGAATCCTGGCATATGGACGCAAAAGCCCCGGAACGGGCTTCCGGAAGCTTCTCAGGCAGGCTTTGATGGTCTTTGCAGTGGCCGTGGACCTCTCCGTCCTCGCATATTATAAATATGCCTACTTCGTTACAGACATAGTCAACAATCTCTTCGGGACATCGTTCGCAGTACATGACTACATTGCCGAACTGGGCAATGAGATGTTCGGGGCGGGGCATTTCAGCGTGGATTCCATATTCCTTCCGGTTGGAATATCCTTCTTTACCTTCCAGGCTATCAGCTATGTAGTGGATGTCTGGAAGCATAAGATCGCTCCGGTGCGGAATTTCATGGATTTCGGCTTCTACCTCACTTTCTTCCCCCAGCTGGTGGCCGGTCCCATCGTCCGCGCGATTGATTTCATCCCTCAGATACACAGCAAGTTCTTCCTTGGGCGCAAACAGTTCGGAATTGCCGTGTTCTGGATCCTTAACGGTTTGGCCAAGAAACTGATACTCAGTGACTACCTGGCGGTGAACCTGAATGACAGGGTCTTTGCGAATCCTCTTCTGTTCACGGGATTCGAGAATCTCTCGGCTCTTTTCGGGTACTCGCTGCAGGTCTATGCCGATTTCTCGGGTTACACTGACATCGCAACCGGAGTCGCCATGCTGATGGGCTTCTATCTGCCCCGCAACTTCAATTCTCCGTACAAGGCACGCAGTGCCCCCGAGTTCTGGAAGCGCTGGCATATCTCTCTGTCTACCTGGCTCAAGGATTATCTCTACATCCCACTTGGCGGCAACAGGAATGCTACATTCGGGACATATGCGATCATCATTGGAATCGCTTTCCTTGCCGCTGCTCTTTCAAAGAGCTGGTGGATAGCTATTTCCGTCGCGGCCGTCATTGCCGTTATCGGTTTGGTGGCATTGCTGTCTCCTTCTTCCAGGAAGGGAATCAGGAGTAATCTCAACAGGATGGACACCATGCTCCTCGGAGGACTGTGGCATGGGGCGAGCTGGAATTTCATGATCTGGGGAGGACTGAACGGCCTTGGCATGCTCATATATCAGGCGTGGAAAGGGATGAATACATATGTCAGGGCCCTTGTGACCGGGTTGATCACCCTTGTCCTGTGGGGCCTATGCATATGGTTCGGGAAGCCTGTCTTCCGGCTGTTCTTCTTCTGGATGCTGATAACTTTTGCGGGAGCCTTCGTGCGTACGGTCTATAATCTTTGCGGGGGAAAGGCGGGATTCAAGTGGCTGGAAAACGTGTGGGCCGTGTTCCAGACTTTCGTTTTCATCACTTTTACGCGCCTGTTCTTCCGTTCCGGCTCCAACCTGAATCCTGCAGATGCCAATGAGGTTGCATGGAGTACTGCGAAGAATATGGTCAATCAGATTGGCTCACATTGGAACGTTGCCCAGATACCCGCTATACTCGGGCAATACCGGATGGTCTTCATCCTGATAGTCCTGGGAATGATTATTCACTGGCTGCCCGAAAAGTTCAAGAGGCGCTACCGCATATGGTTTGTTTCCATGCCGCTGGCAGTGATGGCGCTTGTGGTCGTTGCCGTCGTTGTGATCCTCTATCAGTTCATTACATCCGACATGCAGACCTTCATCTATTTCCAGTTCTAGTCCTTAGGCTGGAATTTGCGCATTCGAAGTTTGATGACTCCCCAGAAGGCTTCTCCGAATATGCCAGATGACATTTTCGAGGATCCGAGTTTGCGGTTTACGAATATGATGGGGACTTCGGCAATCTTGAATCCGAGCTGGTGGGCGGTGTATTTCATCTCAATCTGGAATCCGTAGCCTTTCATCTTGACTGCATCGAGATCCATAGTCTCGAGTACCCTGCGCTTGTAGCAGACAAAGCCCGCAGTGCAGTCGAATACCTTGATTCTCAGAACTTTCCGCACATAGACCGAGGCGTAGTAACTCATTATGATCCTGCCTATGGGCCAGTTGACTACGCTGACTCCGTTGCAGTAGCGGGATCCTACCGCTACGTCGGCGCCTTCCTGACAGGCTCCATACAGTTTCTGGAGATCCTTGGGATTGTGTGAGAAGTCTGCGTCCATCTCGAAGACGTAGTCGAATCCGTGCTCAAGCGCCCATTTGAAACCGGTAAGATATGCAGTCCCCAGACCTGACTTTCCGCTTCTTTCGATCAGTGAAAGCCGGTCGCTGAACTCTTCCTTGAGCCTTTTGACGATTCCAGCCGTCCCGTCGGGGGAGCCGTCATCAATGACCAGTACAGAGTACTCGCCTTCGAGGGAAAACACCTTCCTTATTATGGCTTCGATGTTCTCTTTCTCGTTGTACGTCGGTATGATTACCAGTTTCTTGTCCATGTTACACCTCGTTGTCATCAGCGCAGACTTAACAAATTTATGAAAAAATTCTCCTATTTTCATATATTTGAATACATTTTTGAATCATATGTCGAGAGTAGATTGTTTTTTGCCTTATTATGATCCCGCAATTGCGGGAAGTACCGTTGAATCATTCCTCTGTGAGCCGTCAGTAGGCAGGGTGTTCCTGCTTTGCCCTGAGGATGCTCCCCAGCCGGAGGGCGTCCCTGATGGATGCACTTTGATCCGGGTGCCTTCACTGAAGTCCAGTATTACTTATAAGTCTGTCGCAGGACAAGCCTCCGCGGAATATACCTTGATTTATACTAAGCTGTCGGCCCTGTCGTTCGTACATTACGCCCTGGACCGGATGCTGGCCATCGCAGGGGACACTGGGGCGGCGATGCTTTACAGCGACCATTTCGACGTACTGGACGGCAAGTGCACTCAGGCGCCTGTCATAGACTGGCAGTCCGGAGCGCTACGCGACGACTTCGACTTCGGCTCGGTTCTCCTGTTCAGGACCAGTGCACTTCGCGAGGCCGCTTCGCGGATGAACGTGGATTATGCATATGCAGGTTTGTACGACCTGTGGCTGAAAGTCTCTCAGACCGGTCCGCTGGTCCATGTAAACGAATACCTATATTATGATACTGAAACCGACACACGCCGTTCGGGGGAGAAACTGTTTGATTACGTCAATCCCAAGAACAGGGCAGTGCAGGTGGAGATGGAGAAAGCCTGTACGGAGCATCTCAAGGATGTCGGAGCCTGGCTTGCTCCGGTTTTCAAAGAAGTGGATTTTTCATCAGGTGATTTCCCCTGGGAGGCCTCCGTGGTCATTCCGTGCCGCAACAGGGTGCAGACCATCGCCGATGCCATTGACTCGGCGCTGTCGCAGAAAACTTCTTTCAAATACAATGTCATAGTAGTAGATGACAACTCTGATGACGGGACCGTCGAGGTCATCAAACGCTATCTTGAACGCCCCAATTTCATATACATCGCCCAGGACAAGACATGGCATGGGATAGGCGGGAACTGGAATGCAGCCCTTCATCATCCCTCCTGCGGCAAATTCGCCCTGCAGCTGGATTCCGATGACATGTACAGTGATGACGGGGTCGTCCAGCGTTTCGTAGATGCCTTCTACTCTCAGAAATGCGCTATGGTAGTCGGCACTTACAGACTGACCGACTTCAATTTGAACGAAATACCTCCCGGAGTGATAGACCACAGGGAGTGGACTGAAGAAAACGGAAGGAACAATGCCCTCAGGATAAACGGGCTCGGTGCTCCCAGGGGATTCTACGCTCCTCTGGTCCGCGAACTGGGCTTCCCATCTACTAAATACGGAGAGGATTATGCAGTTGGTCTGAGGATCAGCAGGGAGTACCGTATAGGCAGATTGTATGATGTGATGTACAATTGCCGTCGTTGGGACAATAATTCCGATTCAGCCCTTTCGAGAGAGAAAGTAAACGCTAACAATCTGTATAAGGACAGGATACGTACTTGGGAGCTGGAAGCCCGCAAAGTTATGAACAAGCGCGGTTGAAAACTATTCTGACTTTTTTCCATAAAATTCTCAAAAAAAATTTGGTGGGATGGAAAAGATGCGTATCTTTGCAGTCCCGTTTTGAAAAACGTGGTGAGTTCATTGAGAATAATGGAAGACAAGTACAAGACGAACAGCATCTCCCTGAGAGATCGGGGAGAGATTCGAGAGCGTTGATTTCTTGATTTTGATTCAGACGGGACAGACTCGAAGCATAATAAAAAATATACCAAGAAGAGTTTGATCCTGGCTCAGGATGAACGCTAGCGGCAGGCTTAACACATGCAAGTCGCGGGGCAGCGAGGGTAGCAATACCTGTCGGCGACCGGCGGAAGGGTG
>JAEEGL012840873.1_pt1 | contig 28743 bp, 29 predicted proteins | sample 9134231 | NCBI WGS metagenome assembly JAEEGL01 (sample SAMN16246548, study PRJNA631951) | gut metagenome | biome: gut microbiome; feature: rumen; material: fiber-attached | host: Bos | place: Iran: Karaj | collected 2018-10 | reverse complement strand
TAGTTCTTCAACAGTTTCAGGGGCAACTTGTAGAACAAGGGCAGGGTTTTCGTTGAAGAACACTTCAACATCGTTGTCGTTGTTGAAATAATCCAAACAAACTGCCATACCGCCTTTTGCGTTGGCAAAATTCATCTCCAACAAACAAGTGATTAAACCACCGGCAGAAACATCGTGTCCAGCAAGAACTTTACCTTCGGCTACAAGTTTTTGTACCGCGTTGAATGCCTTTGCAAAGTAAGCAGGATCAGTTACCGTAGGCGTTTCGGAGCCAAGTCCGTTTACAACTTGTGCCAATGCGGAACCACCAAGTTTTTGTCCTGATTTACCGAAATCAACATACACTAAAACAGCATCTTCGTCCGGTTTAATAAATGGAGTAACTGTCTTACGAATATCTTGAACTTCTCCAACCGTTGAGATTATCACTGTTCCAGGCGAATACACAGAATCACCGTCTTTGTACTTTTGTGTCATCGACAATGAGTCTTTTCCTGTTGGAATGTTGATTTGCAATGCTTTTGCGAAATCGCTTGCTGCTTGCACGGCACGATATAAACGAGCGTCTTCGCCAGCATTTTTACAAGGCCACATCCAGTTCGCACTCAATGAAATACCTTTCAAACCGCCTTCAATCGGAGTAAGGACAACGTTCGTCAATGCTTCTGCAATAGACATGATTGAACCATTTTCTGGCGAAATCAAACCAACTGCTGGTGCGTGACCGATTGAAGTTGCAATACCTTTTTTACCTTGATAATCAATTGCAACAACACCGCAATCGTTCAATGGCAACTGCAATTCGCCTGTACATTGTTGTGTGGCGATTTTACCAGTTACCGAACGGTCAACTTTGTTTGTTAAATAATCCTTGCACGCAACTGATTCAAGTTGAAGCACTTGGTTAAGATATTCGTAAATATTTTCTTTATTTACGTTCAATGGCTTGAAAGTCTCTTCAACTGTGGAATCTTTCATAATAGTTTTTGGCGGATTGCCAATCATATCGTCCATTTGCAAGTCGATTGGTTTTTCGCCTGTTTTGTCGTTCACAATCGTAAATTGATGAGTACCAGTTGCTTCACCGATTACGTACATTGGAGCACGTTCACGGCTTGCGATTTGCGAAAGCAAGTCAACATTTTCCTGTTTCATCACCAATCCCATACGTTCCTGCGACTCGTTTCCGACGATTTCCTTAGCCGAAAGGGTAGGGTCGCCGATTGGCAATTTATTTATATGTATGGTTCCACCAGTTTCTTCAACCAATTCCGAAAGACAGTTCAAGTGACCGCCAGCACCGTGGTCGTGGATGGAAACGACTGGATTCACGTCCATTTCGCCCAACGCACGGATGGCATTGTAGGCACGTTTCTGCATTTCAGGGTTGCTTCGCTGAATGGCGTTCAACTCAATTGCATTGTTGTATTCGCCTGTTGCTACCGACGAAACTGCGCCACCGCCCATACCAATTCGGTAGTTGTCGCCACCAAGCAGCACAACTTTGTCGCCAACCTCAGGTGTGTCTTTCAAACTATCGTTTTTCTTTGCGTAGCCAACGCCGCCCGCCATCATGATAACCTTGTCGAAACCGTATTTCTTTTGGTTTTCAAAATGTTCGAACGTCAAAACACTACCGCAAATCAGCGGCTGACCGAATTTGTTACCGAAATCGCTCGCACCGTTCGATGCCTTTATAAGAATGTCTTTTGGCGTCTGATATAGCCATGGACGAGGTTTTGTGGCATTTTCCCAAATACGTTCAGGATTGTTCAAGCGAGTATATGAAGTCATATACACGGCTGTTCCTGCAATCGGATAAGCTGCCTTTCCGCCCGCAATTCTGTCACGAATTTCACCGCCTGTTCCCGTAGCAGCACCGTTGAATGGTTCCACCGTTGTAGGGAAGTTGTGCGTTTCGGCTTTCAATGAAATTACCGATTCGTAATCTTTTATGGTGAAATAATCAGGCTTGTTCTGCGTTTCTGGAGCAAATTGTTCAATCATAGGACCTTGGATAAAGGCACAATTGTCTTTGTATGCAGAAACAACACGATTCGGATTCTGTTCCGTCGTTTGTTTAATCATTTTGAACAACGAAAATGGTTTTTCCTTGCCGTCGATGACGAAACTGCCACCAAAAATTTTGTGACGGCAGTGCTCGGAGTTTACTTGTGAGAATCCGAATACCTCGCTGTCGGTAAGTTTTCTGCCAAGTTTCTTTGCCAATCCTTCAAGGTATGCAATCTCATTTTCGTTGAGAGCCAACCCTTCTTTTTTATTGTATTCGTTCAAATCTTCAATGAAGATAATCGGGTCTGGTTGGTGGTTGACCGTGAAAATGTCTTGGTTCAAACCTTCGTATTTGCGTTGCAACATAGGGTCGAACGCGCTATTTTCGGTTTGTGGAACGTATTCCTCTATACGTTTGATGCCCGAAATGCCCATATTTTGGGTGATTTCAACCGCATTGGTACTCCAAGGCGTAATCATTTCACGGCGAGGACCAATGAATTTGCCATCAAGAGTTTGCGCATTGATGATGTGAGCATTGCCAAACAACCACGAAAGTTTTTCTGTCGTTTTTTCGTCAAAAGCTGAATCAGACTGTACAGCAAGGATTTTGTGCTGTTTGTCTTCAAAGAAGTATATCATATTTCAAAAATTTTTGATGCACAAATATACAAGGAAAAACGAGTGGAAATTGCGATGTTGATAAATAGTTATTATTCTTATAAAAACCTTCTACTCCCTTTGTTTTCAGTAACAAATAGGTAACAAGACGTGTCAGTTAGTTTTTGCAAAAGGTTTTGAATACTATTACAAAACTTACTTGCAAATTTTCTGTAAATCCTCAATCGTTGGAATATCATTGTGATGCCACTTGTCGATGATTTTTCCGTTTTTCATCAACACAAGTCCTGGATTGGAACGAACGATAGTCTTGAGCAGAATATCATCGGCTGAAACGAAAGGATATGTTGCTCCATAATCCTCTGAATATTTTGCAATGACGTCTTCCAAACTTGAGGTGGCTCCGTAGAACGCATATCCTTGTTTTTGAGCAAATTCATACACAGCATTTACTTTGGACTGGTTTTTCGGATTTGACTGGAGCAAATCGTAATGAATAGCCATAAATACGTATGACGTGTCGGTAATAATGTCGCATGTAGCATCGTCGCTACCCGTCATAAACATCATATTGTCAACAATATAAGTGTTTTGCAGACTGTCATTTTGCGGAACGTCCAATTTTTCTTCCACAATGCGAATCGGTACATCGGGGTTGTATTCCCAAATGGTGTAGTCGGGATAATTGTTTACTATGTCAAACTCTTGATGTTCACCTGTTTGCAGATTTTTGAAATCGGCATATTGATATGTCTTCACGTTGCTTGTTCGCTGTATGTCGCTACATTTTTCACCGAGCAACGTTACGCCAATCTTGTACGGACGGAAATCAATCGGTGGCAAGTGGCGAAGCGCATGAACGGAAAGACCTACAATCATTACCGTCAGCACCGAAAGGATTACTATTGACTTTTTGTTTGAAATCAAGTCGGTGAAACGTTTGTGGAAAATAAACGTGAGTACGACAGGAATTAAAATGACGAGATTCTTTACGAATGTCTGCCAGTTGGTCAATACCAGCGCGTCGCCAAAGCAACCACAGTCGTGAACCAACTCTTTACCCGAAATGTTTTGCTGTAATGCCAAATACAGTGTGATGGGTGTAAAGAATATCATAAAAATCAAAGCCCCCAGCGAAGACCATTTAGGAAACAGTTTGAATAACAACGCCAATCCCACGAGGAGTTCAATGGTACTCAAAATAATGCCAAATGTCAATGCTGTTGGTGCGAATATGTCGTCGATTCCCCATGCTTCGAAATAGTCAATGAATTTGTATTTCGAGCCAAGCGGGTCGTCGGCTTTTACGAAACCGGAAAAAACGAATAGTATTCCCGAGAAATATCGGCATACGTTCAACCAGATTTGTTCAGGATTGAAAACGAGGGCTAAACCAACCGAAGCGCTCAAAATCATAGCGACGAGTACCCAAAGTTTTGTCCACGAAGCGTCTTCAAAAGCGCCGAAGTTTGCAAACAACGAGAGTGACGCAAACATTGCGATTAAACCGATAAAGAATAAAATTCGTCTCTTGTCCATAATTATTTTTCTACAACTAATTTGATTAATGCAAAAATGGAATAGTTTATCATATCTTGATAATTGGCGTCAACGCCTTCGGAAATTTGTGTAACTCCCTTATTATCTTCTATTTGCTTAGTTCTGTGTAATTTCTGCAAAATCACATCGGTAAACGAACTCACACGCATGGAACGCCATGCTTCGCCGTAATCGTGATTTTTGTTAGTCATAAGCTCTTTTGTGGAATCATAATACTTGTTGTAAAGAGCCACGGCCATGTCCTTGGGCAAGTCGATGGGAGCGTCGGTTCCTTTCAGTTCAAGTTGGATTAATGCCATGATACCATAATTGACAATTGCAATAAATTCAGGCACAATACCTTCGGCAACTTTGGCAATTCCTTTTTCCTCAATACTGCGAATACGGCTTGCCTTGATAAAAATTTGGTCCGTCAACGACTCTGGTCGCATTATTCTCCATGCAGTGCCGTAATCATCATATTTTTTTTCAAAGATGTTGAAACACATCTTTTTAACTATGTCAAATTCTTGATTTGTATCGCTCATATACTTTGCATTATAGCGACAAAGATAATAGAAAAAAAAGATATTATTAAATTTCTGAGAAAAACACTTGACTTTTTACTCAGATTTTGTACTTTTGCCCCGTTGAAAAACGAAAGTTCATTAAAAGATATACCGCGGGATAGAGCAGTTGGTAGCTCGTTAGGCTCATAACCTAAAGGTCGTCAGTTCGAGTCTGGCTCCCGCTACCTAAGAAGCCTCTTGTGATTTTCGCAAGAGGCTTTTTTTTACACCTCCGTCAACTGCAGCTGCGCTTTTTGTCTCTTCCTCGTTTCAATTCCGAAAATTATTATGCTCAAAATGGCATAAAACCACAGGGACTGCACTAACGAGATTTGTATGTTGATTTGCGGATGGGGGAAACTATTGATGTCGGCAATCGCATCTTGCAAATAGGTAGTGGAAAAATTGAGAATTGTGACTAACGCGCTCGAAATTAATGGAACCAAACTTGTCGCCAACACAAGTATTGTCAACGTCAGTATGACGAACGACAAGGGTATCACTAGAATGTTGGTCAGCAGGCTGTATGTTGGAACTATTCCGAAATAATACAGCGTGAGCGGCATTGTGCCTATCTGCACTGCGACAGATACGGCTATGATTCCCCACATATACGTTCCGATTGGCGTTTCGGGATGGAAAAGGTTTTGTATGAGCGTTCCGAAGTACACAATGCTCAGCACGGCGGCATACGACAATTGGAATCCTATGGAAAATAAATCGTTAGGTGACAGAAACAGCGAGAAGAAAGCCGCCGCTGCAAGCGTGTTGTACGTGCTACAGCGCCGTTTTAAAAGTAGGGCAATTGAAACCATCGTACACATAATCGATGCCCGTTGTACCGACGGACTCATTCCCGTGATGCAGGCATACGCCCAAATTCCCGAAATGCAACACAATAATTTGAGCCACAAAAGTTTACGATTACGAATAAAGCCAAACGCAAACAGTAATAATCCGTTGATTATGCCGACGTGCAAACCCGAAACAGCAAGAATATGCATGGCTCCCGCGGTTTGAAACTCTTTTTTCGTATCATCGTCGAGTAGCGATTTATCGCCAAAAGCAAGAGCTGCTATAAGTCTGTGATTTTTTTCTGACAATCCTATGGCTTCCAACGTGTTGAGTGCTTTTTTACGAAACTGCATACAATAAGATGTCACGCTACTTTGGTGGTCGACTCGTTTCCATTGCGTGGCAGTGACGTACGCTTGAGAATATATATATTGGTTGGCAAGAAACGATTTGTAGTCAAACGAGGCACTATCGTTATTTTCAATCATTCGGAATGTGTTTTTAAGCGAAATGATGTCGCCATAACGCAACGATTGTGAGTTGCTGTCTTTTTTTATGTAAACTACTGCTTTGCAAGGTGTTTTTTCAAGGGTTTCAATAAGAACCTTGTATGTTTTGGCCTTTTCTTCGTTGTTGCTGATGATTTTCCCAACCACAATGTCGGATTGTGGAATGATAGCATATTGTTGCTGATGCAGGGCGGAACAAACGTATCCTGCAATGCAGAAATAGCACAATAACAAGTGGATGTGCAGTTTTTTACACACGTTTGCCAAGGTTATGCATACGAATGCCGAAGCAACGAGTATTATCGTCCATATATGAATCGACGTGATGAAGGGAACAAAACGATGGATGATTATTCCGAAAATGAATGCGGTGGTGACGCATACACACGGATTTCGTGCCAACATTGCATTTCGTATGTCGGACACGGCGGCTTTAAAAAATGTCATTGGTTAGTGGTCTTCTCTATGGTTTAAAAAATTTAATTTTATACTTCGTGTTAACTTTTCCTTTGGCTATATTATTCAGTTTCCCACTCAACAAGCGGCGTTTGAGCGGATTTAAATGGTCGATGAAACATTTCCCGTCGAGATGGTCGTATTCATGTTGAACAACGCGAGCGCAAACGCCAGAAAATGTGTCGGTATGTTTTACGAAATTCTCGTCAAGATACGTGATTTTTACATTTGATTTTCTGGAAACATCTTCGTGAATGCCAGGAAAACTCAGACATCCTTCGTTAAAAATCCATTCGTCGCCAGTTTCTTCAATAACGTGTGGATTGATGAATACTTTTTTGAAACCTTTTGCTTCGGGGTAGTCTTCTACAAAAGGATTTGCGTCTATCACAAAAAGACGAATAGAAAGACCAATCTGCGGTGCCGCGAGTCCCACACCGTCGGAGGCATACATTGTTTCAAACATCGTTTCAATCAGTTCCGTAAGATTTGGATAATCTTTGTCAATATCGCCAGCAACTTTGCGTAACACTGGATTTCCGTATGCAATAATTGGTTTTATCATATCCGTAAATTTTATCTTTGCAAAGATAATTGTTTAATCTTCTATGCCAACATTTTTTGCAGGCAAATGAAATAATTCTATATTTGTGGTGTGTTCAATTTAAAAATTTACGAATATGAAAAAGATTTTGGTTTTGAGTGTTTTGGTTTCTTCAATGTTGTTCTTCGGTTGTAAAAAGGAAGATGACGATGTGCGAACTCCGTATTGTGGGATTTATACTGGTTATCTGACATACACTTCAGAAAGGAATGGCAATGAAATGTCGGAAAGAAACCTCACCAAGTTGGATGTGCGAAAGAATGGTGATAATATAAAATCCGTAAGTGTGTACTATGCAAGTAATGGTGGTCTTTTATTTACCACGCAGGCAATGTCGGTGGTAAGCACGCAAAATGGTGATGGATTCTGTGGTCACGTGTATGAAAGTGTTACAAAAGATGAAGATGGTATTGACGTTACTACCATAGGTTTGCCCGTTTCTGATGATAGTGAGTATTCGTGCGAAATTACACCAAATAAAGACGGTGTGTTAACTCTTCGTTTTGTGTCACAAAAAAGTTATGTGAACTCGCACGGGATGGGCGTTGTGGAAACGTATGAGTTTGAGGGAGGGAAGAATTAAATTAAGAATTAAAAATTAAGGGATTCTTTGTAATCCCTTAATTTTTGTTTATCCAATTTTATTTTTTTCTTGCTTGTTCGTAAGCAACGGTTTTATCCTGCACGCTCAACAAATAATCTATATCGTCAAGAGCATTTACAAGACAATGTTTCTTGTAGCCGTTTATCTCGAACTTTTCGCTGTGTCCTGTCGCTTCGTTTGTAACGGTTTGATTCGGAACGTCAACTGTCACGATTGTTTTCGGATCTTTTGCGATTGAGTCGAACAATTCTTGTTGGAACTTTTGAGAAACCACAACTGGCAACACAAAGCAGTTCAACAAATTATTTCTGTGAATATCGGCGAAACTCGACGAAATCACAACACGAACGCCATAGCCTGCAATTGCCCACGCAGCGTGTTCACGGCTTGAACCAGAACCCCAGTTTTGACCACCAACAATAATTTCGTGGACACCTTCGCGCGGTGCTTCCGAGAAATCAGGTTGATTCATCACAAAATCAGCGATAGGTTTTCCGTTAGCATCGTAACGCAAATCGTGCATAAACGCATCGCCGAAGAACTTCGGGTCGCGTGTGGTGCTTGCCAGATAGCGGGCAGGAATAATTAAGTCGGTATTGCAGTTGTCGATGGCAACAGGAATACACGTTGATTTGATTATATTGAATTTTTGTTTTGCCATAATCTTAAATTTTACGAGGGTCAGTAATTACACCAGTGATTGCACTTGCGGCAACAACGAGCGGAGAAGCCAAAACAGTTCTTGCACCTGGTCCTTGACGACCAACGAAGTTACGGTTTGACGTAGAGATTGAAAGTTTTCCTGCAGGAACTTTGTCGGGGTTCATTGCCAAACACGATGAACACGACGGCAAACGAAGTTCGAAGCCTGCTTCTTCCAAAATCTTGTCAATTCCTTCGTCAATGATTTGCTTGCGAACCAACCAAGAACCTGGGACGAGCCAAGCAACAACATGAGGAGCTTTTTTCTTTCCTTTTACAATCGAAGCGAATGCGCGGAAATCCTCAATACGACCATTGGTACATGCACCCAAGAAACAATAATCTACAGGCGTACCTTCCAATTTTTGTCCTGGTTTAAACTGCATATAGTCAAGTTGGGCCGTCAATTGTGCTTTTTCAGCATCGCTCAAGCCGTCAAGCGTCGGAACTGTCTCGTCAATCGCGATACCAGCGCCAGGGTTTGTACCGTAAGTAATACGTGGCTTAATGTCTTCGGCACGATAGGTTACTTCCTTGTCGAACACAGCATCGTCGTCGGTTTTAAGCGTTTTCCAATATGCAACAGCCTTATCCCATTCAGCACCTTTAGGAGCATATTCGCGTCCTTGCAAGTATTTGAACGTTGTTTCGTCGGGTGCGATAATTCCCGCACGCGAACCCATTTCAATTGAAAGGTTCGACAACGTAAGACGACCTTCCATAGAAAGATTACGGATTGTAGAGCCCGCATATTCAACCACGTAGCCAGTTGCGCCCGAGGTTGTCATCTGAGCCATAATGTACAACGCGATATCCTTTGCCGTCACGCCTTTTTGCAATGTGCCTTCAATGTTGATTCTCATTGATTTCGGTTTCCCTTGCAAAATACATTGACTTGCAAGCACTTCGGCAACCTCGCTTGTACCGATACCCATTGCAAGGGCACCAACGGCACCGTGGGTAGATGTGTGCGAGTCACCACAAACGATTGTCATACCCGGAAGCGACAATGCTTTTTCTGGACCGACAACGTGAATGATTCCGTTATCTTTTGTTCCCATAGCGAAATGCTTGATGCCGAATTCGGCACAGTTTTTTGCCAATGTTTCCACTTGTTTGCGACCTACAGGGTCGTTAATCACTTCCTGTTGGTCGGAAGGCGTATTGTGGTCGGGCATAGCCACCACTTGTTCAGGACGGAACACCTTGATTCCTTTGTCACGAAGTGTGTCGAATGCCTGAGGAGAAGTCACCTCGTGGGCGTACAGACGGTCGATATACAACTGTGTAGGTCCGTCAGGAATAACCTGCACCACGTGAGCGTCCCAAATCTTTTCAAATAATGTTTTTCCCATTGATATATCCTATTACGTGCATACTAAATTTGCGGGGGTAAAGGTAACTGAAAAACCTTGTTTTTATACGTTTATTTTCATTTTTTTTACCTTGTACCCATTGGATAGGGGCAATGTGCTATTGCCTCTATTTTATCATCGATGTGAAAATTCCCTTTATCTCGTCTCGCTTATTACAAATATCCATTATCTGCGGTTTCTTTGAAACAAGACCGCAGTTAAACGAGATCTCGCGCCAAGTGCGTTTTGCCAATCGTGGATAATCGATAAACACGCACCAAACCACGTATAAGAAAAACAAGAAGAAAAATACTGTCCACCAAGGTAGCGGGACAAAAATAATCCAAAGAACTGCCAGAATTTTATACCACAAACTCGACATAACAAGACTTGTGACAAACATTATGGAATTTTTGAATTGTACATCTTTTGTAAGCGTATTTCCCAACTTCTTCGTAAGCAAATAAATACCACTCCAAAGCACGGCACCGCATATAAAAAACGGGAACAATGCAACGATTTTCATACAATTCCAGATAACTTGGAATGCATCAGCGCCATTTTTATCAGCCAAGTCTATCGAATAGTCAGTTCTTTTCAATAACTGCACATATGCTTCAACTTTATCGCTGAGAGAAGCCAGGAAGCCGGCAGATTCGTTTTCTTTTTGTTCCAATATCTCAACCGTCTTCTTGTCGGCGCTGTAATCACGAGTGAGCTTATTGCCTTGACACGCAAATTTTTCCGCCGTTACGCTTCTACAAATACGACGAAGATTGTCAACCGTATAATAGGTGTCGTCCATTTGAGGAATGTCAATCATCACGTTACGCATACCATCCTCAATTGCTAAACGAATCTCATTCTCTGCTACTTGCGGTGTTTCTTGCATTGACGCAATGAACTGGCGCATTGGAATCGGTTCGCCAATCTTCACGAACAAATTGGAACGAATGGAAACATAATCGTCGTAGTAAATCCCGACAGGATTGATATTGATATCCATATCGTAGTTATTCTTCGTTTCCGCCAAAATCACAATTTTAGGAATTCCCTTACGAGTCTGACGCAAACGACGGAAGCCCCAGTGCGTTCCTTCAGGGAAAAGCCCCACCAATTTTCTGGCAGAAATAACCTCAACGACTTTTTCAAAAACAATGTCGTTATTTTCAAGACTTTTTATGCCGTCACGCTGACGGAAAATAGGAAGAATCTTAAACGCATGAAGAATAGGAAGAAGAAATTTCTTCTTATACAAATCGGCACGAGCCAACCACGTAATTTGCCGAAAAATCGTTCCGCACAATACCAATGGGTCCATTGCCGTATTTTGGTGATTTATGGCAAGAATCGTGGGCGTTTTTCGGTCAAGATGTTCTTTACCAATAATGGTAATATCCTTGTACCACAACTTAAACCACAACAAAAACCAGAAGTTTCGGAGGTAGAAATGAGAAAACTTAAATTTCTCAGGGTTGCCAAGAGGTAATTTTGCCATATCCGATTACTTTTTCTCCAATAGTGCCTGTAACTCTGCAACTTGTTTTTTCAAGTCGTTCATTTCTTTCATAACTTTAGGAAGATTGCGGAAATAAACGTATGAGCGTTTAAACTCGTGACCTTCGAATGCCGGAGCGCCCATCAGTTTTGCGTTATCAGGTACGTCAGCAAAAATACCAGATTTGCCGCCACATTGTACGCCATTTCCTACGTGCAAATGTCCGGCAATACCCGTCTGACCGCCAATCATACAATTATTACCCATCTTGGTAGAACCTGCAACACCCGATTGTCCTGCTATTACGCAGTCGGAGCCAATCACACAGTTGTGACCGATTTGAATAAGATTGTCGATTTTCGTACCTTTTTCAATAATGGTGGAACCCATCGTAGCACGGTCAATCGTGGCATTAGTACCAATCTCAACGTTTTCTTTCAAGATAACATTTCCCGTTTGTGGAATCTTCATATAACTTCCGTCTTCAAGCGGAGCAAATCCAAATCCGTCGCCACCGACTACTGAACCTGGCTGCAAAATACAGTTATCGCCTATCTCACAGTCGTTCAACACGATAGCGCCAGCGTGAATCAAACAGTTCTTACCAATTTTTGCAAACGGATAAATAGTAACATTGGGATAAATCTTGCAACCGTCACCAATTTCGGCAAATTCGCCAACCGACACAAAATCACCAATATACACGCCTTTACCGATTTTCGCCTTACGATGAATGCGGGCTTTGCGAGAAATGCCTTTCAAATTCTTTGCCTGTTTTTCCTTTTCGTAGAAAACCAAAAGTTTCGTAAACGAAGAATATGGGTCGTCAACACGAATCAGCGTCGAAGAAATCGGCTGTTCTGGCTGAAATGTCTTGCTACACACGATAGCCGTGGCATTTGTCGTATAAATATAGGGAGTATATTTCGGATTCGCCAAAAAGGTGATGGAACCTTCGCGTCCCTCTTCAATCTTTGAAACTCTCACAATCTTTGCATCCTTATCACCGTCAACCACTCCGTTGAGTGCCTGGGCTATACGTTCTGCTGTAAATTCAAATTTCATAATATGTCATTCTTTTTTTACAAAAGTACACAAATTCAAAATACTCGAATAAAAAAAGGCCGTCAAATCAAATTGACAGCCCTATAAATCATACGTTGACCTTATACAAGCACCGACAAGAATTTTGCCCGAGCGCCGTCAACAGTTCTGATTGCGTGCGAGATCGATGAGTTGAAGAATACGCTGTCGCCTTCGCGCATAATGATTTTTTCGTTCTTGAAATACACTTCCATAGTGCCTTCCAAAACAAACAAAAATTCCTGACCTTCGTGCGAACTGAACTGTACATTTTCGTCGCTTGCATCGGCAGTCACCACGAAGAAATTAGCCTTTTTGCCAATAAAATCAGACGCAAGTGCTTGATATTTATAGCGTTTGTGACGTTGCACGCTCACACCTTCGCCCTTACGGGTAACGGTATAATTCATTTCCTTAGGATCTTCGCCCGTCAACAAAAGTTTTACATCGACATTGTACAAATTTGCAATTTTCAAGATAGAACTAACAGGAATATCAATTTTCCCAGATTCATAATCTTGATATTCAAACTTATTGATGTTTAGCTTTTTAGCTGCCTCTTCTGCCGAAAGACCACACGCATTGCGCGCGGCAATAATTCTTTCTGCTATTTCTTCTGTTTGTTCTCTCATAATTATATGTTTTAAATTTGTAATCCGCCACAAATAGGGATAACCTGCCCCGTTACATAACTTGAAAGTTCCGATGCCAGGAATACGCACACATTGGCTACTTCTTGCACCGTTCCTGCCCTATGCAAAGGAATGCGAGTCTTCCATTCTTCCAAAATATGTTCTGGCAACTGGGCAGTCATATCTGTCATAATAAATCCCGGAGCAACCGCGTTACAGCGGATATTGCGAACGCCAAACTCACGGGCAATCGATTTCGTGAAACCAATTATTCCCGCTTTTGAAGCCGAATAGTTGGCCTGACTCACATTGCCCGAAATGCCAACCACCGAACTCACGCTGATAATGCTTCCCGAGCCTTGTTTCCACATATATGGTTGCACAGCCTTGGTCATTGCAAATACCGATTTGAGATTCACATTGATGACAGCGTCCCATTGCTCCTCGGTCATACGTTTCAATGCATTATCCTTGGTTATTCCCGCATTATTGACAAGAATATCAATTGTGCCAAAATCTTCAATTATCTGTTTCACAACCTCTTGTGCCGACTCAACCTGAGCCGCGTTCGAGGCGTATCCCTTCACTTTCACGCCTGTTTGTGCTATTTCCGTTTCCGTAGCAATCATTGCGTCATTGCGTTCCAAATCGGTGAATGCGACATTGCATCCGTGCGAAGCAAACATAAGGGCGATTGCCTTTCCAATGCCTCGATTAGCACCTGTAATTACAGCAGTTTTTCCTTGTAATAAATTCATACATTTTTGTTTATATCTGCAAATATAACTTTTTTCGGAAAATATCACAGGATATATACATATAAAAAAAGAGCCGACTCATAAGAATCGGCTCTCCTTATAATTATGGTATCACTATACACGTTTTTCTTTGATACGTGCTTTCTTACCTGTCAAATCACGCAAGTAGAAAATGCGAGCACGACGAACTTTTCCTTTTTTATTCACTTCGATTTTGTCAATCATAGGAGAATTAACAGGGATAATTCTTTCTACACCAACATTACCAGACATTTTTCTCACGGTAAATGTTTCTACACTACCTTCGTTTCTTCTTTGAAGAACTATTCCACGGAATTGTTGGATACGTTCCTTATCACCTTCCTTAATTTTATAATGTACAGTAATAGTATCTCCACTCTTAAAATCAGGCCATTCTTTCTTCTCGATAACCTCGTTCTTTACTTCGTCTAATAGATTCATCTCATTTATATTTTAGGGTCGGCAAATATAATTCTTTTTTTAGAATTTACACAACTTTGAAAAAATCTTTTAAAAAAAATGCGTCTGAATGGGGAAAAAAGGAGTGAGAAAGCAATAGTAACAATGATTTAGGCTTTTTTTATTTTTCCCCTACATACATCATGGCGGAATTAAATAATTACTTTTTCTCTATAATTATGCGTTATTGGTATTTTTTATATATTTGTAAACGATTAAGATTCTTAATGGAAATAAACATGCGTGGAAAACAATTACAAACACTAACGGCATTGCTTATTGCTACTTCGTTGGCGTTTACCTCTTGTGTCAAGGACAACTTTGAATTGAAAGAAAAGTTTTCCGACCAGATAGAGTGGAATCCTTCGTTGGCGTTACCTATTGCTACTGCTGATATGACGCTTGCCAATTTAGCTAAGGAACGTCCCGATACGTTGGAATTTATTAGTGAAAAAACGTTGGGCTATGGCGACAACGATGAAGATAAGGTGATTCAGTTTAGTTATGTAATTGATACAGCTCGTGTTATTGATGTGCTTCATCTTCCTATTATTGATCCATATGATACGACAGTGTATTTGAAACCAGTCTCTATTCAAGATGTGTCGTTCCCGATGGGATATGTCACACTTCAAGAATTGATTCAAAAAAACTTTTCATCAGATGATTATTTAGAGTATTATAATGCAATCACGACTAATCCAAATTCTGTAAACGTAGGTGAAAAACATGCCATTAAAGAATTTCGTTATCCTGTTGGCGATATACCAGCGTCAATGCAAGCTTACTTTGAAGAACATGTTGGAACGGAAATTAATATTAAGGATGTATTTGAATACATTCTTCTTCAATCGGGAAAAATTTCTTTGACTTGTACAAATCAAACTGGTTTAGAATTTTCGTGTGAGGTAGTTTTGGGGTCTTATAACAAAGATAATGAGTGGGTTGAATTTGGTACATTTGATTACTCAGGATTCCCAAGTTGGATAACGAAAGGGAACCCTCGAACCGAATCGTTTTATGCTGATTCCTCGTATTTGAATAGTGATTTTTACTTTAGTTTTAAGAATCTAAAAATTGGACAGGCTAATGGCGTTCAAGTTTTGGACTGGAGTAAAGAGGGGATGTTGTTGACGTTAAAGATGGAAAACCTTGTGGCCATCTCAGGTAAGGCGTACGTTCCAGAACAGGAGTTAAGTACGGAACTTACGAAATATATCACGGTGAAAGACGAGGATATGAATAGAAAACTTACGCGTGTGTTGGTTTCCAAAGGTGCATTTCATTACGAAATAGAATCGACAATGGGAATTGCAACCGAATTTATCGCAGAGTTCCCCACGGTAGATTCTGTCGGTCATTCTCCTATTCGTAAGTATGCGGCAATGACGAATGAGAAGCCGTTATATTCTGATGATTGGCTTCTTGACAATTGCGATATTGATTTGACGACGAATCCAGAGCAACCATACAATTCGTTGCCTGTTGTTATCGGCTATAAAGTTCATACAACGGGTGGAATGCTTGAATTTGGTCCAAAACAATATATCCGTGTGCAAGTAACGAACACCGATAGTATTTATTTCGCATATCTCGAAGGGGATTTGGGACGTTTTGACCAGGATATTTTCACCGACCAGTTGGATTTTGACTTGTCGGAATATTTGGGTGATTTTATGAGTGTAGAATCGATTAAATTGTATGATCCCAAAGTTAGTATCAATTTTAGAAATCCAGTCGGTATAGGTGGCGACTTGTCATTGAATCTTGTAGGAAAAGACGATAAAGGAAATACCGTTGACTTGTTTAGTGGGCATCCTAACAAGTGGCGTGTTTCGGCACCGTCAACGGATTCTGTGAAGCGAGGCTTGGCAACGCAAACGTCAATTCTCATCAACAAGAATACGTCGAATATCGTGGATTTTGTAAGTATGATGCCGAAAACAATTCAATATTCAGGCTCACTTTCGGTAAATTCCGATGTACCAGAAGGACAACCTATATTTAATAGTGCATCGAATAAGGGGGAAGCTAAATTAGGTGTTTCGATAGAACTGCCGTTAAATTTGTCGGCAAAGAATTTTGTGTTGCAAGAAGACGTAAATCTTGATCTCTCTGACTTGGATGATTTGTCGTGTCTCGAACGTGTTCGCTTGTACATTAATACAGAACATCAATTCCCAATTGACGCAAATCTGAAAATATCGTTGATGGACACGACTGCCGCACAACCGGTTTTGGGTACGCTGCCATTTATTGTTTTGGAATCGGCCAAAACAACGGGAATGGGTAAGGTTGCACGTAACGAGAAAAAACATACGGAGTCGGAAGTAACGTTGGAAAAGGATAGCGATTTGTTGAAAAATTTCAAAAAAGCCAACAAGTTGCGTCTGGAAGTATTCTTGGAAACCGAAAATCACGGAGGAAATCCGGTGATATTCTATTCATATTATGGGCTGAAATTTAATATGGCAGCTGATTGTAAATTTATTTATACAAGTAAGTGATGAAAAAGACGTTATCTGCAATAGTATTTTCTCTGCTGCTTGTATTTCAAGTTTCAGCACAGGTCGATAATACGATGTATTTTATGGATAGACTTCCACAATCATCGTGGATAAATCCTGCACAATCTCCCGATTGTAAATTTCATATTGGCGGTTTGTTGATACCCTTGTTTGGGCAATTGCCACCGTCAATGATGTTTTCGCTCAATATACCAATTGATTACAACGACGTAATATTTCACGGCGAAGGCGAGTATTCCGATTCGTTGATTACACCATTGCATCCGACGGCAAATTTTGACGATTTCCTGAAAAAGTTGCGTAAGGTAAATAATTTCAGTACGGAATTGCAATTGGATTTCTTGAATTTTGGATTCAAGGCTGGCGAAAAATCGTATGTTTCGTTTGACTTGTCGGAACGTATGTTCTTTAATTTTGGATTACCTCGTTCGTTGATAGAATTTGCTGCAAAAGGTAATGACGTTGTGAGAGAAGCCGATTTTACAGGCTTGGGTGTCAATGTTATGGATTTTCACCAATTTGCCATTGGGTATAAACGTGAATTTTCAAAGAAATTCTCGTTAGGTTTCCGTGCAAAAATGTTAGTTGGTGTTGCCGATGTGCATACCAAGTCGTCGCATTTGGTGCTGACAACGGCAGAAAAGACGAACTATATGCGTGTGGAATCGGAATATACGGTTAGCACCAATGTTCCGCTTGAAGTAAAATTGGACGAAGAAGGATATGTTGAGGACATTTCAATGCAGAGCTTTGACGATCAGTCGGTTGGCAGTTTGATAAAACAATATGGCGTGTCAACGGGTAGTTACGGATTTGCTATGGATTGGGGTTTTGCAAGTGATATAAATAGTTCATTGTCATGCTATTTCAGCATTGAAGATTTAGGCTTTATTGACTGGAAACGTAATGCAGCGAGTTTTTCTTTATATGATGAAGATTCTATGCGTTTCGAGGGTGTGAAAGTGAATGATTTGGATGCAGGAAACTTTGAGAATGTTGTAAATCTGGATTCCATTGTCGGCAATTTTAATGAGATAACCTATACCGAAGGCGATTATAGAACGTGGCTGCCTACGAAGTTCTATTTGGGTGCAAAGTATAAGTTCGCAAAACGGGCTTCATTGGGAGCGTTGGCAAAATTTGAACTCCTGCCACATTCAGTTCGCCCGTCAATAACGTTGTCGGCAAATTTCAAGCCGTTTAAATTTACGGCTGCTACCATCAGTTATTCTTACTTGGATGGCAACTTCAACAACTTGGGTTTAGGGTTTACTGTACATCCTGGTTGTTTCCAATGGTATCTTGTTTCTGATAATTTGCTGGGTGCGGCTTTGTTCCCTGCAAATACTCGTTCCGTTGGTGTGAGAATGGGCTGCAATATAGTCTTCGGATGTGTTAAGAAGGATAATAAACATTCTCGTGGTCAGAGCAAGAATAGCTTGACAAAGAAAGGAAAATCAAGAAATTCAAGTGTTATCCCTTATAGTAATGATAATCATAAAAAATAATAATACGTAAAATGAAAAAATTAATTATCGCAAGTTTATTGATTAGTGTATGTTCTTTGGGTGCAATGGCACAACATAGAACAATTGGTCTAAGAATGTCGAACGTGTTGGAAGTTTCGTATCAACGAAATGTGAGCGATGTGAATTTCTGGGAGTTTGACGGTGGTTTTTGGAATTTTGGCAATGGTGCTCAGGCATCGGCAATTTATAACTGGATAATTGCTTCTCCTGAATGGTCTCCTGAAGGCGAATGGAATTGGTATTTGGGTGTTGGTGGTAGCATGGGTCTTGTGTGGGGTAACAAATATCACTACGGAAACGAAGAATTGGGCTGCTTCTTGGGCGTAGCAGGACTTGTGGGCTTGGAATATAATTTCTGGTTCCCACTCACGTTGTCTGCTGATTTTCGTCCTGTTGTAGGACCATATTTCGGCGATGGTGTTTATTTCTACGATAGAATCATTTTCGATGCTTTTTGGCCAACAATCTCTGCTCGTTATAGATTCTAATTTATTGCAGTAGAATGACGATTCTTGCATGGATTATATTTCTGCTGATTGTAGTTGCCTTACTAGCTCTTGATTTAGGGGTATTTAACAAGAATCCGCATGAAATATCGACTTCCGAAGCGTTGAAAATGACGGCTTTGTGGGTTGGCTGTGCATTATTGTTTTCTATCGCAATTTTTTTTACCTACCAATTTGACTGGTTCTCGCTTCGTTCCTCTTCGCCTGATGCAACAATACACAACGGCGATGGTTTCGATGCCGGACTGCAATATCTTACGGGCTGGCTGATTGAAAAATCGTTGAGTTTGGATAACATTTTCGTTATGGTAATGTTGTTCACGTATTTCAAGGTGCCAAACAAATATCAGCATGAGGTGCTCTTCTGGGGTATTCTCGGGGCTTTGGTCTTTCGTGGCGTGATGATTGTTCTTGGTGCCGCTTTGGTCAACAAGTTTTCGTGGATAATGTACGTGTTCGGCGTGCTGTTGATTATTTCGGCTCTCAAAATGATGTTTGGCAAGGATGACGAATTCGATGCAGATAAAAGCACTATCATTAAGATAATCAGAAAGATATATCCAGTGAGCTCGACACTCGAAGGTGATAAGTTCTTTACTCGCATTGATGGCATACGGGCAGTTACGCCGTTGTTTGTCGTTTTAATGGTGATAGAAACCACCGACGTGATGTTTGCCGTTGATTCCATTCCTGCCGTATTCTCAATCACGACAGATTCATTCATTGTCTTCACCTCAAACATTTTTGCCATTCTCGGCCTTCGTTCACTCTATTTCGTGTTGGCATCGGTGATGAATAAATTTGAGTACTTGAAAGTGAGTCTGTTCATCTTGCTTTTGTTTATCGGAGTGAAAATGTTGCTTATGGATATTGTACATATATCTATTGGTATGTCATTGTCTATCATAGCATTGATATTGGGCGTGGGAATTCTTGCATCGTATATTCATTCACGGAGAATTGCAAAGGACAACAATGAATAATCTTCGTTTGAATAAGTCTCAAATTACTGATTTTCAAAATCTTGTCTTAGCGAAAGGGGAGGAGTTGTATCGTGAAATGCCATGGCGTTCCGATACGCATCCATATAATATTCTTTTGTCGGAAATCATGTTGCAGCAGACGCAAGTGGCTCGTGTGATGCAGAAATATGAGGAATTCAAAACAGCTTTCCCTACGTTAGCAGATTTGGCTCATGCCGACTTTCAGGAGGTTCTGGCACATTGGTCGGGGTTGGGATACAATAGGCGAGCAAGGTTCTTGCACGAAACGGCGAAAAAGCTGGTGGAATATCCGTCGTTTCCCGATTCGCCAGAGGTGTTGCAGCAATGTCCAGGAATTGGTGAAAACACTGCTGCCTCTATTATTGTATATGCATTCGACAAACCGTTAGTCTTTCTTGAAACAAATGTCCGTACCGTGCTTATTTATACGTTTTTTCAGGGTATAACCGAGAAAATTGACGAATCCGTTTTGCGAAATCTTGCAGAACAAACGCTGTACACAGAAAATCCTCGTACATGGTATTGGGCATTGATGGATTATGGTACCTATTTGAAGAAAACCCAGGGAAACTTCAATAAATACTCAAAGATGCATACTGTTCAATCTAAATTTGAAGGCTCTTTCCGACAGAAACGTGCGGCAGTGCTTCGCTGTCTGCTTCAAAACGGTCCATTGACATTGTCTGAAATTGCAGAAAACATGGGCTACGAAACATTGTTGACGGAAGAACTCGTGGCTGTTTTGCAAAAAGACAAAATGATTGTTTTTGAAAACGGCCGATTTTGTATTGCCTAATTTTCAAAAATCTTTTCAAATCAATGATTTCATATAAAATATGCCCTATTATTACTGAATATTGAAAAATTCTCTATTTTTACACCACCTTTAAAAAGGGGAAAAATACATATAAAAAACTATCAAGATGAAAACAAAAACCTTGTTTACTAGCCTTGTTGCTTTGGTAATGTTATCAAGTGGTGCATTTGCACAAAAATATGCCGACGCCTATCCTGTATCTCCCACTTATGTAGATCCAATGTCCTCAAGTGGTGTAGATGTACACTACAGTGCCGACAGCACGTATATTGACGCTTCGGTTGAGACCTATACGCCGAATTTTGAAAAAGTGTCGCCGAAATTCGAACAATTCTTGGAACAGAATACCGTAAAAATTGAACGAAAAACCAAGAATTACTATGAAATAAGATATACGTTGGTTATGTCGAAAGCGCAATTTGCAGAGTTTAAAAACAAGTTGAACGAATGGAACTGCCAAACAATTACGTTGAGCGAAACCACGAGATATATATCGCAGGAAAAGAGCACTAAAACAAGTAGAATCAACGAACTGCAAACAAAAATAAGCGAGCGTAACGAGTCTCTGCTTACTGCTGAATCAGAATCACGTCGCGAACTTTTGCAAGACCGCAATGCCGAAGATAAAGGTAAAATACGGGAATACGAAAACGAAATGCGAGCATTGGATTCTAAAAACGGAACCGTTGTGCTTAGCGTTACTTTGATGCGTGAACCGACTACTCCGAACGAGACTCAGAAAATCAAGTTTGTGAATATGCCTGGATTTGAATATAGCATTTTTATGCCCGAAAATCCAAAGGCTGGCATTTCTGCGGAGTATTATAACGGATATATGTTGAAATACTTGTTCACCAAAGGCAAATCATACGTGACCGTGGGGGCGTTCAAGGCTGTTGACGTTCCTCAAAACGATTCACTTATGTACTCCGACATTTTCAACTTCAGTTTCGGACAAGATTTCTATTCCCGTCATTTAGGCCGTGGCGGACGGAAATTCCTCAATTTGTATTCTGGTTACAACGTTGGCTATCTGGCATATACGGGCGAAAAGAGTTCACTAAAAAACGCGTATGTCAGTCCTGCTATTGGAATCGAGGTGTTCAAGAACAATTTCATGTTGTTCGACACCAAGATGACGTATATACTTCCATTCTCGGAAAACTTGAATCTACGAGGATTGCAGTTTGCCGCAGCGCTGAATTTTGTGTTCTAAGTTGTGAGGCTTATTGTTTCACGTACTCTCCAGATATACCTGCTGAAGACGATAACGTCAATGTGTTTTTATCTTCGGAGAATGTATAGGAAACTATAGCCACTTCGCTTCCCCCCCTTGACAAAGTGAAGGTTTTGTCATCAAACGTGTAGTTGAACACATTGTTATCACCCCACGAAACTGTGGATTCGGAGAAGGCGAAATAGTCATCCTCGTCTCTTCCGTTACCAACAACCTTGTACGTATTGCCTGCAAAAGGATTGTTTTCGTCGGTTACCACTGTGTTGTTCTCTGGTTTCGGATCATCTTTCTTGTCGTCACCGCAACTAATCATTGCGAAACACGAAGTTACGGCTAACAAAGCCATAAAAAATACGTTCTTCATTTTCGTAAAAATTAAATTAAACATCGGATACATTCACCTACAATTTTACGTAAAATCAATGAAAAACAATCTAGCTCAGTTGAAAAGTTTACTCAAATGATACTGAATTTATCTTTGATTAGGACAAAACATAAAATAGATGAAATAGACTTTCACATTAAAATCGGCAGAAAAACGTTTTATTTCAGACGAATCCTTTGCAAAAGTTTCTTATGTTTGTGTGAATGAAGTTTTAACGGTCAAGCGAGTATAGTTATGTTTTGGGACAAAGTGGCTTTTGCTTACGATTTTTTTGAAAACACGTACAACGGAAAGGTCTATGCCAATACAGGGAAAAAGGTGGCAGAGCAAATAGAATCCGAAGATGAAGTATTGGAATGCGCATGCGGAACGGGTGCCATTAGTATTTTTATAGCGCCAAAGTGCAAACATTTGACGGCTACAGACTTTTCCCAAAAAATGCTAAAGAAGACGGTTACAAAGTTGCAGCAATTCAATAATGTAGAAATCAAATCTTTGGATATGACACAAATTGATTATTCCGACAATAGTTTCGACAAGGTAGTGGCAGGAAACGTGATTCATTTGTTGGACAATCCTATTGCGGTTATTTCGGAACTTGTTCGTGTTTGCAAGCCGAACGGAAAAGTTGTGATTCCTACATACATAAACATTTACGACAACGGCAAGGAAAGTTTTTTGGTCAAGATTTTTGAAAAAGCAGGGGCAAATTTCAAAAAACAATTCAATTTGGACTCGTACAAAGCTTTCTTTAAAAATGCAGGATACGAGCATGTAGAATATCACGTGGTTGATGGCAAAATGCCATGTGCTATTGCTGTGATCACAAAATTTTCTTCAAAGGAATAAGGAAATAGTTTTTTTATACGTTTTTTTACAGATAGAGAATTATATGATTTTAAAAATATTTAGGTTTTTCTGCAAAAAAACTAAAATATATTGGCTATTCGAAAAATAGTGTACATTTGCTGTAAATAAAAATTATTAAACCTTAAAATTTATTTTCTATGAAAAAAATCTTATCACTTATGGTTGCGCTGATTACAACCTTAACCATGTTTACTGCATGTGGCGACGATGACAAAGAAAAAAATGGTCCAAGTAATTCATCTTCAAAGTATTTTGAAGAAGCAGTAGCTGCATTTTCTATTAATGCAACTCCGACAGAAACATTCAAAGGAACTGTCATTGACGCAGATTATGGCTATTCTGACGATTGCACACTTGCGCTTTATTCCGATGGAACAGCCGTATTTGCATACGAAAGAAGTTACAATGGCACAGCTTTACAAGCAGCTGGTTACTATTCTACGACTTACACAAAAGATGGTAGCACATATATACTTGGAACAAGTGGAAAAACATACATTAGAAAATCTTCTTCCGTGGTTGATAATCAGAATGTGATTGATGGATGTGTTGCATACGAGATTGTTGTTTCAGGAAGTAAAATCACGGTTTTCGATTATTAGTACATTTAACAAAGAATTATTGAAAGCAACGGCATATTTGTTGTTGCTTTTTTATTTTCCCAATTTAGGAAAAGCAATCAAAATCCCTGCTAAAACCGTTGCACAATTCAAGGCAGGAAAAGCATTGAGCGAAAAAGTAAACAAAAAGAAATAGTTTTGCTTAATATCTATTTTCAAGGGAATGACGAAAGTTGTTCCCTTTTTTCGTCATTTATAGAATCTTATGAAACAGGAACATAACGAATTAGATAAATTCATTTTTTGCGAAAAATCCATTATCGCATTAAAACACCTTAAATGTGCCGTAAAAACGTATGACAACGGCAAGGTTTCTACTGCAATAGGTTTGATAAAAAAAGAGGTGAAAGACATCATTATGGGGCTTTCTAAAAAAGAGTATAACACTTTGACAGCATTGGCTGACGAAGGTGTATATAAAGAACTTCAAAATTACATATCAGATAACTACATAGAGGATTTGGCTATGAAGTTTTATGGTGATGACGCAGAGTAACAACAATGTTTGTATTTGTTACTGGTTCGTCCCGAATGTTATAACAGGGATTTTATTTCGTTGATTGACGAACCAATGTCATTTCAACCTCTTTGGTTTTTGGATTTATCATTTTGATATAATCGTATGAATCGCCAACCTTTCTCATAATACGCTGTACAACACTGTCTTTGCTATTATGGAAATTCAAAATTGAATCCTGTGAGATGGTATATTCGAAATAAACAGTATTATAGTTGCTAAATAAGGAATCTAATGTTCCTCCATAAATATAACCTTCCCCATTTTCATAAAAGGTTATACTAAATTGATTCAAGAGCAATCCTGCTAAAGCGGAACCCATTTGTCCAAGTTCTGATTGGTCATCATCAGGCATAGCAATTTGCAAACTATATTCCCCTGCTAATTTTTTATTATTAAAACTTGAATTTGAATTACATCCAATCGCAAATAAAGCACATACAAAAATGATAAGATATTTTTTCATCTTTTATTTCAAGGTTACCAACTATTTATTTTTTTTCAAAGATAGTTTTTATACAATAAATCACAAAAACTATGTCGAAATTTTTGCGAAAAACCACTTTTGTGGTATTGCGATAATTGGTTGATTATCTTGTTTTTATATCATATCTTACGAGTGGCTTTTTTTCAATCTAAAAACAACCAACTATTTGCAATATCCGAAATAGTGTCATTGTCGGGTTCTTGTTCCCCATAGTCGCCTGTACAAGCCAAATGTTTGGGCAAAAAAAAAGCACTTACGTCTGTAAGTGCTTGATTTTCAATGAGCGGGAAACGAGACTCGAACCCGCGACCCTTAGCTTGGAAGGCTAATAGTTTAATACTCTAATTTACTGACATTTAGTGTATTACGCTACAAAAGTCTATTTTGTGCTATTTTTGTGCTATTTTTTTGTAATTCATTTTGAAGACGGTTTGGGAATGAAAACGTCAGATTTCGGACTATTCCATCGCAAAAGTTTCTTATGTTTGTATCCCATAGTGTTATATAGAAAGTATGTTATTGACGAAAGAGATATTAGAAATGATATTGGGGTCTAAAAAAGATTGCAATACCGTCTATAATATACTAAATCAATCAGAAAGGAACAAGCACGGAAAGATTACATCAATTGATATTCCCAAAGAAGCAGAAAACTTGTTTTGGAGATTGATTATTGAATTTGAAAAACTTCATTTTGAGTGGGGGGATTGGGAAATTGCAGGTTCTTCTACTAATAATGCTGGTATAAATGATATTGTTTGTGGTAAAAAAGGATTTGAGCATACCTGCAATGTAGAGTATGAAAAAGATTTAATGAGTGGTGAAGAAAAACCGATACGTTATTATTTCGCTCTTTGCAATCAAAAAGAAAAAAGAATGGAAAGAATAGAAATACCGCAAGACATATCTGTGGAATATAAACTACTATTCTATTATTCTTCTTCCAAAAAAGAAATAGTTATAAAACGAAATCCTCCAATACTTAAAGGTAGTTTGCCAAAGTATGACGGCTCAAAATGTGTACTAAAGGTCAATAAAAAAATAATTGAATTAGAACCAAGACTTCTTGCTTTATATGTACTTTTTTTAAAGAACCCCAATGGAATTAAAAAAAGAGAAATCAAGAATTATTATTCTCGCTATGAAGAATTATGGGAGGAAATTTCTAAAAATCATTTAATAAAAAATGGTCTTGATAAAGAGGATGTAATTCCATATACAATACAAAATAGGAATTTATTAAGGAATCTTGACCATTACATTTCTGAAGTAAATAAGGTTTTACTCAAAAATAATGTTCTACCATTGTTTTATATTCGACAGTATTGTGCCAAAAACAAGGGGGAAAACTATTTTCTTTCTTTCCACTTTCTCAATAACGATAAGGTTAAGAGAAAATAGCAAAATAATAAGCCTCACCGTGTAAAATATCCCCTAAAAATCAGTATATTTTTGTACCACTAAACAATAGTGTTTAGCAACCTTTAAATGTTAAGATTATGGGATGGAACTCATCTGCTAATCATTGTGACGCTGATTTGGACAATCACGCAAATCAGTTGAACCCTAACAATGACGAGTACTGGCATTCAAGACAATAGTTATGAAGAAAGAGAATGTAAATACTCGTAAAATTGACCCAAGTTGCACGTATCCTCGAATCATTGATTATGATTTTTCTGATGGTGTAACTTATCCCACCCCTTATTAGGGGTTCTCCCAAAGGGAACGACCAAAAACGTTCCCTTTTTTGTTTCTCAAAAATTTGTAATTTCGTTTCATAAACGTATAAAACTTATGCCTACTGATTCTGTTATAGAACCGTATTTTCGTTTATACAAAGGAGAGGAAACGAATCCTTACGACGAAATAACGAATATGGATTTCAAACGATTTTGGAATCTTGAAAAACAGTGGGCATTATTCAAGAATAACGAAAAATATATTGCTGAAGCATTGGACTTATATTCCAAAGAGGGGCTTGATGATTTTTGCGAAGACGATGGCGTTCCGATGGAGTTCAAAGCATATTTGATGTGTAGAATGGTGAAAAGCCCACATTATATTTACCAAACAAAGGATTTCAAGAAGAAATACTTTGAAATGTGCTATTTCAACAGGAATCGTTTCCGATATTACAAGGGAGAAGATTCAAATCCTTTCAAGAAAAAGGATTTTCGAAGCAACTTTTGGTATGGCGAAAGGGAATTTATAAACACACATCAATCCATTAAACATTGGGAAGCACAGGGGAAACGTGTTATTGAGGAATTGGAACAATCCTGTAACGACGAACTATTGAGCAAAGTCAAGGCGTACAGCCCCGAAACATTTGGTTTGATGGTGTACATAAAAAAGCATTTGGGCAAATGGTGTCCGTATGATAATTTGGATTGGGTGCTAACTTATTGAAAAAATAATTGGGCAAATGTTCTACAATCCCCGAAAACACTTATATTTGCAGTAATGTATAACTAAAAATTTACAAATATGAATAAACAAGATTTGATTTCAGCAATGTCTGAAAAATCGGGATTACCTAAAAAGGTATCTGAATTTGCAATTAACTCTTTCGTAGAATCAATTACAGAAGCATTGGCAAAGGGTGAATCAGTTCAATTGATTGGCTTTGGTACATTCAAGACTGCAAAACGTAATGGTCGTACAGGTATCAATCCACAAACGAAAAAAGCAATCAAAATCCCTGCTAAAACCGTTGCTCAATTCAAGGCTGGTAAAGCATTGAGCGAAAAAGTAAACAAAAAGAAATAGTTTTTCTTAATATCTATTTTCAAGGGAATGACGGAAGTTGTTCCCTTTTTTCGTCATATATAATCTTATGAAACGGGAACATAACGAATTAGATAAATTCATTTTTTGTGAAAAATCCATTATCGCATTAAAATACCTTAAATGTGCGGTAAAAACGTATGACAACGGCAAGGTTTCTACTGCAATAGGTTTGATAAAAAAAGAGGTGAAAGACATCATTATGGGGCTTTCTAAAAAAGAGTATAAAACTTTGACAGCATTGGCTGACGAAGGTGTATATAAAGAACTTCAAAATTACATATCGGATAACTACATAGAAGATTTGGCTATGAAATTTTACGATGAAAATACAGATGTTCTATAACGAAAGAACTATATATAAAAAACGGAGCGAAAACCGTCACGGCTCGCTCCGTCCATCTTTTAATTATGGTAAAATGAGTTCTACTTCACAGCCAAACTCACCAAGAAAATTAGAAACCAAAGATATTAAATTTTTGTAAAATCAGTGTTACACAATCCTGTCTGTTTTCAAATTGGACATAAAAACAAAACAATGCTTTGCTTTATGGGAATAGTGATAAAACAAAAAAGGTACTCATCTGCTCGCAGTTTAATTCCACGAAGTCTGAATACCTTATGTCATTGATTGACAATGCAAATGTAGAAAACAATTCCCAAGAAAATTTACAAGGAGTTTTTGAGCCTACACAATTTTTAACATATAGAGAAATACAGGACTTTAAAACTAAAAAACCTGTGATTTTGTCGAAATTGTTATATTTGCATTCAACATCTGAAGATTTTTACAATTATCGAAAGTAAATTCGTTTTAGTTTCAATAAATAGTTAAAAGAATATTTTCACACACATCTTCAGATGTTTTTTAACTAAACAAAAAGCCACCCTCACGAGTGGCTTTTTTTCAATCTAAAAACAACCAACTATTTGCAATATCCGAAATCGTGTCATTGTCGGGTTCTTGTTCTCCATCGTCGCCTGTGCGAAGCAAATTTTTCAAAAAATAGATTTCTGTTGTGCTATTCCTCACAATTCTTTCCCGTGCATCAGCCGTTACAACAATTTTATTGCCCTTCTTGCTAATTGCGAGAACATCATCGACATTGTAACAATCATCAATGTAGTCTTGTACAATGTCGTTAATACATTGCTCTAAAGCGTGAATGTCTTGTATCTTTCCCATCTTAAATACTTTTTTAATTACACATTGATTTCTTCTTTACCCCCAAATC
>JAEEGL014392924.1_pt1 | contig 28745 bp, 30 predicted proteins | sample 9134231 | NCBI WGS metagenome assembly JAEEGL01 (sample SAMN16246548, study PRJNA631951) | gut metagenome | biome: gut microbiome; feature: rumen; material: fiber-attached | host: Bos | place: Iran: Karaj | collected 2018-10 | reverse complement strand
TATGGAACAAAAGTAAAATCAACAGACTTAAGAGGCGGAGCAAGTTTAGTTTTGGCAGGGTTAAAAGCAAAAGGAAAAACAGAGATTGAAGATATAAAATATATTTTAAGAGGATATGAAAATTTAGATGAAAAGCTAAATAGTTTGGGGGCAAATATAAAAGTCCTGGTATCGATTTAAAGTAATTATTTTAGTACTTTTATAAAAAATTACTAAAAATATTGAATTTAAAAAACTGTTTTGATATAATGAAAACATTATTATACAAGGAGGAAAAAATATGTGTGGAATTGTAGGATATATAGGTAATCAAAAAGCAGCTCCAATACTATTAGCTGGGCTTACAAAACTAGAATACAGAGGATATGATTCAGCTGGAATTGCTGTTATGGAAAATGGGAAAATAGAAGTGCAAAAAGATAAAGGTAGAGTTAGTAATTTGTATAAAATAAAAGATATAGAAAATTTACAAGGAACTATAGGAATTGCACACACAAGATGGGCAACACATGGAATACCATCAAAAGAAAATGCACACCCTCATACAGATAATACAAAAAGATTTGCAGTTGTACATAATGGAATAATAGAAAACTATGTTGAATTAAGAAAAGAACTAGAAAAAGAAGGATATAGTTTTTATTCACAAACAGATACAGAAGTTATTCCTAATTTAATTCAATATTTTTATGATAAAGACGAAAAAAATGACGAATTAAAAATTGTAAGAGCTGTAAAAAATACAACTGATAAACTAATAGGAAGCTATGCAATAGAAGTTGTAAGCAACGAAAATCCTGATAAAATGGTGGTTGTAAGGAAAGATAGCCCATTAGTAATTGGAAAAGGAAGTAATGAAAACTATATAGCGTCAGATATTCCAGCAATACTTAGTTATACAAAAGATTTTTATCTTTTAGAAAACTTAGAATTTGCAATGCTTTCAAGAGATAGTATTAGATTTTTTGACAAAGATTTAAAAGAATTTAATAAAAAAGCAGATACAATAACGTGGAATGCAATGGCAGCAGACAAAAATGGATATGAAGACTATATGTTAAAAGAAATATATGAGCAACCTACAGCAATACGTGAAACAATAGGAACAAGAGTTAATGAAGGAATATGTAAATTTGATGAATTAAACTTTACAAAAGAATATTTATCAAGTTTAAAACAAATATATATTGTTGCATGTGGTACAGCAATGCATGCTGGTTTAGCTGTAAAGTCAACTATAGAAAGAATGAGCAAGATTCATACACAAGTAGATATTGCATCAGAATTTAGATATAGAGATCCATTAGTTGATGAAAAAACTTTATGCATTTTTATTACTCAATCAGGAGAAACTGCAGATACTATTGCAGCATTAAAGCTATGCAAAGAAAAAGGAGCTAAAACATTAGCAGTTACAAATGTTATTGGAAGTTCAATAACTCGAGAAGCAGATTATTCAATATATACTCATGCAGGACCAGAAATTGCAGTAGCTTCAACTAAAGCATATACATCTCAAATAACTTTATTAGTATTACTTGCAATGTATTTTGCACAAATTTTAAATACTATTAATAAAGAAGAATTAGATAGCATAATAAAAGAAATGCTTGTATTACCAAATAAAGTAGAAAAAGTTTTAAAATCAACAGAACAAATTAAAGATATTGCTAAACATATGTTTAAAGAAAAAGATGTATTCTATTTAGGAAGAGGTATAGATTACACAACAGCACAAGAAGCATCACTAAAAGTAAAAGAAATTTCATATATTCATAGCGAAAGTTATGCAGCAGGTGAGCTAAAACATGGAACTATAGCATTAATAGAAAAAGGTGTTAATGTTATAGGAATTATGACAGATACAAACTTAGTTAAGAAAACAGTAAGCAACATGGAAGAAATAATAACAAGAGGAGCAATAACAACAGTAGTACTAAGTGAAGAGGTGGCTAAAGATTTGAATACAGATATTTTCACAAATGTAATAGTTGTTCCAGATACAGAGATATATTTATCTCCAATAATAACAGTTGTGCCATTACAACTTTTAGCTTACTACATTTCTAAAGAAAAAGGTTTAGATGTAGATAAACCTAGAAACTTAGCTAAATCAGTTACAGTTGAATAATGGAAATTGGGACGGTTCTCTTTTCCACAAACTAAATTTAGAATAAAAAAATCTCTTTTGGAAATAATATAATTAATTATTTCTAAAGGAGGTTTTTCTTTTGCTTAATAAAGTGGAAATATGTGGTGTTAATACCTCAAATTTACCATTACTAAACAAAGAACAAAAAGAAGAACTATTAAAAAAAATAAAAAATGGAGATACAGAAGCAAGAACAGAATTTATAAATGGAAATTTAAGACTGGTATTAAGCGTTATTCAACGTTTTTACGGAAGAGGAGAAAATGCAGATGACTTGTTTCAGATAGGTTGTGTAGGATTAATTAAAGCTATAGATAATTTTGATTTAGAACAAAATGTTCAGTTTTCAACATATGCAGTGCCTATGATAGTAGGAGAAGTTAGAAGGTACTTAAGAGACAACAATAGCATTAGAGTTAGCCGTTCTGTGAAAGATTTAGCATATAAAGTAATTCAATGTAAAGAAAAATATTTAAAACAAACAGGAAAAGAACCAACAATAGAACAAATTGCAAAAGAGTTAGATTCAACTCCAGAAGATGTTGCATATAGCTTAGATGCAATTCAATCACCTGTTTCACTTCAAGAGCCTGTATATAGTGATGGGACTGAAAACATATATGTTATGGATCAAGTAAAAGATGATAAAAATTCTGATGAAAAATGGGCAGAAAATTTAACAATTATCCAATCTATGAAAAAACTAAACGACAAAGAAAAAGAAATAATAGTAAGAAGATTTTTTGATGGAAGAACTCAAATGGAAGTGGCAGAAGAAATAGGAATTTCGCAAGCACAAGTATCAAGATTAGAAAAAAATGCAATTAATCATATAAGAAGACTGTATAAATAGGACTGTTTTGGAACAGTTCTTTTTTTGAATATAATGAATAAGATATACTGGGTGATTTTATGCAAGATAATAAAGGAATGGATTTTAAACATAAAGAAGTAATAAACATTACGGATGCAAGGAGATTAGGATATGTACAAGATGTATGTGCAGACCTTGAAACTGGAAGAATAACAGCAATAATTGTGCCAGGAGGCTCAAACAAAATTGCGAATTTTTTCTCATCTGTAAATGATATAGTAATAAAATGGGAAGATATAAAATGTATAGGGGATGACTTGATTTTAGTAGAGATATAATAAGTCAATCATAATTTAAAAGAATTCTTAAAGTGGCAAAATTATTGTAAAATTGTAGAAATTTTTCAGATGGTAAAATTTTGGTAAAAAATTTCTCAAAAGTACTTGATTTTGCTAAAAAAACATGATATACTATTAAATGTTGAAAAAACACATAAAGGGAGCGCAAACGGGAGTGCCGTAAGGTCCATGAGCGTATTGAACTTTATGGAAGTAAAAACAAAAAGGAGGAATAAAAAATGGCAGTAGTTGCAATGAAACAATTACTAGAAGCTGGTGTTCATTTCGGACATCAAACAAGAAGATGGGATCCAAAAATGGCTGAATACATATTCCAAGCTAGAAATGGAATACACATCATCGATTTACAAAAAACATCAAAGAAAATTGATGAGGCTTATGAATTTTTAAGAAGCCAAGCAGAAGAAGGAAAGAAAGTTCTATTTGTAGGAACTAAAAAACAAGCACAAGAGTGCATCAAAGAAGCTGCAGAAAAATGCGGTATGTACTATGTAGACCAAAGATGGTTAGGAGGAATGCTAACAAACTTTGGAACTATCAAAACAAGAATTCAAAGATTAAAAGACATCGAAGCAATGCAAGAAGATGGAACATTTGATGTATTACCTAAAAAAGAAGTTATTAATCTTAAAAAAGAATTAGAAAAACTTGAAGCAAATTTAGGTGGAATTAAAGAAATGGAAGAAATTCCAGGAGTATTATTTATAGTAGATCCTAAAAAGGAATATAATGCTATAAAAGAAGCTCAAATATTAAATATTCCAGTAGTAGGAATTGTAGATACAAACTGCAATCCAGAATTATTAGATTATCCAATTCCTGGAAATGATGATGCTATAAGATCAGTTAAATTAATAACAGATGCTATGGCAAATGCAATCATTGAAGGAAATCAAGGCGAAAGCTTCGAATTAGGAGAAGAAACTCAAGAAGTTGAAAATCAAGAAGAAGCTACTTCAGAACAAGTTTCAATTGAAGAAGTTGTTGCTGAAACTGAAGAAACAGCTGAATAATTTAAATAGATAAATTATAAGAGTGGGGCAAATCTGCTCTACTCTAAAATTATATATAAAACAAATAAAAAACAAATATTACAAGGCAAAATTTTATGAAAAAAGCACAGTGTACGATGATGTGTACATGAGCATTTTTGAATAAAATTTTAACGCAGTAAGATTTGGAATTTTATTTTGTTTAAGAGGGAGGAATAAAAATGATATCAGCAAGCATGGTAAAAGATTTAAGAGAAAAAACAGGTGCAGGAATGATGGACTGCAAAAAAGCATTAACAGAAACAAATGGAGATATGGAAAAAGCCATAGAATATTTACGTGAAAAAGGAATAACAAAAGCTGCTAAAAAATCAAGCAGAATAGCTGCAGAAGGTTTAGTATTAGCTTATGTTAGCGAAGATAATAAAATAGGAGCAGCTGTAGAAGTTAACTCAGAAACAGACTTTGTTGCAAAAAATGAAGAATTCAGAACTTTTGTACAAGCTCTTGCAAAACAAGTTGCTTTAAATAATCCAGCAGACGTAGAAGCTTTATTAAATGAAGAATATATTGAAGAAGCTGGAAAGAAAGTTTCAGAAGTTTTAACAGATAAAGTTGCAAAAATCGGAGAAAACATGAATATTCGTAGATTTGTAAGATTTGAAACAACAGATGGTTTAGTAGAAAGTTATATCCATGGAAATGGAAAAATCGCAGTTTTAGTAAATATGAAAAATGCTGATACAGAGCTTGCAAAAGATATTTGTATGCAAGTTGCAGCAGCAAGACCTGAATTTTTAGATGAAGCTTCAGTTCCAGCTGAAAGATTAGCAAAAGAAATGGAAATTTTAAAAGCTCAAGCTATGAATGAAGGAAAACCAGAAGCTATTGCAGAAAAAGTAGTTCAAGGTAGAATTGGAAAATTCTATAGCGAAATCTGCTTAGTAGATCAAGAATTTGTTAAAAATCCAGATATGAAAATATCAGAATTATTAAAAACAAAAAATGCAGAAATAGTTGAATTTGCAAGAATTGAAAAAGGTGAAGGATTAGAGAAAAAAGAAGAAAACTTTGCCGAAGAAGTTATGAAACAAATGAATGGATAATTTTAAATTAAGAGCAGTTCTAAAAGAGCTGTTCTTTTTTCTTCGCTAACAAATGCAAAATATGGTATTTTTCTTCAGTGACAATAATATAATTAAATAAAGGTTATTACTGGAGGTTTTTATTTTGAAAAATTTATTTTTAGTTTTTAACAAGGAAAAAATATATGCATATATTGTATCTATTATGACTATAGTAGCAATATTTTTTATGAGCAGTTTGATGAATTCAGATTTGAAAAACACTGAAGTTACATCTGCAAATGATGTGCAAAATAATACTATTGGAGAAGCTGTTTTTACAAGTTCGCCATATAATACAAGTGAAGAAATCAATAATGATAGTATAGAAACAAAAAATGAAAATATAAGTACTGATAAATAGAAAAAATAAGTGTTTTAGAGTATTAATTTGTATAACTATAATGTAACAAAAACTTTTTTAATGCATAAAATATAATAAAATAAACATAAAAAGGAGACATTGCTATATGAATTTATTTATATTTTTTGCATTACCACTTGCAACTATATTACTTGCTATAGTGTTACAAAAAATATTAAGATCTCCAATACTTGTTGCAATTACTTTTTTTGCTATTTATTTAATTGTAGCATTTGCAGCATTTTCAGATACTTTAGCGGAAGCTTTAGTTGCTGCAATAATATACTCAATTATTGCATATATAACTGCATATATTGTAATGATAATTTGTAGATTTAAACATAGGTTTTGTAATTGTTCAAGAGGAGAAAATAATAATACATCAAGATGTTCTTGTGAAAATAACAATGAGAGTGCAGAGAATAACTTACTAAGAATAAGTTGCAGTTGTGGAAATTCAGACAGAAGTAGTGATTTATTAACAGTTGATAGTACTTGTTTTGCAAATGATTCGAATAATTTGAATACTAATGCTATTGCAGATACAAGTATAACAACAAATCAAATACAAAATAGAACATCCAATTTTGGAAATAGAAGATGCTATAGAAGAATGTAGAAAAAAGCCATATATCTCTATTAGAAATATATGGCTTTTATAGTGTATTGAATTCATTACACAAAAAAAGAGCATCCTTTTTAGGATACTCTCAAAACAATTACTTAAACATTTCTTGGCTCTGGTTTCATTTCAGGTTTACAATCAGGTTTACAATCAGGTTTATAATCAGGTCTACAATCTGGTTTGTAATCTGGTTTACATCCACATATTTGAGCAGGTTTTGCTTTTAAACAATCAGTATCTTTTTCGATTTTTGCACACATTTTATAGTGACGTACTGCATTTGCCCAAAAATCTATGGCATATTCTTTATCAGGACAAAGAGGACCAAAAACAAACTCACCATTTTCATTTGTAAATGTGTGTGATACAGGAAGTCGTTCTTTTCTTCCATCTTTTCCGCATTTTATTTCTATTAATTTTACAACAGCATCTTCAATTGGTTCTTTATATACATTTTTTATTGTTCCAAATATTACATTTCTGTTATCTTTAGGTAAAGTAATATCTATGTCAAACTGTTTACCATCAGCAATTACACCATCAATATCAATAACAGGACAATGTGGTTCAGGTCTAAAATTGTATTCATTATTTTCCATAATAAATTCCTCCAAAAATTTATTTAGCAAAAGTTTGTCTAGCAATCAATTGCTTAATATATAATATGTCGAAAAATGTAAAAAGTTACGATTTATAGGGATATTAATAAAAAAATTGCAAAATCTTTGATATCATGGTATAATCAATATGTAAATTAATTGTCTTACATGGCAAGTGCTATAACTCATCAAATGTTTTATTTGTAAAGGAGGAAAAAATGATAATACAGCCGGAAATTATTTTGGGATTATACATTGTGGCAATAATAATAGCTTTTATTGTTGGAGTTTTGATTTGCTCGAAAAATAGACACAACGATGACTTTTTTATTATGACATCACAACAGATTGATAATGAAGGAATATTTAAGTATTTAAAAATTGTTCACAAATAGTAGTATTATGTATGGGTGGTAAAAATTTTACCACCCATTTTAAAAACTTACAAAAAACATCAAAAAAGCTTGATATTTTTATAATTTTATAGTACAATGTACGTGTGAAAAAATATGTAAAAAAATGGAGGCAAATATGAGTAGAGGAAGAAGATACAGCGACGAAGGAAAACTTAATTATACAAAGGTATTTGCAGTACTTATTGCAGTAGTTGTAATAGCAATGTGTGTTGCAATAGTAAAAAACCTATTAACAAGACAAAAAAACAAAGAAGATAATAATTCTAAAGCTTATTATGCTTTATATACAAACGATAAATGGGGAATTGTAGACTCTAAAGGTAATACTGTAATAGAACCAATGTATCAAGAAATGATAGTTGTTTTAAACAATAATAAAGATGTATTTTTATGTACATACGATGTTAATGAAGAAACAGGAGAATATAAAACAAAAGTTATAAACAAAGATAATAAAGAAATTTACAACAAATATGAAAAAGTGGAGCCACTTGAAAACTATGATGCAGATGGAAATGCATGGTATGAAAAAGATGTGTTAAAAGTTCAAAAAGATGGCAAATATGGGTTAATTGATATAGATGGAAAAGAAATATTAAATGCAGAATATGAAAAAATAGAAACTTTAAAAGGATTAGAAAATAGTATTTTAGTACAAAAAGATTCAAAAATCGGATTAGTAAATAAAAGTGGAGCTACAATAATTAATCCAGAATTTTCAAGCATTGAAAAATTCGACAAAGACTACAAAAAAGGATATATTACAATTAATCAAGACAAAAAATATGGATTAGTTACTTATGCAGGTAGTCCAATATTAGAAAACAAATACGAAAAAATCCTTCCAATTTATGGAGAAAATTACTTTGTAATAGAAGAAGAAGGAAATCAAAAAGTAATTAATGCAAAAGGCGAAGATATTTTAAAAGAAGGATTTGATAAAATAACACAAATAAATTCAGATGGTGTTGTATTTGTAGAAGATGATAAATATGGTTTTATGAATTATGAAGGAAAGGTTTTAGTAAAGCCGGAATATGACGAATTAAAGGAAATAAATAAAGGAATACTTAAAGTAAAAGATGACAAAGAATATGGAATAATTGATATAAACGATAAAGAAATAATAGAACCTAAATATACAAATATATATTATGAAGATAGTGCAGGTTTCTATGTAGCAGAAACTGAAAACTACATTTCAGAAATACTTGACACAGAATTTAAAGTAAAATTAAAAGGAATTATTTCTGAGCTAAACAAAGAAAATGGTTATATGAAACTGAAAGTTGACAACAACTACAAATACTACAATTTCAAATTTGAAGAAAAAGATGTAAAAGAAATATTAAGTTCAAATAAACTATTTGTAAGTATAAAAGACGGAAAATATGGATATACAGATAAAGAAGGAAATGTAGTCGTAGATTATATTTATGATGAAGCTCAAGAACAAAACGAATATGGATATGCTGCAGTAAAGAAAAATGATTTATGGGGAGCTATAGATTCAGAAGGAAAAGAAGTAGTTTCACCAAAATACAATTTAAAAAATTATCTAGTTATAGACTTTATAGGAAAATGGCACTTAGGACAAGACGTAAATATGAATTATTATTGTGAAAAATAAACAAAGGAAGGTAAAAATATGGAGCTAAAGACGAGGTATCAATATACATATTTTATACATACATTTTTAATAAATCAAAATAGATATAATAAATATATAGCAAAATTAATGAAAGATAATAGATTTAATCTTAGAATATTTAGAAAAGAAAATGATTTGGAATTATACAGTTATTTTCTTCCTAGAATGAGAAGTTTTCTATTTAAAACATTTGAGTTTAATAGAGAAAAAATTAATAAAATTGAAGCATTGCCATTTGAAACACAATGTGCAATACTTTCAGAGTATCCAAGTCTTACATTTGAATATGATTTAAAAAAAGACTTGCAAGGTAAAACTGTAGATGAAAATAGTATATTCTTCAAAATTCAAAAAGTTGGAATAGTATGTTTTAACACTGGAATATGTTTCTTGTATTTTAAAACAAACATAGAAGAAAGTGAAAAATTTTCTGATATATTAAATTTTAACTACAAATTTAGAGATATAAATCAGGAATGTAATAATTTAAAAAATTATGATAATATCAGACTACAAGCAAATTATTTTGAAGATATTCAGCAAATAAAAGATTTTATTACAGACATAACTGGGCCAAATTTTGATGCAATGAAAATTAATCTTAATGTAGAAAGATTTTATACATATTCTTATGAGTGTATAGATCAATCTGCTTGGAATCAAAATACAGATTTTGAATCTATTAATAATGATTTTTTAAGATACATTAAGATTTTGCCAAATGACAAAGGAATGCATATAGATGAAAATGATAGTGTAAAAATAATATCTAAAGATAAATTTTCTAAAATAGGATTATCTAAATTGGGAGTGAATTTATTTAGTTCAGATGTAGATATAAATAATTATACAATATTACCTCAAGAATATGAAAATCAGTATTTTTACACATATATTTTAGCACTATATTTAAAAGTATATCTAAAAAAAATAGACTATGATTTTAAAACAGGAAAAAACGTAGAAAAAGCAAGAAAAGATTTTATAGATTTTACTAAGAAATTATGGATTCAAGAAATCACTTCAGAAGATTTTGGAAGCCTTTTGTATCAAGATATGCGTGAAGTGCTTGAATTAGAAGAATCATACAATAAAATAAAAAATAAATATGATCTTCTATATAGAGAACTAAAAATAGAAAAAACAGAAAGAATGTCTATTATTATAGCTTGTATTCTTGTTGTAACATTAGTGTTTAATATTTTGAATTGGCTTAATATTTTATAAAAGAGGTAAAAATGAAAATAAGTTGTGGCACAGATATAATAGAAATTTCTAGAATAAAAAATAGTATAGATAATTTAGGCGAAAGTTTTATAAAAAAAGTATATACAGAAGACGAGATTGCATATTGCGAAAGTAAAAAAAAGCAAAAATACCAGCATTATGCAGCTCGTTTTGCTGCTAAAGAGGCAATGTTTAAAGCAATATCTCAAAATCTAAATACAAAATATGATTTAGATTGGAAAAACTATGAAGTTAAATGTGACGAAAATGGAAGACCTAAAGTACATATAATTGGACTAGATTTAACAAATATAGAAAACATAGATATAAGTTTATCACATTGCAAAGAATATGCAACAGCAAATGTTGTTGTTCTATATAAATGAAAGAGGCGAATATGGAATACTTTGATACACATGCACATTATGATGATAAAAAATTTGAAGATGATAGAGAAGAAGTTTTAGGCAAAATATATAATGCAGGAGTTACAAAATGTATAAATATGGGATGTGACATAAAAAGCTCAAAAATTGCTATAGAAATTGCAAATAATCACGATTTTATTTATGCAGCAGTAGGTCTTCATCCAGAAGAAATTCCACAAAATGAAAACGAAATGTTGAAAACCATTTCTCAGATTAAAGAATTAGCAACAGAAAATAACAAAGTTGTTGCAATAGGAGAGATTGGACTAGATTATTATTGGAGACAAGATAATAAAGAGTTGCAAAAAGAGGCTTTTATAAAACAAATAGAACTTGCAAATGAACTTAAGCTCCCTATTTCAATTCATACAAGAGATGCAATCGATGATATGATTGCAATTATTAGAAAAAATAAAATAGAGTATGGTGGAGTAATGCATTGCTGTCCTTTTAATAGAGAACTTGTAAAACATGCCATAGAAAATGGATTATATATTGGATTTGGAGGAACTTCAACTTTTAAGAGTTCTAAAAATGCGAAAGAAATATTAAATATGGTTCCAGAGAATAGAATTTTAATAGAAACAGATTCACCATATTTATCTCCAGAACCTAAAAGAGGAACAAGAAACGACTCCAGCAATTTAAAATACGTTGTAAAAAAATTAGCAGAATATATGGATTTAGAGCCAGAACAATTTGCGAAGATTACTTATGAAAATGCAAAAAGATTGTTTAAAGTATAGTGTAAAATATTTAATTGTTGTTATACATTATAACTTGTATTTACAAATAAAGAGGAGGAGTTTAAATGTTAACATATAACAAAGATGATTTTGATGGAACTTTAGATGATATTATGAAATCAGTTAATGACATACTAAATAAAACCGGAAATGGATATGAAACAGTAGAAGACAATGGAGAAAAAGAAGATAATAAGTAATTTTAGGAGGTAGAAAAATGGCCGAAAAGAAAACAACTATAGAGATTTTAAACGAAATTAGAGATTTAAGAAATCAAGAATTAGTTGAGAAAAAAGATAATAGAGTTTTCTATACAACAATTATGCTATTAGAAAAGGGTAATACTGGTAAACAGATTTATAGAATAATGGAGGAATTTTCAATTGGAGAAAACGAGTCTTTGGTAAGAGAATTATTCTACATATATAAAGATAAGCCTGAACTAATAGCTGTAATAGATCCTGAAAAATATGAAGGAATTCATGATCCAGAAGAAAATGAAGAAAAAACAGAAGAAGAAAAGTCTGAATGGGATCTTTTAGTAAAAGATATTGAAGAAGGAAGAGCAAAAGCTGATGAAAAAATTAAAGAAACAGCATTAAATCTTGGAATAAATCAAAAAGAAATTGAAGGATTATCTGAAATAGATGTTGAAAAAAGGGTATATTCAAAAATAAATGAAATAAACAAACAAAATGATAATAAAACAAAAAAAATTGAAGAGAATAAAGAAGATAAAGAAGACGAAGTACCTTTCAACTTATCAGACCAAGAGGCAAAAAAATATGGAATAATTGGAATGAACACAATGCCATTAAATCAAAAAGTAGGTGTTCCTGGAGAAACTTTAAAACAAGAACTTGGTTTAGTTGGCAAAGAACAATATGCAGATGTAGATTCAATAGAAATAATTCCTGCATATAAGTTAAGTGAATTAGGCTGTAAAGTGCCAGATACACCTTTTGTTGCTGTTGCTAAACATAGAGATGGAAGCATAGAAGCATTTCCAGAAAGTATATGTAAAATATATAAAGGAGCAAATAATGATATAACTAAAATAGATGGACAAAAGGATGAGGCAACTACAGAAAAAGCAGACACAATAATGCAGTTCGCAGGAAAAAATGCATCTATAGCAATAAATCAAAAATCACCTTATGGTATAGCTGAGGCAAGTTTAGCATACAACACAAGAGATAATAATGGAAGAGTAGCACTAACTTTACAAGATAAATATGACGGAACAGATCAAAATGATTATGATGCAAGAAACATTGTAAATCAACGCCAAGGAACAGAACATAATAGAAAAGTTGTAAATGAAGGTAAAGAACATCCAGGCGAAATTGCAAAAAGAGAAGATGCAGATGGAAATCGAAATACTGCAGATCATATACACGAAAATAGTATTGTAAATTATGAAGGAAGAGAAGCTAATTTTAAGGTTTTAGCAATGTCAATTGGTGGATGTTCAAATGAACAAGAAGTTAATGAATTGTTAGAAAAAACAAATGCAAAGTTAAATGATGATAAAGATTTAAATGTAGAACAAGCAGTAAAACAAGCTATAAACGAAAGGAATAATGAAATCATTGAGCAAACAAAAGAACCAGAAAAGGTAAAACAATTAATGGAAAGCGCTAAAATATCTGATCCACGAGAGGCTATAAATATTTTAGAAGCAAATAACTGGGATTTAGAAGAATCTGAAGAACAATGTGAAGAACAATATAGAAATAAATCCGAAGAAACATAAAATTGAAAGGAAGTTTTAAATGAACGCATTAGAATTAAGAAATAAATATTTAGATTTTTTTAAGAGACATGGACATAAGGTTATACCATCAGCACCGTTAATACCAGAAAATGATCCATCAGTATTATTTAATACAGCTGGAATGCAACCACTAGTACCATATCTTTTAGGTCAAAAACATCCAGAAGGAACAAGACTTACAGATTATCAAAAATGTATAAGAACAAACGATATAGAAGAAGTTGGAGACAATCGCCATTTAACATATTTTGAAATGCTTGGAAATTGGTCACTTGGAGACTATTTCAAAGAAGAATCTATAGCAATGAGTTTCGAATTTTTAACAAAGGATTTAGAAATTCCTGTTGATAAATTATCTGTAACATGTTTTGGAGGAAATGAATTAATTGGCAAAGATGAAGAATCTGCTTCATATTGGGAAAAAGCTGGAATTCCAAAAGAAAGAGTATATTTCTTAAAAGACAATTGGTGGATTGCAGGAGAAACAGGTCCTTGTGGAAGTGATACAGAGATTTTCTATGATACTGGAAAGCCAAAATGTTCACCAGAATGTAATCCAGATTGTGACTGTGGAAAATATGTTGAAATTTGGAACAATGTATTTATGGAATTCTTCAAACATGAAGATGGAAGTATTACACCTTTAAGTCAAAAAAACGTTGATACAGGTTTAGGATTAGAAAGAGTAAACATGTTACTTCAAGGTAAAGAAACACCTTATGATACAGAGCTTTTTGTAGATGTAATGAAAAAATTAGAAGAACTTCAAAAAGTTGATAATATATTCAGTAGAAGAGTTGTTGCAGAACACTTACGTTCTTCAATGATGATAATTTGTGATGGTGGACGTCCAAGCAATTTAGATAGAGGATATATTTTAAGAAGACTTATTAGAAGAATGATTAGACACATGAACAAATTACAAATAGACCTAAATGAGCTTACAAATTTAATCGATTTAGATATAGATGTTTTAAAAGATATGTATCCAGATTTAGAAAAAAATAAAGAACAAATAAGGCAAGTTTTATTAGAAGAAAAAGATAAGTTTGTAAAGACTCTTGCACATGGGGAAAGAGAATTTGAAAAAGAAGTAAAAAAATTAAAAGAGCAAGGAAAAGACAAAATCGAAGGAAAAGTTGTATTTAGACTTTACGATACTTATGGATTCCCACCAGAAGTAACTGGGGATTTAGCTAAAGAAAATGACATGACTATTGATATGGATGGATTTAAAGAATTATTTAAAGAGCATCAAGAAAAATCAAGAGCAGGTTCAGAGCAAAAATTTAAAGGTGGTCTAGCAAGTACCGGAGAAATGGAAACAAAATACCATACAGCAACACACCTTCTAAATGCAGCATTAAAACAAGTTCTAGGATGTCATGTACATCAAAGAGGAAGCAATATTACAGCTGAAAGATTAAGATTTGATTTTTCACATAATGCAAAAATGACAGATGAAGAAAAAAAGGCTACAGAAGATTTAATAAATAAATGGATTGAAGAGGCAATTCCAGTAGAACATTTTGAGATGAAAAAAGATGAAGCTATAGCTCAGGGAGCAGAAGCTATGTTTATTGAAAAATATGGAGATATAGTTTCTGTATACAAAATAGGTGATGTTTCACTCGAATTATGTGGAGGACCTCATGTAAGCAATACATCTGAACTTGGACATTTTAAAATCAAAAAAGAAGAATCAAGTTCATCAGGTGTTAGAAGAATAAAAGCAATATTAGAATAATTGGAAAATGGGACGGTTCTCTTTTCCACGAAAATGGAAAAGAGAACCGTCCCATTTTCCACCATTTTCCATTAAAAGAGAGGAGAAAATAAAATGAAAGAAGATTGTTTATTTTGTAAGATTATAAATGGAGATATTCCATCAGAAAAGGTATATGAAGATGAATATGTGCTAGGGTTTAAAGATATAAATCCTGCAGCTCCAATTCACATTTTAGTTATACCAAAAAAACATATAGATTCGCTTGCTTGTTTAAATGAAGAAGATAAAGAATATGTATGGAAAATTCATGAAGCAATGAATAAAATTGCAAAGCAAGAAAATTTTATAAATGACGGATTTAGAGTTATAGTTAATTGTGGAAAAAATGCAGGACAAGAAGTTATGCATTTACATTATCATTTGCTAGCAGGGCAAAAAATGGGAGAAAAAATAGTATGAAACAATTTGTAGAAACAGTCGGAATAGGAAAAATATTATTATACTTTATAATTATAAATGTAATTGGATTTTTAGCAATGGCAATAGATAAATGGAAGGCTAAAAACAATGCATGGAGAATTCCTGAAAACACATTGTTTTCTATTACAGTTTTAGGAGGAGGAATAGGAACAATAGCAGGAATGTATGTTTTTAGACATAAAACAAAAAAGCCAAAGTTTACTATAGGAATGCCTGTAATACTTGTTTTAGAAATAGTTTTAGTAATATATGAATTAATAAAGATGTAATAAAAAGCTAAGATAAAATACAAAGTTTTATCTTGGCTTTTTTGAATAAGAAGAATTGAAGTGTCTATTAAACAAAAAGATTTGCTAGCCGATACAGAAAAAAAGTATAAATGATAAACATAAAAAGTAAATAAATAATTAGTTAAAAATAAAAAAAGTTATCAACAACATAATGTGAATAACATGTGACAGGAAAGAGACTAAACAAAGTTATTCACAAAGTTATCCACATTATCCACATTCTGTGTGGATAATTTTTTGTAAAAAATAATAAACATAATATCAAATATTTTACATAAATGTAAATATTATGAAATATTAATGGCATTTTTGAAAAATAGCTGTAAAATTAAACGCAAAATGTAACAAATTTCGATATTATAAAACAAATTGTAACATATTTTTTTACAATTAATAAAATATAGAAAAAGCAGTAAAAGGTGGATATAATAATGTTAGAAAAATTAAAAATAAAATTGTTTAAAAGAAGTATGGAATATTATGAAATAAATATAGATGAATTAAAAAAGAAACAAAGAAATGGTGCTGTAATTGTTGATGTAAGAAGTTCACAAGAATTTAAAGAAGGACATATAAATGGAGCAATTAATATTCCATATTATGAAATAAATAAAAATGTAACAAATTTATTAAAAGATAAAAATCAAGAAATAGTTCTTTATTGTGAAGCTGGAGTGCGTAGTAAACAAGCATATAAAAAATTGAAAAGATTTCAGTATATAAATGTGTATAGTTTGTTTAAAGGTATAGAAAATTGGCTATAAAATGTAATTTATTATTATAATAAAATATTCAAAAACACTTGTAAAATGTAAGATTTTTTTGTATAATAAGAAATGTAAATTACATTGGGGTATCGCCAAGCGGTAAGGCATCGGACTCTGACTCCGACATTCCTGTGTTCGAATCACAGTACCCCAGCCATCTTGCAAAAATCTGTGAATGTTTAAGAAGTAGAGTGAGAACATTTACAGATTTTTATTTTTGTGTTATTATATGAAATATAAGAAAACAAAATCTTAAATAAGTTAGATTTAGGAGATAATATATGAACTATGAATATTTAAATAAAATGACTCAATATATTGAAGAACACTTAACAGAAAAAATAAACTATAGTGAGCTGGCAAAAATAGTAGGAGTATCAGAGTATTCTTTACAACGTATATTTATGTTTTTAACTAATATTTCATTAGCAGAATATATAAGAAAAAGAAGATTAAGTAAGGCTTTAGAAGAATTAAAAAAGACGGATATAAAAATAATAGATTTAGCAATAAAATATCAATATGAATCAAGCATATCTTTTACTAGAGCTTTTAAAAATTTATTTGGTATAACACCGAGTGAATGTAAAATTAAGGATAAAGACTATAAGCTGTTTCCAATTTTAAAGTTTAATAATAATATTGCCTATAAAGAATTGAGTTATGAAATAAAAGAGCTAGATGAAACTATAATATACTGCAAGAAAATAAAAGCAACAACACATGATGATTTTTTATATTTTATTAGAAATTTATATAAAGAAATTCAAAATAATGGACTATATAAAAAATTTAATGAAAGTGGGCAATATGGAATTACAATAATTGAAGAAAATAACTATACTTATTTGGTTGGATGCAAAATAAAATATGAAAATACAGAAAAATACATAATTCCAAAAGGAAAATATGCTATATTTAATGTAGGGTCAAGAAACCAAAAAGATATAGATGAAACAGAAATAAATATTATTTCTCAGTGGATACCTTCTACAAACTATGAAATAGATAAAACATTATATATAGAAAAATATTCTGATGATAATTGTTATATTTATGTAGCTATTAAAGATAAACAAAACTGATTTCTGTTTTGTTTATCTTTTTAACTTTAATTATGTTAATATATAAATAGATACAGTTAACAATAATTAGTAATAGAATTATTACTAATATACAGAGGAGAAAAAAGATGAATACTTTAGAAAATAGTAAAAATTTTTTTGACAAAGAAAATTCAACAGATAGTAAAATTACAAATGAGGAGATTGGCAAACGGAAAATATTAAAAGCAATTTTTGGAAAAGAATTTGTTCAGGATGAAGAACTATGGGAAGCAGGTTTGGGTTTATATGGAGATAGCATAGAAGTAGAGAACAAAAAGATATCTCAGTATGGTCAATATAAAGAGAATTTTCTCAAGAAGAAAATATTAAGTAGAATTGAATTTGCTAGAACTAGTTGGGTTGTGCTACCTGATAGCCAAAAAGATCAAATTAAAGAAGTGATGAAGAGTATTCTTTATGGAGCTGCTTCATTAGAAAATTGTGTAACAGTACATAATATAACTGGAGCAACAATACAATTTCTTCAAAATTTAGGATACGGCACACACGGTGACTACCAGTCTTGTTGGATTAATTTAGAATATGCAGGTAATGCTAAAGGTGATACTAAATATTTAACAGCTAAAACAGCATTAAATTTATCAGATTGTATTAATACATATATTTTGGTAAACTTTTTAAAAAAAGAGAAAAGTGTAGGAAAAGACTATATTATTGTACCTATTGCAAGTATTCCAAAATATGGTGGGTGGTATAAGGATACGGAAAATATAAATAATACTTGGAGTATATTAGATAATTTAAATCTTGATTTTGATTTAGAAACTTTAGTATCGGCTCATGGACATAATTCTCTAGCATTCATTTATTTGAAAAATGTTAATATTTCTAAACAAATGCAGAAAAAACAATTAGAAACAGTACAAAAAAAATTGCCAATTAAAAAGTAAAGTTTTATAAAAGTCTGGTACATAAAGTACCTGGCTTTTTTTGCAATTTAAACAAAATATTACTAAATAATTCCGAGATATTTATAGAAAGTTGAAAAATTATGTAAAGTATGATATAATAATAGTGTAACATATTTTTAGTGTCTCTAAAAAAGAGACAAATCCACCAACAATTATAGGAGGATGATATGATAAGGAATTACAATGGTGTGAAGAATAGGAAAGCAATATTGTACCTTCGGACACTTTGCGAAATAAAATCAGAAAACATGGAGAGTTTGTCAGATGCATTAAAAAAGGAAGGAGTTGTGTCGTTTTATTCATATGATATGCCCCAATTAATTACATTTAAAAGTGAAGAAGAAATAAGCCAATACTTGCAAAAAAAATTTTTAGAAGAAGTAAAGCGATACATCGGAACAGAAAAAATAAACGATTACTTCACTTTGATTCTCCTAAAGCTATTAAAAGAAAATGGAGGAGTTTTTCCAAACTCAAAGAAAATGGAGAAGATTGAAAAAGCGGCAGAAAAGTTAAGACTTGCAACTTCAAAAGAAGAAAGAAAATCTGTGGAGCCTCTTCAAATGCTGCTAAGAGAAATCTTGGAATTTTCAGAGGAAATCATGGATAGAAAAAGTGAAGAGATTATTGAAAATATATTTCAGCATGAATATGAGCTATATATACATACAATAAATCTTCATGGGAAAATTATATGGAATAGGGAAGGAAGAGGTGATTATTGTTTTCTTACATCAAGCATAACTGGAGAAACAATGATAATTGATTGTTCTCTTGATGGTACAGTCAATGTATATAAACGTTGCTATTCCGGTTATAATAGAAAAATCAGAATGAATACTAAAGAGAAAGCGAATCTTATTAGTATTCATCGAGAGCTTGCTTTATTGGCAAGTGAAGTCGGCCTCAAATTTGAATCGGAGGTTGATTATAATAAAATATTAAGAAAAATGTAATTCCGAAATAAGAGAAAGTCAGTGTTTAGTGCTGGCGTTCTCTTATTTTAAAAAAGAGTATATAATCTATTTTGTTATAAAATGATAATAATAATTAATAAATATTGTATTAGTATTTTTTATGCTAAAATTATTTTATATATTTAATAAAAATATATAAAATTTGACAAAATTTGCAAATAAAAAAAATATATGTTATAATATGAATGTACGAATGAACGTAAGAGGTGGAAAAATGCTATATTTAATATATATACTAGTTTTAATAATATTCGCATTAGCAGGATATGCAGTATTGCAAATAAGGTTATTTGGAATAACAGTAAAAGATTTTTGGAATTTTATAGAGGCAAATCAAACATTAGACAAGCTATATGAATACTCTAAAAGATTTGATAAATTAAGCCCACAACAACAAATATTATATTTAAAAGAAGCAGAAACAATATTTGAAGCTTTTGATAAAATGCCAAATGAGTTATGGGATGAAGAATATGAAAAGTATGCTACAATACTTGAAAAATATAAAGAAATTAAGATGTCAAGATGGTCAGAAAGTAAAACATAAAAATAGAATTGGTAGTCAAATATATTGACAGATTTAGAAATAAGTGATAATCTAGTATTCAATACTAGATTATATTTTTTTAAAAAGGAGCGTCTGATATGAAGAGTGAAAAAAAAGAATTCATAGATTATAAAAATGTTAAAGAAATTATAAAAGATGCTGTAAGTAAATATCCAGATTGTGTAGCATTTACAATAAAAAATAAAAATGGAAAAAATGTAAGCTATAAAAAAATAACATACAAAGAATTAAATGAAGATATTAATGCTTTTGGAACAGCATTACTTTCTATTGGATTAAAAGGAAAAAGAGTAGCTATAATAGGAAAAAACAGGTATGAATGGATTTTAAGCTATGTTACTATATTAAATGGAGTGGGAATTGCTATTCCATTAGATAAAGGTTTGCCAGAACAAGAAATTATTACATCTTTGCAAAGAAGTAAAGCCGATGTAATAATATTTGAAGAAAATATGGCAGATTTAATGAAAAAAATAAAAGATGAAAATACAACAAACTTAAAAACATTTATTTTAATGGATAATATAGAAAAATACGATTTTCTAAATATACCAAAACTAATTGAAAAGGGTAAGGAAGAAGTAAAAAAAGGAAATAAAGAATATATTGATGCTGAAATTGATAATAATAAAATGAGTGTTATTCTTTTTACTTCAGGAACTACATCACTAGCAAAAGCAGTAATGATTTCACATAGAAACATAGCTAGTAATGTTGCAGCATTGCGTTATGAACAACCATTTTGCTCAACAGATACCAATATAGCATTTCTACCATTCCATCACATGTATGGTTCGACATGTATTTTATTAATGATAAGTGCAGGAGTAAACAATGTATTTTGTGATGGTTTAAGACATATTCAAGAAAATTTAAAAGAATATAAAGTATCTGTATTTGTCTGTGTTCCACTAATTTTAGAGGCTATGCATAAAAAAATAATGAACACAATAGATAAAACAGGTCAAAGAAAAAAATTTGAATTTGGAAAAAAATTAAGCAAAGCGTTATTAAAAGTTGGAATAGATATTAGAAGAAAAATATTTAAAACAGTTCTTGATGAACTAGGAGGAGAGGTAAGAGCAGTTATAAGTGGAGCAGCAGCTTTAAATAAGCAAGTAGCGGAAGATTTTAATGCATTTGGAATTTATACAGTAGAGGGATATGGTTTAACAGAGACAGCACCTGTTGTTGCAGGAGAAAATATACATACAATGGGACACAATTCTGTAGGAAAGCCTTTATGCAATGTAGAGGTTAAAATAGAAGATCCTAATGAAGAAGGAATAGGAGAAATAGCAGTAAAAGGACCAAATGTTATGCTTGGCTATTACGAGAATGAAGAAGACACAAAAGCTGTATTAAAAGATGGTTGGTTCTATACTGGAGATATAGGTTATTATAATAAAAAAGGATATCTTTGTATTGCAGGTAGACAAAAAAGTGTTATAGTGTTAAAAAATGGAAAAAATATTTATCCAGAGGAAATTGAAACATTAATAAATACATTACCTTATGTAGAAGAAAGCATGGTATTTGGTTATCCAAAAGGTGACGACCTTATCATTTCTGCTAAGATTGTATATAACAAAGAATATTTTAAAAATACATCAAAAGAAGATATAGAAGATAAAGTTTGGAAAGATATAAAAAACATAAACAAAGAACTTACAATATTTAAACACATTAAAAAGACAATTGTAACAGATGAACCTATGATTAAAACAACAACTGCAAAGGTAAAAAGATTTGAAGAAATAAAAAAAATTTTACAAGGTAATTAAATAAAGAACCAAGTTTATTAGATAGAAACTAGTAAATTTGGTTTTTTCTTCTTTCACCCTTATACAAAATTCGACATAAAATAATATAGACATCATTTAGGGGTGATAAGATGAAAAGGATAAAAAAAGGTGATAAAGTAGTAAGAATTTCGCATGGAGAAGATATCATTTTTGAAGTAATAAAAATAATAAAAAACGGCAGAAAAAGAATTGCAATTTTGAAAGGAATTACAGAAAGAATTGAAGTTGATAGTGATGTTGAAGATTTAGTATTAGCTGATAAAGAGCAAATAATAAATAGCTTAAAAGTAATAGACAATAGATTTGAAAAAGATATAAATAAACATAAAAATACAAAGGAAAACAGGAAAATAGAGCAATATATTACTGGAAAAATACTACATTTAGATGGGGATAGAAGATATAGTGAAAAATCTTTCAGATATTATCAAAAGATGGGATTAAAAGCTATTGTTAAAAATATTCCAGAATATAGACAACCAAGCATGGTTTATAATTTATTGTTATACTACAATCCTGATATACTTGTAGTTACAGGACACGATGGAATGATAAAAAAAGAAAGAGCTTATGATGATATATATAATTATAGAAATTCTAAATATTTTATAGAGACTGTAAAAGAAGCAAGAAGATACGAAAGAGAACAAGGAAAAGAAATTGTAATATTTGCAGGAGCCTGCCAAAGTTATTTTGAAGCTTTAATAATGGCAGGTGCAAATTTTGCTTCATCTCCTGCTAGGATTTTAATAGATTTTTTAGATCCACTTGTTATAGCACGAAAAGTTGCAACAACAGATTCTTTAAAATATATTACAATAGGAGATATAGAGCACGAATTAAGAGATGGAAAAAGAGGAGTAGGGGGAATTGGAGCAAATGGAAAAAGAATTGTTACATTTATGTAACAAAATTGTAATATAAATGTAATATTACTAAAAACGACACAAAAACACTTAGAGCTTCAATAGATACAAAGAATTTTGAAAACTTTTCTTATTTTGACATTTTATGTTCATTATGATAAAATTCAATCATAAATATTGAAGTGAAGGTGATTATATGATTTGCTCTGCAGATATTTTAAATTTAAAATCAGACATTTTAGACAAAATTGGTCAAAAGATTATTATTAAAGGTTCTCTTGGCAGAAACAGGTCTTTTGAAAAAGAAGCTACGATAGAAAAAGCATATCCAAATATTTTTACGGTAAAATATTTAGAAGGGGCAAGGAACGCAACATATAGTTATACAGATATATTAACTAGAACTGTTGAAGTGGATGTTTTAGAAGGAGATTCATATAGTCCTCTAATCCCACCTGCACCAGAAGTAACAAAGAAAAGAGTAAGAGTATAAAAGAGTGTTTTATGTAATGAACTCAAATTATTAAACTTATATATGTTTAATAATTTGAGTTTTTTATTGACATAAGGCCAAGCAAGTAGTTATATAAAATTTTTATTTATGTTATAAAAAATATAATATTACTAAAAACTATGCTAGATAAAATAAAAATAAAAATTATAATTCCACCAATAATATTATTTTTTTTTGTAATTTCAAATTTAGCATAGGAAGAGGAATGAATAAAAATTACCAATGTAAAAATAAGAAATATTATTTTAACAAATAAAGTATTCATAGTTAGTCTCCTTTTTTAGAATAACAAGGTTTTATAGCCTAATAATTCAATCAGAATTTAGTAAGCTGTAATACACTTGCGATTCTACTGAAACATTAAATTTACTTTTTTCATATTTTGATTCCCAATCATAATTTTTCCAATCAGAAATTGTTTTAAAGTTTCGTTTAGCATAATTATAAAAATAATCAATGTCACATTTAAATTCAGAAGAGGTCTTTTTTAAATAATCATAAATATATCCTTCTAAAGATCTATTTACTGCATCAGATATTTCATTTAAATCTAAATTAGTTGATTCATCGGAATAATTAATACCATCTTTAAGATTACTAATTCTTCCTACTAATTTTATTTTTATATTTATAACAGGCTCATTTTCACTTATATTTACAGTAATTTTTGGTGGATTGTTTTCATATAACGAAACATCTATATAATTTTTATAAATTTCCGTGTTGTTTATAGTTAACAAAAATGAATTAACTTCTCCTTTTATTAGAGTATGGCATAAAGTGTCAATTGCAGTTAAATCGCCTCTATATATACCATCTTTAAGTACTGCAAGTCCAATATTATCTGTTCCACGTTCTCCTAAAATTGGTGCACTACCTGAAACTACTTGTGAAAGATTGTTGTTATTATCAGGTTTTTCTGTGCTTTCTGAATTTTCTTTTGATGAATTTTCTGAAGATTTTTCAGAGGATCCTCCCTCAGAGCTTTTATTAGAACCACTTGATGAACCATCAGAAGAACCATTTGAAGGATTACCAGAAGAATTGGAAGGAGAAATTGTTGGGTTTAATCCACCTAAAATAGCAAGATTTCCACATTCTTTAGTTGTTAAATAATTGTAGAATTCACCAATCATTATATTTGATGTATATCCTGTATATTCGCTACTATTAGGAAAAATATCGTAATATTTTGTTAAGATTTTTTCTAGTTGTGAAGTAGAATTTTGGATATATTCTAATGCATTTCCTTTACAAATAATAATATTGGTTGAAGGCCTAACTTGGATATTATTCATAAGCTCACTAACTTCAGAAGATATCCCTTTTTCAGCTAACTTGTCAGAAAAAACAACAACTTTACAGTGAGATAAATTAACTTCTTTTCCAATATACGCGTTAAGCAAATTAATTGCACTGTTTATAGAAGTTGATGTAACTGTATCTATTATTGCTCCTTTTGAATCTCCAGATTGTTCACTTGAAAATGCAGATGTATCCATGAATTCGAAAGTAACTTGTAGGTTTTGTTCACCTTCATTTACATCAACAGCAAGAGCAATAACATAAGAAATATTATCAACACTATCAGAAGTGTATGATGCAGAAAATGCATAAATAAAAACCAATGTAAGTACTACTACTGCATAAAACTTTAGCATATTTTTACTCATATATTTGCCTTTCTTTTTGAAAATTTGCTTTTTATATTTGCAAAAACTAAAATAATTATTCCTAAAGATACAACACTAAAGAAAATTATTTTAAAGATGGTATCTTGTATGAATTCCAATTCAAAAAAACTATCTATAAATACAGTAATTGCATAAAATAACAAAATTAAAGGATAGCTTAGAGGCTTACTATCTGTTATTCCAGTTATTTCTTTTATTATGCCAAGGCATAAATTACCATATATTCCTAAAAATGAACAAATAGCTATATTCATAATTAATAAAAATGCGGCATCAAGTCTTTGAAAAAATGTACCAAATTCTATATATCTTACTGCTATATATAATGGAAAAAGTTGCCCACTTGTAACATTTCTATTAAACATAAGGATAATTGGTGCTACAGTAAGTGTTAGAAGAATACTAGAAGTGATTGTAGATATTACAGATATAGACATAAATTTATCTGGTCTTTTTAAATTCTGGGGAACAAAAAATAAATATGCAATTCCACCAAATGTATATAGATTTGTTAGACCTATTCCAAAGGTTGCATTCCATCCATTTCCTAAAATAGGGAAAATATTTTCATAATTAAAATTTTTTAGATTTCCTGCAAAAATGAAAAATATAGCAATTATAACAATTGGAACTATCATAAATGTAGCTCTTAAGAATCCGTTGTTTTTTAAATTGCATGCAAAAGCAGTTGTAAATAGAAAAAACAAAACTATATAGCTTATATTTGTCATAGGATAATATACAATTTGAAGTGTGTTTACAGCTTTACACAATACAATTGCAGCGGTAAATAGAAAGTATAGTAAAAAAATTAAGCCAACAATAAATTTTAAAAATCTTCCTCCAAAATATTCTGTAATATCTAAAAAGCTTATTCCAATAAATTTTTTATAAAGAGCACAAATTATAACGGTTAAAGCCAAAGCAATAATACTTATTATTCCAGTATTAATTAAACTTGACGATAAACAAGTTGAAGCAATTATTTGACTTGCTACAAGGACAGTTATACCAAGACTTGAACTTACAATTAAAGATATAGCTTCTTTATTATTGATTTTTTCCATTAGAATTCTCCTTTTTCCAAACCATACTAAATTTACTTTGAGAGACTTGCTTTTTAGGTGCTAAAAAGTCGTTTCTATATTCTTGTTTCCAAAATGGAGGAACAAAATATTTTAAACTAAATCCTGAAATATTTGGAGAAATTGGAGATAAATATGCAACTCCAAAAGATTTTATACTGCAAAGTAAAACCATATAAACATAAATACCTAATCCAATTCCTAAAAATCCTGCTATATATCCAAGAATTGTAAAAGCAAATCTAAAAACTCTTAAATGAAAGCCAAATGAAAAGTTAGGAATAACAAAAGATGAAAGCCCTGTAATTGCAACTACTATAATCAAAATTGGACTTACAATATTTGCAGCAACTGCAGCATCTCCTAAAATTAAAGCTCCGACAATACCTAAGGTCGAACCAATAGCAGAAGGAGTTCTAAGACCTCCTTCACGGATTAATTCAAAAGAAATTTCCATAAGTAAAAGCTCGAATATAATTGGAAAAGGAACGTTTTCTCTTGCAACTAAAATTGAAAAGAGAAGTTCAGTAGGGAAGAGCTCTTGATGAAAATTTGTAACTGCAATATACATTCCTGGTAGTAAAAGAGTAATTATGAATGCAAGAAGTCGAATAAACTTAAGGAAATTTGCAAATAAAGGGTTTAAATTTGAGTCTTCTGGAGATGCAAGAAAATCTGTCATAACAGAAGGAATAATTAAAGCATAAGGGTTTCCGTTTACTAAAATAACAGCTCGACCTTGCATTACAGCTTTTACACATTTATCTGGACGCTCTGTAGAAAGAACTTGAGGTATTCCAAAACTTGATCCATCTTGTATTAGTTGTTCTAATTCACCAGATGAAACTAAGGTATCTATGGAAAGATTATTTAGTCTATATTTAGCTTCAGCAATTAAATCACCATTTGCAATATTTTGCATATAACATAAAGCACATTTCGTTTTACTAATTTCACCAACTTCAACATTTTCAATAACTAGATTTTCATTATTTGTAAGTCTTCTTAATAGAGATGTATTTGTTCTGATGTTTTCAACAAAAGCTTCTTGAGGACCTTTTATTACATTTTCAATCTGTGGTCTATCAATACTTCTTTGTTTAAAACCTTTAGCATCAATATCAAAAACAACATTTAAAGTGTCAACAAATAAAGCACAATTTCCTGAGTTTATGTCAGAGATAATTTTATCAAATTGTTTTTGAATAGAGATATTGTTGTTTGGAATTAATCGTTCATAAATATAATTCGATAAATCTTCTTGAGATTTTGGTTTAGAATTTTTAATATTTTTAGCATTTTGACTGTTTTGAGTATTAACTGAATCATCAAATGTATTATTTTTATTTCTTAGCATTAAAGGGTGTAATACAAATTGATTTATAATAACAGAATCTGTCATTCCATCTATATATAATAAAAAAGCTTTGTACTTTTTATTTTTACAGATAATTGAAAAATGCCTTACTATAATATCGCTATTAATTAATGAATTATATTTAAATTGTGCAAATTCTAAATTTTTTTTTAAAGAACTATAAACTTTCTTGTCTGTTTTATCTGTACTTAAATCTTGAACTGATGCATTCTCTGTACTTTGAATATTGAAATCATAGTTTGGTTTAGGCTCATATTTAAATAACTTTTTTATGTTCATAAATCTGCTCCTTTTTGTATTATTATTTACCAAAGTTGGAATTTTATACTTATTGTAGAAAAGTGCTTAACTATTATATAATTTCGTTTTACAGGGAAAAAAATAAGTAAAAGTCTAAATTGTAACAAAAATTTAAAAAAATTTGAAAAATTTAAAAAAATTTGAAAAAAGTGTTGACAAATTTCAAAAACATGATATAATAGAAAATGTCCTAAGGAAATGCAGGTGTAGTTCAATGGTAGAACCCTAGCCTTCCAAGCTAGCTACGTGGGTTCGATTCCCACTACCTGCTCCAAAAGGTAAAATCGTCGCACCATAATGGTGTGATTTTTTTATGGCAAAATATTCTTCGATACATTTCATGATAAATCCTTTTTGGTATGAGCCGTCATAAATTCCACTAAACATAGTCAAAGTATTGAATTATAAGCTAATATATGTTATAATATCATTGTTCCAATCTAATTAAGGAATGAAAAATATTTTTTCATGGCTTTGTACAAAAACATTTTAAGGAGGATCATGATGAAGATTAAACAAGCCTATGTAACGCGGGAGAATCCAGCAGAAATTTTTTCAATAATCGAAGATGTATTATCAACAGAACCTAATACACAGGTTTTTGTTGATGATAAAATCTATAGAGAGTTAAGAAGAAACGGCTCGAATTACAATGTATATTCTCATAACTATTCGAAAGGATTTCATTATGAACATGATGAAGACAATTTTGGAGGAGAAGAATGGTTGGCATTAACAAAAGGTTGCTATTTTGATAAAGTCATTGCTAGAGGAAGCTTTATCAGAAATTGTAATGAATATATGCAGTTAGTTGAGTTCAATTCTTCCAAAGTTAGGAACTATACTCATTATTTGACAGGATTCAAGCAGTTGTTACTTATCCTATTTAAACCTGAATCTTAATCAGGTTTATAAAAAGGGAGTCATTTCACTACTAGAAAGGCTCTCTTTTTATTCAATAATTCCACATGCAATTTTAG
>JAEEGL013686125.1_pt1 | contig 28745 bp, 25 predicted proteins | sample 9134231 | NCBI WGS metagenome assembly JAEEGL01 (sample SAMN16246548, study PRJNA631951) | gut metagenome | biome: gut microbiome; feature: rumen; material: fiber-attached | host: Bos | place: Iran: Karaj | collected 2018-10 | reverse complement strand
CAGCAAATCCTTTTGCAGCATATAACTGAGTTCCCCGTTTTTTTCCGTAATGTCCTGAAATTCACCTTTCGAATCCTTAAGCATTACATTACCGGAATCGGGTTTGGTAAGGCCGGAGAGTATATTAAACAGGGTCGTTTTTCCGACACCGCTTACTCCAAGAAGACAGACAAGTTCTCCTTCTTCCAAAGAAAAATCAATGTCCTTCAGAATCTCCTTATCTCCATATGCTTTTGAAATGTGCTCTGCACGTAAGATTTCATTTTCCATTACATTGACCTACATTTGTAGTACAATCTATTTCGGTAAAAACTCGTTGGTAAATCCGTATCCCGGAGCGATTTCATCACTCAATCCGTTTTTATATAACCAGCTATAGAAGGCATCCCATCTTGCCTGATCGATATATCCCCAGCGCGGAACTTCCGCCATATACTGATCTGCCAGCCATTCCTGACTTTCTCGTACCAGTTCCGGGTCAAGTTCGGGAACCTGCTTACAAAGAATTTCCGCAGCTTCATCCGGATTCTCAATGGCAAATTCATATCCCTTTTTACATGCATTTAAGAATCCCTTTGTTGTCTCCGGATTGGAATTCATCCAGTCCGTATTTGCAATAATAACCGGGCTGTAATAGTCGAACTCCGGTGTAATATCCTTAAAATAAATCATATTGGTATCAAGGCCTGCCTGCCTGCAACTGATTCCCGCCCATGCATAATATACCCAGATTGCATCGATATCCTGCTGAAGCGCTGCCGGTTCATTTTCCACATATTCCGGAATCAGATTCACCTTGGAATAATCTCCGCCGTCTGCTTCCACGATGTTCTGAAGCATTGCTTTCTCCACAGGCAGATCCCAGGTTGCGTAATTTTTCCCTTCCAAACCTCTCGGAGTTTCAATTCCGTCTTCCTTTAAGGAAATAATACCGGAAGTATTATGCTGAATCAGTGCCGCTACCGCTTCTACCGGAATCTCTTCCCCGGAAGTAAATACCGGTGCCAGATAATCCTGGAAATCAATTCCGAACTGTGCCTGTCCGGATGCAACCATTGTTGTAGCACCGTCCTCGGGCGGCTGAACGATTGTTACATTTAAACCTTCCTCTTCAAAATATCCCTTTTCCAGTGCCACATAGAAACCGGTATGATTGGTATTCGGTGTCCAGTCCAAAACCAGGGTAATATCCTTATTCTTGTCACTTTCCGATGTATTTTGCGTACATGCCGAAAGGGATAATCCCATCGAAAGAATCAGAACCATACTTACCAAAATTTTTACTGCTTTTTTCATTTCTCCTAAACTCTCTTTCTTAAATTATTTTCTTTATTTTTTCGTTTTTTTCTTAATTCTTTATTTATTCTTGTCTTTTATTATTTCTCTCAGTTTTCAATACTTATGTTTTCCGTTTATTATTCTTCCCTCTTGTGTTCCCAGGGCATTGTTTTATACTGAATCAGTTTTACCAGTGCCATCAGTATTAAACTGATGACGGAAACCAGAAGAATTACCGCAAACATTTTATCGTAGGATAAAGATTTTTTTACTCTCGTCATATAAACGCCGAGACCGATAAAGCCGCCGAGCCATTCGGCAATTACCGCTCCCACTACGGAGTAGGATACGGCTATTTTTAATCCGGAAAAGAAATTTCCGAGTGCCGAAGGAACCTTTACCTTCCAGAAAATCTGCCACCTGGTCGCCTTCATGGATTTCATGAGTTTTATAAGGTCGGAATCAACCGACTGAAATCCCTCCAACAATCCCACGGCCATCGGGAAAAATGCAACAAGCACAACCAGAATAACCTTCGGCCAGATTCCGTAAGAAAACCACAGGATTAAAAGCGGAGCAATGGCAACGGGCGGAATGGTCTGTGTAAGCACCAGAATCGGATACAGAGCGCTTTTTACAACCGGAAAGGTGTCCATTAATGCTGCGCATAAAAATCCCAGAAATACTCCCATCACCAAACCGATAAATGCTTCCAGAAGCGTAATTCCCGCGTGATGCATAAGAAGCGGAAAATCCGTAACAAAGGCTTTGCCCACATCAACGGGGGATGGAAGCATAAATCCGGGAACCCATCCAAACACGCAAATTAACTGCCAGATCAGAATAAAAATCAGAATGGCGGTAATCGGAATCCATATTTCTTTTGCACTGTTTTTCTTTTGATTCATTTTAAATGATGCTTTGCTGTTTTTCTTTCAATCGTGAGTTTTTCGCCTTCGGGCTTATAGGTAATCTTTACGTAGCTCATTACACTCGGAGCACCGGCTTTAATTGCAATATACTGGCACTGCTTTACGATTTCCATCAGTTCCTCGTAATCGCCTTCCATGGAAGTCTCGCAGGGACCTACATAATATTCGACACCGGTGCTTTTGATATAATCGATTACTTCATCTACGATACGCACGATTTCCTCATCCTCCAAAACAGAAGGAAGCACCTGGATTGCAACGTTGGCATTCAGTTTTTCCATTTTATTTCTCCTTATCAATTTTATATTTGCAGTGCAACTCATAAACGCGCAAAAAAATTACTCTTACCATCACGGTAAGAGCCAAACAGTACGAATTCATCATTCTCCCTACGCCGGCATTATCCGGATCAGGTTCTGGGTTTCTCCCATAGGATTGACGGTGGATTTCCCGCCTCTCAGCCTAAGACCTTAAGCACTCCCGTGACGTCATAGATTATATGATTTTCATTCCGATGTGTCAACTATACACCGATTAACGATTCTCTTCTTCCGGCCGTCCCATCCTGCGAAGAATCCTCTCGCGCTCTCTTAAGGACCGGCTTAAATACTCCCTCCGGTATTTTTCCGCAAATGCTTTTGCAAGATCCTTATCCTCATCACCGCAATAATAAAGATAACGGTCTTCCAGTTCCCAGGGATATATCTCCTCCAGGGTTTCTAAGCAGAGCGAGCAAAGCATGCACGGATACTTCGGAAAAACCTTATGAAAAACGCATCCGCCGTCGATATTAATCATATTCCTGCGGTAAGAAATCATACCCGGATTGGTATCGGCCTGATCCCAGTAAATATAATCGATATCAATGGTCGGTGTATGCCCGTGAACAACAATTTCTGGTGAATTGTAGTTCCCGGTCTGCGTGCGGTCCCATATGTTGATTTCATGCTGCAGGCGCTGATTCTCTTCGCCGTAGGCATATCCGGCGTGCACAATCCGGTAGGTGATTTCCTCTCCCCATTTTGTTGTAACGGGAACACGGATATCAAAAGGAAGCGCTTCAAAACATTCCATGATTTCCTTAAAATCTTCCGGACAGAAATTTTCCTTTCGAATAATCTCCGGATTCCGGTTGGCATACAAAGCCCGGTCAAAATCAAAATAGTAAGGCGGCTCCCCGAATATATTTTTTCCCTGCAGCCAGACCATATAATCCTTCATCCAGTCAATGGCCATCTGTTCATGATTGCCTCTGACCGAGCGGAATTTTCCGTTTTCCGTAATATTTTCCTTAACCCACAGATAGGTCTCCCAAACCTGCTCTCCGCGGTCGATAAAATCTCCGACAAAAATAAACTCCGCGTCCGGATCCTTTGATTCTATTTTTCCGATTAATAGCAACATTTCATCGAGACAGCCGTGAACATCGCCTATTACATAATGCATAATGGCTCCTTTCAGTATCGGGCCAAAACTATAATTATTCGGGCCCTGACATCATATTATACCATCGGGTTTTACGAAAAACAGCATAAAAATATTCGGCAATTTCCGGTCCGGTTTATGCATAAATTCCTTTTTAACCATGGGTTCAATGACAGTAATCCCCGGGCGCGTTATGATGGTTTCACAAGCAGGAAAAATGAAAAAAATGTACGGGAGGAAAAACGCATGAAGAAAAGCAATCATTCAGATACGGACTTCGCCCCCGCGGATGAACCGGTACCCTTCGAGGATGCAATCCTTACGGATGATCCGGGCCTTTTTGACCACTTTGATGACTTTGATGATATCGAAGACGATTATGTCGATTATATCAAAGAAAATACGAATCGCAAAATCCGGGACTGGCTTGATCAAACAAGTTTCCGCGAATTCAGAAACGCCATCTGCAAAGAAGTACGCGGTCAGGAGGAAGTGGAAGACATTCTCCTTTGCATTTATAACTATCTCGAATGCATCGCGAATGACAGAAGGCATAACAATCATGCACTGGTTGCCGCACCCTCCGGCTGTGGCAAAAGCGCAACTTTCCATGCGGTAAGGCGCTACTTTGCAAAAGAAATTCCGACCCTTATCGTACACCGTTCGGATGTTTCAAACATTACCGAAACCGGCTACCGCGGACTGGATCCCGCGGCCATCATCGAACCGCTTTTCAATGCGGATGAAAAGGACGGCGTCGGCATCATTTTTATGGATGAGTTCGACAAAAAAATGGTTCCGTCCTTGGACTCCCACGGTGTCGATAACAACCTCGCCGTGCAGAACCAGATTCTGACCATGGTAGAAGGCTGTGACGTATACGGCACCGGCAAAGGTTCTCCCAATAACGGCTGCGTCAACACCGAGAAAACCCTTTTTATCGGCATGGGTTCTTTTGACAGTATCCGCAAAGCCCGCAAGGAGAAATCCTCGAAAGAAAAGAAAACCATCGGTTTCGGTACGGCGGAAAAAGGAAAATACTGCCATTTTGAGCCGATTACCAGAGAAGATATTTTAAGTCTCGGTTCCACGAACGAACTGATGGGGCGTTTCCCCGTTTTGGTAAACTTCCACCCTCTGGAAGAAAAGGTGGTCAATCAGATCATCGACATCCAGAGAAAAAGAGTCGAAGAAAACTTCGGCCTCGAAATCGTCATCTCCAAAGAGCTTCGTCAGGCTTTGGCTGAAGAAGCAAACGGACCTTTCGGCTGCCGCGAGTTTTACAATGTCATCTTCTCCACCGCCATCAAAGCCCGCAAACACTTAATGCTTGCCGGCAAGAAAGCCGGTGATTACAAAGTAATCTTAAAGCCGGATATGAAGTACTCCGTTCGTAAAATCCGGAAGAAAGAGGATGCGTCTTTCGAAACGGAGAACGAGAACTCTTAAAACGGATATCGTCATATTAAAATACCTGTCCCCCTTAAACGGAAAAAGTCTGCCGGCCGGCAGGCTTTTTTCGTAATGATATCGATTTCGGTTTCTACTTCTTCAGTTTCCCGCACAAACGGACGCTCTCTTTGGCAAGTTCCGTCATCATGTCCAAGAACGCTCCTTCCGGCAGCCATTCATCGGCGATAACCGAAAGTTCCGTGCAGCCGAGCAGAATCACTTCTGCGCCCTCCGCTCTAAGGGTTGATGCCGCTTCTATGAATTTATCCTTTTCAACCGGCATTCCCATTTTCACGTTGTTATAGATTAAATCCGTTACCAGCTGTTGTCTTTTCTCATCCGGTACAATGCACCCAATCCCGGCATCTTTCAGCGGTTTTTCAAAAATCCCCGATTTTACCGTTCCCGCGGTTGCCATCAGCCCGACATTTTTCACGCCCATTCTTTTAAATTCATCCACGCAGATGCCGATTCCGTTTAAAATCGGAATATTCACACCCTTCGATAAATCCTCGTAAAAATAATGAGCCGTCACGCAGGGAATCGCAATTACCGTTGCACCGCCCTGCTCCAAATGATGACAGGACTTTAACATCATCGGCAGGGGACTCTCATCGGATTTTCCGAGGATAAACTCCGTACGGTCCGGCGTATCGGTGCCGTGTTCGATAATCATCGGAATATGTTCCTGATCGGTTTTCGCATCCGTAAAATCTATCACACGGTTGATAAAACTTACGGTGGTCATCGGCCCGAGTCCGCCGAGCACTCCTAACTTATGCATGTTTACTTCTCCGTTTGTTCAATATAGGTTTTCGTAAGCGACACGCGGTCGATTTTTCCGTTTCCGGTAAACGGCATGCGTGCCAGACGAATCACTTTTCTCGGCAGCATGTAACGCGGCAGTTTTTCCTTTACAATGCTTTCCAGATCCTGTTCTTTCACACTTCCGGTATAACAAAGCAGAATATTGCCGGCCTCTTTATCATAGATACAGGCGGCCATCTGAACACCTTCGATACGGTCCACATTTACCTCGATTTCACCAAGTTCGATGCGGTGACCCATATGCTTAATCTGGAAATCCTTTCTCGATACATAGACCAGTTCACCCTTGTCATTCATTTTACCGATATCTCCGGTGCGGTAAATGATTTCCGGATAAACCGTATTTAAAGGATTCTGCACAAAAACAGCCGCCGTCCGTTCCTCGTCCGAATAATATCCGAGCGTAACGGCCGTTCCCCGGATACAGATTTCTCCGGTTTCGCCATCCCCGGCGAGGCGGTTATCCTCCGTTAACAGAAGGATTTCCGTATTGTCAAACGGCTTTCCGATCGGAACCGTTTCGTTCTCCTCATACGGATGATCGACTTTATAATAGCAGCTCATGCCTGTGCATTCCGTCGGTCCGTATAAATTGAAAAATGTCGCATCCGGCAGTACATCCTGCCAGGAACGCAGGTGGTTGGCCGGGAATACCTCACTGCCAAAAGCAACGGTGTGCAGATACTGCGGCGTGATTTCATCAAAGGTACGGAAAGTGCTTACGATGGAAAGTGCGGAAGCCACCCAGCAGATGGTATTGATTTTATGTTCGTTTAAATATTCCATCAGACGTACCGGGAAGGAAAATAACCTCTTCGGTATCAGATAATCCGTTGCTCCGAACATCAGCGTCGGGAAGAGTTCCTTTAAGCACGCATCAAAGTAAAGCGGTGCCTGGTTTCCGAAAACCGTATTTTCATTAAATCCAAGCACCTCGGAAAGCTGCTCCACGTAATCGATAACCGAACGGTGACATGCCACAACACCTTTCGGAATCCCCGTGGATCCGGATGTAAATACAATATATATCGGATCGGTATCGATGGACTGATCGTAAATCTTTTGAAGGGCTTCCGCGTTTACTTCTCCGTTACATACTTCGGAGTAAAGCACTACTTCCTGTCCTTCCGTCTTCAGTTCATTCGCTTTTTCAATCGTGGTTTCATCACAAATCATGACCGGCGAATTCACCTTTTCCAAAATCAGGCGGATGCGGTCACCCGGCATTTCCTCATCAAGCGGAACGTAATAACAGCCGCCTGCGATGACACCGAAAAAGGATGCAATTTCCATTGCCGATTTTTGCATGAACACAACAACCGGTTTCCGGTAAATCCCCTTCCCCGCAAGAAAGCTTCCGACGGACCTTGTCACATTCGCAACCTCTTTAAAGGTAAGTCCCGCCGTACCGTCCGTATAGGCCGTCTTATCCGGTTTATTATCCTCTATCCGATATAAATAATCCAAAACATGATTGTGCATTTTTATCCCTTCTTCATCTCGGCATCCAGTACTTCACGTTTCCGGTGAATGGCCGGATCCTCGTAATTATCCATAAAATCATCGCCCAGGGTAACCTTCTCTTTTGCAAAACGGACCGCTCCGAGCTGTGTGTAAACCGAAACGATTTTTCCGAAACGGATTTTATCAAAGAAGTTAAAAATCTCCATCGGAATGGTCCGGTCAAACTGGGGAACATCCGCAAAACGCACCGGGTAATCCAGACTGTCGCGCGGGTGCGGTTTAAGAAATACCCTTCCCTCTTTTTCGTATTCGCAAACCAGATCGCGGAAAATCTTTTCCCTGGTATCAAACGAAGGAGTTAAGGGTTCCGTCAGTATGAGAATATTTTTCTCTTTCTCATCGATGTTTTCTTCCATCCGGATCAGTTCATCATAATTGCGGACAAACGTCCGGATAATGATTTCTTTTTCCTTTTCGCCGAGTGCGTCCATCAGCGCATTTCTGGGCACCTCTTTATACACATCCGGTTCATCGTCAATGACGCTTAAATCGTTGACTTCCATATCGAGGCAGTACTTTCCGTATCCGTCGCGAATGAAAATCAGATTGCATTTTTTGCTTAAGAATTTCTTTAATCCGAAATGTCCCCTGTTGTCATACTTTGCATAAACCGCCACGCTTAGCGTGTCAAGGCCGTCTTCCACGGCATGATAATAAATGTGTTTGTAGTTTAAATAGTATCCGACCGGGTCCGTGTCGCAGAAAACATATACGTCCTTATATTTCGAAAAATCCACCGGAACATACGGTTCCAGCGCCTTCGCAAATTTCTTTGTAAATTTGATGCGGGAAATCATATTCGAAATGATGTTTCCCTTGTCTTCCCGGTATTTCAAAAGGTCCGGGAATTCGCTTTCTCTTTTTTCGTCAAAAAGAATCACGTCACGGAATACGCCGCTTTCCTTTACGCGGTCGGGAAATGATTCGAAGTCCGTGGACATGGTGCTGATTACCATATCCGCGGCTTCTTCGCGGTTTTCAAGATTCAGTTCCTTTAAATATGCCACAAATACATGATAATACGTGTGGCATACATAAACGCGTCCGTGCTTTTCCATTCCCGTAATCCGTCTGTAATCGATTCTTTACCCGGTGCTTTTTTCGTATCCGTTCCGGATAATCAGCTTTCCGTATACTTCTTAACCAGTGCTTCGATATCCGCAAGCGAATTGAAATTCTCCGGAATGATATCACCGGCTTTGACCGTAATATCAAATGTCTTTCCCAATTCACCTACAATTGTAATTATATCAAAGGAATCCAGAATGTTTCGGTCCACCAGTGCAGTCTCATTCTCAAAATCCACGTCTGTGCGGATTCCTTTTAACATTTCAAGCAGTTTGTCCATTTTTCAATCTCCCGTATCATTCTAATCTTTTGTTATCACTTTTTTCTTTTTCACCGACTTTTAAATTTCACAAAATCTCCGTTGCGGAATAATAATATTATCTGCTGACTCATCCCTTCACTGCTTTTTCCAGATGAAGGATTTCCTTATCTCTCCAAAATCCCACTTCGTACACTTCTTTCGGATTGTCAAAGCATAAGGTGTAATTTTCAAAATGATATACATTCGCCCCGCCGTTATTTAACAAATCGTCCTTTAATACTTCATACGCCTTCGGCAGGTCAATTACATGAAGTTCGATATTGTGAAAAGGAACGGTCTGCCCGACTTTTGTCTCTTCGAAAAAGGCGTTGTTCTGCGAAGATTTGCAGCTGACATCCAGCGCGCGGACATACATGGAATAGCATCTTTCTTCGGTGACACCGTTTTCGTCGGTATAGTTTCCGATAAAATATTTCGGATAACGATACGGAACTTTTACGGACATTTCCACATAATGCTTAAACGTCATGCTCCTGAGTCCGCTGACATTTAAATCCAGTTCCTTTCCTCCGTTATGATGCAGATAATAAAACGGAGATGCCTTTCCCCATGCTTCCTGGTTATTCATTTCGTAAAGCATTTTAGCATCCTTACCCCAAACCATGAAGGAATAAATGGCATGTTTTGTACGGACAAAATCGGAACGGTTATTTAAAATAAAATTGTTAAACGATCCGACTTCTCCCTGTGTCTTATGATAATCAAAGGCTTCGCCCCTGCAAAATCCCCAGGAATAAACCGGAAATAAAAGCGTTCCTTCTTCGGTTACATGATTTTTGATTTCATCCACCAGCCGGTTTAAATAGTCCGTCTGATCCTGTTTCGAAGCAAATTCCAGTTCCCGGGATGCTTCCACCACCATGGCGGCAATATCCGATCCGACATAGAGAATATCACCCTTTTGAATGCCCAGATCATCAAGTCCTTTATGGAAATCCTGCCAGTACTGTTCTGCTTTATTTGTATTCATTCTGCCCTCCGTAATATTGATGCCGGAAAAATAAATCAGCCTTCGATTTCCTCCAGCAGATCATGTGCCAGAAGTTTGTCTTTTATTTCGTAAAGTTCCGATGCCGGAACATGTATCTTATCCGCAATCCAGATTAAATCATGCTTTCCGTCCGCATAGGCAATAAAATTCGTCATGCTTTTAATGGCATCATAGCTGCCCTTCTTGCTGATGGAAGGATATAATCCGCGTTTTCCAAGCTGCGGTTCGCAGAAAACTTTGATGCGGTAATATCCGTTATTCTCAAGAAGCCGAATTACATTCGTCATTACCTGATAGGCACCGCCGAATCCTTCGGGAGATACCAGATTCATGTCATCGGCCGATGTATGATATTCCGGATATCTCGTAAAGAGGGTTCTGGAAAAACCGACAACCGGCAGATCCACGCCCGGTGCATTATACTGTCTTTCATCCGAACCGCGGCACAGATAATCATATCTCGTGTAGGGACCGTTATATTCAAGTACATGTGTCAGCGCACGGTCCGAAAGTGTATCGGCATAACGTGATTCCAAAATGGAATAATCCCTGTTATCCCCGACACAGCTTAAATTAAATCCGGCTGTCATATGCTCTTTCATATGGGGTAAATGTGTCGAAAGATAGGTAATCGAACCGATGGTTTCCGGAATAAAAATAAAACGATAGGTATATTTCCGGTTCTTCATCGCGTTTACAAACTTGATTAGAAAAGTCGCAAGCGCCAGACCGGAGCTTTCGTTATTTGCCATATGCGGATGACAGGTGTAGGTGGAAAAGAATATCTCTTTCTTTGATTCTCCGGGCAGTACAAGTTCCCCATAGGTTAAATTCCCGTCAAAAAGCTCACTGTCGATAAACATGTGGTATTTTCCCTCGGGAAGGGAATCCCGCATATTCTGTGACATGCAAAAACCGTAGCGTTCACGGTAATAGGAAGTAACATACGGAATCACGTCCGGTGCATCTTCCTGCACATAAACATGCTCTTTTAATTCCTTTAAATCCACCCATTCGTCCACCGGCGTGGAATAGCCGAGAATATGAAGCGGATTCACTTTATAATCAATGATTCGCTCGCCTTTTTCATTTTCGATATATCCTTCGCGGATTTTCCATTCCTTCGGAACCGTCCAGTCAAAAACCTGCGTTCCGGTCGGGACCTTTAAAATGTCCATCGTCGGGCATCCGCTCTTTACGAGTTCTATATTGATCATTTCAAGTGTTTTTACCACCCACTCGCCGGTTAAACTTCTCGCAAGCGGAAAAATCTCCCCGCAGAAATCATAGATTTCTTTTCCCTTGTTTAATTCCGTTTCGTTCATCGTATTAAATCTGTCCTTTAATAAATATCGTTCTAAATGTTTTTATGATTTAACTTATTTCAATCCGTGTGCTTCAAGTCTCAAAGACATGCCGGGCAGAAATACTCCGCAATCCTTTCAGCGCCCTTCCCGTCTACCAGTTCGGCTTCTTTCCGGATCATATCGCATCTTAATTCGTAATTTTCCGCCAGTTCTTTTACGGCATCCGCAAGTTTGCCATAAAAGCTTTCCACGGTTCGCACATCACCGACGTAGCGGTAAATTCCGAGTCTTCCGAATTCTTCCCCTCCGGGAAGCTGGTTGTCCGCCATGGAAAAATTAATCCCCGGAATACGGCATGCACAGATTTCATACTGTGTGCTGCCTGCTGCTGAAATTGCGATGTCCGACGAAAGCAGTACTTCTTTCATGTTCCGCACATTCACGGAAACCGTAAGCCACTTCGTTTCATCCGCTGTTTTTTTCAGTTCTTTTAAATCCGGTTCCATGGCTCCGAGAATCATATGAAAAGAAAAATTCTCCGTCAGATCCTTTCGCTCTTTCAGTTTATTTACAAACTGCATTGCCATGCGAAGCGGATCGGCTCCGCCGAAGGAAACCAGCACATTTTTCACTTTTTCCGACGGCTCTTTATGAATAATATCCCCGAATTCTTTACGCAGGGGCGCATACAGGGGCTTTAATAACATCTTTGGGAGCACACAGCCCTCGCGTTCATAAAGCGCCTTATACTGCTCTTCGGATGCATAGACATTATAATTAATCAGTGTCTTTACCGGATAAGCAAATGCATATACATCGTCAAGATAAACCGAATGAACTACATTTGTAAGCGAATTCAGATATTCCCTCGTTACATAATAACTGTCGACAAACAGATAATCCGGATTTTCCTTCCCGAGTATTTTAATTAGCACCGAAAGTTCCTTATCCATTTCATCGTAAGCGTTTTCCAGATGAACGACCGGATAACCTCTTTGTTCAATCGTTTCGGTATAGGAATCTTTCGCACAGATAAAAGAACATTTTGCTCCTTTTGCGGCAAATGCATCCGCAACGGAAAGACAGCGCATCACATGACCCTGCCCGATATTTTTATTTGCATCCGCACGAAAGAAAATTTTCATTTACGTTATTTCTCCAGTACTTTATATCTTCAGCACCGCCATCGTATCCGCAATATTCATATCCCACGAAAAATCACGGTCTCCGATGATTCTCTTAAAATCCTTCACCGTGTGAGAACTTCCTGTGCCGCATTGTTTTACCGGGACAATTTTTCCGTTTTTTAACTCTTCCCAGTTTTGCTTAAACAGTGCGGTAATTTCCGAAATCAGAAGATCGTACGCATCGGCAAACGACATGTTTTCTTCGTCCATTACCACTTCCTTTTGGCAGAGAATATCACCGGTGTCGAGTCCCGCATCCAGCACATGGATCGTAACGCCCTTCGGGGAGTTTTCATAAAAGCTGAAGAAGTTCGGTGCCGATCCGCGGTTAAACGGAAGATAGGAAATATGCAGATTGACAATCCGCCCCTTTAAATATTCCGTGATTTCCGCCGGAATAATGTGCCGGTAATTAAAACTTACAACAAACGACGGCTCCAGATCTTTCATCATGTCAATCGTCAGTTTTTCGGAAACATGGCAGACATACGGCTCTTTTTCTTTCAGCCACTCATAAAGCGGATTTGTATTTTCATTATTGCTAAGGAACAAAACCGCTCCTTTTTCGAATAAATCAAAACGGACGGGCGTTCCGTAAGGGACATCTTCCTTAAAACGAAGGCCCTTGATGTCCTCGATATATTTCGGTTTCAGACCGTAGCCCGGGCGGATGATTCTCACATTTTCCTCATCCGGGCATTCTCCTTTTGCGATATCACGAACCGCAAAAATCGATCGTCTGAACACAATGCTGCTTAATTCCTGTTTTGCCGGGCCGTAGCTTACATCGCCGAGCGCTTCCTCGGTTTTACGAATCATCGAAACCATCTGCCCAAACTCCTTTGGAGTCATGGAAAACGAAGCGTCCGGATTCTCGATTTCACGTCCCAAACAGAAATGTTTTTCGATTACACGTGCACCTTCACTTACCGCAATCTGCGCACTGAAATGCCCCAGCGAATGGTCCGAAAGACCAACCGGAACCTCAAACCTCTTCTTCATATCCGCAATGGTGGATAAATGCATTTCGGCCGGATCGGCAGGATAGGCACTTGAACACTTTAACAGTACAACCTGACGGTTGCCAGTTTCATATACCGCCTCTAAAGCTTCTTTTATTTCCTCGACGGTCGCCATGCCGGTCGACATGATAATCGGTTTTTGCTTCGATGCCACATAACGGATCAGCGGAAGATCCACGATTTCAAACGAGGCGATTTTATAAAATTCCAAACCGATTCCCTCTAAGAAATCCACGGCCGTTTTATCAAAAGGTGTGGAAAGGAAATCAATACCGACACGGTCCGCCTCATCTTTCAGTCCGGCCTGCCATTCCCACGGAGTATAAGCCTTCCCGTAAAGGCTGTAGAGATTCTCGCCTTCCCATGTTCCGTCCTTAATCTGAAAATATTCGTTATGGCAGTCAATCGTTAACGTATCCGGCGTATAGGTCTGTATTTTGATGCAGTCCGCCCCGGCCTCTTTTGCCTTTCGAATAATCTCTTTCGCACGTTCCATGCTGCCGGCATGATTGGCCGACATCTCCGCAATAATATATGTCCGGTTTAAATTGTTAATATCAAATTTCATATCCGTTTTCTTCTTTCTTAGGTGTATGAAAGAATTTTTAACATATCCAATCTATTTTACCACTTAGACGGCTTGCTAACAACATAAATCGCTTCAGGTGCCTGTCACTTTTCCCCTCTGGGTGCCTGTCACTTTTGGGCCAAAAGTGACAGGCACCCAGAACGCTATCCGGACGTATCACGCAATTCGAGCAGGGAAAAAAGTTCTCCCTGCTCGAAAACTCCCATATTTTTTATAAAATGATACGAAATTATGATTTAAAACATACCTCTTATTTCGCTTTCTGACCGCGATATTCCAGGCAAAGCATCGTCAGATCATCAAACTGCGGTGCATCCTGTACAAAAGCGTTTACCGCATCATTCACACTGTCCAGAATCTCACGTGGTGTACCGTTTTCACATCTGCGAAGAGCCTCAACCATTCTGTCCGTCCCGAACAGTTCATTCTTTGCATTCGTTGCTTCCGCAACGCCGTCCGTATAGAGAAAAATCTTGGACCCGGGATCCATCTGCAGCTCATATTCCTTATACTTCGCCGTTTCCATCGCACCGATAACCAGACCGTGCTTATCTTTGATAAGTTCAAAACTTTCTCCCGCTTTTTTAAAGACCGGATATTCGTGTCCCGCATTTACCGCTGTCAGTTTTCCGCTTACCAGATCCAGACTTCCGAACCATACCGTTACAAACATCTCTCCCGGATTCTTTATGCAAATCTGGCGGTTAACCGCTTCTAAAACGTCTTTCGGATTTTTTCCCAAAAGAGCGAAATTCTGGACGAGGATTTTTGACATCATCATGAATAGCGCAGCCGGAACTCCTTTTCCGGAAACATCCGCCATTACAATCCCTAAATGGGTTTCATCGATTAAAAAGAAATCATAGAAATCACCGCCGACTTCCTTCGCAGGATTCATGGAAGCATAAATCGTAAAATCTTCCCGTTCCGGGAATGCCGGAAATATACTGGGCAGGCTTTCCGCCTGAATTTTAGTCGCCATGGAGAGTTCCGCATCAAGTCTGGTATTTTCCTCCTTCTGATGCTCGTACCGGATGGTCTGTTCTTTGACAATTACATAACACAAATATGCCGCCGCGATAACCGTTACCAGAATAATAAACTGTACATCCGAAATCAGGAACTGAATGGCTATCGCTAAAAGCGGTGCTATGAGATAAAACCATAATGCCGATGCCACACTGCGCTTGAAATTTTTCCGATACTTTATCAGCAAAAATACATTCACAACAAGCATGATAATCTGCACGACGTTTGAAATCCCGTATCCCGCAGAGCGATGATAGAAATTGGCTTCGTCAAAATAGTAAAATAAATCCGTATACTGTGAGACGATAAGCATTATAATCTGAGCGGCAACAAGCCCGAACATGCAGATGTTTAAAATAGTCGCCGGTTTTTTCCCGGGATTGGCAATTACGAGAATAAGCAAAAACAGAAAATAGACCATAAATCCGGACACAACGAATTCAATAAAAGTCACCGTCCGTAAAGCAATGGCCGCCCCCAGACCTGCCTGCCCTTCAAGCATCATTCTGGAAAGGTGCATGGAAATATAAATCAAAATCAGCAGGAAAAATACCTGGAAATACTTCTTTACTTCCATCCGGATATGTATGCCGGAACTGACCTGCATGATACTCATAAGGCAGATTCCGATTCCCATGGCGATAAATATGATATTAATAAGCACTTCCGGTGTAAGAATCCGATTCATATACGTTAACTCCTATCTGTATCCGTTTTTTCATCCGTTCCGTCTTTGGAATTAATATCATCCTCCATAAGTACTACATTTAATAATCTTACCATTATTCACTTATATCCTTCAAAGTTTTTTTTCTGATGATTCCAGAGAGTAATGCCAATTATCTAAATCGCCATTAATATTAAACTTCTCACACTTATCATTTTCACCAACCCATTGATGAAGAGCAATCATCTTATTTGCATCACACCTTTTTTCCTCTTTCAGATAATGAGTGCAATTCTCACAGCGATGACTATATTATTGTATCATAACAATTCCTTTTGTGAAACGTATAAAACCCGCATTATTAAAGGATTTTTGATTAAAACAATCCGTATTAAAAAACCGTGTCGCAAAAAAACCGGACACCATATCCGGTGTCCGGCATTGTTTCGTTTTTATGGGTGCCTGTCACTTTTCCTTCTTGGGTGCCTGTCACTTTTGACCCAAAAGTGACAGGCACCCAAGGGTATTTTTACTTAAACGGATTCTCCGCAGGATACAGCTGCGATGCAGGCTGGTTATAGTTGATATCCTCAATCGGCACTCCGATATACTTGAATACTTCGTAAAGAGCCTTTCCGTAATGACCGAAAGCAACCGCTCCGTGGTGAGGGAAATTCTTTCCGATCAGCACGTGACGATAGAAGCGGCCCATTTCGTGAATTGCGAATACGCCGATACCGCCGAAGGACTTGGTGGCAACCGGAAGTACTTCACCTTCCGCAAGATACGCTCTTAACTGCGTATCCGCAGTGGACTGAAGGCGGAAGAACGTAATGTCTCCGGGTGCGATATCGCCTTCCAGCGTTCCGTTCGTTACTTCAATCGGAAGTGCTCTTGCCATAATCTTCTGATACTTCATCTCGCAGGAAGCAAGTTTCTTAGAGCAGGTATTTCCGCAGTGGAATCCCATGAAGGTGTCGGTAAAGTTATAATCGAATTTTCCTTCGATGGCTTCTTTGAACATATCCTTGGGAACGGAGTTGTTGATATCAAGCAATGTCACCGCATCTTCGGATACGCAGGTTCCGATGAACTCGCTTAAGCAGCCGTAAATATCCACTTCGCAGGATACGGGAATTCCGCGTCCGGTTAAACGGCTGTTAACATAGCAGGGAACAAAACCGAACTGCGTCTGGAAAGCGGGCCAGCATTTTCCGGCAATTGCAACATACTCTCTGTAGCCCTTGTGCGCTTCCACCCAGTCAAGAAGGGTAAGCTCATACTGCGCAAGCTTTGCAAGTACTTCGGGCTTTTTGTTTCCGGCACCGAGCTCTGCTTCCATATCCGCAACCACATCGGGAATTCGTGCATCGCCTGCGTGCTTGTTGAAGCTTTCGAAAAGATCCAGTTCGGAATTTTCTTCAATTTCCACACCGATATTGTAAAGAGGCTTAATGGGTGCGTTGCATGCAAGGAAATTAAGCGGTCTGGGACCGAAGGAAATAATTTTCAGTTTGGAAAGACCAACAACCGCTCTTGCAATGGGAAGAAAATCATGAATCATTTTTGCACAGTCCTGTGCATCCCCTACGGGATACTCGGGAATATAGGCACCTACATTGCGAAGCTTTAAGTTATAGCTGGCATTGAGCATACCGCAGTAAGCATCTCCTCTGCCGTCCATCAGATCTGCCTGGCTCTCTTCTGCTGCCGCACAGAACATTTTCGGTCCGTCAAAATGCTTAGCAAGAAGTGTTTCGGAAATCTCGGGACCGAAGTTTCCGAGATATACGCAAAGTGCATTGCATCCTGCTTTTTTAATATCCTCCAGTGCCTGAACCATGTGGATTTCGCTTTCCACGATACAGACGGGACATTCATAAATATCCTCTGCATCATAGTTTGCTTTGTATGCATCCACCAAAGCTTTTCTTCTGTTTACCGAAAGAGATTCGGGAAAACAGTCACGGCTTACAGCTACGATACCCAGTTTAATCTTCGGAATGTTGTTCATAATTTTTTAGCCTCCCACTCTTTTTACTGCTGATTTTTTTTGCTTACTTTTTTGCTCTTTGTTTATTCTCTTTTTGTTTTTTCTTTTTTGTCTTTTCCCTTTTTACTTCACAAAATCTCTAACCCCTTCGGTAATACCCTCGGCATCCAGTTTGTATTTGTGAAGAAGCTGCAATGCCGTACCGGATTCTCCGAATACATCCTGGATTCCGATTTTCTTTAAAATACCGGCGCCGGTCTCGGCAAGGACATCCGCAACCGCACTGCCCAGTCCGCCTATTACGGAATGCTCTTCCACGGTGACCACTTTGCCGGTCTTCTTTGCCGATGCAAGAATCAGATCTCTGTCAAGCGGTTTAATGGTATGAATGTTGATTACTTCCGCATCAATTCCTTCTTTTGCAAGTTCTTCCGCCGCCTGTAATGCTTCGTAAACACAAACACCGGTTGCAACAACCGTGACATCTTTTCCTTCTTTTAAAACAATTCCTTTTCCGATTTCAAATTTATAATCGGGGCGCTCGTTAAATAAAGGAATCGGACTTCTTCCGAATCGAAGATATACGGGGCCGACATATTCCGCTGCCGCCAAAACCGCCGCGCGTGCTTCAACTCCATCCGAAGGGCAGATCACCACCATTCCCGGAATTCCCCTCATCAGGGCAATGTCTTCGTTACACTGATGGGACGCTCCGTCCTCACCCACGGTTATTCCTGCGTGTGTTCCGCCGATTTTTACGTTCAAATGCGGATATCCGATGGAATTTCTTACCTGTTCGTATGCACGTCCCGTTGCAAACATTGCAAAAGAGGAGCAAAACGGAATAAGTCCGGTAGTGGAAAGTCCCGCTGCGATTCCCATCATATTTGCTTCGGCAATTCCGCAGTCAATATGTCTGTCGGGAAATTCCTTTTTAAATACACCTGTCTTGGTGGCACCCGCCAAATCGGCATCGAGTACATACACCTTATCGTTTATTTTTCCGAGTTCGACCAAAGCCTTCCCGTAACTGTCCCTTGTAGCCATCCTTACTGCATCTGACATAATTCTTTACCTATCCTTTCCAAATCTGCCATCGCAACGGCATATTCTTCGTCATTCGGTGCCTTTCCGTGCCAGGAAACCTGATTCTCCATGAATGATACGCCTTTTCCCTTCGTGGTTTTTGCAATAATCGCCGTCGGCATACCCTTCGTTTCCCGTGCCTTTTTAAATGCATCTGCAATCTGATTGAAATCATGACCGTCGATCTCGATTACATTGAAATTAAAGGCTTTGAATTTATCCGCAATCGGATAGGGCGAACATACCTCTTCGATTCTTCCGTCAATCTGCATTCCGTTGTTATCAATCACTATGCAGAGGTTATCCAGTTTTCTGTGACCGGCGAACATGGATGCTTCCCAAATCTGCCCTTCCTCAATTTCGCCGTCACCGAGAACGGAATATACCCGGAAATCTTTCTTCTGAATTTTCGCCGCAAGTGCCATACCGACTGCTGCAGACAGTCCCTGTCCCAAAGATCCCGAAGACATATCCACACCCGGTGTTTCCTGCATGCAGGGATGTCCCTGAAGTCTGGAGCCGAGTTTTCTTAAAGTCGTCAGTTCCTCTACCGGGAAAAATCCCCTGTTTGCAAGTGTCGAATAAAGAGCCGGTGCAACATGTCCCTTTGACAATACAAAGCGGTCTCTGTCCTCCATCTTCGGATCGGCCGGATCGATATTCATCTCTTCAAAATAGAGATACGTCATAACGTCGGCAATGGAAAGCGATCCGCCGGGATGTCCGGCTTTTGCTGCATGCACTGCGGTAACGATGCCAATTCTCACGTCATTGGCCTTTTTTTTAAGTTCCAATTCGTTCATACTGATTCTCCTGTTTTTCTTTTTTCCTCAAAAATCGCTTTGTGGGAGAAAACTCTTTTTTGGGGATGTTCTTAACTGATTATATCATATATCGGTTTGCAGGCAGGATATATTGTTTTAAACTGACGATATTTTTCTTCATAGCGGGCAACAAGCACCGGATCGGGGACCTCCGTATCCCGGATTTGTACGATTTTCTCCACGGCTTCCTTCACGGATGAATACTCGCCGCATCCGACGGCCGCAAGCATTGCGGCACCGAGTCCCGGGCCTTCTTTGGAAGTAATCCGCTCCACTTCCATGTTCATGATGTTTGCAATCATTTTTCTCCAGAGCGGGCTCGAAGCCCCGCCGCCGCAGATTCTCGTTTTATCAAGCCGGATTCCCAAAGACCTTGCCACTTCCACGCTGTCTCGAAGTCCGAACGCAACGCCCTCCAAAACCGCCTGTGTCATATCTTCCCTGGTACTGTCCATCGTAATGCCGATAAAAGTTCCCCTGGCATTCGGATTGTTATGAGGAGAACGTTCCCCCATCAGATACGGAAGGAAAAATACATGATTTTCACCTAACTTATCAATCCCTTTTTGTTCCGCCGCAAAATCCTCGGTTCTTAAAATATCAACCTGCCACCATTTGTTGCAGGAAGCTGCGGACAGCATGCATCCCATCAGGTGATAATTCCCGTCCGCATGAACAAAGGAATGGAGTGCGTTATTTTTATCCACGGAAAAATTCTTCGATGTAATAAATACCGTTCCGGAGGTTCCGAGCGAGATATTACATCCTCCTTCTCCCACAACTCCGGTACCTATCGCAGCAGCCGCATTATCGCCGGCTCCGGCAATCACCTTAACGCCTTCCGGCAGTCCGAGTTCTTTTGCAATTCCGGATTTTACCTCACCGGTTACTTCATAGCTTTCATAAAGTTTCGGGAGCATCGTTTCATCGATGCCGCAGATTTCAAGCATCTTCTCCGACCACTTTTTATTCTTCACATCCAACAAAAGCATTCCGGATGCGTCCGAATATTCGGTGGAAAAAACGCCGGAAAGACAGTACGCGATATAATCCTTCGGAAGCATAATCTTGCGGATTCTTGCAAAATTCTCCGGCTCGTTTTCCTTCATCCAGAGAATCTTCGGTGCCGTAAATCCCGCGAAAGCAATGTTGGCGGTTTCTGCCGATAACACATCCTTTCCGATCGTGTTATTTAAATAATCGGTTTCCTTCACGGTTCTTCCGTCATTCCACAGAATTGCCGGTCTTATCACACAGTCGTTTTCGTCTAAAACCACCAGCCCGTGCATTTGTCCGCCAAAACTGATTCCGGCTGTCTTACCTGCATCAAATCCGCTTAGCAGTTCCTTTATGCCTTCAAAAACAGCCTCTTTCCAGTCCTCCGGTTTCTGCTCGCTCCATCCGGGATACGGAAAATAAAGCCGGTATCCTTTGGAAACCGTATTTACGATAGTCCCGTCCGATTCCATTAAAAGCAGTTTGACGGCTGAAGTTCCAAGGTCAACGCCGATAAAGTACCTGACCATTCGTTCTCCTTTTTTACGGATTATTTCTGCCCGTAATAAGCATTGGCTCCGTGTTTTCTAAAGTAATGTTTATCCTGAAGTTCCTTCGGAGCGGGAGCCACATATTTGTTAATCTGTTCGGTAAAGAGTGCCATCTTTGCGACTTCCTCCAAAACAACCGCATTATGAACCGCATTCATGGCATCCTTTCCCCATGCAAAAGGTCCGTGATTCTTGCATAAAACAGCGGGTACCGCTTCCGGATCCTTATTCAGTCTTTTGAATTCTCCGACAATCAGTTTTCCCGTATTCAGTTCATATGCTTCGTCGATTTCTTCTTTGGTTAAACATCTGGCACAGGGAATCGGTCCGTAGAAATAATCCGCATGCGTCGTTCCGTAGCAGGGAATATCCCTTCCGGACTGTGCAAAAGATGTCGCATAAGTGGAATGGGTATGCACAACTCCTCCGATTCCCGGAAAGCCTTTATAAAGTTCAAGATGGGTGGGTGTATCGGAAGACGGATTTAAACTGCCTTCCACCACTTTTCCGTCAAGATCCACTACAACCATATCTTCCGGCTTCATTACCTCGTAATCGACACCGCTCGGTTTGATGACGAACAGCCCCGACGCGCGGTCAATGGCACTGACATTTCCCCATGTAAAAGTAACCAGTCCGTACTTCGGTAAAAGCATATTCGCTTCGTAAACCTTCTGTTTTAATTCTTCTAACATATCTTCCTCCTCATGCCCGGATTTCATCCCTTAAAAAGCAAGTACTCTGCCCGGTCATTTTTCTGTTCATACACCTTTTATTACAGTACATCCACTGCCACGCGTTCAATGGCAAAGCCCTTTTTAAATCTTTCGATGTAACCTTCAAATCCCTTTACATCCTCCGGATCGGGCTCGCATTTTTCGCTCTTCATATTCGCAAAAATATCATCCGATAAGAATTCGCTTAAGGATTTATCCTTCTTATCCATGTACGCCGCAAGAAGGGCAATTCCCCATGCACCGCCTTCGGAAGCTGTTTCCATAACGGAGATGGGCGCATTGATGGCTGCCGCGGCAATCCGGTTTCCGGAATTCTTCGTCTTGAAATATCCGCCGTGGCCGTACATTTCGTCTACCTGTACGCCTTCTTCCTTCAGCATTAAATCAAGTCCGATTTTCAAAGTTGCCATCGCCGAATAAAGGTTTGCTCTCATAAGATTGGCAAGAGTGAATTTATCATCCGCTCTTCGAAGAAGAGCCAGCGCACCTTTTTCAAATCCGGTTACGGGTTCTCCCGAAAGGTAGTTGTAAAGAAGCAGTCCGCCGCAGTCCGGATCCCCGTCCATCGCTACCGAATAAAGCTTGCTGAAAAGAATGTTCATATCCGGACTCATTCCGTAGAGTTCAAAAAGATCATCGAGAATAAATACCCAGTTGTTAATCTCGGATGTACAGGTATTGCAGTGAACCATGCCGACAAGTTCTCCGTCGGGCGTGGTAACAAGATCGATTTCGGGATACACTTTGGAAAGTTCTTTTTCCAAAACAACCATGGCAAATACACTGGTACCGGCGGAAATATTACCCGTACGAACCTTAACGGAATTGGTGGCAACCATTCCGGTTCCCGCATCCCCTTCGGGCGGGCAGAGAGGAATTCCGGCCTCTAAATTTCCGCTTTCATCCAAAAGTGCCGCACCTTCTTCGGTTAATACCCCGGCTTTTTCTCCCGCGGACAACACCTTCGGAAGCAGATCCGACAGTCCCTTGGAAAGAGCCGTTTCCTTCGAAAGAACGTCAAACTTTTCAATCATACCGGTATCATAATTACCGGTAGAAATATCAATCGGAAACATACCTGATGCATCCCCGACACCGAGAACTTTTTCTCCGGTTAATTTCCAGTGAACGAATCCCGCCAGCGTGGTAAAGAAATCGATATCCTTTACATGCTCCTCTTTATTTAACATCGCCTGATAAAGATGTGCGATGCTCCATCTTTGCGGAATATTATAATTAAATTCCTTTGTCAGTTTTTCGGCTGCCTCTCCCGTAATGGTATTTCTCCAGGTCCGGAAAGGAACCAGCAGTTTTCCGTCTTTGTCAAAAGCAAGATAACCGTGCATCATGGCGGAAATTCCGATGCCCGCAAATCTCTTTACGGTTATGTCATATTTCTCGGAAATATCTCTTAAAAGATCCGCATAGCAGGTTTTCAGCCCCTCAAAAATCTCTTCCTCGGAATAGGTCCAGATTTCATCCGTGTATCTGTTTTCCCAGCCGAATCCGCCGACGGCGAGAACTTCCCCTTTTTCATCGCAGGCCACGCCTTTGATTCTCGTAGAACCGAATTCGATTCCCAGATATGCTTTTCCCTCTTTCAGTATCTCTTTTGCTCCCATTTTTACCTCCGTAACTTTAATAAACTATTCTGTCTCTGCCGGCCTGTTTTCCCATATACAGTTTTTCGTCGACTTCTCTTATATTTTCTTCCGGACTTTTGTTTAAATCATATTCCGTCAGCCCGAACGTCATCGTTACCGATATGTTATCTTCACCGTTTTTCACCGAGATCTTTTTAATCTCATTGCGGACATCGTGAACTTTCACATAAGCGTCGTCTCCGTTTAATCCAGGTAAAATCAGCAGAAATTCTTCTCCACCCCATCTCGAAATATAGGCATATTCCGAAGCATTTTCCTTAAACACTTTTGAAATGACTTTAAGTACAACATCTCCGAATTCATGTCCGTATGTATCGTTTACTCTTTTAAAGAAATCGATGTCGCACATGCAGATGCTGAACATGTTTTGGCTTCCGGCAAGATTTTTTAAATACTCATTGGTACTTCTGCGGTTCTTCAGTCCGGTAAGCGCATCTTCTCCCGCTTCGATTTTCAGCTGCTCGTTGTATTTTACGATTTTTTCCTCCATCTCCTGGCTCTCTTTACTGAACGAGGAAGAAACAAAACCGACGTTTAAACAGAAGATAAAAATATTAAAAATCTGAATCGGCCTCTCAAGACCGTCCATGGATACTCTTCCTTCATTCCCCTTAAAGAATACGAGGAAAACCACAAACATAACGAAGCAGACAAAATCGAAGAACAGTTTTTTCCGGTTATATCCCGCCTCTCCGAATGAATAAAGAATCATCAGAAGAATTAGAAAAAACTGAAAGCCGCCCTCCCATCCGTACAGCATGCTGCACAGAAAAATCCATATAAATTTCTGTACGACAAAAAACGTTAATACAACCGTTTTGGAATAGCGATAGGACAAAAACAGCGTAAACGCATCTGCGGCTATTACACCGGCCCACAGAATCAGGGCAGGAACGGAATGAATGAAGAAGATTGCCAGAAATAAATTATACAAAGAAAGGACAATAAAGGAAAGACTGAGTTTTCTTATGATAACCGTCATCCTTCTGGTTTCATTCTTTATCTGCGTTTCTTTATTTATGAGTTCCGATAATTTTCCCATATTCGAAGTGTGCTGCTTTCTCTTTTCGGTTTATGAATATAAACTTTTTTAAAACCGGGCAGGGAGAATCCCCTGCCCGATGATCGCACACGAACAATCGTTTATGATTTTTTCCTCTTGGCTCTGATGCTTAATACAATACTCTGCAGGACAATGAAGAAGCAAAGCATTCCGCCGGTTGTGATGGACTGCCACCACGGATCTTTCAGTCCGCTCGTTACAACGATTTTCTTGATGGTCGTAAGCGTCATAACACCGATGAAGGTACCTGCAACGTTTCCTACACCACCGGAAAGAAGTGTACCGCCGATAATGGATGCCGCAATGGCGTTCATTTCCATTCCTGCCGCATTGGTTGCGTTTCCGGCCCCGGTATGCATTAAGAATACATATCCTGCAATGCCGCTCAAGAGTCCGCAGATTACATAGCTTAAGAAACGGGTTCTCTTAACATTGATACCGAGCATCAAAGCAGATGTCTGGTTGCCGCCGATGGCATAGAAGCCACGGCCGAGTTTATGATACTGTAAAAGTAAAAAGATGAGTACGACGCAAAGCAGTGCAACTACCACACCCCACTCCATACGAACCGGAATTCGGTTTCCGTTCGGTGCGGTATAGCCAAGCCAGTCAATCTTAATCTTGCCTTCCAGCAAAGTTTTAAAGTTTAAGTCTCTTAAAAACTGCCAGAATGTAATTCTCTGTGCCGGATCCTTGGAAGTAAGAAGTTCCACAAGATTTACGGTACCTTCCGTATTCACCTTCTGAGGATTAACCGAAAGGATTGTTGTCATTCCTCTGGCAAAGAACATTCCGGCCAGCGTTACGATAAACGGCTGAATTTCCAGGTAGCTGATTAAGTATCCCTGTACCAGACCGAAGGCAAGGCCGATACCGATAGCCATCAGCATGGAAAGATATATATTACCGCCGTTATTTAAAAACAGTGCACAGCTCATTACCACGAGGGATGTTACCGCGCCGACACTGATGTCAATGCCTCCGCCGATCATAACAATGGTCAGACCGCAGGATACGATAATCAAAGGAGCATTGTCATTAAGCATATCGAACACCTGCTGTGCACGAAGGAATCCGCCCCGCAAAAACAGCATGGCTCCCAAATACATAACCAGGAAAATAATGCCGGCAATCATCATCAAAAGCTGTGTATCCGTAAGAGGCTCCCTACGAAAAGTTTTCGTGTTATTCATATTATTGAGCTCCTTTCATAGGTACTTGCGACTTTTTATTCTTAATGCGGGCCATCGTCTTCGCAAACCATTTCTTGATGACCGGAGAACCGATAACGACAAGAATGATGATAACGATTGCCTTGTATGCCTTAACGTCCGTGGAAGGAACCTTCATTGCATATAACGTTACGGTAAGAATATGAATAACATAGGCTCCGATGATGGATCCGGCCATTTTAAATTTACCGCCGCCGAGGCTGTTTCCGCCGATGGCTACCGCAAGAATGGTGTCCATTTCGACGTCGATAAGAAGCGTTTCATGGTTAATCAGTCCCAGACGGCTTACACCGATGGTTCCGGCAACTGCCACGCAGGCGCCGAGGATGATAAAGGATAAGAGTTTAATCCATGTGGCATTGATACCGTTCAGGCGTGCCGCACTTCCGTTAATACCTACGGACTGGGTGAACAGTTCGAGGGAAGTAAAGTGGAATACCAGTTTAAAAATAATCGCCATGGCAATAACAATGATTACCGGTGTCGGAATCGGACATCCGGGAATGAATCCGCCGATTGCCTTTACGATGCCGCTGTCCACGGTAGGTGTTGCACCGCCGTTAATCCAGTACGCAATGGAACGTCCGCAGGTAAACAGGATCAGTGTCGCAATCATCGGCTGAATTTTAAATACCGAAACCAGTGTTCCGTTGAAAGCACCGAAAAGCATCGCCACGACAACCGCTACTAAGAAGGCAAGGAAAACAATCAGTCCGTTGATGTTTCCGCCGTATTTTAAAATTTTTACAAAAGCACTGCCTGCGATTGCCGCCATCGCACCGACGGAAATATCCTGTCCGCCGCTGGCTGCGGTAACAAGCGTCATACCCATGGCAAGAATCGCAAGTTCGCTGGCTGCATTGATAATACTGATTAAGTTACCGGCAAGAACCTTGTTTCCGTCATTGTTTAATTCAATTGTTATCTTGAAGAAAGAAGGGTCTCTGATTAAGTTAAAAATGATAAGAAGTAAAATGGCGATAATCGGGATGGTAAGCTGGCCGAGACCACCTTTAAAGATGTTTTGGATTTTATTCTTCATGGGCTTCTCCTCCTGCTATCGTCTTCATTACCTGTGCCTGATTTAAATCGGATCCCGTTAATTCGCCTACGATATGACGGTCTCTCATAACAATGAGTCTTGAACATGTACGAAGCATTTCTTCGATTTCCGAGGAAATGAATGTAACTGCCACTCCGTCCTCCGCAAGTTTTAATACCAGTTTCTGGATTTCCAGTTTGGTTCCGACATCAATACCACGGGTCGGCTCGTCAAGAATCAGATAATCCGGATGGGTAAGTAACCATCTTGCAAGAATTACTTTCTGCTGGTTACCGCCGGAAAGAGATCCGATCGGAGTCTCGCGGCTTGCCGTTTTGATATTTAAAACCTTGATGTATTCATCCGCAAAAGATTCCGCTTCGCTCCGGCTGATCGGCCGGAAGAAACCTTTCATAACCTGAAGGGCTAAGATGATATTCTCGCGAACGCTTAAGTCCGCAATGATACCGTCGCGTTTTCTGTCTTCCGCAAGATATCCGATACCGTTTTTCATTGCATGAATCGGTTTCGTGATTTTAACTTTTTTACCATTTATCGTTACGTTGCCGCCGTTCACTTTGTCGGCACCGAAAATTGCCCTGACACTTTCGCTTCGTCCGGAACCTAAAAGTCCCGTGAATCCGTTGACCTCACCTTTGTGAATGGTGAAATCGAAAGGAAGCGCTGCACTGGATGAAAGTTTCGTTGCCTGATAGAAAGTATCTTCGTCCGAAAAATACTTCTCTTCCACTTCACCGAAGGAAGAAAGCTCATCCAGATCCTTACCGATCATCCTTGCTACCAGCTGAACCTGCGGAAGTTCTTCCGTTAAATACTCTCCCACGAGTTCGCCGTTACGAAGGACCGTGATTCGGTCACAAACCTCATATACCTGTTCCAGGAAATGGGTTACGAATATGATTCCGACGCCTCTTGCTTTTAAGTCTCTCATAAGACCGAAAAGAACGTTTACTTCTTTGTCGTCCAAAGAAGAGGTAGGCTCGTCGAGAATTAAAACCTTGCAATTCAAATCTACCGCACGTGCGATAGCTACCATCTGCTGCACTGCTAAAGAGCAGTTGCCGAGCATCTGGGATCCTCTGGCCGGAATTCCGAGTTCATTTAATAATTCGTTCGCACGATTTTCACGACGTTTTTTATGAACCAGAGCGTCCTTTTCACGGCCGATAAACATATTTTCCGCTACGGTTAAATTGGGGCAAAGTGTAATTTCCTGATATACCGTACTGATTCCGTTATTCTGTGCGTCCTGCGGAGAACGGATGCTGATGTGTTTTCCGTCCACTCTGATTTCTCCGCCGTCATCCTGATAAACACCCGTAAGTACTTTAATCAGCGTGGATTTGCCCGCTCCGTTTTCTCCCATGAGTGCGTGAATCTCACCTGCTCTTAACGTGAAATCCACATTGCTAAGTGCTTTTACACCGGGGAAAAGTTTATTAATGCCTCGCATCTCCAGCAAGCAATGTTCTGCCATTACTATACCTCCTGCCACACAACCGGTTCCTTGCCGATTGTCTTCTCTTAAAAAATGTAGCTGGGTTATTCACCCAGCTACATCACTTGATTTGAATTTGAATTATTCGCCTAAGCCGTAAGTATCAATATCTTCCTGGGTGATGGTTGTTGCATCGAAACCTTTTTCTTCGTTGATAATCTTCTTGGAAGAAGCGGTGGTCTTGCCCTGGATTAAATCAGAGATAATCTGTGCCTGGAAAGGAGAGCACTGTCCATCATAGTTCCAGTTGCCTGCCAGGAGTTCTCTTAATGCCCACTTGTTGCAGTCAAATCCCATTACAACAACGTCTTTTCCAACACCATGGGTGATACCATGCTCGTCAAGTGCTGCAACAGCACCCTTAGCCATACCGTCGTTCTCAGCATAGATTACGTTGAAGTCTTCACCGGAGTTGAT
>JAEEGL012203143.1_pt1 | contig 28745 bp, 25 predicted proteins | sample 9134231 | NCBI WGS metagenome assembly JAEEGL01 (sample SAMN16246548, study PRJNA631951) | gut metagenome | biome: gut microbiome; feature: rumen; material: fiber-attached | host: Bos | place: Iran: Karaj | collected 2018-10 | reverse complement strand
GATGTATGCCAGCTGGCCCGCCATGAAAACGCACATCATCACCATGAACAGCACGAAATGCCTGTCGCCGGCGACCACTTTAATCCGCGACAGCGCACCTATCACAGAGCCCTCATGGCGCTCTTCGGGGAGGTTCCCGGGGAGAAGGCACCCCATCGACAGGCAGAGCAGCGAGACTGCTGTGAGGGCCCAGAACGTCGCTCTCCATCCTGAGATGTTGATCAGGACCGTGCCTATGACCGGCGCCAATATGGGCCCCAATATTCCCAGGGCGGCGGTTATGGAAAGGGCCGACTTCATCTCCTCTCCCGTGAAGCAGTCTTTGATCAGCGCGAACGCAGTGCACATCGCGCCTCCGCCTCCGAAAGCCTGAACGATCCTGAATGCGATGAACGCCCAGACGTTGTCTGTAAGGCAGCAGGCGACGCTGGCCACGGCATAGATGGACATGGTTATCAACAGGATTTTTCTTCTGCCGTATTTGTCGCTCAGCGGTCCCAGAACCAGGATGCTGATGGCGAACGCCAGCATGAACAGGTACAGGGACATGTTCATTACGCTCTCAGGCGCGCTGAAATCCACGGTCATTTTGGGCAGGCCAGACAGGAACATGTCGGTGGACAGCGGGCCGAATATGCTGAGCACCAGTATCAGAAACAGAAGCGCGCGGCGGCCCAATCCTTTGTCGGCCATGCCGTCTTGAGATGCGCGATTCGTATAAATCTTGCGGAACGTAGCTTCCATTGATAGCGGGCCCATTTTAGCAATCTTAGGGAAAGACGCAATCGCTTATCCTTCGGATCGGAAATCGGATTGCATGGACGCTAAGATGGCCTTGGTCGTGTTGCTGATGCTCCTGATTCCGGCTTCTGTATCATGGGATTCTGACGGGGCTTCGCCAACTCTGCTGATCTGTGCTTTCGATCCCTATGGGGAAGCCATCGCAGTGTCCAACCCAGGTCCTGGAACCGCCGATCTTTTTGAATTTTCCCTGACAGATGGAGAAGGGACTTGGGCATTCAAAGAATCGTTCATCATTCCCGCGGGTTCGACAGTCGCATTCTCATCCGATCCGAAATGCGAATCGTTCGGCGGAAGGTACCACATCGTAGTTCTAGGCGAGGAAGGATTCTCAAAGGGCAAAGGCTCCCTTGTGCTCAACAATACCGGCGATGAGATCTATCTGATGAAGGATGGGGCGGTGATCGATGCCGTCTGCTATGGGAACAAGAAGATCGATGAGGGAGACATATGGTCCGGGCCTCCCGCCGATGTTAAAAAGGGATACTATACGCTCAGGGTCGGAGGGGACACCAATACCGCGGAAGATTGGGCAACCCGCCGTCCGGGCGTTACCGAAGTCGATTTCGATCCTAAAATCACGTATCAGGCAGAAGTGACCCCCTTCCTGTTCCCAGACAGCGGAGGCGTTCCCATCTACAGGGCATTGGAAGCAGCCGAGGAAAGGGTGCAGATAGCGCTTTATCTGCTCAGCAGCAAGAATATATTCTCCCTTCTGTGCGATTTGGAGGATAGGGGAGTAGATGTCACGCTCCTTCTGGAAGCGAATCCTCTTGGGATCGATCTGATAGCTTATCTGCCTCTGATGAAAGCTTTAGCGAACCACGGGGGCGAGATATATCTGATAGGAGGCGACGGCGAGCGCTTCCCATATATGCATGCCAAATATGCAATCATCGACGGTTATAGAACCATCATTTCGACCGAGAATTGGACGTCAGATAATCTGAACGGCAACGTCCGTCTTTGCTCTTACGGGGACGATACCGGAAACAGAGGGTGGGGCGCCGTAATAGACAGCGCAGACCTGGCGTTCTTCATGGAGCAGATTTTCTCCAACGACATCGACATGGGTTACGGAGACGTCAGGAAATTCGTAGATGCGTATCCGAATGCGAGGGCAGCCGGCAATCTCGTTTATTCATCTCCGGAAGGCGAATATGGCGAAGCATTCCAAGCGTCCGTGCTGCCTTTCCTTTCTCCGGACGGTTCGTTCGAAGCCGAATCATATTACATGGGCATCTCCGTGGAGAGGGTATACTCTCAGCAGCAAAGCATAGGGTCGTCCATGAGGGACGTCGCCGAAGGCTCGCCTATCTGGTGCATGGCTCAGGCCGCTTCCAGAGGCGTGGACACCAGGCTGATAATCTGCGAATCATCGGCCGGAAGCTATTCGGATGAGCTTTGCGCCGAGACGCTGATCAAGGCGGCATCGATGAGGGTCCCATACGTCCACAATAAAGGGCTGGTATGCGATGACGTTGCCATCGTCGCGTCAGTGAATTGGACGGACAATTCGTTCTCGATGAACAGGGAATTCGGCGTGGCGATAGAGTCGGCGGATGTGGCAGGATTCTTCGCCGAAGCTTTCCTCAGGGATCATGCCAGATGTTATCTTTATGAGGGATTCACGGCCGAGATAACGGAGATGAAAAGCAGGTATCGCTATGGGGAGGAGGCCGTTTTCTCGGTAACGATGTCGGCCATCGGCGATTATTCCTACGAATGGGATCTGGGGGATGGCAGGGTGAGGGTCACCTCGATTCCGCGCATGTCGTTCTGGCCTTCTGAAGGGGAGCACATGATGGTGGTTACGGTATCCGACGGATCGGGTTTCTCCTGCACCGCGTCTGCCGCTTATTCCTCCGACAAGGACCCATCAATCGCGGGTGGGATCTCCGGTCTGCTGGATGGTTTCGGTCTCCTTCCCTCATATTTTGCTTTAGCGGCCGTGACTATTGTTTTGGCAGTTGTATATGCCCTGGCGAGGCATTACAAGCAGGTCAGAGGCGATATGTAATTATCATGTCCAGCAATTCGGGTGCATGGATGCGAAGAAGCTATCGGCCCTCGCGGCGGCTCTGATCGCGGCGCTATGCGCGACTCAGATTCCAGAATCCGGTTCGGATGCGGATGTCTCGTACGGGGTGCTCATCAGCGAGTTCAATCCCTTCGATTGGGAAGGGGTCACATTGACCAATTACGGCGAAAAAGCCGTCGACCTGAACGGTTGGTATCTGAGCGACGGAGAAGGCAAATGCGTTTTCTCATACTACAGGCTGGACGCCAAGAGTTCGGTCACTGTCGTCAGGCCGGACAGCAGTCCGAAGAGCTCCTTTGCCGACCGCGAAAATGTGATCGACGTCGACAGCGCCGTTCTGAAAGCGGATAGCCAGTATCTCTTCGCAAATGGCGGGGACCAGGTTTACCTGTATGATTCCTCTGGATTCTGCGTGGATGCATTGTGCTACGGCAGCAAGACCATTGACGACGCATCGATCTGGAGCGGGAGTCCTTTAACTATTTCTGGAAGCGACGTTTACGCGGTCAGGAATGGCTCCGTGGATACTGACACAGCCTCTGACTGGAAGATCACAAACGGCGCGTCGGCCGGATATGAGTTCGATCCCAGCCTGCAATATCGGGCCATCGTCACACCTTTCGTTTTCCCTGACAGCGGCGGGGTCCCGATCTATGAGGCCATAAGCTCTGCCAAGAGTTCGGTGCACATCGAGATGTATCAGCTCACCAACAAGAACATGTACGCGCTCCTGTGCGATTTGGCTGAGAAAGGAGTCGAAGTCACTCTCCTGCTGGAATCCAACCCTTACAAATCCGATCAGTCCGGGGTCGCACCCAGTTTGAAGGCGCTTGTGAACGCAGGCGGCGAGGTGAAACTGATCGGAGGGATGTCCGGAGACCGCTTCAATCTCGTCCATGCGAAATACGCTATCGTCGACGGCAAGACGACCATCGTCACTTCCGAGAACTGGACCGTAGACAATCTCAACGGCAAAATCATGAACGGCACATACAGCGAAGACTATGGCAACCGCGGATGGGGAGCCATAATCGAGAGCAAGGATTATGCCTCCTATATGGAGGGCGTTTTCTCAGCCGACATCAGCGGCAAGGATGTCAGAGATTTCTCTGAGATGAGCTATTCCAACGTCACCCCAGCGGGTCTTCGGTACAGCAAGCCGCAGAGCGGGAATTTCAAGTCTTATTCGGCGTCGGTCTGCCCCATATTATCGCCTAACAACTCGTGGGACAGCGAGATGTATTGGATCGACAGGGCGGTCGATCGCATCTATGTCCAGCAGCAATCTTTGGACCAGTCATATGAGGACTGGACCGAGTCTTCTTCGCCTCTGTATCATCTGAATTCCAAAGCTATTTCGGGGGCAGACGTCAGGCTCATCCTGAATTCCGGAAGCGAAAACGATCGGGTTTATGTTGAAAATTACGTCGAGAGCGTAAACAAGGGCAGCATGATAGATGCCGCCGCCATGGATAAGCCCTATGTGCACAACAAAGGATTGGTTTGCGATGACGTTGCCATAGTGTCGTCGGTGAATTGGACTTACCCTTCGTTCACTACCAACAGGGAAGTGGGCGTCGCGATACTTTCCTCGGATGTGGCCGGCTATTTCGCCAGCGTATTCGAGAGCGATTTCGATAAGAATTACGCGTACGAGGGTCTTTCCGTCACGATAACGACCACCGACAAGACATACGAGCTTGGAAAGACGGTGACGTTCAAGGTCAGCGTGACCCCTGCCGGAACGTACACTTACGATTGGGATTTCGGCGACGGCCAGACCAAGACCACCAAGGTCCCGAGCGCTACGGTCACGGTAAAGGAAGGTTCTCATATCTTGAAAGTGACCGTATCCGATTCCTCCGGAGATTCGGCCAGCGCCTCAGAGAAATACGTGGTGCAGCCATCCGGCGAGAGCCAGAATTCCGATGACGGAAGCGGTTCCGGAGGTTGGCTGAAATACGCCGCCATCGGGATAATCATCCTGTTCGTCGCTCTGATCGGGCTTTCCAGACTGAAGAGATGATCCGGTGATAATCAGACAGGCGGGCGAGAAAGATTTCGAGAAGGTTTGCTCCATCATCAATGGGAACCTCGACGATTATTTCTCGCCCGATGTCATAGCCTTTTTCATGTCGCAGTGGCCGCATGGCCAGTTCATCGCCGAGGATGTCTTCGGCAATGCCCTCGGCGCCATCTGCGGCTCCAGACTTGACGGGGGGAGGGCATCCATTTCCCTCTTCGCCGTGGAGTCTTCTTTTCGTGGCAAGGGGGTAGGCGGGATGCTACTGGACGCATTCCGCAGGAGATGCTTCATGGACGGGTATGGCACCATCCAATTGGAAGTCCGCACCGCGAATTCCAATGCCATAGCGTTCTACAAAAAGCGCGGATTCGTGTGCTCCGAGTTTCTGCCGCATTTCTACGGGGACGGCGGAGACGCCTATCGCATGGTGGCTTTCTCGTCTGGCTGCAGAGCGTCATAAAAAGGAAAGCCTCCCCGAGGGGAGGAATGGGTTTCGGCGATCACGAGAACATGCTGTCGTCGACGTGGTCTGTCTGGTAATAGTATCCGGATCTTTCCTTCTGTGCGGAAGATACGTCTTTGGAGAGGCCTGAGGTGTACGATCCGTACCTTTCGCGGATCTGGTCCTCCACGGGGCGGGATCTTCTGAGGGCTCTGCGTATGTGGTCGGCGGTGATGAGCTCGGAGCCTTCCATCACCGCTATGTCTCCGGCAGATCTTATCAGCCCTCCCAGCTCCCTGAGCCTGAGGGTGAGGGAGTTGGATTGGTTGTCGTCTCTGGCGCGGCGTTTGCCCTCTTCGATTATGAGCTTTACCGCCTCTATGTCCGCGTGGGGTATGTGCCCGTCAAGGTTGACTTCCTGGGCCACGAATTGGGCGTATTTGGCTCTGTTGCGGTCGTTGTCGGGCATCGCGATGTCCACGAGTATCTCGTATCCGTTCCCTATGATCCTGGATCTGAGAGGGGACAGGATGTTCTCGATGTCCTGCATGTTGCATGCGGCCACCAGGATGAAGTCGCACGGAACGTCCTCCACTTTGACGCTGGCTCCCGCGGATTGGGGGTTCCTGCCCATGATGGGGAAGGATTTCTCCTGCATCGCGGTGAGTATGTATCTCTGGAGGTCTCCGAGATGGGATATCTCGTCCACGAACAGCACGCCTTCATGGGCTTCGTGGATGGATCCCGCGATGACCCTTTCGTACGCTGGGGTGCCGAGCTTTTCGTGGCCTCCGTATGGGTCGTGCCTCACGTCCCCCAGCAGCTCGGTCTCCGATGCTCCTGTGGCGAGGACGAAGGGGTTCCTGTTGAGCTTGACCAAGGTCTTCTCGTTGGATGTGCGGGTGAGCTCGCTCCTCTTGTCGATTGCCGCCTGGTCGAGCATGCGTATCTTCTCTCCGGCGCGCTCGAAGATTACGGTCTCCTCGTAACCGTTCGTGGTGCGGGTGGTGCGGACTTTCTCCTTTCCGGCGGTCAGCTGGCCGACGGATTCGCCGAGGAGGCCGCCGATGTTTCCCATCAGGTCCTGGAACGGGTTGCCTCTCCCTCCTCCGCTCATTTTGCTGTAGTTGCAGTAGGGGCAGCTGAGATCGGTTGGCTGGGATATCTTCCCGCAGTTTTTGCATCTGTATCCGAGGTGCTCCGCCACGCCGGGAGGCGCATCTTCCGGATCTTCCAGCACTCCTATGGGCTCGCTTCTGAGGGCCTCTTCCTTTTCGACCTCCTCTCTGTCGAGGATCTCGATGAAGGGCCTCTCGGCGTTCTCTGGGTTCTCCACGACCCTCACTTCGTGGGAGGGTGTCGGGAGATTCATGGAGAGGGCGCGGGCTATCATGGATTTCCCAGTGCCTGGCGGACCCACCAAGAGCAGATGCCTGCGCTGGCGGGCTGCTATTTTGGCGAGATCTATCGCTTCCTCCTGTCCGAGGACCCTGTCAAGGGGATCGGACGGGATGAGGATCTCTTCGGTGGAGCGCATCTTCTCGACGACGCTCCAGGATTCTGCGGCTATTTTCTCTGTCATTTCGATCATTTTCAGTAGAGGTCCTCTTTGGTGAGGATTGTGATTTCCGCGGGCATCTTGGATATGTTTCCTTTGCGGGTTCCGATCACGGTGTATATGCCTTTCTCGGCGGAGATGTCGAGGATCCTCTGGGAGATCACGCCGTCGAAGACGATGGCGATGGCCCCGCCGGAATCCTCTTTGAGGGAATTGACCAGGTTTTTGACTGCAACCTCTCTGATCAGAGCGTTGCCCTCGCCCAGGATCTTCGCGTTGTGGGTAGTCGAGAGATCCAGGAGCATGTCGCGGAACTCGGTCTGCTCGGGGGTAAGAACCTTGTCGGAGCTCTTCTTTCCGCGGAGAGTCCTTTTGGTTTTAGGTTTCTCGGCAGGCTTCTTCTCTTCGGATACAGGTTCTTTGGAATCATCGATCTCTTTGGCGGGCTCCGCGATCATATCGGGGGTTTCGGCGGCCTCTATGAGGATCTTCTCCTCGGCCGCACCGATCATGGCCGGGGTCTCGGGCCCTTCGATCATGGACAGGGATTCGCTTTCATCCTTCTTTTTCTTGTATTTGTCGATGGCGGAGTCGTCGAAGCGAGGCTTCCTGTGGTCTTCCTCCTCGTCGCGGTCCTCGTACTTGTCGCGCCTGTCCTTTCTGTCTCTGCGGTCGCGCCTCTCGTCGTCGCGGTCCTCGTACTTGTCGCGCCTGTCCTTCCTGTCGCGGCGGCTTTCATCGCGCTTGTCTCTGCGGTCGCGCCTCTCGTCGTCGCGGTCCTCGTACTTGTCGCGCCTGTCCCTCTCTTTGCGCTCGCGGTATTCCGACTCGTATTCGGGCTCTTCCAGCTCTTCCTCCAGTGCTCCCTCCTCGGTGATGAGGCCGTTCATCTCCATGTATTGGTCGCCGGGGATTTTGTTGCGGAGGCATTTTATGATCTGTTTGGAAGTGAGCTCCTCGACCTCGTGGGCGCGAGGCGCGCGGGCGATGAAATCGACTTCGGCGACTTGGAAGAGCTCTCTGAGGATCAGCTCTCCGCCTCTGTCCCCGTCCACGAAAGCGGTGGCGACCCTTTCTCTGGAAAGGTCCTGGACGGTCTTGGGGATGTTGGTACCCTCTACGGCAATGGCGTTCTTGATGCCGGCTTTCAGAAGGTTGAGGACGTCGGATCTGCCTTCGACGATGATGATGGGGGTGTCCGAATTCTTCACGTCGGGCCCGGCGGGGCACCTGTCTTTTCCGTACGAAGTAATTTCCTCTATCTGGACGCTCTGCCTGACGCTGTCCATGAGGTCGTAGCTGGATCCCTTGGACTGTTTGATGAGCTCATTGAGAAGCTCTTTGGCGCGTTCGACGACCTTCTCCCTCTTTGTGACCCTTACGTCCTCGATTCCCAGAACACGGATGCCCGCTTTGCAGGGCCCTACGCGGTCGACCGTTTCCAGAGCGGATGCGAGGATGACTGTCTCGACCTGGTCCAAACTGGAGGACATATAGATGATACCCTCGGATTTGCCTCCTTTCGAGACGACTTCCACCTCTATCCTGCCGATTCTTCCGGATTTCTGGAGGTCTCTGAGGTCGAGCTCGTCGCCAAGAAGCCCCTCGGTCTGGCCGAAGATGGCGCCGACGACGTCGGGTTTTTCAATGATCCCGTCGGCGGTGATCTTCGCTTTAACCATGTATTTCGTTGTATTCGGATCGATATTCATGTGAACACTCCTTTGGGGTGTAGGAAAAAATCTGTCCTGCTTGCACTATCCAATGTGCCGCCGTGGCATGTTCCGGCATCGTGCCGGAGTGGTGATTTGCATCGGGATTCGCTGTCGTAGGCGCATTCCTCAGCGCCCGGATTCCGATTGGCTTTAGGAGCTCGTGGCTCCGTGATGACTGTGATATAGTGAACAGGAAAGATCTCTTTCCTTGCGGCGCAATCGATGAACTCATTTATAAAGTTGCGTGGGAGGTTCCATTGCGGTGAGGCATTCCCATATTGATTATCGCCGCTCCGCTCATCGAAGAGAATATCTCGTTCGTCTCGCGGTCGCATGTGAAGACTATGATCTGCAGCTTCCTGGCCGCGTTGCGTATGGCTCTGCAGGCGCCTGATTTGCTCTCAGTATCCAATCCCGCGAACGGCTCGTCCAATATCATGGGGATGTCGCAGGAGGATGCGGATTCGGCCGCGGCCAGTTTCAGCGATATAGACGCCAAGATCCTCATTCCGCTGCCGACGGATGCCATGGTCTGCGGAGGGCCGCCGTCTGATATGCGGAAGCCGTCCTCCCAGGAGATCTTGCACTCCCTTCTTGCCATCTCTGACAGATAGCCGCTGGCGACATCCAGATCCGGCCGGATCCCAGCGGATTCCCCTTCGCCGATTCTGTTGGCGATAGCGTAAGCCAGCGCGTAGGAGATGCCTTTGCGGATGACGGAATCCCTTTTGGCTTTCAGGGCGGATTTCCTGTCCATAAGCGACTCCAGCTCTCCTGAGCCCAGTATCCTGGCCATCTTGCCTTCGAGGTAATATAGCCTCTTTTTCAGGTTGTCAACGTTTCCCGCCGCGCCCAGATATTCCGTCGCGCATATGGTCTCATCTGGGTTCAGCCCGGCTTCGCTCAGGATCCTTCTGATCTCCGAGGTCTCGCTGTCGATGTCGCGCGCATCCTCCGTCTTCTTGGCGCATTCGGCGAACCCTTTCTCCCCGCCAAACCGCTCAAGAAATCTTTCGAGCGCAATTTTCGCATTCTCCAGCTTGGCTTTCGAATCGTTCATGGCGTCGCCGTTCTTGCTAAGGATGTCCGCCGCGTTCATCATGCGGACCATCTCCGCCACCGCCTGCTCAGTATCCGTCATCATGATGCCGAGGGCGAACGAAACGCTGGACGCCGATTCCTCGTAGGATTCCGTCATGCGGGTCAGGTCGTCTATGCGGCGGGTCAGCGCGGGTATGTCCAAGGCTTCGCCTTTGTTTGCGCCTCCGAGCCCGAACAGGGTCGTTTTCTTTTTGGGGATGCCCATTTTGGCTCCTGCCAGCTCTGTTTTCCTGTCGCGGAGCTCTTTGGAGTTTCTGGCGTAGGATTCCCTGCCCTCGGCCAATTTCTTTATTTCAGTGGCATGGGCAAAAATATCGTTCGGGCCGTTGTTTCCGAGCTCGGTCAGCGGTCCGTACATCATCTCATCCATGGATTCCGACGCTTCCGTTGCTTTCCTCAGTTTCTCTACCAATTCCTGGTAGACGGCGACATCGCTTCTTCCTACCCATTCGAAGCTTTCGAGTGCTTTGCGGGAGGCCGCCAGATCGGAGAGGCGGTCGTAGTACGGCCTGTATGTCTCGCGGAGGTTCGTATGCTCTCTGAGTTCCTCGGCTTCCGGCGAATCTTCGGTTTCCATGCGGATCATTCTTCTTATGGCCTCGGCCTGCGACGCATATTCACCGAAGCGGTTGGCTTCTTCTTCGAGCTTTTCGGCGGCGGATTCCGTCTCCGCGATCAGAACGTCGATCTCTTCGAGCTCTTGTCCTAAAGCATACTCGGCAGCTTCTCTGGCCTTCTCAGAAGCCATGGCAAGCTCAGGATGCGTCGAATGCTTCGTCCCGGCGAAAGCGCTCTCCAGGAACGACAGGTCTTCGACAGTATCCTTTCCGATGAAGTATACGCCTCTGTAGAGATCGGGACCCATGCTCAGAAGGCATTCAGGGACGCGTCCGATGCGGTACGGGCCTCTGATCCTTATCGAAGCCTCCGTTCCGTCGTCATCGGCCGTCATGCTTCCGGAATCGTCCTTTCCGCGCTCAGGGAATGCCTTTCCGGCGGATGGTACCATGCATGCGGCAAGGAATTCCGCCAAAGCGGTCTTTCCGCATCCGTTCGGCCCGGAGAAGACGTTCAGGCCAGATGCGAACTTGAACACGCGATCTTCGATCGGCCCGTACAGATCCACGGTCGCGCGCACTATTCTCATTTATGCCCTCCGATTTCCCTCAGAAGATAGGAGGCAGCCTCATTCGCCGCTCTGATCAATTCTTTTTCAGACATAGATGCGACGGAGTTTCTGTGGGCTCTCAGGAATCCGGCGCCGTCCAAAGCTTCCTCTAAGGTCTGGCGTCCGCCGGATATCAGCGCTTTTTCAGCGTCAGACACATCTTTCTGCAGATCATCCTCAATGGTTCTCGAGCATTTGTCGCAGGAGACCTCCCAGATCCTTGTTCCCAATGATTTTTGGAGCTCCGCGGAGAAAGCGCTAGGGTCGGAGCATATGCGATTCGCGAGCGCTCCGGACCCTCTGAACGATATCGACAGTATGTCTCCCGGAGAGAACACCTTGGACAGCTCCGATCTCAGCCTTTCAAAGCTCAGGTCCGTGACGTCCGCTCTTAGGTTCCTCCACTGTATGCTCTGGGTCTCTGCGAACGTCATCTTTGAGACTTTCCCGTCCGATACTTCCACCACATAGGCGCCTTTTGGCCCGGTTTCTTTGCCGTTTCTGCCTTGGGCATTCCCCGGATATACCGCATGGGGGTGTTCCCTGATGACTACGCGCCTATGGACATGGCCAAGCGCCCAGTAATCGACGTTCTTCCCAAGGAAATCCTGCATGCTGCATACTGCGGTGGGGTGGCCTTCGCCGATCTCTTCCACATAGCAGTGGACGCATGCCACGGTGAATTTTCCGGGGGTACCGGACAGCATCGAGACGATGTTGCGGTTCTCCCGCTTACCTGAGAAACTGATGCCTACGACCTCGACTTCCGTGCTGTTCGCCTTCAGGAAGATCGATTCGGGTTCTGTGGGGAACACTCTGACGTTTGAGGGATATGGCATCGCAGAATCCCATGGCCTTTCGACGTCGTGGTTCCCTTTGGAGATGAAGATGGGGATCTTCGCGCGCGCCGCTTCCTCGCAGAAGAATTTGCGGTCGGAAGGTTGGGCAGTTTTCTCGAATAAGTCACCTGATATGACGATGAACGAGGCCTTCTCCGACAAGGCGAGATCGATTATTTTTCCGAGCGATTTAGCTGGTGCTTCTCTCATCCTCAGCATTTCCGCGGCATCCTCGGTCTCCACGCCTTTGAAGCGCGAGCCGAGATGGATGTCGGCGCAGTGGATGAATTTGAAATCGCCCATATCGTCCCGATATCGGGCCTGTAAATAAAACCAGCACTATGCTCGCATGGCGCGTCCGCCCAATAATCCGGCGCAATTTCTTCGCGGACGTCCGTGCTATTTATTACGGCGCAGATGCTTATCAAGTCGATCATATGAAGAACATAGGCAAGAAGGTGAACGAGGAGATCGAAAGGGGCCATATCGGTCCCAATCTCGCATGCGATTACCATCCCAGCCATTTCACCGGCCAGGATTGCACCTTCTGCTATTGCCCGTTCTACCCTTGCGGCGATGAGGATCTGGGGTGGGAGTTGGACGGGAAAAGGGGGAGGAAAGTCTGGAACTGCTCTGACTGCCTCTTCATCCACAGGCCGGAGGTCGCTTCCCACATAATGTCCGAGATAAAGCGCATGGGCATCACCGACTATTCCGACGAACGTCTCAGAGGGATATTCGAGGAGACGAAAAAGAAGTATTGGCGCATGGGGAAGGCTCTGATGGTCGTGGGCGCGACTTCCGACGCCGGAAAATCGGTCACGGTGGCCGCATTGTGCAGGATCCTGCACAGGAAAGGGTACCTCGTCGCGCCTTTCAAATCCCAGAACATGAGCCTGAATTCCAAGGTCACCCGCGGGGGCGCCGAGATCGCGATGATACAGACGCTGCAAGCTCAGGCTGCCGGCCTCACGAACCCGGACGCGCACATGAATCCCATCCTTCTGAAGCCCAAAGGCGACGACATATCGCAGGTCATAGTCTGCGGGAAGCCTTTCGCCGATTACAGGGTCAAAGAATACTACAGCGAATTCGTTCCGGGACCTGGGATCGAGATAGTGAGGGAGCACGTCGATTTCATGAGGAAGCGGTATGATTTCGTGATAATGGAGGGCGCCGGCTCCCCTGCCGAGATCAACATCTACGACAAGGACATCGCCAACATGAAGGCGGCCGAGATCGCCGATGCCAGCGTGATCCTGGTGGTCAACGTGGAATGGGGCGGCGCTTATGCATATGCGCTGGGGACGGTTGAATTGATCCCGGAGAAGGACAGGAAAAGAATCAAAGGCATAATCCTGAACAACGTCCGCGGGGACCCCGATAAAATGCGCTCCGGCGCCGACACTCTGAGCGAAATCCTAGGCATCCCGGTCATCGGGATAATCCCTCACGTGAATGTGGCCCTGCCTTCCGAGGACTCCGAGGCTCTCAGGGATTCCAAGGGCAAAGGCGAAGGCAGGATACGCGTGGGCGTCGTGAAATTCCCGCGCATAGCCAATTTCACCGACATCGACCCTCTCGTCCTGGACGGGATACAGGTCGTCTACGTCGAATCGCCGAAGGATCTGGACGGGGTCAGCGCCGTCATACTTCCCGGGACGAAGAACACGGTTCTGGATTACCTCTGGATGCGCGAGAGAGGCATCGCAGACAGGCTCTCGGAGCTCAGGGGAAAGCTGCCGATATTGGGGATATGCGGCGGATATCAGATGATGGGCGCGACGATGGATGATTCGCTGGGGATAGAAGGCGGGAAGAAGGCTGTCATCGAAGGTCTCGGATTCTTCGGGAACAAAACCGTCTTCGCCGAATACAAAAAGACGGTGGCCAACCGCGATGCCGTCCTGCTGAAAGGCGAGGGAGGGAATCTGACCGGATATGAGCTTCACATGGGCCAGACCGAGGTCACGGAGGAGCCGCTGTTCAGGATAGACAGCATGTTCGCGCCGTCCTGGAACGAAGGTTCGGTCAGAGAGGATGAGAAGCTGTTCGGCACATATCTCCACGGATGCTTCGATGCCCAGCCGTTCAGAAAGTATTTCCTGTCATTCTTCGGCGAAGCCGCCGCGGATATGCCGATGAAGAGCTATGGCGAATCCTTGGAGGAGAGTTTGGAGGCGCTGGCGAACGCTTTCGAGAGCAATCTCGACATGGGAAAGCTGATGGCCATATTGGAGGGTAAAGCATGAGGCTGCTGGTTCTGGGCACATCCTCGGCTGCGGGAAAGACAACCCTCTGCGCGATGCTCTGCAGGCATTTCATGAGGGAAGGCAAGGATCCCGTCCCGTTCAAGGCGTCTAATCTGTCTCTGAATTCGTACGCGACGAAGGATGGGGGAGAGATCGGGATGGGCCAGGCTTTCCAGGCTTGGTCCGCGGGATTGGAGCCAGCCACTGATATGAATCCGGTCCTTCTCAAACCAAGCGGCGGAGGCATGATGCAGGCGGTAGTCAACGGCCGGCCTTACTTGGACTACGGGAAAGGGAAGGAGCTTGACAGGGAAGCCGTCATGGGCGAGGCGCTCAAAGCGTATCGGAGGCTCTCAGAGAAGCATGGCTTCATCATCTGCGAAGGCTCCGGCTCTCCTGCCGAAATCAATCTGATGGACAAGGATCTGGCGAATACCGGCCTTATGGAAGCGACAGATATACCGGCCATAATAGTCGGGGACATCGAGAGGGGAGGGGTATTCGCCGCCATCTATGGGACTTGGAGGCTGATCCCGGACCATCTGAAGCCGAGGCTCAAAGGATTCGTAATAAACAGGTTCAGAGGGGACGCATCCATTCTGGGCGAGGGTCTGGATAGGATCGAAGAGCTCACTGGCATGAAGTGCCTCGGAGTGCTGCCCTACGTCCATCTGAGGTTCCCGGAAGAGGATTCCTGCTCCGATTCCAGCGGGAAGCTGGAGGGAGCAACATTGCGCGAAGCTTTCCTAAGCAACATCGATGAGCTGACGGATGCGGCGGAAGCCTCCGGATTCGATTTCGCGTCTCTGGAAGAGATTGCCCGCTCGCGATCGCCCTCCAGAAGCGACCCTCATCGCCGTTATCTCGGCATCCCCGGGGACCGTCGAGTCCATCGGCACCGGTTTCCCGCCTATTAGGAAGATATAAGCGTTCGGGCGCAGGCCGGCCGATGCTGCCGCCGCTTCGATCGAAATTCCGCTGGGCACTTCCACAGGCTTTCCGTTGAGGAGTATCCTGGCCATAATGGCAAATCGTCGGCGCGAAGATTAATCCTTTCCCAGGAATACCGCAGTAAGCCGTAGGTTTGCCAATGCGGCCCATGTTCGGCGGCCCAGCGGGAACAGAGTTCTTTGTCAACTTTTATTTAATCATACCGTCGTTAGCGGTTCGTTTGATTGCCCCTATCGGCATAAGACAAGGAGCCAAAACAATGGACAAGAAAATTCTGATCGCCGTGGTCGCTATAGCGATAATCGCCATAGCTGCCGTGGGAGCATACGCGCTTCTCAGCAACGGCGGAGGGGGGAGCGAGAAATACGCACTCTCCATATCGTCCGAGAACACTTCGTTCACGGTCAACGGAGGGGAATCCAGGACGGATTTCACCGGGGATTTCAAAGAAGGCGAATCGATAACTATCGTCTCGGTTCCGAACCAGGGATATGAATTCACCGGGTATTACAAAGGAAGCACTTTGCTTTCTTCCAATTCAACATACACATTCAAGATGGGCGCCTCCGGGATTCTGATAAAGTCCGTCGCATCGCCTGAGACCATTCCGGTCATAGGAATCACTCTTGACAAGGAGAGCGCTGAGGTTGATGCCGGATCTACCACTACCATCAAGGCAACCGTTTTGCCGACCAACGCTACCAACAAAGGAATAGTCTGGTCATCCAGCGACGCTTCTATTGCCAAGGTGGATAACGGGGTCGTCACAGGCGTCTTAAAAGGCGAAGCGACCATAACTGCCACCACCGTGGACGGAGGCAAGACCGCTTCATGCAAAGTCACCGTGAAAGAGGTCGCGCCGGTCGGTTCCGTCAGAGTCAGCGTCAACGCGATTCTCGAAGGGGAGGTCTCATCTGACTATGGGTCTGTCTCCATCGACGGAACCGCGGTTGGCACATCTTATTCCGCATATTATCTGCCCGGGACGGTCATCAAGCTTTCCGCCAATCCGGCCGCCGGATACAGATTCGATCGTTGGGTGATGGGCGGCACATCCTATGAAGGGAAGCCTATGAGTCTCACGGTCGGGAATTCGGATCTCGACGTGACAGCGGTCTTCGCTCCGTCTCCGTCCCATGTCCTATCGGTCTCTATCGACAACGGAACCGTCGCCATCGATGGGGCATCCGTTTCTTCCAAAAACGTGAAGGAAGGGATGACCGCGACCATAACCGCGACTCCTGCCGAGGGATACAAGTTCATTGCATGGTACCTGAACGGGAATGCTGTATCAACATCTCCCCAATATGTGGTGACGATGGGCATGGAGGACCGTTCCTATGTGGCCAAGACATCCAACAGCATATTCGCAGCCAGCATCTCCGCCAACGACGGAACCGTCATCGTAAACGGAGAGAACAAAGGGCAAGTGTATTCCGGCGCCATCGCCGAGGGTTCCACCATAGTCTTCGAGGCTGTGCCCGATCTAGGGTATGAGTTCGACAGATGGGTCATGAACGGAGCTACCTACAACTCTTCGAAGATAACCGTCACGAACGTCAACGGGGATATCAACGCGGTAGCTTACATGAGCAAGGTTCCGCCGCGCACGATCGTGGCGTACGCCGATGCCGGAACTGTGACCGCAAACGGTTCCATTCCAGCCAAATCTTTCTCCGGATCCTTTGAGCAGGGAGAAACGGTCACTTTGGTCGTCGAACCATCTTATGGGCATAAGTTCAGAGGATGGATGGAAGGCGACAAGGTCGTCTCGATCAGCGAGACTTATGAGTTCGTCGTCACCGGCGACAGAACGGTAAGGGCGGTCGTCGAATCGACTCTCCGCACTCTCAACGTGACTGCGGTGAACGGCGGCTTGATCATTGATAACTTCAACATCGGCTCAACCTATTCGACCAAGCTGTATGAGGGTGAGTCTTTGACCGTCAACGCCGCCCCAAGTTCGGGGAACACGTTCTCCGAATGGGATCTGAACGGCAAGAAATATGGTCAGAGCTATCAGAGCATCAAGATCACGATGGGATCTGAAGACATCGAAGCGGTGGCCTATTGCTCCCCGATGGATGACGCCACTCTTCACATCACTGCCACGAACGGTACAGTAAAAGTTGGCGAAGACAATGTCGGCGATTCGAAAGATATCATAGCTCCTCTCGGCCAGAAATACAAGCTGACCGCAATCCCGTCTGCTGGTTATCATTTCGACCATTGGGTCATCGATGGCGAGATCAGTAATTACCAGATCGTGGAGATCACCATGGGGACCGAGCATGTGAACGCCGAGGCTATAATGGTCAAGAATGAGTCCCATACGGTCAAAGTCTCCATAGACAATGGAAACCTGATTTACAAGGGCGCCAATGTAGGCTCTTCTTTGACCGTCACAGTCGATGACAAAGATACCATCAAAATCTATGCCCAACCTGTTACTGGCTACGCTTTGGCAGGATGGTATGAGGATGGAATTTCGGAACCGATTTGGTTCGGAACTGAGTACGAGTTCCAGGTCATCAAAGATGTGACGCTCAGGATGGATACGCTCAAGCTTTGAGCAATCCCATCAATAAACAGTTCCCCCAATCGGGGAGCTCCCTTCCACTTTTTCCAGAATCTTATATATCCTTTGTCGATAGGGGCCATTGAAATTGGCCGATGCCAGATTTCAGTTGGGGACAAGATGAGGAACGGATACAAGAGCTACATAGAGAGGCAGTGCCAGCTTTGCATCGAGAGCGACGCATTCTCTCCGGACCTCTATTCGAAATACGACGTCAAGAAAGGGCTTCGCGACTCCCAAGGCAACGGGGTCATCGTAGGCCTGACCAGAGTCTCACAGGTGGACGGCTCGTAGTATGTCGACGGGGAGAAGATCCAATGCCCCGGGAAGCTTTGCTATCGCGGATACGACATCAAAAAGATATGCGAAGGGTTCGCCAACAAAAGGTTCGGGTTCGAGGAAACCGCATACCTCCTGCTTTTCGGCTCTCTGCCCAATGCCGCCCAATTGGCAGAGTTCAAAGCCCACATCTCCGAGGAGCGCAAGCTTCCGCAGACATTCACCAGGGACATAATAATGAAGGCTGCCAGCAAGGACATCATGAACTCCATGACCAGGAGCGTGCTGTTCCTGTCCTCATACGACAAGAAGGCCATGGACAATTCGATTCCGAACGTGCTCCGGCAATGCATCTACCTGATCAGCGTCTTCCCTATGCTGACAGTCTACAGCTATCACGCTTACAACCACTACATCAACGACGAGAGCATGTACATCCACCGCCCCGATCCCAGCCTCACGACCGCGGAGAACATCCTCAGGATGCTCAGGCCAGACAAGTCATACACTTATCTGGAGGCGACCGTGCTGGATTTGGCGTTGGTTCTTCATATGGAGCACGGCGGAGGGAACAACTCCACTTTCACGACCCGCGTGACTACTTCCAGCGGATCTGACACCTATGCTGTGATTGCCGCGGCGATGTCTTCGCTCAAAGGCCCCAAACATGGCGGAGCCAATCTGAAAGTCATGGACATGATGGACGACATCAGGAAGCATGTCCACAATGTCGAGGACGAGAAAGAGATCTCGGCATATCTGGGGAAGATACTCGACAAGAAAGCTTTCGATCATCAGGGTCTCATCTATGGCATGGGCCATGCGATCTATACCATATCCGATCCGAGGGCCGAAGTGTTCAGGGGATACGTGGAGAAGCTTGCCGTCGAGAAGCACAGGCAGGCGGATTTCAGGATGTACAGCACGATAGAGAAGGTCGCGCCGGGCCTGATAATGGCCAAGAAAAAGAACAAGAACGGCGTATGCGCCAACGTCGACTTCTACAGCGGTTTGGTATACGACATGTTGGACATCCCTCGCGAGCTTTACACTCCGTTCTTCGCCATAGCCAGGATAGTCGGTTGGAGCGCCCATCGCATCGAGGAGCTGATCACTTCCAACAAGATCCTCCGTCCTGCGTACGTGAACACTCTGGATGAGCGCGAATACGTGGGCCTCGAGGACAGGCCGTAAGGCCCCGGCATTCATGCAGCGTGCGCGCCGTCGCCAATGATAAAAGGCGGCATAGGAAATGGCGCGATATGCTGGGTGGGAGGAAGCCAGAGTCCGTCAGAAGGAACGTTGAGAAAGCGCTGATAGCATCCGATCTGGAGTACAGCGTGATGGAGAACGGCGCATTCCTGATAAAGGCGATGGGCGACGATCTTCCCATAGCCATGACCATCGCCGTGGATCCGCAATGCTTCACACTCAACATCTATTGCCATCTTCTGTTCGAGGTGCCGGAGGATTCCGTGGAGAAGCTTTCGTCAGAAATAAACGGCCTGAACAACGCGGTGAACAACGGCAGCTTCTTCATGGCTCTAGGGCCGCCCAGGATATGCTTCAAAGTGATCCAGAGCTATTATGGAAAGGTCCCTTCCGTCAGGCTGATACAGCATCTGATGGGCATATCGTTCGCGACGGTCGACGTCAACGATGGAAAGCTCAAGGAATTGGTGCGGAAATACAGTCTCAAGAGGGATGTGATGTACGGCCGAGCTGGGGCATTGATTATATCGTTTGTTGGCGTTATTGGTTGGCGATGCCAGCAAGAGAGGAGATCGCATCCGCCAAATTCGCATGCAGCGACCGTGAGAGAGCCGTGTTCGAGGCTGGGATAAAGATGGCCACGATTTACCATCAGTTCGTCGGCACGCCGGTCAACAGGGATACGGCGCCCGGTCTGGAGAAGGCGATCTCGGAAGCCATAGGCGTCCAGCCATATGTGCAGTGGGCGGACGTCCGCATAGACAGATCGGTTTTCCCAGCCGACAGGGACCGTTATTCTTACATCTCTCTCACCGGGGATATGCTGGACGCTGTGGTGAGGATATCCCTCGGAAAATGGAGGGTGACAGCCGAGATGCGCTACGACGAAGATCTCAGATATCCGCTGATGTATGTATCATCCATTACGGAAGAATGAAGTTGGTCATATCAAAAACGATGATTTCTCTTGTCATATTATTTAAATCTATACGAAATTAACTGCAATGCATTATAAACAAAGAAAAGCATACCCCAAGATGCAAGGGAGGTTGGGAAGTGGTTTCCGACATTAAAATCGGCATTACAGGGTTGCCAGGCTCCGGAAAGACGTCGACCCTACTCCGCATTATAGAGATGCTGCGCGAGGAAGGCATCGTTCTCGGCGGCATGGTCAATGAGCCAGTTTTCGATGGCGACAGCAGTGCCCAGGAAGAGGATGCCCCAAAAGACGGAAGCTACAAAACGGCCGTCAAAGGGAAGCGCAGGATAGGATTCACGGTGAGGGATATCATGACGGGTGAATCCATCCAGTATGGCGCGGTCGGCATCGAAAGCAAAATCACTGTCGGCAAAATCGGGATAGATCTTTCCAAGTTCGAGGAAGTCGGCGTCAAAGCGATTAAAGATGCATGCAGAAAGGCCGAAGATATGGGAGACCCCGATTTCGAGGAATGCGATGTCATAGTCATCGATGAGGTCGGAAAGACCGAGGTCGAGAGCGAAGCATTCGTCGAAGCCGTGAAAGAGGCTTTGGACGCCGAGAAACCGATGATAATCACTTTGCACAAAAAATCCAGGAACCCTCTTCTGCAAGATATCAGGCGCAGGGACGACGTCAGAATCTTGGAGGTCACGCCTACAAACAGGAATATCCTGCCTTACAAAGTCGTCCGCCTGATAAACGGTGAGAACATTTGATTCCGCTTGGAACGGCGATCAGAGAGGGCCAAACGGACATCATCGTTCCGAAAGACCACTCCTCCCATGGGCCCGGGAAGATCCAGGGAACTGTTTTTTTCAATGAGCAGATGGCTTTCAACCGCGACGTAAGCGTCATGCTCCTCCGCGCTGTCGGGAGGGACCTGACCGTAGCCGACGCGATGGCTGCCACCGGCTCCAGATCCGTCAGGATAGCCAACGAGGTTCCCGGGGTCCAGGTGACAGCGAATGACATCAGCGCCGATGCTGTATCATACATAGACGCAAACATCGAACTCAACGGCCTGAGCAATTGCGTCAGCTCCAACATGAACATGCATTCCCTGTTCGCGGAGCATTCCTACGATTATGTCGACCTCGATCCTTTCGGCTCGCCGGTCCCGTTCACCCAGTCCGCCATACGCGGATGCAGGCGGAAAGGCATTCTTGCCGTGACCGCCACGGATACCGCCCCTTTGGCTGGTGCCCATGCCGTCAAATGCAGGCGCAGATACCAATCGGAGCCTATCAGAGGATACATGTGCCACGAAGGCGGCCTCAGGATACTGATGTGCAGCATCGTCCGCGAATTGGCCAAATTCGACCGGGGCATGAAACCCATCCTTTCGTTCTATGCCGACCATTATTTCAGGACGTACATCCAGATAGAGGAGGGCGCGGAGGCCGCCGACAGGGCGCTTTCGAAGCTCGGATACATGCAATACGATACCGAGACGCTGGAGAGGTCGGTCTCCTTCGACAAGGACAAGGAGCACCCATACGGGCCGTTCTGGCTGGGTCCGCTGCATGACAAGGACTTCCTTTCCAGGATGGAACCCTCTGGTTTGGCTGAGGAGAGGCGCGCATCAAAATATCTCGGGCTTTGGAGGGGTGAGATCGACACCGAGCCTTTCGTCTACGACATGAGCGAGCTCTCTTCGCATCTCAAGATGTCCCCTCCGAAGATCGACGATTTCATGGTTTTCCTGAACGAACATGGCCATGCCGCCAAGTCCCATGTCTGCCCGTCATCTTTCAAGACGGACATAGCCTTGGATGACCTGATCCCGCTTTACAGGGAGTTCTCCCCGGATTCCCGGCTGGCACAATCTAAATAATCGCGCACTTTACGTATCCGCAGGTGCGAACAAATGCCCAGTCTAGCAATCATCGGAGCCCAATGGGGCGACGAGGGAAAAGGAAAGATCACCGATTATCTGGATGAGAAAGCGGATCTTATCGTTCGTTTCCAGGGGGGCAACAACGCGGGACACACCATCGTCGCCGATGGGAAGACGTTCAAGCTCCATGGGCTTCCTTCCGGGGTCGTCAGGCCTGGGAAATTGGCTGTCATAGGCAACGGAGTCGTCGTGAATCTGGACGATTTGGGCGAGGAGATCAAGCAGGTTCTGGATGCCGGAGGGACGATCGACGGCCTCAGAATTTCAGACAGGGCCCATCTCATCATGAATTACCACAAGAAATTGGATGGCGCCGAGGAGAAATACCGTGGCAAGAGCGCCGTGGGGACCACGAAGAAAGGTATCGGTCCCACATACCAGGACAAGATCGCCAGGATAGGGTTCAGAGCCGGAGATCTGCTGGAGGACGAACTCCTCAGAGAGAAGATCTCGTTCATCCTTCCTTACAAGAAAGACCTCATGGACATGATGGGGGCAGAGAAATGCTCCTGCACCGATGATACCCTCTACAACAAGATGTCCGGCTGGAAGGAAGTCATCGGAGACCGCATCTGCGATACTTCCGTCCTCATCAATGATTCTCTGGACGAGGGCAAGAACGTCCTCTTCGAGGGGGCTCAGGGCGCTATGCTGGACATAGACCATGGGACTTACCCCTACGTGACTTCGTCCTCCACCTGCGGAGGCGGAGTCTGCTCCGGATCCGGAATAGCTCCTAACAGGCTGGACAAGGTTCTCGGGGTCGTGAAAGCATACACCACCCGCGTGGGAGAGGGGCCGTTCGTATCCGAGCTTTTCGGGAAGGAAGGCGAGGAGCTCCAGAGGAAAGGAGGAGAATTCGGAGTCACCACGGGAAGGGGGAGAAGATGCGGATGGCTCGATCTCGTCGTCTGCGAGCATGCCAAGAGGATGTGCGGATTCACTTCCATGGGCATAACCAAGCTGGACGTCCTGAACGGATTGGAGGAGATCCCAGTCTGCGTGGCATACGAGATCGATGGCGAGGAGGTCAAGCATTTCCCCGCGTCAATAGCGAAGCTGGGGAGGGCGAAGCCTGTCTACGAGACCCTCAGAGGCTGGAAAGCCTGGAAAGACACCGCCGCGATGGTCAAAGGCGGATATGACGGCCTTCCCGGAGAGATGAGGGAATACATCGAGTTCATGGAGAGATATCTGAAGGTACCCGCAGACATCATAAGCGTCGGGCCGGACAGAGACGAAACCATCGACCGCAAAGGCGATTGGTGGAGCTGATCCGAAGGGGGCTCCGGCCTCCTTCCAAATATTTCTAGCGATCCAAATGTTTTATTGGGACATCGGAAAGAATCGTTTTTGCCGCGGTTATCGCGGTTTTCAGAACCAGTTTCAGCCCATCGTTCTTTGCCCATGAGAACCGACAGCCTTTCGGTCTCTATCCCAACCGCGGCGGGATCGAATGTGACGGATATGGCGTCTTTGGGGCATATATCCGCGCAGCGGCCGCATCCCCTGCATCTGTCTGAATCTATCGAGCATTTTCCGTCTTTTATAGCTATGGCGCGGACGAAGCAGGATTCCGTGCAGATCCCGCATCCAACGCATTTGTCAGGGTCGGCGCGGACTTCCACCGATTCCATTTTTCTGTACACGGACCCTATCTCGTCAGAAACGTCGCGGACGAAGTTCCAGAGGCAGCAGCAAGGGCAGCAGTTGCAGATGGTCATCAGGTCGTTCCTTTTCCCGGTGTTCAGCCATACAGAATCAAGGCGGTTCTTTCCTATTATGTGGACCAAGCCCAATTCCCCGCACCGGTCTATGTATTCCGATGCCTCTTCGAAGGTGGCCATATGCCCGAAATCGTCGGGTATCCGAAGGGTCCCGTTCCCGAGGAATATGCAACCCATGTCTCTGGGATAATCTTCGCATCCGGCCGATCTCCTGCAGATGCAGAAGTTCATGATGAAAATGTGCTCCGATCTGCGGAGAATCCTTTTCACGACATCGCTTGGGAGCACCGTCCTGGCTGAGGGGTCCTCCGCGGATATGTCCGTCTCTATCACTTTTCTTTTGGTTGTCCTGTCTTTCGGCAGGACTATCATTTCATCGCCGTCGAACAGAGCTTTGGTCACGGCTCTGTTGTAGAGTTTATGCCGGCGGGTGGCCGCAGCCAGGCCGTAGCGCCATCCGAAAGCGTGCTTCACTATCCTTACGCTCGCATGGGGCACGATCCTGTTGGCCATGTTGTCGGATTGCCCGTCCGATTTATAATGGTATTCAGGTCGTATTATCGCTTTTATTATTCTATAATCGATGAATAATTGCCAATAAAACAAATCCAATAAACTTAAAATTAAAATAATAAGGCAACATAAATGTGAATGGATTATACTGCCAATACAGTGATACCATGGAGAGCTCAGCAGAGGTGGGAAGCGAATTTCGCGACACGGGGAATCGCATGGCCAATCTTAAGTCGTGCAGCAGATGCGGTTATACATGGTTCAGCAATGTGAAGTCCCCTGTGAGATGTCCCTCATGCGGTTCTCATTGCTGGGACAAACCTCCGGATCTTTTCGAATGTCAGATGTGCGGGCACCTGTGGTATCCGAGGACCCAATCCACTCCGCTAAGATGCCCTTCGTGCAAGACCCGCTCTTGGAACTCGGATTATGGCGATCACCCTAAGCTCAGGCGCGCTTCCCAATCCACTTCCGCCGATAAGGTCCTGAAGCTGTATTCCAAAGGCAGCGGCTGCGTCGCCATCGCCATGAGCACCGGGATCCCGCTTTCAACTGTGTTCGACATAGTGAGGTCCACAGTCGGCGACGTCAAAGTCAAGATGTGATTTTGGCCTGCGATCCATGGGAAAAGATTGGGGAGGTTTTTCCCTCCCCGCAGAACAGCTCAGAAGTCGAGCCTCTGAAGCATTTTGACCACGGTATCGACCACATCGCGTCCTTTTTCGATGCGGTCCATCGCTTGGAGCTCGGTCATTCCGGGCCCGGTTATCCCGAATCCGACCGGTTTGCCGTATTCGAGCCCGAGATCCATTATTTTCCTCGAGGATTGGGCGATCACCACTTCGTCATGTTTCGTCTCTCCGGTGATCACAGCTCCGACGGTGATTACGGCGTCGATGTCTTCCTGTTCCAGGAGTTTCTTCACCGCCATCGGGATTTCGAACGCTCCGGGCACCATTATGGTCTTGGATATTTCGACTCCGAGGAAATCCGCCTCAGCTTTGGCCCTCTCCATCATCAGCGAGGTCACTTCGTAGTTGAACTCCGCCGCTACCATTCCGATATTGTATTTTCTCATTTGAGCACCTTTCATTTTTGTTTTACCGGCCCCGCATCGGCGAAGCCTTGTCTGAGCCCTGTCCCAGCCCTTTTTGTGAGGCTTTCGGGGCGGAAAAGCAGGTCATATACGTTCAGAGCGTGCTCCCTTGCTCTGGCATCCGCCAGGAAAGCCAGTTCGGAGTCGTTTTCCGCCTCATCCTCGTGGACGAAGACCTCTATGATGTGTTTGTTGGTCATCAGCTGCGCGTTTATGAGGCCGGTGGAGGCTTCGTGTGCGCACATCTTGTCCTTCTGCTTCGGTCCAGGCATCCCCAGCGCCATGACGATGTCGCAGCTCTGCTCTTCGATGAGCTATTTGCATGCGACAGGCAGGTCTTTCACGCCCGGGACGGTGCATCTGACGATCCTGAATCCGGCCCCGGCATGCTGGAGCTCATCTATGGCCGAATGTCCCATGTCATATCTGGCGAAGGTGGTGTCGGCGATTCCGATGATCTTCATTCTTTCAGCCCCATTTCGCGTATTTTCTTGACGATCCGGCGGGTGGCGTTGAGATCTTCGGCGCATTCTTCAGCGCGTACGACTCTGATGTCGCCCATCCCGTGCTCTGCCAGCTCCCTCTCCAGCTCTTCCGGGTCGAATTTCTGGTCGAAACCCAGGACGATGATGTCGGGATCCACCTCCCTCACGGTGTCGAATATGTCTCCGGTCCCTCCGATGATGGCTCTGTCCACGGGTTTGAGCGCCCCCACGATCCTGACGCGCATGCTCTCAGGCGTGATCGGCTCATGCTTCTTCGCTCTGACGGTGGAATCGCATGCGACTACCGCCACAAGTTCGTCCCCGTAGGATTTAGCCTGCTCCAGATAGGATATGTGTCCGGTATGGATCAGGTCGAATACCCCGGACGCCATCACGCGAACCATTAGATCACTGTTCCGGGCCGTGCTCGGCTTTCCATGCGGCCCAAGCCTTCTGGACTTCGTCTCCGGTTATCATGGCTATCCCATTCGCATCGGCATATTTTTTCACGTCATCTTTCCCCATCGAGCCTCCGTCGTCGCCCATCATCTCGCATATCGTCGCAGAAGGTTTCACGCCGGCCATATACATCAGTGCGGTGCACAGCTCGGTATGCCCATGGCGGTTCTCCAGAATCCTTTCGCTGGTGTTCAGGAGGTGGACGTGGCCGGGGGCGCGGAAGTTATACGCCATGTCTTTTCTGATGTCTTCCGCGGATTTGTCCTGGAAAATCGTATCGGCGTATGCCTTTATGGTCATGGCGCGATCTTTGTCGGTTATCCCGGTGTATGTCTTCCTGTGGTTGATCGTTATTCCGAAGGATGATTTCGTCCTGTCATACGGGATGTCCGTGGGCGCCATCATCGCGAGCAGAGGATACTTTTTGCAGTCGTCCCAATAGACGTCGCTCATGAACGGAAGTCCCAGAGTCTCCGCGACTTTGTAGGGGGTGGTCGTGCATATGAGGCCTCCCGCATCCTTCCTCATCTTCCTGATGATCTCTGGCGTTACGAACTGGGATGCGACGGTCATGTCAGATTCCCTTTCTCTGTCGTCGAAATCATAGACGAGAATGGGTTTGCCGTTTCTGATGTCTTCCAGCGCTTTGTCCAATCCCATTTCTATCACTTATGGCGTCCGAGAAGTATCCCATAAAAATAACTGGATTGTAGTTACCCGTATTTTGGTAATGGATGCGATTCAGCCCATCTTTGGCGCGGATTCTGCTGTTCAGGCAGTAATGAGAAAGGTATGACGGAGGATGGGGCAGGCATCGCTCCGCCAAAAGATTTCAATCGTCCCAGGCGGTGACTCCGGACGGATCCGAGAGGCAGCTCTTGTGGAACACAGGGTCTTCGATGCCCTCAGATTTCTGCTTCCTGTAGTCGTCGTAAGCTTCCAAGGCGTATTTCCCCAGTTTCAATATCACGAAGCAGTTTACAACTCCGCATATGGCCAAAAGGACATCCATGATGGCGTACAGACCGTCGGTCCCGAAATAAGCGGAGAGGAAGACCACGATTAAGGTCAGGACGATGAGTCCCGTCTTCGCTTTCTTGTTGTCGGTGATCAGCTTCAGGTTGTTGGCTCCTATGACGTAGTCGCCCATGAAGCTGGTGATGGCGAACAGGAACATGAATGCGAATACGATGGTGGGCGCTATATCGCCGATGGTTTCGCTCATCACATGCTCCAGTAGCACCATGGAATCCATGCTCTCGGCAGCGATCATCGCGTCGTAATCCGCGAAGAAGCTCAGTATGACGAGGGCGGTCATGGTGCTTATCAGAGTGTCGAACAGGACTCCCAGCGATTGGGACAGCCCCTGCTTCACGGGGTGCGGCACATCAGCTGAGGATGAGATGTTCGTGATGGTGCCTTCTCCTGCTTCGTTGGACCAGATCCCCCTTCTCATGGCGATGGTCAGCATGGCGCCGACGCCTCCTCCGACGGTTGCCGGGACGTTGAATGCGCAGGCAAAAATGGACGCGATCGCATTGGGAATCCCGCTCGCGTTCAGCAGAATGACCGCGATGCATATGGCTATCCAAAGCAGGGCCATCGCAGGGACGATAACTGCCGACGCCTTAGCAACGCGTTTGAATCCTCCGGTAACCACCAGGGTTGCTATCACCAGAAGGATGAAGGCGATGACCAAGCTGTTGTATTCGAAATCGTAGGCGCCGGTGAACGAGGTCGAGATGGTAGAGATTTCAGAAAGGACGAAGCCGCAGATATACACGGCTATCATCAGGAGAGCCAGAAGGACTCCCAATTGTTTGGATCCGATGCCGTTGAAGACGTTGTATGCGGGGCCTCCCACGAAATCTCCATTTTCGTCGCGCTTTTTGAAAATCTGACCGACAGTTGTTTCTACGAAGCTGGTAGCGCCTCCCAAAGTTGCGAATACCCACATCCAGAAAATGGCTCCTGGGCCTCCCATCAAAAGCGCGGTGACAGGCCCGGCTATGTTCCCTACGCCGATGCGGTTCCCCATGCTCATGCAAAAAATCTGGAACGGCGATACCTTATCTTTCCCGGTTTTCTCGGTGGAGAATGTTATTTTGAACATCTCGGCCAGGCGCGTGAATTGTATTCCCTTCAGCATGAAGGTCGAACACAAGCCCAGGCAAATGATCAAGGCGAACGGGATATACCAGAGGTAGTCGTCGAACTCCCAGATCGCATCCATCAACGATTCGAATGACATCTGATCACTGGATGGTGGAAGTCATGGCTTTCACGTATAATTTGTTAATTGAAAAACCAATGAGGAATAATATTATTCATAAAATCGTGTGCGATGATGGATGATGAATTAAGGGACTATAGGCCGCCAGTATAGAATCAGCAGATATCCGCGTCGCATCAGATCCGCCGTTATTGTTTCATCGGCGGCATAGGATAGATGCGCATGTCGAGATGATTTCCATTAAATAGTCTAAACGCATGTTTTCTGTTGGGTGGTTGTCAATGGGATTATTCGACAAGTTTGTGAAGGATGCCGTCGACAAGGTCAGCAGCGAGGTGAAGAAAGCCGCCGAACGCGAGGTTGACAAAGCCGTCGACAAAGCGGCGGAAG
>JAEEGL014498665.1_pt1 | contig 28746 bp, 30 predicted proteins | sample 9134231 | NCBI WGS metagenome assembly JAEEGL01 (sample SAMN16246548, study PRJNA631951) | gut metagenome | biome: gut microbiome; feature: rumen; material: fiber-attached | host: Bos | place: Iran: Karaj | collected 2018-10 | reverse complement strand
CTAATATGGGTGCTATTACTATGAGTACTCTTACAGCAGCACAAGCAAAATACTTAACATATACTATTACTTATGACGGAACAACTTATTCTGCTAACCAAAGTGGAATTACAAGTGCTTTAGCAGCTGGTGCTAACAAAGCTGTTAAAGTTAGAGTAGAATATATACAACCAGCTAGTGCAGCTGACTTACCAACATCAGATGTTAATGTTACTGTTACAGGTAGATTAGATTACACACAATCTTAATTATTTATAAAAATTACGAGAGGCTATTTTGCTTAGTCAAAATAGCCTTTTAGTAAATTTGGGAAAGATTAAATATGATAAAACTAAAAGGCGTTTATAAATACGAATTATTTATTTTTCTAGTTGCATTTATTCTTGTATTTCTAGAAAACGATATTGTTAAATATGTTTTTTCTATTGTTTCGTTGGGATTGATATTACTCGTATCCCTAATTGATTATGGGCCAAAAAAAGATAATAATCATCTTAGGGCTCAAGCTACAAGAATGGTGCTTGCTGTACTTTTGTTTTATTTCATTGCAATCTTTTTGCTAGGGATTCAATTAGGCTTTCAAAGAACATTTGCTTCTCTTGACGTAGACAGATGGTTTTTGGGGTTAATCCCTACGGCACTTTTTACAGTTATAATAGAATATTTAAGATATGTTATTTGTAAAAACAATTATTATGATAAAACTTCTATTGTTATAATGACTTTGTTATTCTGCCTTATTAATATCTTATTAAACACAGGTACTAGTATAGGCAGATTTGATGTCTTTAAATATGTTTGCATCACTGTATTACCAATAATCGCTCAGGAGTTTTTAGCAACATATTTAGTATATAAATTTGGTTTTATGCCAAATATAGTTTATAAGCTAATTATGAACCTATATGTTTATATACTTCCAATAATGACCGATTTAGGTGATTATTTATATAGTGTATTCAATTTGTTAATTCCATATACGATTTTGATGGTATTAAGAAAGCACTTAAAAGAAGAAAAAGACGACAGAGTTATAAAAAGAAATGTTGGAATAGTTAATAGATACTTTGTGACGGCTCCTTTTGTGATTGCGCTTATTATAATCATTATTTTAGTTTCAGGAATAGCTAGTTATCAAATAATTGCAATTGGTTCAGGTTCAATGGAACCAGTATTTGGATATGGAGACGCAATATTACTAGAGAAAGTTAATCCACAAGAGATTAAAAATAATGATATAATCGTTTTCAATCGAGATGGAATAATAGTGTCGCATAGGGTTGTAAAAGTAGCAAAAGAACCCGGAGCAACATATTTTTATACTAAAGGTGATTCCAATAAAGAACAAGACTCGGATAGAGTGGCCGATACTGATGTTATCGGTGTTGTTAGAAATGTTTTAAAATATGTAGGATATCCTACATTAGTCTTTAATGAAATAATGAAGGAGGGGTAGAAATGAGCTTGAGCAGAAACGAAAAGATTCTTAGTTTTGTATTACTTGGCGTCATAATCGTTGTAGCTATTGTATGTGGCTCGTATGGATTTAAGAAACCCCAAAATGTTAAGTACACATATCAAGAGAATAATTCAGTTAATTATAAGGTCTATTATGTGCCTAATAATTATTTCGAAGAAGAATATCTTGAAGAAGGAAAATCTTATATCACTACTTTAATTGATTATATTGAAGCTACATTTAATTACAATATTAAGTTTAGTTCAAAAGTCAACGGAAGCATTGATTATCAGGTTGTAGCAGAAGCTAAGGCTGATAGAAAAGATGTTGGAACTGGAAACCTTATTACTAAAAGGTATGTTTTAACACCTCTTAAGACAGAAGAATTAAATAATGTTGATCAATTTGATGTAAGCGTTTCGCAGAAAATTGATTACACCACATATAATGACTTAATGACTGCTTTTGTAACTGAATATGGATTGACAGCTAATTCATATCTAAATGTATTCCTTGAGGTTAGAGGATTAACTAAAGTAAGTGGAGCTAATTTAGAAGAAAATATTAATACAGACGTTTTGCTTACAATTCCACTTTCTCAAGTTGCAATTGATGCTAAGATTGACGTTTCAAATAGTAATTTGGTTCGTGAAATTCAAGAAAATGATTCTACAACTATTAAGACTCGTCTATTTATGAAGGTTTTATTTGTTGTTTGCTTGGTTATCATGTTTCACTTATTAGTAAGATGTGGAAGAATAATTAAGTATAGAACAAAGTTCTTTAGTTATAGAAAAGCAGTAAATAAGATCTATAACAATTATTCAGGTCTAATTAGTAGAGTAGATAGCATTCCAAAGGATGATTATAATATAATTCGTGTTGAATCATTTGAGGATATTTTAAATGTCAATAACAATACAAGACAACCAATTAATCTAAAACATGAAAAAGATAGTTCACATTTCTATGTTATAAATGGAAAGAGCTTATACATATATACTATGAGTAAAAAGGATTTTGAAGAGAATGCAAAGCCATAAAGGTTTATTTGAAAGAATTCTAATAGTGCTATTTCTCGGCTGTTTGATTTTCATAACAGTTGGCTTTGCCTTGCTTAATTCTTCTCTTGACCTTTCAGGAAGTGCAACAATTAAACCGGATGGAAAGGTTTATATATCAAATGTCCAGGTTTATGGTACATTGAGAAATGCATCTGCAAGCCCTACGTTTACAGATACAACTATAGATTTTAATTTGCAATTTATGAATGCAAATCAAAATCAAAACAATCCTAATGACTATGTAGCGAACTTTAAAGTAACCATTACAAATGATAGTTCTTATGATTATGAGTATTATATGCCAGACTATACACCTACAGTATTTGGAATAAATACTAATCAGTATTACGATAGTTCACTTGTTGGTTATACTATTTCTGGCATTTCTATTGGAGATACAATACCAAGCAATTCATCAGTTGATATTATTATTTATTTCTCATTTACAAATCCTATTAGTGATAGAGAAATATTTGTTATAGATGGAGATTTTGAGCCAAACCTAGTAGAAGATACTCAAGCTTCCCTTATAGGTACAGTAGTTGATTCTATTGGAGATTTGACAGGTAGTAATACGTTAGCAGCTTATACAATAAATGTTATTAATACTTATAACGTTAACCAATCTTTTACCTTAAGCACTCCAGATAGTGCAAAATTCTTAGTAGTTGATGCTCAAGAAAATACAGGCACTAGTTATACAATCGCTGGTAATTCATCACAAAGTTTTACGTTCTACTTAAAAAAAGCACCTAATGCAGAGTATGGAGTTAATTCTCAAAGAGTAAACATATCTTTTACACCTACTGGTGGTACAACCCAAAATGCAGGTAAAGTTACAGCACTTGTAGATAGAAATGTTTTCTATAAAGATGAAGAAGCTCCAGTAATTAGTAATGTTAGAGCAACCATTCAGAATACAGTTGGTAGTGTATTAGTTGAGTGGGATGCTACTGATAATATGGTAGAAGGTACATATACAGTTGTTATTTTTAATAGTAATAATACCGAAATTGATAGACAAAGTACAACTGATGCTAATCATAGTCTTACTGTTACTGGATTAAATGATGGCAATTATTATTTTGTAGTATATGGTACAGATGCTGAAGGTAATGAGGCTACACCTTCAGAGATTACAGGTGCAACTACTGGAAGTGGACATGCTTCAAGAAATGCGACAGCAGAATATGATTGGCATTTTCAAGTAACATATAATTTAACGAGTTTGAACGCCAGTCCTAAGCCTAATTCAGTTAATAGAGGAGATACATTTTCTACAACTCTTACCGCAACAGGACTTAATAACCAAAGGCCAGAGAGCGTCACAGTAACTATGGGTGGAGTTACACCAAATAATTACTCTTATTCATCTAGCTCAGGTGCTCTTTCAATTCCAAATGTTACTGGTGATATTGTTATTACAGCTAGTGCTACAAGTGGTGGTGGATGTTTAGTTTCTGGAACAAAGATTTTATTAGCTAATGGAAGTTATAAAAATATAGAAGATATAGGTTATACAGATCTACTTAAAGTATATAATCATGTAAATGGCAAGATGACCAATGTATATCCTATATGGATAGAAGAAAAGCATACTACTGATTGTTTTGAACGTATTACATTTGAAGATGATTCTTATATAGATGTAGTAGGCAAGCATTGTTTATTTGATGTAACTAAAAATAGATATGTTGATGTCTCTAATTTAGATGATTTTGGCGTGGGAGCTAAAGTTTATAAGTTAGACGAGAAAGATAATCTAGTTGAGATAAAAGTTAAGAATGTTGAAATAATAAATGAAGAAAGAGATTATTATAATGTTGTCTCGACAGTTTATTATAACCTAATAGCAAATAATTTATTAACAGTTGATGCTACTGCAAGTATATCTAATGTGTATGGCTATAATGATAAAGCTATATATGGAGATAATTATTATACCATATCTAATAGCGAAGGATTGCCATATGAGGCATTTGGAGGCAATATACCATATTATTTATATAATGGATTAAACCTAAGAAATGCTGGATCTTTGATAAATAAAGAATTAGATGCATCTTTCTTGAATGCATTTGTTATGAAAAACACAAATAAAGATGGCATAGGTTTATTTACAATTAGCATAGGAGATAGGGAATCTAAAGAGTATAATAGCTTTACTAAAGAAGAGGGAGAGGAGTTCACCTTACCTGATTTAGAAAATGGCTATTATATAGAAACCTCTACAATGAATATATATAAACCACTGGATAAAGTCCAAGTTAGATATAGTATGCATTTTGAAATAGTTAAATAAAATAAAGGTTGTAAAAGTTTTAAACTTTTACAACCTCTTTTTTTATCTTTTATTTATATAATTTTGGAGCTACGTCAAAATCTATGTTGAAGCCATTAAACTCAGAAACTTTATTTCTTTCTAGGCAATCTAGGTAATTGTCTAACTCATCAAGAGAATCACATGCTGAAATAATAGCAGGGTGAAGATTACTCTTTAAGCAAAGCTCAAATCCTAGGTTAGAAGCTTGTGCTGTTGTCAAATGCTCTTTTTTCTTAGCTAAATGATAAGCTTCTTTAAATCTAGAAATAACTGGACTTTTATATTCTTTAAAATTACGAGAATAGTATTTATCAAGTATTTCATTAATAGTAAAACTACTATGCTCTTTTTTGATGTTTGCTATTTCTTCAGATGTATATGGTAAATAGATATTATCATATTTTTCAGATATCAAAAGAGTGTTTTCTGGTACTTTTATGTCTTCGTTGTAAAGCTTACCAAGAGAAAAGTCTTTTTCTGGAGCATCTGTATTAGCTTGTGTATTGTTAGGCTCTGAACTATTTGGTACAGCAAACACTAAGAAATTGCTTGAAATTGTATCTAAATATTTACTAGCTTCTGATGTTTTTGAAAGAGAAGTAGATATACATTCTTGATATCTGCTTTCTAATTCTGCAAAATTAGAAGATGCATCAGCGTTAGTAATGTCGGTTTTAAGCGCGTTTAATAAGGATATGTTGCTATTAAACATATCTGAATATTCTTGAAGCTTTGTAGAAGAAGCTTTGATATTTTCAATAGATAAATGAGCTCCGAAGGCTTCAAGTATTTTTGAGATTCTTGATTGTTGTGTAGCTTGCATGTCAATTATTGAATCTATATATTCACATTCTTTGTTGATGCATTCTGATTTTTGGGTATCATCACTAAAGGCATCTTTAGTTAAGTACAACACGCAAATCACCTCGCTACTAGTTTATAGTATTATAATCTATTTGTCCATATTTTTTTTATTTATACTTAACAAAATAATACCCCCAAGTGTTACGCTAACACTTGGGGGTTAGTTCTTAAAAATCTTTATTATTTAAATAGTGCACATGTAAAGAATAGTGAAGCGCATAGTGAAGATATTAGAGATATAACAGTAATTTGAGTGTTGATTGATGGTCCAGCTGTATCTTTGAATGGATCACCTACAGTATCACCAATAACTCCTGCCTTATGAGCTTCAGAGCCTTTTCCGCCTTCATTACCAGCTTCAATGTATTTCTTTGAGTTATCCCAAAGTCCACCAGAATTTGACATGAATAATGCAAGTAGAAGACCACTTACAATATTACCTGTTAAATATCCACCGATTGCATGAACACCGCCTACAAATCCAACTACAATTGTAGCAATAATTGCAACAAGACCTGCAGGAATTAATTCTTTAATAGCTCCTTTTGTAGCTATATCGATACATTTATCATATTCAGGTTGTGTTGTACCTTCTTTAATTCCAGGAATTTCCTTGAATTGTCTATGTATTTCTTTTACCATTCTTTGAGCGTTTTTATCAACACCTAGAATTAACATAGCAGAGAAGACAGCAGGAATAGCTGCACCAACTAGCATACCAAAGAATACAAGTGGATCCATAATGTCAAAACCTGTTATTTTTTCTAAACCTTTTTCTATTGCAACAGCATTTACTTCATTCATAAATGCTCCTAATAGTGCAATAACTGTAAGGCCAGCAGCTGCAATTGAGAATCCTTTTGTAATAGCTTTAACTGTATTTCCAGCTGAGTCTAATTCATCAGTAGTTTTTAATACATCATCACCAAGATTTCCCATTTCTGCAAGACCACGAGAGTTATCTACTATTGGTCCATAAGCATCGTTTGAAACAATCATACCTACTATAGATAACATACCAACTGCAGACATTGAAATACCAAATAAAGCATATTCTAATGAATAAGTAGCATTTATTTGTGCGCATAGATTATAAGCAACTAATGCTGCAACACCAATTCCTATCATAGCAGGAAGAACACTTAAAAATCCATAAGATACACCTGAAAGAATTGTAAATGCTGGACCTGAGTTACTAGCATGAGCAACATTTCTAACAGGCTTTTTCTCATCATTAGTAAAGTGGTCAGTAGTTATACCAACAACAACACCAACAATTAATCCAACAATACAAGCGCCCCAAATGTTCCAATCAAGATCTAATAGCTTTGTTGCAATGGCTGTAAATACAATGTATAAGAAAGTTGTGATATATGTAGAATTATTTAAAGCACGTGTAGGGTTTCCTGTTTTGCCAATTCTTGCAAATAGAACACCTATAATAGAAGCTAATAGACCTAATGCTGCATAACAAAATACCATTATAGTATGTATTGTAGTTCCCATAGCTGTATCAAGTGTAGTTGCTATAACAAGTGCTGCGGCCATTGAAGCTACATTGGAGTCAAACAGGTCTGCACCCATACCAGCAACGTCACCAACGTTATCACCAACGTTATCAGCGATAACTGCAGGGTTTCTAGGGTCATCTTCTGGAATGCCTAACTCAACCTTACCTGTTAAGTCAGCACTTATATCAGCAGTCTTTGTAAATATTCCACCGCCGGCTTTAGCAAATAATGCTAGTGAACTTGCACCAAAGCTAAATCCTAAAATTGCAGAGCTGTCATTTGTAAATAAGCAAAGGATTGTTACTCCAAGTAAGCAAGCACCAACAACTGCCATACCCATTACGCTTCCGCCTCTAAAACCAGTTAAGAAAGCTGGTTTAATTCCTTTTTTAGCAGCTTCAGCAGATTTAGCATTTGCAATTGTAGCAACTTCGATACCTATTTTACCAGCTACTGCAGAAATAACTGTACCTGCTAAATAGCTGATTGCCATAACTACATTTCTAGATGCATCACCTTCCCAAATTGGTTTTGGTAAGAATGATAAAATTAAAAGAGCACAGATTCCAGCGAAACCAGCTAAAACTATGTATTCTCTCTTTAAGAATGTTCTAGCGCCTTGTCTAATTATGACAGAAATTTTTTGAATAGTTTCATTTTCGCTTGGTTGTTTTTTTACCCAGAAGTACATATATATTGCAAATAATAATGCAACAACTGAAACGATTATTGAAAACGCTTGAATGTCTAAAACACTAATGTCCATATTCATAATCTCCTTTAAATAATATTTATTACTACATTTTAATGGTAACACAATAGAATTAAATCCTCAACAATGTAACACAATTGTATTATTCAAGTTTGGTATAATATAACAAATAAAAAAGCAAGTTAGCATATTCATGCTAACTTGCTTTTTGTTGTTATTCTTCGATTTCTAATCCAATACAGTTTAGAACATCTTCAGGATATTCTTCACCATCTTTTTCAACATATTCGGTAATGATCCTTCTTTGCTCTTCTTCAGGAATATCCAAAAGGTTAGGAATGTAATGTGTGTTTTCTTCACCGAAATACTCTACTAGGGTTTTAATACTATTTGCGAATTTTCCAAATTCAAATGGAATTAGGTCAAGTACACTTTCTGTAAGTACCATGCAATCATATTCTCCTGTTACCAATTGAATATTGTTATTATCCAAATTTAGAAGTATTAGGGCGATTGCAAGTCCTTTTTTAGCGAATTCTTCTTCCGAATATTCTTTGGATATGCTATTGGAAACGCTTCCAGATACAGTGATACGATAAATACTATTTTTAATAATATTATCATCGTAGGGCTTCAAAGAAAAAGTTACTCCACACATGGTCCGAGTATTACTTTCGCTAGACATATTAATAGTTCATCCTTTCTTATTTAAAGTGAAGTAGGGCAAAGTGCTTTGGCTACAGCATCACTACGTTCGCCAAGGACATTCGTTGTGACAGATGTGTCTCCAAAAACGGTGTCCTCGCCGGCATGCTTAATGTCTGACACTTTAATTTCAAATGGAGTGTGCTCTTCGCAACTTTGAGTCTCGCTATCAAGTTTTTTTGCGAGCTTCTCAAATTCTTTCAGTGTCATGGTGGGTTCCTCCTTTAATTAAGATAGGAAATAGTTGGGATTGATTCGAAGATAATATATCATAAGCTTAGGGATATTTCAACCAGATTATGTAATCTTTGCATCAATTGACTTGTAAACATAATTATGATAAAATCCCGCTGCAGATGAATTATTAGGAGGGTCACACTATGGAAGGACTCGAAGATCGTATAGTTTATCAATGTGGAGTAATATCTCGGAACATCAGTAACCAAATGACCATATCTGAAAGAACATTAATGAGTTTTAGTTTATTGGTATCTGAAATGATTAAAACAGGTATGCCTTGGACTATTCCGCCAATTTTTAACAAAGTTGGAGAACGGCTTGAGCGTTTTTGGTTTTATCAAGCGTATCAAGAAAAAAATCTTGAAAAGTGTTTTTCGTACATGAGGGCTTTTCAGATTTATAGGACTTATCAAGTTTATGTTGCAAGTAAAAAGCAAAAAGAACAACTTGTCGAAGATGTAAAAAGGTTTAAGAAAGAGTTCTCTATAATTAGTACTATTTATGATAATCCTGGAATAACTCCAAAGGACCTTAGGTGTAAGCTAGGAATTACTAAAAGTTCTTTAACCACTATGATTAAGCCTTTGATAGATTGTGGTTATATAGTTGAATATATGTTTTTGTGTAAACATTTAACTTATTCGTTGTCTAACTCTGGACTAGAGTTATATGGTCTCATGAAAAAAGAACGTTCATAATATGGACGTTCTTTTTGTTATCTTTAAAATCCGTTGTCCATAGTTGATTGAAATGATAAAATTAAATTGAATATAAGGCAGGAGGTTTTTATGAAAAATATAATTGTTGTTACTGGTGCTTCTTCTGGAATGGGAAGAGAATTCTTAATTCAAATGTTAGACAAGGAACCAAACATAGATGAAGTCTGGGCTATTGCTAGAAGAGAAGCTAGATTAATGGAGTTAAATGAAAAAGTTAGCAATAAAGTAGTGCCACTAGGCTGGGATTTGACAGTTGAAGAAGATTTGCTTGCTTATAAAAAGAAGTTGGAAGAAGAAAAACCAAACATCATAGTTTTGGCTAATTGCGCGGGATTTGGCAAATTTGACCATTCTGAAAACATAGATACTGATACTAAATTAAACATGATAGATTTAAATGTAAAAGCTCCTGTAGCTATCACAGATTATTCTTTGCCTTATATGCAAGCTGGTGCAAAGATTATGAATATTGCTTCTTGTGCAGCTTTTCAGCCAATACCATATATTAATGATTATGCAGCTACCAAAGCATTTTTAGTATCATACTCTAGAGCATTAAATCAAGAACTAAAATATAAAAATATCCATGTGTTAACAGTTACTCCTTATTGGACTAGAACGGAATTCTTTGATAGAGCTATAGATGATAATAAGAAAAAGGTTGTGGTAAATTACAACGCAATGTATGAACCTCAAGATGTTATGAAGGCTGCTATTAAAGATTTATATAATCCTAAAAAAGAAGTTTCATGTTTTGGAGCTATGAATAGATTCCAAAGATTTTTGACAAAGATATTACCACATAAAGTGGTTATGAAAGTTTGGATGAATCAACAAAAGCTTGATGGAACACCAAATATTAGAAAATGACCACATTTGACATTATAGATTAGTTCATTTAAAATTTAATTATCTTACAAAGGAGGATGAGCTATTATGGCAAATGAATATAAAGAACCTATTGCGCATTTATTAAGAGCATACATAAATGGTGTTTTTGATATGAGTCTTTTTGGACTATCGATTAATAGCTTTTCAAAGGATTCTTTTCAAGAACTTAATCCAAATGACAGACTAACAGGTATTGCTTATGAAGAAGTAGAGAGAGAAACTAATAAAACACTTACTAGTTTTAGAATTATAGCAAGTAAGTTATTATCTATTTCAGATCAAAGAATACGAGACGTTATTAAACCAGAATTTAGAGAAAAGTTAGAGCGTGAAAACGCACAATTTTTTGTTGAATTTGATGAGAATGGACAGATAAAATCTGCTACTCAAAAGAAAGATACAGACATAGCGGTAGAATCAACTGATAAATTATATGAAATGATTGAGCAGATGAAAAAAATTCTTCAGGAAAAAGGGATAGTATTATTTGAGGATGTTACTCAACTAGCCAATATGAATTTAAAAGGCATTCAAGGCGCTTCAAGAGATGCTGAAGTGCAAGAACCATAAGAGATATAATAAATAGAAGAAAAAACTCCAGATTTTATTGGAGAATAACAAAAAGGCAAGTAAGCATGTGCTTATTTGCCTTTTTTGATTGTTACGTTATTTGGTTACACCAATGAACTCGAAAAACTCCTTGCAGTAAGGTTCTACATTAAGGTCGAGTCTCTCAAGATATTTCCGAATGATTCTCTTTTGATCAACTTTTGGAATCTTGTTAAGATTCGGCAGATAGGTTATTGTAGAGTATGGTGAGGAAACCACGTACTCACAAGAGACCCATATTCTTTCGGGGAAGAACCCCTTCTTACGAGGAATCAGCCTTTGTATATCTACGGGAAGAAGCTGATAATCCTCTTGGTCTATACTGTATGGCGATCTTTTCCAGTAAAAATTCTGCAGAATTAGGGCTATACCTAGTCCATATTCTTCAAATTCTTCTTCAGAAAATGTCCTATGCTCTTTTTTAGAGCTACCATTGAAATTACCCACAACGACAATCCGGTACTGACTCTTTGTGTTACTGAGATCAATATGTGACATAGGAATCTCTACGTCACAAACGGTCCTGGTCATAGTTGTAACTGCCATGGTGTTTTCCTTCCTTTCTATTTTTTGGTACACGAGATTTGGAGAATTATCTTTACTCTCCTTTGTAGAACTTGATACAAGTGGAATTCTATCATATTACTAGCTAGATGTCAATAATTATGTTAACCGAGCTTAAAAATATGGTCTTTTTGACACCATAAATAATGTACCCCTTTTTGAGCCCTTGAAGAATGAGCAAGTTAGTGATAATATGAGTAAGACTTATAAAAATTGACTTTTACCAGATTCTGTGTTGAGGAGGTAACCATTATGGGATTTAGGTTTGTTGAAGATGAAAGATTATTAGATGAGTGTTTGAATTTTGGTAAGATTCAACATGAGAGAGAGGTAAGTGTACCATTAGTTCATCGTGTTCTTACTGAAACACCTCAAGATACTAAGATTAGATATGTTCCTTCGTACTTACTTGCAGATGGACAAAAGCCTGATGGAGAAGAGATTACTTGGCACATTAATAAATCAATGCCGGCTAGTCTGAAAATATCATAAGGAGGAAATAATGAAAGACTTATTTGATTCATTCCCATTTTTATCTAATGGCGAGATTACTCTTAGAAAAATCTCGATAAGTGATTTGAATGATGTTATAAGTATGTTTACTTGTGAAGAAGTATATCGGTATGTTCCAACCTATGTTCCTGAAAAGCTTTGTGGTGGTGATATGGAATACTTTATAAGTCACAAGTGCGACGAATTATTTGATAGCAAGGAAGAAATAGTTCTTGGTATATATTACCGTGGAAGATTTTGTGGAATATATGAACTATATCATTATGATGCTAGCAAAAATAAGGTATCGGTTGGAATTAGGCTAAATAAGCCATTCTGGAATCAACAAATATCTCAAGCATGTTTTCTTTTAATAAAGGAGTATCTATTTAGTCAAACGACTATAACGACTATATGTGCATCATGTATGGTTGAAAACATCACAGCACATTCAAGCTTAGATAGAAATGGCTTTTCTTTAGTAACTGAGAATGTTTTAGAAGACTGGGGATTTGAGCATAGAGTTTATGTCGATAAATGGATATTAAAATAGGAATGAGGAGGAGCAAGTTATGAAAAAGCGGCAGTACAACATAAAAGAAGCGGCTCATGTAGCTACAAAGTGGTGGATTGACCAACTTCGTAAACCGCACGATTATACTATTTGGGAAGGTAAATATCCAGAAGACTGTAAGCACCGCAAGATTCCCAAATCGATTGTAAAACATGCATCTGACCCAGCTTTTCTTGAAAAGGTGGATGCATTTGAAAAGATCCTGGAAGACTATATTTATGAGTCTTTGCTGCATCCCAAGTTATATGTAATTTATACTCCAGAAGGTAATATGGTACTTTTTTATAGACTATCCACAACAAGTAAGATTGGAGAGCTCAACGAGATGCTCTTGGAACTTGCTAAAAAAGCAGGATTCACTGATGAAGATATGAAGTGCTTTCCTGTTAGACAGAGTATGGACATACATAATGATGGTGCTATTTTCGTAGAGGATCCGGAGCAATACGAGACAATGGTTGCAATTTATCCGCCGGAGCTAGTTGCATTAATCTAATGTGATAAATTGAAAAGATATCATGATTTTTATGGCACAGCCAGTTATTGGCTGTGCCTTTTTCGTTTTGTTCTTACGGAAATAAGGGCTTTGAATCTTTTTTACTCTTTTTTTGACCATTTTTGGCCATATCGGTTGGAATTAGGCTAAATAAGCCATTCTGGAATCAACAAATATCTCAAGCCTGTTTTCTTTTAATAAAGGAGTATCTATTTGGTCAAACGACTATAACGACTATATGTGCATCATGTATGGTTGAAAACATCACAGCACATTCAAGCTTATATAGAAATGGTTTTTCTTTAGTAGCTGAAAATGTTTTGGAAGATTGGGGATTTGAACATAAAGTATATGCTGATAAATGGATATTAAAAAAATGGGGCGATTAAAATAATCGCCCCATTTTTTACACGCTAATTTTGTATGTCGTGAAATTAGCTCCACTGTTTTTGCACGTGAAGAAACCTTCACCATGAGCCAACTGCAAGACATAGTCAAAGGTCTCGGCAGGTTCAGCAAACTCATACGGTGCCAGTTGAATCGGTCTTTCCTGACCTCCGAACTCCTCTTTACACGTCAAGCTCCCATCAATGTACTCTATGATGAGCTTGTAGCCATCCTTGAGCTCCTCGTCAGTAAGGGATCGAGCTCGAGCAGGGTAGAACTTCAGCGACTTCCAGAGCATGGTTCCATCTCGCTCGATAGCTGCTCTTCTTGCTATCTGCTGGTTATGCTCATACCGGTCCTTTGCAGCTTTGATACAGTCCCTAAGTTCATCTCCTAAAGACATAGCTGTTCCTCCTTATTTGAAAATAAGATCAAATGCGATTCTAATACAATTTCGCAATAGGAATTATATCATGTTTACATAAAATTGTCAACTATAGAAGCTTTTTTCATTTTTTTCTACGGAAATGCGGATATTGGCCATTTTTGGGCACTTTTTTGCCTATTTTTGGCCATATAAAGTATCAAAAATTTCTTTGCTACGGAAGGCGTTATTACACGTTTTATGGTAACAAAATATACTGAAAACGTTGAAAAATAAGCGCTTTCAAGGTATAATACTTATTATGTATAATAATTATATAAACTAAATATGGCTTTTACAAAAGAGAAGGAGGTTTTTGATATGGGTAATATCAATAATTCTAAGTTTAAGGTTTTATTATTTTGCAGTATTTTAACATTTGCATTGATGAGCTTAGCTTTTGCTATGAATGGTTCATCGAATGCCAAGAAGTTTTATACAAACCTTTTAAAAGATATTTCAGAAAGGTACAAGACAGTTGAAACTTCACCACTTTTAGATACAGAAATTGGCAAAATGACCATCAAGGCTTTTGAGTCTAGGAAGTATTCAGATACTTCTGAAGAAGATCCAATGAGTTCTTATATCAAAGAATTGTTCACTGTAGGAGAATCTAAATCTGAACAAACAATTATCTTTGATAGAGCTTTGGGCAAATACTATTCTAAGAAGCAGAGTGATCAAGATGGTGTTGTAGAATACTTGTATGATGAAAATAGAGATTTGATTTATGCAAAGGAAAAAGATGGAAGTATAGCTTATTGTAAGCCAACTTCTAATATGCTTACAGACGTTGATAGTTTTATTAATAGATCTACAGAAGAAACAAAAGTGATTTCTTTTGTTTTAGATAAGTGTATAGATAATCTAAAGGATAATTATTTCTTAGAGAGAAAAGATAATGGCTTAAACCAATATATTATCTCATTAGACAAAAATCAAATGAGAGATTTCTTGGTTAATGTTTATTTAGACTTAGCACAAGATGATGACTTTAAAGAATATGCTATCCAAACATTAGGTGCATCTGCTGAAACTTGGAGCGAAGATGCTAATGCGGCAATCGAAGGTGTTAAGGAGCGTTTTGATAATCTGGAAGAAGGTAAATTTGAATTAGTGTTTACTCTAAAAGGAAAGAATATTAAAAACTTAGCAGGTATCAAATTTCTTTACAAAGCTGACGATGAAGAGTTTATATTTGAGTTAGTTGGTGAAAAAGGTAAGACACTTTCAAAATCTAAAGAATGTAGCTTTAAGTTCTCATATAATGATAATAGTGCCGAAGGTATGGTTTCATTTGGAGATAAAAAGATAATCTTTGAAATGAGCTCTATTACAAAAAGCGATACAAATTTTGAAGAGAATGCTGTTAAACTTGAAATTGTTACACTAGATAACAAGCCATTCAAAAAATCTTCTAACATAGAAATGAAATTAATGGCATCAATGAATAAATCATATAAAGATTATTATGCTGATAAAACAATTGAGACAAAATCATTAAATGAGCTAGGCGTTTCTATATCTACAGAAGATAAGAAATCTTTTACCGATTCTAAGAAGATTGTTGTTAAAGTAAATACTAGTGAAAGATATGAATCAACAGATTTAGAAAATAAAGTTGATTCTCAAGATGGTTATTCATTAGTGATTGTTGGAAATGACAATAAAGCAATACTTAAATCTAATGAGATTTCAATTAGTATTGCTTATGAAGATTCTGATGATAATGATAATAAGATTGTAATCAGAAGCAAAGATAATAAAGAGATTTTAAAATCAACAAATGTTGAAATCGTTTTTGTTGATGGAACAATATCAAAGCTAGCATTTGTAATTAAATCAAATGATAAGAAGCCTATTAAAGAATCTACAGATGTAGAATTCTTAGATTACATGAGCTCTGTTGAAGAAAATGAAGCTAATAAATATACAATCAAAGCGTATGACAAAAAGAAATTTAAAGATTCAAAAGACCTAGAATTCACTTATACAGAGGCTGGTAAAGAAAATCCAACTGTTGGAGTAAGAGTTTCTATACTAGATAAAAAGAGTTTCTTAGAAACCGGTAAGATGAAAGTTTCTGGCTTTGTAGATGGTGGACATTTTGAAGCAAACATTGAAAGCAAAGACAAGAAATCTCTTTTAAAAACAAATGAATTCAAGTTATCATTTAATTATGAATCTGAAGATAAAAAGAATTATATTGATTTTACGATGGATGAAAAATCATTTAAAGCTAAAATGCATTCTGATAGTGAATTGTTAGGAATAAAATACATACAAGACTATGATGTTGAATACACAGCACTTAAAGAATCTAACATTGGAAAATTGATTGATATTAATAATGCTAAAGAAAAATCTCAAAAAGAGGTTTCTGAAATACTTGGTGTATATTATTATGATTCTGAAGCATATATGGAAGAACTATTAAAGCTTATGGAAGGATTGAATTAATCTGTATAGCTATGTTTAAATAATTTATTAACAAAAAAAGCGGGTTTATACCCGCTTTTTTATTGCTTATGGAATAAATTATTATTTCTCGTCAACCAGCCATTCTTTTGTTTTATTATCCCAACGACGATATTCAATATAGTGTCTAGGAAATAAGCATTCTTTATTGAGCTTTTCAAGCTCCTCCATAGCCTGCTTAGTTTCTGGTGAATCCTTATCATCAAAAATCTTATTGTGGTCTACAACAAGATCGCGATTGAGATATTGAGGTAGCTCTTGAATTAAGAGTCTTAGATGAGCTTCCGTTTCTTCAGCAGATAACTGAGGATACTTAGCTAGTGGCTGTCTAGGAGCTACTACAAAGTTATTCACGTGAAGATAATCTATGTCAAGTTCACCCATTAGTGAAGCAAGAGCAAGAATGTCTTCATTAGTCTCTGTGGGGAGTCCTATCATGACAGTACTAGAAAGAAAAGCATCTGGATGTGCCTTGCGAATGGCCTTAAAGACTCGAATCGCCTTTTCTCGAGTATGTCTTTTTCCGATGACGTTTAGAAGTCTATCCGTGCCAACTTCAGGATTCATCTGAATATGGCGGATTTTCCTACTCTTTACAATCGCATCGAGAATCTCATCGGTCACTTCACCGATAGAAAGACCGATCATGATATCGATTGATTCAATCTCATCATAACTATCAAGCATGTTGATGATATGATGAAGCATTTGCTTTCCATAGATATCAATACCATACTCGGTAATATTTTCTGCCCTTAAGCTTATACGTCTCATCTGTTCTGGATGATTTGCCTTAAACCTATCAAGATTTTCTTTGATAACGTCCAAAGGAATCGATTCGAACTTGATGTCCATATAGCTTCTCCGGCAGAACTTGCATTTATTCATGCATCCATCTACAGGCCAAAAAGCTAAGTGGTCTTCCTTATCATCATAGATAAAATACTGTTCTCCAAAGTCAATATCAAATAGCTTTCCGACTTTCTCTGCATAATGATCACCATAGAAGATAATGTCAGAGATACTACCATTTAAAAGCTTTTCGCAATTGGCAGCTTTTCCAACTACCACAATTTTTGCTCCGGGTTTTCTCTGGGCAGCGATTTCTTTAATTTCTGCAATGGCTTTATCTGAGATATCATCAGCTCGAGCATATGGAGACATATACAAGATATAGTCAGCCTCAGAAATACTTACTTGAGGATAATAGAACAATGCCATCATAGGAATGTATGAAACCATCAATTCTCGATAACACTCTTCTCTCAAGTTCCGCATTACTTTTTCTGTGTTGATTTTAAGCCTTAAGTTGGGGTCATCCGGGTCAGCATAGGTAGGTTCAAGCGTCAAAATTTGTTCGTATAACCAGCCAGCCTTACAAATATCGTAGATATTTTTAAATGTTCCGGGTATCATGGCATTTGCCTCCTGATAAGATTTTATTAGGATATCGAGCGTTAACATAATATCATAATAGTGCAAATTTGTCAACATAAGCAGTTGACGGATTTTTCTTGCTAATTTACATAAAACGTGATATAATGTCTGTGGTCGAATATTTAAATAATAGAACTTTTTGATTAAGGAGGGTCTAAGAACTTATGGATGAAAGACTAGGACGGCTTTTATGCACATTCTTTGGTATTCACATCGTTACTCTTGTTCTAATTATGGTGCTACTCTTATCACCTCTTTTTTCTGCTCATGGGCAAGTTACGGAGAGCGATGTAGTCGACAATGCTGGTATTCTAAGCGAAATGCAGGTTGATAACATCAATAAAGCCTTGGCGGAGCTTGATGAGGCTAAGGTTTTGATTGTTATCAACGATGTTGGCAATCGGACGACTGATGATTACGCCTATAGCGTCGCAAAGGAACTGTATAACTCAACCTTTAGTAACGAAAAGTATGGGGTGGTGATTGTTTATTGCTCCGCTTTGGAAGGCTTTAAGGTTGGCGTTTATGGTGATGAAGCATTAGGAGTAAACTACGAGAAGCTTAAGGAAAAGATTACTGATAGGTTTCAGGCCAACAGTAGTGATTCGCTCTGGATACAAAATAGTGCCATTAATGCAATTGGCACAATTATTAACAGAGAGAATGCTATAAAAGAGGCTGCTAAACCGACTCCTACACCGACGGCAAAGACTCAGGCGGAGAAGACTCCGGAGCTAACTAACGAGCCTGAAGAAGAGGCTAATCCCAATCTCTGGACTCAGCTTAAGAACTCTTTTAGGTCAATTAATAACTTCTTTAATGAAAACAGAGTTGTAATTGCATTGTTTGGAATCGTGTTCTTGGGCGGCTGCTCTTATGCTGCTTGGCGCCAGAAGAAGGGCAAAGATGATGATTCCAACAACACTCCCAAGGATAACAATTAAAGGAGGCCACTATGAAGAGTTGGCTAGTAAAAAGGTACATTGATACTCGGATGACTAGTGTCAATCATACCACACTTAACCCTAAGGGACCTGGTGTGGTTAGAATTCACTTAATCCCGCCTCGTGAGCATGTAACTCAAAAGAATGGAATTAAGCATAGTCCAAGCATAGCCATTATAAATGGTCAGGACGTCATTCCGGTGAATGTCTCTTGGGCAATCTTGCTTAATGAATTCATTCTCCAGCTCAATTCGTCTGTGAAATACGGCACGGAGATTGTTCCGGTTGATCTGGAAAAAATCGTGGATGCTGCCGCAAGCAGGGTGAACAGGGTGTTTCCGCTCATATGTAAGTCCAGGCTCAAGAAGGACCTGCTTCGCATAGTGAATACGCTCTGTGCTATCGCCCAAGGCGACGAAGTTACTGAGAATATCGGTACCTATAGCCTTGGTGATTATGCTCCATTTATGAGAGCTCCTCATCGTATGGATCTCATGATTTCTGCGATGGCTAAAAACGGTTGCTGGAACTGTAACCAGAAGTGCCTCCACTGCTATGCTGCAGGCCAGGAGCTTAGCAATACTCCTGAGCTTTCTACGGGAGAATGGATGTATATAATCGATAAGCTTCGTGAAATCGGTATTCCTCAACTAACGTTTACTGGCGGTGAACCTACTTTGAGGAAAGATCTGGTAGAACTTGTAGAGTATAGCCAGTGGTTCGTAACAAGACTTAATACCAACGGCATCTTGCTTACCAAAGAGCTTTGCAAGAAGCTGTATGATGCAAGTCTGGACTCAGTTCAGGTTACGCTTTACTCATATGATGCCACAGTGCACAATCAGCTGGTTGGAGCACCTATGCATCATAAGACAGTTGAGGGCATCAAGAATGCACTTGAAGCGGGGCTTAATCTTAGCATTAACACGCCGCTTTGCACCATTAACAAGGATTATGTGGAAACTTTAAAGTATGCTCATAATCTTGGTGTGGTGTATGTGACTTGTTCGGGGCTGATAGTCACTGGTAATGCCGAGAAAGAAGCTTCGAGAAGAACGCAGCTTTCGAGTGAAGAACTCTACGAAATCATCAAGGAAGCAAAAGCATTCTGCGATGCTAATGGCATGCAAATGTCCTTTACTTCTCCTGGATGGATTGAAGAAGAGAAGCTGAGAGCTCTTAAGCTGAATGTGCCTACCTGTGGAGCTTGCCTTAGCAATATGGCAATAACTCCTGATGGAGGAATCGTTCCTTGTCAGTCTTGGCTTTCCGGAGAAAGTCTTGGTAACATCTTAGAAGATGACTGGGAAGAGGTATGGGATGGAGATGCATGCTCCAAGATTCGCGCCCACTCTGCCAAGATGGATTTCACCTGCCCGCTTAGGAGGAACACTGAAAATGAAGAATAAGCATTTTACGTTTGCGTTTCTTCTTTGCCTTTTGTTTGTACTGATTTTGAATCCCTTTACGGCTTATGCCGATGAGCCGCTTGACGAAATTGAAAAGTATGAAATCACTATCAATGCTCGTGAAGATGGTACACTCGACATACGATATGCAGTTGACTGGAAAGTTCTTTCAGATAAAAACGGCAAAGAACCAGTAACATGGGTTGATGTTGGTATACCCAACAAACATGTAGACCAGATAGCAGGTCTAACTGATAACATCAAAACCATTGGTTATTCCAATAAAGGTGGCGGAGATCTTGTCAGGCTAGACTTTACGCAGGCCTACAAAGCCGGAGAAGTGTTCCACTTTGAATTTTCAATTCATCAATCATATATGTATATGCTTGATGAGGACGAAGTCTGCCGGTATTCCTTCACACCTGGGTGGTTTGACAAGATTCAAATCAAGGTGCTTCACATTCTTTGGAGCAACAAGTATGTAGTTTCGAGTGATGCTACTCACAAAGGTGAGGACTTCTTGGAGTGGTATCGCACTGACATGAAAGCTGGCGAGCACTTCAAAATCAATGTAAGGTATCACAGAAGCACATTCTACGTTGATGAGAATAAGCAGTATAGTGAGCCTGGTATGGATGTAGGTACGATAATATTCTTAGTTTTCTTAGCGATTATAGTGATAATTATAGTGGTCGCTGTGGTCGCTGAATATGAGTGTGGCTCAGGCTTCGGAGGAGGTTTCTATTCTTCTGGTGGTGGCGGCTGCGCTAGTTCAAGTAGCTGTGCATGTGCATGCGCTTGTGCTGGCGGAGGACGAGCTGGCTGCAGTGCTAAGACGTGGTACAGCATAAACCATCTCGAAGAGGTCTGCCTGAAGCATACTCCATGGTACAAGAAGGTTTTCAAAAAGTTCATTTCTGCACTTAAGTAGTGCAAAAGAAATGCTAGCATAATGCTGGCATATAACAAAAAAAGACTAGAGAAATCTAGTCTTTTTTTGTGCCTTTTATGATATAATTCATTTAGGATGTGATTTAAATGGTCCATTTAGGAACGAAAGAACTAATCAGTGAAAGATTGATTTTAAGAAGATTTAAAGAAAGTGATGCAAAAGAATTATACGAAGGCTTTATTAATCAAGAAGGTTTTTTGTATTATGCTCATAAAGAAAAAAGAACTCTTGAAGATGAGATTGCATCATTAAAAGATATAGATGAAAAATATGAAAATCTAGAATACTACAATTGGTTAATAGCTTTAAAAGATGATGGAATAATAATTGGTGCAATTAATCTAAATGTAGATAACTTTAATGAGTCGGTTGAGTTTAATTATGCAATTGATGAAAGATTTAAAGGCAATGGTTATATGACAGAAGCTTTGAATTTAGTTAAAGATTTTTGCTTGGATGAGATAAAAGTTAATCGCTTTTATGGTGGATGTGAGATTAATAATATAGGTTCCAAAAGAGTAATGGAAAAGTGTGGACTCACATATGAGGGAACTTTAAAAAGTCATATAAAGTTAAGAGATGGCTACCACGATATGCTATTGTATGCAATAGTTCAAAATGAAATTTAAGAAAGTAAGTGGAATAATGAAAAATACTAGTATTGAGAAAAAACTGGAAAACAAACAAAACAATCGTATATTTTATTTAGATGTATTAAGGGTAATTGCATGCTTAGCTGTAATTATTATTCATACAAGTGCGTCATATGTTACAAAAGACATAGGCTCTATTAATTTTTGGACAGGTAATATCTTTGATGGTTTAGCAAGAATTGGAGTTCCTTTATTTGTTATGATATCTGGGGCTTTAATGCTTGATAAGAATTATGATTTTTCAAACAAAAAACAAATCAAGCATATCACAAAGATGATATTATTCTTTGTGTTTTGGTCTACAATATATTGTTTGGTTTTTAAAATACTTGAGCCACTTGTTAAAGGACAATCTCTTGATTTGTTTGATGCTGCTAAGGCTTTAATAACTGGGCATCGACATTTATGGTTTATCTATTTGATAATAGGTTTATACTTAATAGTACCTTTATTAAGACTTTGGGTAAAAGATGAAAATAAGAAGTACGTTGAATACTTTTTATTATTATCAATTGTCTTTACATTTATAATTCCGCAGATAGTGAAGATAGGTAGTTATTATTATCCGATAATTCAAAGTGGATATGATTCAACAATAGACAAAATGCACTTACAATATATTGGTGGTTATACAGCTTACTTTATTCTTGGTTGGTACTTAAACAACTACGATTTTAAAGATAAGAAATTAATATATTGGTTAGGTGTTTGAGGAGCAGTAATCACGATTGTAGGTACATTTATAGTTGCTTTTTCATATGATCAAACAGTGCAAGTTTATGATAATTTATATATAAATGTTTTACTTCAGGCTATTGCAGCATTTACGTTTATTAAAGCTAAATATGTGAACACACAAGGAAAAAACAATGGCCTTATAGTGTCTATATCAAAATATAGTTTAGGTATTTATGCTATACATGCTTTGATTATTAGGATACTCTATATGATTATTGATAAATTTGGATTTGACTACGCACTTTTAAATATTCCTATTGTATTTTTGATGACTTTCACAATTTCATATTTTATGACATTTGTTATGAGTAAAATTCCGGTTTTGAAAAAAGTAGTTTAGCCAATTCGTAGAAAAGAGGTATTTATAAAAAATCTAAACATTCAGTTGATAGATAAATAATAAATAAAAGGAGGGTATTATGAATTCTGAATTTGAAGTAAGGTTATTAGACATCAATCAAGATGAATGGATTAAAAAGCTTGAAGGCTTGGGTGCGACTTTTGTAGGTAAGTATGATCAGGTAAGATACATCTATGATTTTAATCCGCCTATAGAGAATAAGTGGATTAGATTAAGAACCGATGGAAAAAATACAACTCTTGCAATTAAAGATTATCAAAGTACTGAAGTTGGAGGCACAAAGGAAGTTGAGATTGAAGTTTCAGATATGGAAAAGACAAATGAGATTTTAAATCAACTGGGTTATAAAAATAGAAGTTATCAAGAAAATAGACGTGTTAGATATATGCTACACGATGTTGAAATTGACATTGATACTTGGCCACATCTTAATACCTATGTTGAATTTGAAGGAAAGTCCAAAGAAGCGGTGTTCGATTTATTAAAGTACTTGGCCATTGATGAGAGTGCTGTAACAACAATGGATGCACAAGATATATACTTAGCTACCGGGTTTACTTTAGAAGATATGGATGATTTGAGATTTTCTTAAAGGCATTGACGTTTACATAATACTATGGTATAATGCCTTTGTTTCATAAGAGAATAATGTACTCTATAGCAATTGAAAGGAGAGCATTCATGAAGAACACAGGAAAATTGATTGAAAAGTTGCTTTATCGGGAGGCTTGGAAGTGTGTTTTTAACGAGGTAGCTTCAATAAGAGGTATCAATGCTAGTCAAGTAGCAAGTCAAGTAGGTATTGCTGCTTCTAGGATGTCTATGGTAGTTCATGGTAAAATGGACCTGACTGAAGAAATAGAAGCGGGCGTCTTGAAAGCATTAGAAGTTGATAAGAGCTTGTGGGATAGCATGGTAGAAGATGTTGAGGAACTTATTATTTCTGACGCTTCAGACTCGTCTGTTGAATATGAAGGCACTAGTCTTCTTGAGATTAAGGCAGCTATCATAAGCGATATGTACAGTGTTGAGGGAAAGAAAGGTTTAATAACTAAAGGTCGTAGAGGACGCCGGAAACGGGGATAAAAAAGGTGGAACAAATTGTTCCACCTTTTTTATCGTCATTTTAAGTGCTTTCGTAGCAAAAATTATGTAACCTTTCTCGCTTAGAGCAATTGACATAAGTCAGTAGAGATGATATAATCGCCCCGTATATAATATATCGAATGGAGGTTTGTTGTAATGAACTCAATCGTAAGCAACGCACCCGAACTTGGATGGCTCAAAGGTGGATCTATCAACGGAACCCCTGAGGGAGTAGATAGTGTGGACAAAGAGTACAAACGGACCATATGTAGCATTGAATTGTTGGACGATGTTTTAAAAGGCGACTATGAAGCATTTACTGCATGTCAGCCAGAAGCCACAAGACTTACTGAAGAGAGCTTTGATAGTCTCTGCGACTTTGTAACAGGTAGTCTTGGCACTGAAGAGGCCGAAGATGCAATGAGAGCTTTTCTCATTATCAACGACCTTGGAAAGGTTGAAGATTTTGTAGAAAAGATTAAGACCACTTTGGGCTTTGAGTCCGTTGACCACGACAAAATTCTTTACCAAGGTCTCAGAGCGAATCCTGAACTTTCACCTACCTTTGCAGGCCTCAGCAGGATGTATAGAGATCTTATTATTGATGGGCTTGACATTGGCTCTATGTTCAACATGGGTCAATTCATTCAATGTGAAAGTCTTCCCATTAATCTTTGGGGGCTTAAGAGCTTTTGTCCGGATTCATTTAACTTCTACATGATTCATGTGCTTTTTGACATTGCCGGTGCTGCCGGCCATGTTAATTCCAATGGTTCGCTAGTTTGTAACGAACTTTACTGGACTAAGTTTTTGTGGGCATATAAGGAGGCACTTAGTGTCTGTATTGGCGACAAACAGCCTTTAAGAGCGTACAATGACTACCTTGAACGTACGATGAAGTTTTTTGATGTCTCTTCGCTTGTTATAGCAAAGCTTTGTAACATGATTCGTGTTTCGAACAAAGAAGAAGCTCAAGACGTCGAAGCTGGTTTTAAGAAGATTTCTAAGAGGGCACAGGAAGTTCTTGAAAAGGAGCTTATGGCTTCTGGAATTGGCAAAGATACAGCAATTTTGCTCTATTATGCGCCTGCAACGTTTCAAAATGCCATTAACTTCTACAAAAAAGAAGAACCCAAAAGGGCTATTTTCTGGGCGACCATAGTAGTTGCTCCTATACTTGCTCGGATTTACCAGGATGTAAGAGCTAAGGCCAACATGAAGCTTAACTATGTGACGGCTTTCATAGGTGATATTGCGAAAGCAGCTATGGCACCTGAAACTTTGGTTCCTAGGTTCAAGATCACGAAAGTGGGACTGGAAGACTACAAAGTCATGCCTGATTTCTAAGGAGGACCTCACAAAATGCTTCTCTTAAACTATTCTAATGAGCCTGTTAAAACCTACGGTAGATCAGTGTTTTTAGCAGGTCCCACTCCTAGGAGCAAAGAGGTTAAGTCATGGAGGCCAGAGGCAATTGGGTATTTTAGGGAGTTCGGCTTTGACGGAACTTTATATATACCCGAGCATTCTGATGGAAGTAAGAACATTGATAAGCCTAAACAGTATTCCTGGGAATGGGAAGCTCTTGACAAAGCAACTATAGTGATGTTTTGGATACCTAGAAATCGAGAAACGATGCTAGGTTTGACCACAAATCACGAAATGGGGTACTATGGATCGATGAAAAAAGCAATCTATGGTAGACCGAATGACGCATGGTCTATAAGCTACCAAGATGCTTGGTATAGGCGTTTCCATGGAAGTGATGCACCCATATACACTGACCTAAAGGTGATGTGTGAGTACATTGCCAAAAATCCCTTAGTATGCACTTTTTAGAAGAGGAGAACAACATATGTCTTGGTTAGATAGTAGGGACGATTATAGTTGCGTTGTGCGTGTTGATGGTGAACTTAGTTTTGATAGTAGCATTCACAGCTTCCAGTGTTCACAGAACAAGTTTAAAGACTTAGGAAAAGCTATGGCAGAGTTTGTCAAAGAAATGCATAACCCTGACCTAGTAAAAATCGAGTTTCCTAAAGAAGAATCGACAAGTGGTCCGAGAGTTTATGGTGGGCCAATGCGGTATGGGTACTTCTTCGTAGAGTTCTTGGTTGCCAATGATGATATGGAGAAGTTTCACAATAATGAGCCTTTTAGGCTCCTAGTAAAGACGAATGTGTTTACTGGCAACGATGACAGGGAAAGGTTTGAGAAGTTCTTCAAAGGATTCAACGAAAGCCTTAACTGGAAGTAAAAAGTGGCTTATCCCCATTGGGGATAAGCCTTTTTTTAGTATTCATAGGGTAAATTTCTAAAACGAAATGCTGTTAACATAACTTGACAAGCTTTCTAAAAAGTTGTATAATGAGCTTGTGTTGTTGAAGTACATTTATACCCATTTTCCTAAAGAATTATAAAAGGAGGCAATATAGAATGGGTGTACGGTTGATTCGGGTAGAGGGCATCAAAGCTGAAGCAGAAAGGCTTGATAAGTGGGCTAAGTCCCTCAACGGAGAGAAGGCACTCGAGAAAAGGCATCTATTGAGCCGCACGGTAGAGCGAGTTTATCGCTTTACTAACTCAAACTTCGGACAGGAGTTTGTGGACGGGCTCTACGATAACTTCGGTGATTCTGTCTGGATTCGGGCCGAATAACAAAAAACGGTATGTTATCCCGCTGGCTATTTGCTAGCGGGTTTTTTTGTCCATAAAATTGCTCGAAAAGTTTTAATGTGATATAAAAAAGTAATGGAGTGTGATGACTATGGATAAAAATGAGATAGTTGAAAAAATTAAACAAATTTTTAATAATCAACTTCATATAGATTGTTTAAGCGTTGAGAAAAATAGTGATTCCACAGATGGTAATGTATATATGATAAAATGTGCAACTGATAAGTTTATTGCCAAAGTATATGATGATATTAAACATGCAAATTCTATGGTTATGCTTCATAATACTCTTTCAAAAATGATTCATATTCCACAAATTATATATTCAGATTTAAATGATGAGGCAACTAACAAAAATCATATTGTCATATATTCATTTATGAAAGGTACTCCAATCGACGAAAAAATAACAAATGGAAAAATTGATTCAGAAATTATTAAAAAAATTGGAAAGACAATTCATCAAATGCATGACTTAGCTTCACAAGGAAACAAATTCCAACTACCAGAATTACCATTTGACACAATCAATCAAAGAAGGGCAATGCTCCATTTTGATTTAACCAAAAGCAATATTTTTGCAAATGAAAATGATGAGATTTCGATTATAGATTTTGATGATGCGATGTATGGTTCTGCAATTTATGATATATCAATCTTGATAGCATTTTTCTTTTTCTCTGAAACTAGAGGAGTTGACTTAGAAGGAATGCACACATTTCTTGATTCGTACTATGAAGAAGATGAAGTTTTAAAAAATGAAGAAATAAAGCACATTAAAGTTTGTGTAACTCAATGGGTAGATTATTTGACGTCAAATAAGGAGCTACCGGATGACTTAATCGAGTGCTTTAAAACGAAGTGCAAAATGATAAATGAGTCAATTTAAGGGAAAAATAGCAATAAATAAGGGTAGAAAGCTTGAACATTATGTAAATCTGTGTTAAAATAGCCGTTGCGAAAGGAATTTTTAAGAAAGGAGAAAGCTTTTATGGCTGTCCGGTTTGTTGATAAGATAGAGGACGCTGACGCTGTGACACATGGTGGCGATTATCACGCCGATGACATTTTTTGTATAAAGTTTTTTGATTTGCTTTGGAAAAACGTAAAGGTTTATAGAGTGGCAAGAGCAGAGAAAATAGATGAAGAACAGCTAAAGGGAAAGGTAGTTTTTGATATTGGCTTTGGAAAGTATGACCATCATCAAAAAGAGGGGAATGGTTTTCACAAGCTTATTAACAAAGATAAAAAGCCTATTCCTTATGCCTCTCTTGGACTAATATGGAATGCTTATGGTCTTGAGCTCATTAGGAGAGTATTTCCAAAAGGTGGAAAAGCCTTACATAACTTTGTTTTCGATTTTGTGGAATATTCTCTTTGCCGTAGCATTGATGCGGGCGATAATGGCATTTTTTCACAATTTGATAGTGATTCTCAATACAAGGTTTTATCTCACACCGCTATTATTAGTGGATTAAAGCCTCTTGAGGACGAAGAATTTGACGTTTGTGCAGTCGTTGCATTAAAGTACGCAGAAAGAGCGATTCTGGCGACTTTGGAATTAGGAAAGCAGATTTATAAAGGCTCGATAAGCCGTGACTTTACGTCACATATGAAATTTGACGACGTTATATCAGAATGTATATTTAAACGCTTTCCTAAAGACTTCTCATATAGGGTCAATCGCAAGAACCATGATTTTGTTGAAGACCAGCTTCAGTATTTCATAAATGGCTTTCGGGTTGAGATGTCACAGAAGAAGCATAAAAATGATGATACCTACGACAATATGGGGATTATCAGCTTAAGGGATATCTTTTGCGATGCTTTGTTTGATACGACTGCCAGACATGATTTGTCGGATGTTTTTAACGTCATGTTTAATCATACGGTAAAAATTATTCAAGACAAGATTGCTGCTAAGAGCCTTATTTTAAAGGGATTACAAGAAGCTGAAAATAAGAAGATTCTGGTGCTT
>JAEEGL012979003.1_pt1 | contig 28746 bp, 23 predicted proteins | sample 9134231 | NCBI WGS metagenome assembly JAEEGL01 (sample SAMN16246548, study PRJNA631951) | gut metagenome | biome: gut microbiome; feature: rumen; material: fiber-attached | host: Bos | place: Iran: Karaj | collected 2018-10 | reverse complement strand
ACCGGAACTATAATACCGCGGAGGAAGTAATATAGAATTGTTCGCGAACCTCCCTGGCACAAACCGGAACCATAATCCCGCAGAGCAAAGAAACAATAAGTTCTCTATACCTCAAAACTATAGATTTCCGTTTTCATGAGGAAAAACAGGAATCTATGGTAAATTCTCAAAAATCTGCTATCATGTAGTAGAAAAAACAGCAATTCAATTTGCCGGTTATTACTAAAACAATGTATCAGCAATAATTTGAATATCCAATCCAAGGGGGCTATATGCTAAGTATCAAATGTGATCTGCATACACATACGCTTTACTCTGCGCATGCATATTCAACAATAGAGGAAAATGTACGGGAAGCTGAGGAAATTGGGCTTGAGCTTCTTGCAAGCACCGACCACTTCAGCTCAATGGTAATTGCTGAGGATGAAGATCTACGCTCATATCAGTTCTTTACCAATCAGGGATGCTGGAAGAGAATCTGGCATGGAGTTAAGTTGCTTAGAGGTTGCGAAGTAGATATAGTAAATCCCGACGGATACCTGTTTGGAATGGGACTTCCAATAAAAAGATCAATAGTAGGTGATCCATACAAGGACGATAAGGATTTGTTCTCGAGGACCACTGAGAAACTTGATTTCATAATAGCCAGTGTTCACGGAAAATGGGGACTTCAGGGAATAACCAAAGCACAGGCTACACAGATGTATATCACAGTTCTTGAGGATCCAAGGATATTGATGCTCGGACATATAGGAAGAGCAGGAATTCCTTTCGAGACCGATGAGGTCCTCCTTAGGGCGAAGGAACTGAATAAACCAATAGAAATAAATGAGCACAGTGTAATATGGAGCGGAGATATTGCTGAAAGATGCAAGGAGATTGCAGTAAGATGCGCGGAGCTGGGGACTTCGATCTGCGTAAATACTGATGCTCATATTGCAACAGATATAGGAAGATTTCCTACAGCAATCGAAATGCTGGAGGAAATACATTTTCCGGAGGAGCTTATAATGAACCGCGACAGCGATAGCTTCTTAAAGCAATACTACGCTGCGGGATTCAGACATATAGAATTTGGCGAGGATTAAGGGGAGTATGAAAATAGTTTTAGAGAATCTTACAAAGAAATTCCCAAACAGAGATAAAAAAATGAAGGAAGATGTCATAGCCGTAAACAGCTTTTCGCATGAAATAACTGACGGAAAGCTGATAGGGCTTCTGGGCCCTTCCGGGTGTGGAAAAAGTACCGTTCTTAATCTTATCAGCGGACTTGAAAAGCCTACATCCGGAAAAATATTTTTCGGAGATGATGATGTAACAAATCTTCCTCCTGAAAATCGCGGAGTTGGACTTGTTTTCCAGAATTATGCGCTTTATCTGCACCTGAACGTAAGGGAAAATATCCGCTTTCCTCTTGAAAATCTGCGCGGAAAGGATAAGCTCACAAAAGATCAGATGGAAGTCAAAGTCCTTGAGACTGCAAAGCTTGTACAAATCGAGGGTCTTCTTGACAGAAAACCCGGAGAAATGTCAGGTGGTCAGCAGCAGCGAGTTGCTATAGCAAGAGCACTTGTAAAAAAGCCCCGTGTACTTCTTCTTGATGAGCCACTTTCAAATCTTGATGCCAGACTTCGCCTGCAAACCAGAGAAGAGCTGAAGCGCATTCAGCTTGAGACAGGAATCACTACACTTTTCGTAACGCACGATCAGGAAGAGGCGATGAGTATCTGTGACTCAATCGTTGTGATGAAGAAAGGCCGCATAATGCAGCATGGTGCACCTCAGGAGGTCTATGATCATCCGCAGAATCTATTCGTTGCAAAATTCCTTGGAACTCCTCAGATAAATGTATTTAAGGGGCAGATCCGTGATGGGGGACTTTTCATAGGAAAAGATCGTGTGATGGATGTGAATGCCACCGCTGCGAATGGGGCAAATGACAATCGGGTACAAAAGGAAGAAAATATCGACCGGGTACAAAAGAAAGAAAATAGCATCCGTATACAGAATAAAGAAAACGAAAAAACAGTAGCAAGAGATGTCTACGTGGCTGTGAGACCTGAGGGATTCGTTGCCGTATCGGATACAGATTTGAAGGATATCCTTCACTGCGATTTTATGAAAATGGAAGTCATGGGGCGTGACACCAGCATTATCTGTACCCACGAGGCTTTTGAAGGAACTGTCATCAGGGCAATTGTTCCTTCGGAATCAAGGCCACAATTCATAGGTGGTGAGGTTTGCTTTAAACTGAAGCCTTCCAAGGTGCATGTGTTTGATGCTGAGACGGAAGAGGTTTTGTAAATAACAGACATCTATACAAAATAAATGATTTGGGTTGGGGAGCCATGACTAATAAAAAACAAACTTTGACCGCTTGGCTGTGTTTACTGCCGGCAATTATTTTCCTGGGGATTTTCCTGGTCTATCCCATGATAGACGTTTTCATATATTCATTTGAAGAGGGGTATAACTTTGCTTCTCAGAGCTACTTTGGACTTGGTAGCTATAACTATTCTTATGTGCTGCATGATCCGTATTTTATACAGGCTCTGAAAAATACCTTCATAATAGTTCTTTTTACAGTGCCACTGTCGACGGGAATTGCGCTTATAATTTCACTTGCCCTAAGTTCTATCACTAAGCTCAGGGAGCTTTTTCAGACGATTTTTTTCCTGCCATACGTAACAAATACTCTGGCTGTCGGACTGGTTTTCATGATTCTTTTTCAGAAAACCGCATACACAGACGGAATGGTAAATGTACTGATAAATCTTTTTGGTGGTGAGAGCATTGATTTCATTGATGGTCCTTACCCTGCGAAAATGTTTGTAATGTGCTTTTACACTATCTGGGTGGTGCTTCCCTTTAAGATTCTTATTTTGACAAGTAATCTTGCGTCAGTTGATCCGATTTATTACAAGGCGGCGCAGATTGATGCAACTCCAAAATGGCGTGTTTTCTTTAAGATTACATTGCCTATGATTTCTCCCATGATTTTTTATCTGGTAATTACAGGCTTCATTGGCGCTTTCAAGGCATACAGTGACGAGGTTGCCCTTTTCGGAACGGACTTGAATGCAGCCGGGATGAATACCATTGTTGGTTACATCTACGACATGCTTTACGGAAACAGCGGCGGGTATCCGTCGTACGCGTCGGCAGCAGCTATCATACTGTTTGCAATAGTTTTCACAATTACAGTGATAAACCTTTTGGTCAGCGAGAAGACGGTATATTATCAATAAACCATTACTGAATAGAAAATATTATCAGCAGACTATGGCTGAATGAAAGTTTATTATCAGTAAACTATTTCTGAATGAAAAGCTAGAATTTATGAGTTGTAATAGAAAACAAGAAGTCATTCAAATTAAAAAATGGAGTATAAAATGTCAGATACTAAAGACTTGGAAAAAATAGAAAAAAGGGATAAGTCCATAAAAATAGTCAGGGGAGCGGCGCGTTATCTTTTCCTTACATTTTGGGCGCTGATAGTGCTTTTTCCTTTTTACTGGATGATAATTACATCCTTCAAAAGCTACAGCTCCTACAACAGTGAGTATGTCCCAAGACTCATAATAACCTCTCCGACTCTGCAGAATTATGTCAGTGCCTTTACAGAGGTTTCGCTGGGAAGATACCTTATCAATACATTTATTTTCACAGTGATTACAACGGCGATAATGCTCGTGATTGTTGTGCTTTCCGCCTTTGCTTTTTCACGACTGGAGTTTCCCGGAAAGAACATTGTGTTTGCACTCTTTTTATCACTGATGATGATTCCTAATGAGCTGGTTATCATCACCAATTACGTGACAATTACTGATCTGGGACTTCGTAATTCATTCCCCGGTCTCGTGCTCCCGTCCGTGATTTCGGTTTTTTATATTTATCTATTAAAAGAGAATTTTGAGCAGATTCCAGATGAACTTTACAAGGCTGCAAAGGTTGATGGAACAAGTGATATGAGGTATCTGCGCCGCGTCATGATTCCTATCGCAAAGCCGACAATTATAACTATCATAATTCTGAAGGTCATCGAGTGCTGGAATTCATACGTTTGGCCTCGCCTTATTACTGATGATGAGAGCTATTTTCTGGTATCAAACGGAATACAGGAGATTCGTGAAAACGGATTCGGTCGTGAAAATATTCCTGCAATGATGGCTGCTGTTGTGGCAATTTCAGTGCCGCTTATGGCATTGTTCCTTATTTTCAGAAAAAAGATAATGGCCGGTGTTGCAAGAGGAGGCACCAAGGGATGATTGTGAATTTATTTGCGGGGTTTTTATGTAGGAAAAAAGATGCAAGAGTACATAGAGATAAAGGATTATTCAAAGGTAGTTATAGAGATAGAGAATTACCTAAAGGTAAGATAAGAGATGAGAGGGTACGGAAAAGACTAATGGCAATTGGAGTGGCTTTAACTCTTGCCTGCAGTTCCCTGTCCCTTACCGGTTGTCACGGAAGTAAGGAAGAGCGAGGCTTTGACATACCTGATCAGTTTGATGAATCCGGTAAATACGAAATAACCTTCTGGGCGAAGAATGATACAAATAAAACCCAGACAAAAATCTACGAAAAAGCGATTAGCGACTTTGAGAAGCTTTACCCGAATATTGACGTAAACATCAGATTATACACTGATTATGGCAAGATATATAACGACGTAATTACAAATATTTCTACAGATACCACGCCAAATGTTTGTATAACTTATCCGGATCATATTGCGACATATCTGACAGGGGCTAATACGGTTGTGCCGCTTGATGATCTTTTCATGGATGATAAATACGGGCTTGGAGGATCAGAACTTAAGTATGATGCACCCACGAAGGAAGAGATAATACCTGAATTCTTGTCAGAGTGTATGATTGGTGAGAATCATTATGCTGTTCCCTACATGCGTTCTACCGAAGGCTGCTATGTTAATAAGGATTTTGTAGAGAAGCTGGGGTTTGAGATGCCTGAGGTTTTGACCTGGGATTTTATATGGGAGGTCTCTGAGGCTGCAATGGCGAAGAATGAGGATGGGACATTTAAACTAAACGGGCAGAAGGTCCTGATTCCTTTTATCTACAAATCAACTGACAATATGATGATTCAGATGTTAAGGCAGCAAGGCGCAGATTACTCAGATTCCCTGGGGAATATCCTTCTGTTTAATGATGTAACCAGGCAGAATCTTAAGACCATCGCGGGGCATGCTAAAACCGGTGCGTTTTCAACTTTCAAGATTTCCGGATATCCTGCTAATTTCCTAAATGCAGGACAGTGCATTTTTGCTGTGGATTCTACTGCAGGCTCTACCTGGATGGGCACTAATGCACCGCTTTCAGACATCGCAGCGGATAAGATTGTTGATTTTGAGACGGTGGTTTATCCAGTACCGCAGTTTGTGGGCGCGGATGGAAAAGCTAATATTGCCATGATTTCACAGGGTCCTTCAATCTGCATTTTTAATAAGAAGGATCCTCAGGAGGTGCTTGCTTCCTGGCTTTTTGCGCAGTATATGCTCACGAATGAGGTTCAAATTGCCTATGCGGAGACGGAAGGTTATGTTCCTGTGACTTCAAAAGCCCAGGATTCTGCAGAGTATCAGGACTATTTATCAAGATCAGGCGAGGATAATTCAAAATATTACGACGTGAAAATTGATGCTACCAAGATGCTTCTTGAGAATCAGCAGTACACCTTTGTTACAAATGTATTTAACGGCTCAGCCTCACTTCGCGACGCTGCAGGCCAGCTTATTGAGAATGTCACCAAATCCGTTCGCAGAAAGAAGGAAGTTGATGATGCGTATATAGACAATCTTTACTCTGACACACGTAGTCTTTATCACCTTGACCAGAGCGGCGCTGTGAAGGCTGGCAAGGCTGAACTTGGACCACTCCCTGTGGAGTCACGGAGATTGTTGGAATTACTGGTATTAGCATGGGTACTTATTGGAATTTATATTGTGTATTCAAGAAAAACCAAGGCGAGATGAGCCTTGGTTTTTTGATGAGAAACAGGAATCTATTGCTCTTTGTGGGCAGAAAAAAAGTTCGTAAGAATTTATGCCACCGGTAAGTGGTTTTTACGTCAATAGTAGCTTTGGGGAAGGAATTGGTTTAACCCCAAAATGGTGGTTATGCCTAAGTGTTGATTTGTTCGCGAGTAGACGTAATTCATCGTGGGAGTGTGTTTCCGCAAGCCAGAGAAATTCAGTCAATTGAGGCAGAAATATAGATAATGGTCTACCCCAAAATAAGCCCAGTAAACCAATAGGATAATACCATTGTGAATAGACGTAAATTGAATAGAACAAAAAATTTCCCAACACTATATATTTGCGTCAATTGTTAGCAGAATTTAACTGTTGGTTTATCACCTAAATTTTGCTTGAGTCTAAATAAAGATTTGTTCGCGAGTAGACGTAACTTATTCAGGAGGCATAATTTCCGCAAGCCAAAATGTGTAAGTCTAAAAATATATTATTGGAAGTGTTGGTCTACCGCGTAAATATCGTTTATGTCACTACATAAGTAATATCAAATACTGACTGAAGTAATATAAAATATTCATTTATGTGCGGGAAAGAATTTACGCAGATAGTGAGTATAGTCGCGAACAAATTAAAGACTGGTAATAAAACCAATAGAAGCAACAGGGTCTGGTTGTCTTGGCTTTGCAATAAATCCTTAGAATAATAGTAAAGAGTAATTCAAAATCATAACAATGCAATAATAATACATTATTGACACATAATATGACTTATGATATTATTCAGTTCTATTGTATCGGGATTTACAATTGAAAATATGTGTGGTCAGTACAAATAACACACAAAGAGATTTTATATCTGATTCTAAAGCTCGTACTGTTCAAGTACAGCTTATTCCATTAAACAACAACTTTTTTAGTAACACCAAGAGGCATATTGCGCTCTTTTTCAGATTTAATGTGCTTTTTCAGATTACATACGCTTGAAGCATCTACTGCAGATAGAAGCGATTTAATCAGGAGTTGGTGCGGCTAAGTACATTATTTTATTTAGGAAGGAAATCATATGAACTCAACAAATGAATTGGAAAAAAGGGAAAAGGAGCTAAATGATATTTTGAAAGAAAGCGATAATCGGCTGAAAAAGCTGCCCACAGGCAAATTGAAAGTTATCAATAAGAATGGAAGATCATATTACTATCTGCGAAAAGATGGCAAAGATTCAGTGGGCAAATATATTTCCCGCAACAATATCGATAAAGCAAAGAAAATAGCTCAGCGTGATTACGAGCTGATGGTCAGGAAGGCGGTTATAAAAGAAATGGATGCAATTTCACTTTATTCAAAGGCAATGCCAGAGCAAACTTATGAAGATGTTTATGATAAATTGATTTATGGACGCAAGATACTTGTGACACCACATTTTATTCCGGATGACGTTTTTCTTGAAAAATGGTTGGAGGAACCATATGAAAAGCTATATTTTGAAGAAGATACTGCTGAGCATTTTACTGATCGTGGTGAGAGAGTCCGCTCTAAATCCGAGGTTATTATTGCAAATGCATTAAATCAGGTAGGAATTCCATACAAATATGAATGCCCTGCATATTTAGGAAAAAAGAAAATCTATCCGGATTTTACCATAATGAAAATGCCCGGAAGGAAAGAAATCTACTGGGAGCATCTTGGAATGCTTGATGATCCTTCATATTTGTCAAAGAACTTGGATAAACTTGAAAGCTATGAAGAAAATGGAATTTTTCTTGGAGATAACCTGATTTTAACCAGGGAAACAAGTGATTCTCCGCTTAATACAAAGCAGGTATGGAGGACTATAGAGCATTATTTATTATAAATAATAGGTAGCATTATTTGGTAAAAGGGACTGGGTTTTTTGTATCCTCAGACTGCGTGGGAGATTTTGCTGGTTTATTCAAATAAAGTTTTCTTTTTGAGCGAGCTTTTTTCTTGCAATTTTATAATTTGTGGTATAATAAGCGACGGTAACGAAAAATGGCAGTGAGCCGGATATTGGCAGCTGACCAATTTTTAAGGAGGATGAAAATTATGAAAAAGAAGACTATCGCAACTTTATTAGCTCTTGGTCTCGCATTTAGCATGGTAGCATGTGGTGCAAAGACTGAGACTGCAGAGACAGAGACTACTGCTGAAGTAGAGACTTCTGATGCAGAAGAAGCAGACTCTGCTGAGGAGAGTTCAGAAGTGGCAGATGCTACTGAGGAAAATTCAGAAGAAGCTGATGCTACTGAAGAGAGCTCAGAAGTAGCTGATGCAGCAGATGAAAATGCAGAAGAAACAGCAGATGATGAAAGCTCAGAAGTGGCTACTGGTGAAGTTATGAGCCACGATGAATATGTTGCAGCTGATCTTGATTCAGAAGTTACAGTTGAGACTTATGTTCAGGCTAAGCAGGGCTGGTGGGAGAACGAAGGCGTTGGTAACGCTACTATCTACACACAGGATGAGGATGGAGCTTACTTCCTTTACAACATGCCTTGCTCTCAGGAAGATTACGACAAGCTTGAGAAGGGTACAAAGATCAGGGTTACAGGTTACAAGTCAGAGTGGGAAGGCGAAGTAGAAATCACAGATGCTACTTTTGAAATTGAGGATGGAAACTATGTTGCTGAACCCGAAGATGTAACATCTTTTCTTGCTGATGCTTCACTTATCGATCACCAGAATGAATATGTATCTTTCAAGGATATGGTAGTTGAAGCTTCTAAGGATGCTGATGGAAACGATGTTGCATTCCTTTACAACTATGATGGTTCAGGTTCTCAGGGTGATGACCTTTACTTCAACGTTTCTGCTGATGGCAAGACATATACATTTACTGTTGAGTCTTATCTTTGCGATAAGGATTCTGATGTATACAAGGCTGTTGAGGCACTCAATGTTGGTGATAAGGTAAATATGGAAGGTTTCCTTTACTGGTATCAGGGCGTTAACCCTCACATCACAAATGTTACAGTTGAATAAATAATATATGATTATCGAAGCCCACTGGTCGCAGAGATCAGTGGGCTTTTTTAGTAAAAACTTTTTTGAAAAATCGTTTAACAAAAACCATATCCATGGTATAATATTCGAGTACGAACTACTACATGTTGTGGTTGGTACGGGAGTGCAAATGGTATGATTTGAAGAGTTTTGTTGGGGTGAGTCATGGACTACGATTATCTGTCTTCAATAGTTTCCAATTACAGCAATCTGTCATCACTGAGTACGCTTGGGGGAAGTGCACTTGGTGGTAGTACTGCTTTGAAGGGAGTGTCTTCATTACTGAATTCCGGAAGCGCGCTGGATTCACTTGATAACACTAGCTCTCTTGTGGGAGCCAATACCTTTTCAGCTATTCTTGAAGCTGCTATGAAGGCCGGCAGAACTGGGGATGACGCCGGAGATACAGCTTCAGGCAATTTGAGTTCAGTAGCGGAGATTGCGACAGGGCTGCTGACGAAGGCTACAGAGGGGGATTCCACTGATGTAGCAACGAATCTGTCGGATGAGGCTGCGCAGAAGCTGGTAGGTATTGCCGGAGCAGGCACAGATGCTGCATTTGAGGGAGAGGCCAGAAGCAATATGATCCTTCAGAATTATCTTTACACAGCGATGATGAAGGATTCACTGGAGAACTCCCTGACTGAGAAGGCAGATTTTACGTCCGGACTTTTTTCAGAACTTGCCGTAGGCGGTGAGGACGAAGATGGTACATCGATGCTTAGCTCACTTAAGGACAGCACATTAGGCGCTATCGGTAACTATTCGTCATACAAGACGTTACTCGATAACACAAATATTAGTGAACTCGCAGATGATGTAGTTTCATCATACGACGGACAGGGATCACTTCTTCGAGAGATGCTTAGCAGCTTATCTAGCGAACTAAAGAATACTCCAGCTTCTGAAGCAACTCAGGAACACAATAGAAGTTTCGACTCACATCTAAGGCTTCGATCCGCTTCATATCGTCGGGCGTGAGATGAATGTGCTCCAGATGAATGTTCCTCTGAATGTGATCGGGATTTGAAGATTTTGCTATAAAAACATGCCCCATCTGTTCATGCCAACGCAATATAACTTGCGGTACGGTTGTATGATGGGCTGTTGCAATATCCATTAGAATTTCATTATTTAATAAAAGTGGGTTTCCGTGACCAAGCGGATACCATGCTTCTAGCTGAATGTTTTTCTCATTCAGCTTTTTTTGTATGTGTTTTTGGTGTAAAAAAGGATGGCATTCTATTTGATCAATGACAGGACGAATGTTTGCAATGCTGCACAGCTCGTCTATGGATCTTTCTGTAACAAAATTGCAAACACCTATGGATCGCGCAAGTCCCTCATCTACTGCTTTCTCCATTTCCTTCCATGCATTCTGCCATTTTGCCATAATCGGAGTCGTGAGTAAAAGCAGGTCGACGTAGTCAGTTCTGAGTCTTTTTAGTGTGCGTTCAAGAGACTTGCGAGTGCGACATTTATTGTAATATGAAGGTGGTATTTTTGCGGTTATGAAAAGTTCAGATCTGTCCACCGGGGATTCAGAAATAGCCAGGCCGACAGAGGCTTCGTTCAGATACATTGGTGAAGTATCAATCAGCCTGATGCCTGAGTTGATGGAGTACAAAACTACCTGCTCGCAAATATCAGGATCAGCCAGATTCCTGGTTCCTATTCCCTGAACGGGCATTTCTATTTGATTGTTTAGAAGAACTGTCTGCATAATGTATCCTCTAGGGGTAATCAAACTGTATATGGAAGGATGATATTAAATATTTCTCACGGGTAAAAATTGTAGCAAGGGTACCACTTTTAGTTAATAGTTGCCGATATGAATATATTTGTTCGCGGGTATACTTATCGGTTCTATGTCAGTAATTCCCGCAGAGTTCAGAATTAAGTCTATACAACGCAGAATGATTTCGCTGATCTATTTATTGTCCCAAAATCGGTTAAATCTATGTTTACGCTTGTTCAGCATCAGTTAAGTCTATGTTGATGATTATTCAGGATTAGTTAAGCATATATGATTGTTCAGAAACAGTTAAGCATATATGATTATTCAAGAACAGTTAAGTCTACATTGATGCTTGTTCAAGGATCGACGTAATTGAAATTTAAGGGTTAGACCAATAAATCTTTTATTATACTTTTTGACTGATGCATTTCGGCTTGCGGCAATTATGCTTACTGCATGAGTTACGTCTGTTCGCGAACAATTATGAATTTAGACGTAAGCAAAATTTAGTCGGTGAACCAACACATGAATTCTTATAACTATTGACGTAAATGTATAGATTTGTAAAATTTATTATTCTATGCATTTTACGTCTATTCACAATGATATTATCTCATTGGTATATTACCCTTATTTTACGGTAGACCATAATCTATTTTTTGGATTTCGTTGACTGAATTACACTGGCTTGCGGTAACAAGCTCTCTTAATAAGTTACGTCTATTTGCGAACAAATCAGTCCTTGGGAATAACCATCATTTTCGGGTTAAACCAATTTGCTCTCAAATGCGCCTTCTGACGTAACCAATCTCTTCCTAAAACGTATAGTCCTTCGATTTTCCTCAGTAAATCAATAACCGGACATGGACCAATATTTTCTGTAAGAAAATATAATTTGTTCGGGAGTAGACGTAACTCATGCAGTAAGCATAATTGCCGCAAGTTGAAATGTGTCAGTCAAAAAGTGCATTAATCAAACTATCCCAGTACCTCCAACAACTTTTCTCTATCAACATCTGCCAGATACTTTCCTACAATTCGGTATTTCTCGACCATATCCTCAGGAATAGAGTAGTCCTCCAGCATCTTATAGATTACGGAAGCATTATCATAATCGAAGGCTTCCATAAGCTCGCGGATGTTACTGAAAGCAGATTCCAACTCATCTGCAGGAATTTCAGGACGGGATTCAGTATCATTCTGTTTGGAATTCTTTCCTTCAACACCAACTGGCAGATTCTCGGTAGTATTCCCTCCAACACCAACTGGCAGGTTCTCGGTAGCACTTCCTTCATCTCCACCAAGTAGTTTATCATCAGTATTACCTTCACCATCATCACTACGGAGGTTCGAGGTAGAGCTTATTCCCAAGAAATCCATATAATCCTTAATCATCTTTATAATTACAACAGTTCCTTCATGAATTCTTGTGTCGTTATTACCAGCCCCATCACCGCTTGAATGGCCATTATCAGCCCCACTATTACTTGAATGAACATCACCGGAACCATCTGTACTTAAACCATCATTACTTAAACCATCAATACTTACGCCATTATAGCTGCCATTTTCCCCATTCCTTGATAGCCACTCATTTCCCTGCATCTCCAGAAGTTCTGCCTGTTTTGACAGTTCACCGGCGCCAATGATCCGCGCAGAACTCTTCAAAGAGTGAACCTGGATAGTGAAATTCTTTATATCACCGGCAGCCTCATACTCAGTAATCATCCTAAGCTTATCAGGAAGATGTAGCTTAAAATCCTCAATAACTTCAAGTGCAAGATCTTCACCGCCGCAGTTGCGTACGGCATCATTTACATTTATTCCCTTGTAGGACCTGAGCTTTATCATGCTTTCAGACATACGCTCGCCCAAATCTATAATCCCAGAAGATGCATTGTCAGAAAGTCTACTATCGGAACCTTCCACAATCCCGAAAGCAGCACCATTAGAAAGTCTACTATCGGAACCTTCCACAATCCCGAAAGCAGCACCATTAGAAAGTCTACTATCGGAACCTTCCATAATCTCAGAAACATTATTAGAAGCCATAAACCCAGCATTATCTGCAAGCCTACTGCAATCATCCGAAAGCCTACTACCACCATCCCCATCAGAAGCTTCTGACAACACAACCTTCTCCGAAGGCAGATACTGAACCAGCATGTTCTCTAATCTACCGGGATCTATGGGCTTTGAGAGATAGTCAGCAAAGCCTGACTCCAAATAGAATTCGCGGGCACCTGCGACAGCATTAGCAGTAAGCGCAATGCAGACAGTATCAGTATTGAGATTGTCATCCAGATTCTTCATGGCAGCAAGTGTCTCTATTCCGTCCATTTCAGGCATTCTGTGATCCAGGAAAATAAGATCATATTTTTCCTGTTGTACAAGTCTCAGCGCTTCTTTTCCGCTTTCCGCAGTTACTACCTGCACGAGAGTCTGCTTCAGAAGTCCCTTTATTACAGTAAGGTTCATGCTTGTATCATCCACAACAAGAATCTTTGCATCAGGTGCGGTAAAGCTTTCGTGATATTGCTTCTTTATGTTGACGGATTCTTTATAGCGCTTCTCGAAATCGCCGATGGGTTCAGGGTCGCAGACCTTTTGCAAAACGGTGAATGAAAAATCGGAACCTTCTCCATACACGCTCTTAACAACAAGTCTTGTATTCATCATGGCAAGGAGTTTCTTAACTATACTCATTCCCAGACCGGTGCCCTCGATGGTACGATTTCTGATTTCTTCAATTCTCTCAAAGGGAGAGTAAAGCTTTTGTATATCTTCCTCCTTGATTCCAATTCCTGTGTCAGCAACTCGCACGGTCAGAGCTATGAATTTCGATTCCTCGGAGCAGTCAGGTTCAACGCTACCAATTACACCACTATCGACTACATCACCTTCATTTGCTGAACTATCAGTCATGATAACTGAACAATTAATGGACGTCTGATCAATCTCTTCATAGGAAAATTCCAATGTAACGCTACCTTTTTCCGTATACTTCACCGCATTAGTCAGAATATTAGTCGCGCACTGCTTAATCCTGATCTCATCACCAAAAAGAAGGTCAGGAATGTTTTCATCAACCACAACCTTCAGCTCAAGATTTTTGTCTTTTACACGGGTAATGATCATATTTACAAGATCATTAATAACAGAGCTTAGGTTGTACTGAACAGGCAGAATCTCCATCTTTCCGGCTTCAATCTTGGAGAAATCAAGAATGTCATTAACAAGCGATAAAAGAGTATTCCCCGCGCGCTGGATAGTACTTGCATACTCAAGAGTCTGAGCCTCATTGCTCTCGCGCAGAATCATCTCATTCATTCCAAGTATGGCATTGATAGGCGTACGTATTTCATGAGACATATTTGATAAAAAGGAAGACTTTGCCTCGCTGGCAGCCTCCGCGACACGAAGGTCTTCCTTAAGCTTTTGCTCTTCCTGAATTCGTTCGATATAACCTGTCACCTCATTTAATGTGACCAGTAGTGAATAATACAAATCTGTAATCTCATCATGTGTGTTTATGCGCTCGCTTTTAATAGTCTGCAGATACTCGGTGCGGTTGTCATCGGTAGTATCCGTGAACTTTAGCATATATGAGGACAGCTGTCCGATGGGGGTACCAATTCTTGTTTTTGTGAAAAAATTGATGTTGGACGCAATGGGAATCGCGATACTTAGCTCCATGAATAACATCTTAATGGTGAAGGCCACGCCGTAATTATTGTACCTGAAAATCATGTCCTGATGAATTCGCTGTGACTGCTGCATTCCATCATTCATCATTTCTCTCAGATCCGGGAAGAGAATACTTATAAAAAGAATAGAAAATGCACCAAGAAAAACAGCTTCAATGATAATAAGAAAAGTGATTTTTTTGCTAAGACGCGTCTTTTTAAGAGTATTCTGGAAAATCAGATTCTCCACATACTCGCGGGTGTACATATACCCGAGTGGGAATATGCCTTTTATGAAATCAGGCGCGAAATTAAAAAAAAGATAGAAGAAAAGACAACCTAAAAAGCAGGAAAACACCGGTGTTGCAAGGTGACCAAAAAACTTCACAAATTGCCCTGAAGAAAAATCGTAGGCTATGATCATGTCGTTATTTAGAAACTCGAAAACAAGATTACTGAAGTAACTGATAAATAGTGCTGCCAAGGTCTTTATTTTCGACCTGAACCACCTGTACTGCGAAAACATGGAAAACATAAAAAGAGTTATCATAAAAGGTGTCAGCAGATAAGCATCTGTGCGGGCGGCCACTACAGCGACTATAAACAGGATAAGATAAGCATTCAGACCAAGAAAATAACCAAAGAGCCCGCCAATGAGAATGAATGGAAGATAGGAAAAATTTAAAACCATTCCCCCTACCTGCACAAGCATAAAAGTATTCACAAAAAAGGTTGAAAACATAAGCCCAAATAGGGAAAACAGGATAACTGTATATATGACTCTTACGAGAAATTTGTTTTTTATAAACCTATCAGGCATATGAAAGAGTCCTCTCTAAGTAAATCCTAAAAATCGAAGTAAACGGAGCACAAACAAACTCTACCCTAATCTTAACAGACCGCGATTTTGCCATTCAATTATAGAAATATGTACTTTCCTTAATTTTTTATAAAATCGGAGAAGTATGATAAAATACGTATGTTTAATTTATCGCTCTCATTTTTGGCGCTTAACATACGAGGGGAACCAATGAAAAAGCATCCACTAATCCTGAACGGAAAGATATTTACCCAAAGAGTTACCGGAGTTCAGCGCTACGGCATTGAGATAATAAAACAGATTGATAAACTTGTTCAGCCGGGAGAGGTTATTTTAGCTGTCCCGCGAGATGAACTTAAGACAAGGATTGAACTTAAAAATATAAAAACTGAAATAGTTGGAAAACGGAACGGGAACCTTTGGACGCAGATAGATCTTCCGCTATTTGCATATAAAAGGAGTGGAGAAATACTCACGCTTGGTGGAATTGCGCCGGTAATCAAGCCTGATTATGTGACCGCACATGACATCTCATTTGTGAGGTATCCTGAATCTTATAATAAAATTTTCCGGCTAATGTACAGGTTGGGATACAGACTGACCTTGCCCGGAAGTAAGAGGATAATCACTGTTTCAGAGTTCAGTAAAAATGAACTTATGAGTTATTACAAACTGGAAGAAAAGAAATTTGTAATAGCAGGTAATTCTGCAGAACATATTCTTTCTAAAGAAGAAACAGGTATTTACATAGATGAACAGGAAGTTTTATTAAGGCTTGGATTAGACCCTGATGAAAGGTACTACCTGAGTGTTGGCAGTACGAATTTTCATAAAAACCAGGACTTTATTAGTAAACTTGCAAAACTGCATCCTGAAAGGAAATTTGTTGTTGCAGGCTGTAGCAGTTCAAAATCATTTGAGAATGACTATCTGAACCATGATAAGAAAAGGGATTCTCATAAAGAAAAACGACACGATGAGGTGCTTCAGGATTCAAACTTTCCTAACCTGATATATACCGGTTATATCTCAGATAATGAGCTGCGAGTTTTATATAAAAATGCCCGTGCCTTCATTTTCCCTTCTCTATATGAAGGCTTTGGAATACCGCCACTGGAAGCAATTGCCATGGGAGTTACCCACATTGCACTTGCAGACATTCCGGCATTAAGAGAAATATATTCTGAGGGCTGTTTGTTTTTTGATCCGTATGCCTCTGAAAAGTTTGATTTCGATAAACTGGAGAGGGAGAGCTTTAATTCTGATTCGAAACAAAGAATAGTGAAGAATGATCAGATAAAAGAAACGGATACTGATCTAAGAGATTACTACATGAATAAATACACCTGGCAAAAATCCGCCATAAATATATTAGAAGCAATAAGATAATTTGCGATATTTAGCGTAAATCAGCTAAAAAATCGTATAAAGAGGAAGCAGATTTTAATGAAAGTTGCAATAGTACATGACTGGCTACCCTTCATGGGTGGCGCGGAGAATGTAATAATAAATATGCATGAGGTTTTTCCGGAGGCACCCATATACACGACCATGTGCAACAGGATGAACATGAGGGGGGCCCTTTGTGATGCTGATATACGCACAACTCACCTTCAGAAGACAAATAAAAAAATGCTTAACCACAGAAGGCTTTTTCCTTACATGCCCACTGCCATGGAGAGCATAAATCTTAACGGATATGACGTGGTCATAAGCAGCAGCACCAGCGTTGGAAAAAGCGTAATCACAGGACCTGACACATTGCATATCTGTTACTGCAATACTCCCATGAGATATGCGTGGGAGCAGCGCCACAACTACATCGGTTCTCTTATCGGAAAAGGCGCTATGAAAAACAGGATGATATCTTACTTCATGACCTTTATGCGTGTATGGGACTACGCTGCAGCCGCACGCGTGGATGTTTTCGTCGGGAATTCCGTGAATGTGGCAAGGCGCATCCGCAAGCACTATAGAAGAGATGCTTATGTCATTCATTGTCCTGTGCGTGCGGGCATGTTCCATATTTCTGAAAATGATGGCGAGTTCTATCTTTGTGTATCAAGATTGCAGGAATACAAGGGAATTGAGCTTGCAGTGAAAGCCTGTACAAAGGAAAATCTCCCCTTATATGTTATAGGGACCGGTCCTATGAAAGAAAAGCTTGAAGCTATGGCAGGCCCCACGGTTACATTTCTCGGCTTTGTAAAGGACGAGGATTTAAGTGACTACTATGCAAGATGTAAAGCCCTCATTTTTCCCGGGGTAGAGGATTTCGGAATCACACCCCTTGAGGCACAGGCCAGCGGAAGACCTGTAATAGCTCTTGGAAAAGGTGGAATACTTGAGACTGTTGTGGAAAATGAAACCGGAGTTTTCTTTAATGAACCTACACCGGAATCCCTGACAGAAGCGATACACAAATTTGAGAAAATGACTTTTGATAAAGAGAAAATCCGCGCTCATGCCATGGAATTTGATGAGAGCGTCTTCAAGGACAGACTGAAAAGATTTGTCGAGGAGCAATACGCCGCCTTCAAAGAAAAGCAACTTGAAGGCATAACTATTTATAAATAAAAAAGCCTTCCCCTCGGGGGGAAGGTGGTCCGAAGGACCGGATGAGGGGATTAAATGGAATCAACCCTAGACCGCTTACAAGAAATATATGACTACCGGGAAATGATTTTTACCCAGGTGCACAGAAACATCAGGGGCAGATACAAAGGCTCTGCCCTTGGTTTTTTGTGGACTTTTTTAAATCCTTTATTCCAGCTGATCGTATATACAATCCTCTTTTCCGTAATCATGAGAAACAACATAGAGCAGTACTCTCTTTTTCTATTCGTTACACTGATTCCCTGGATATTCTTTGGAACCTGCATGAGTGAGGGCTGCGGCTGCCTCAGGGATACTGAGGACATGATAAAAAAAGTATACTTTCCAAGAGAAGTAATACCGATTTCATATGTTGTAAGCCAGTTTATAAACATGCTCCTATGCTTCACCATAGTGTTTGCAGCACTGTTTATAGCAGGAAGAATCACGAATCCTGCAGTATTCATATATCTGCCGCTTATCATGATGATAGAATTCTCCCTTGCCCTGGGACTTGTGTTTATATTCAGCGCCTGGGCGGTGTACCTGCGTGATGTAAAGTATATGCTTTCAATTATTACCATGGCATGGCAGTTCATGACACCCGTCATGTATTCTGTGGACATGATTCCCGGAAATCTTGTAAAAATATTTTACTTAAACCCCATGACATCGGTGATTGTGGCATACAGAGACATCCTCTACTACCAGCAGACACCGGAGATCGATACGCTTGCCATCGCCTGCGTCATGGGGGCAGGATTCCTCATCATCGGCTGGCACCTATTTAACAAACTAAAGCGCAAGTTTGCCGAGTATCTATGATGGATTTTTAGAGGAAAGTAATTAAAGCTATTTTTAGATGGCAGATATTATTATTGCCTTCCCCTTGGGGGGAAGGTGGCACGAAGTGCCGGATGAGGGGAATCTCAGGAGCCAACATGCAAGACGAATATTCAATAGAAGTAGACAATATAAAAAAGAGTTTCAAGGTCTTCTATGACCGGGGCTTTACCCTGAAGGAAGCCTCTCTTTTCAAGAAAAGGCGAAGCTACGAAACACGCACCGTAATTGACGGTCTTAGTTTCAAGGTGAAAAAGGGCGAAGCAGTCGCGCTCATAGGTCATAACGGCTGCGGGAAAAGCACAACTCTCAAAATGTTGACGCGAATCCTTTATCCCGATTCCGGAACCATAACCATGCATGGCAGGGTATCCAGCCTTCTAGAGCTTGGGGCCGGTTTTCATTCGGATATGACGGGAAGGGAAAATATCTTCATAAACGCAGCCATATTCGGGCTCACACATAAGGAAATCAAGGCAAGAATGGATGATATCATAGAGTTTTCCGAGCTTGGGGAGTACATCGATAATCCGGTCAGAACCTACTCCTCGGGAATGTACATGCGTCTTGCATTTGCGGTTGCCATAAACGTTGACGCAGACATACTTCTCATTGATGAGATACTTGTTGTGGGTGATGCGGCTTTTCAGGAGAAATGCTTTTGCAAGCTGGAAGAGATCATAGAACGCGGAACAACAATAGTTCTTGTGTCTCATGAACAGCAGCAAATTGAGAGAATCTGCAACAGATGCATCTGGATATGTGACGGAAAAGTTAAGGCAGAAGGAAAACCAAGTGAGATAAATCCTATGTATCTGGAGTATCTTGCAAAGAGAGAAAAAGACCTGAAATGAAACAAAGGATCAGATTAACAAAAAAAGAGAAAATCGTTTTTATGGTAGTTGTTGCAATACACACATTGCTACTGTATCTGTTGTCCAATTACAGCAAAGCCATGGAAACCTATGCAGACGAACTTGTCTATTATGATATAGCGAAAAGTATCTTTGAGGGGACAGGCTTTTTGCTTCATGGAGTGGACCTTAATTTTTCCAAGCTTGCTTACTCATTTGTGCTTCTGCCAACTTTCCTTATCAGTGATGTGTCCCTGCGTGTTCATTCGATAATGCTGATTAATTCGCTTCTTATGTCTGTTCCGGTTCCACTTACTTATCTTATGTGCAGAGAACTGAACGTGAAGAAAAACTATTGCATCATGGCTGCAGCACTGATTTGCTTCTGGCCTGATATAGTTATCTCCGGAACCTTCATGTCGGAGAATCTTTTTTTTCCGCTTTCGGTTTTGTGTTTTTATTACATACTGCTTTCTTATAAATATAAAAAGAGAAAGTTCTTCCTGATGATTATTATCCTTTCCATTTTCGCATATTTCACCAAGGAAATCGGAATCTGTGTGATATTAAGCTATGTGGCAGCGGAGATGATATCTGCTATAATCAGCCGGGTATCAGACAAGAAAACGCAAAGCATGCATAAACATGAGATGCCATCGGAGTCAAAGAAAAAGACTCTGCCGGGTGCAAGAAAAATATACGGAGTATCTCAAATTATCTTTGCCATCATGGCGGCTATAATTGCATATTTCACCATACGACTTATTTTCTTCGGAGGACTGTCCAATTCATATATTGCAAGCGGCGCGATGGACTTCTCGTATTTTGCTGACGGCCACGCGGTACTTTATTTGGTATATGCGATTCTGTATTATCTGGCTGCAGTCACACTTGCGTTTTTTGTCCTTCCTGTCATCATGCCGGTTTTAGGATATAAGAGGCTTACCACTGAAGCCAGGAAATTCCTGCTATACACAGTACTTCTCTACCTGGGATCAATACTTGTGATAACAGTGACAATCACTGCAAGAGAGGACTTTGGAAAAATTGTTCCGGCAGTACATTTAAGGTATCTTTCGCAATTATTCGTACCTTTTGTATGTATTTTCTTTGCAGGTTTGTCTAATGATGATAAACTTGAGTCTGGAGATTTAAAGGTGATCATAACTGTTATGATTGCGACAGGCGCTGTTTTTAAGGGAGTATACAATACATGCACCACCGGAAACATAGCGCTTTTGTACATTTATCCGTTAAGGAAGCTTGTACCTGATATGAAAATTGCTTCCGGAGATTTCAAGTTATATCCGGCGGGTGCTGTTACGGCTTGCATTTTTTTGGCAGCGATAATTCTTTTTTTCTGTATCGGAAGAAAGAATAAGCCCGGTGCAATTATGCTCTTTTTTACTGGAACGCTTCTCTTATCTGCTGTAAACATAGGCGTGGGATTAAGAAATGTCTACGACACCTATAACGTGGATGATGAACTGATTGCAGAGATGGTAGAGATAGATGATTATTTCAGGAAAAATGATCTGGATAAATCTAAGGTCGCTTTTGTGGATGACAGTCAGTTTTCAAAGGAAACTAAGGTGTATGATCTGTATTTCAGGTCGGCTGATAAGGAGTATATGATCCTTGGCGAAGACATAGGAGATGTATTGGAATACCAGGCGCAGCAGGCTTTGAAGCAGGATGAAAATATGTCCGGCGAGATTGCTTCTATAGTATTAACAGAACCTGTCTGGAGAAATACATACACGCCGGAGACTATTGACTATATAATTATTAGCAGAAATAATGAAGCGATACTACAGGAAGTATTGGCTGATACAGTGTTATCAAAAACAGAATTGATTGAACCAGATATTCCAAATAATACAGTAATTCCGGAAATATCCGGCAGCAGGTATGCTGTTTATAAAATATCAAGATAGGCCTGCTCTTTTTATAATAACAAGTTACAGAAGGAAAATAATGGGAACAACAAACAAGAAATCCGATGTGCTGATAATTATTCCGGCATATAACGAAGCGGAGAATATTGAAAATATCATAGATGAGATTACCACCGGATATCCGCAGTATGACTACGTGGTCGTCAACGATGGCTCTTCTGATGGCACTGCGAAGATTCTGAAAAAACGTGGATATAATCATATTAACTGTCCTATAAACCTTGGAATAGGCGGAGCAATACAGACAGGCTACAGATATGCCAAGGAGAAGGATTACAGGATTGCGGTTCAGATTGATGGTGACGGACAACACGACCCCGCATATATCGAAGAAATTATTACACCTATCATTGAAGGAAAAGCTGATTATGTAATCGGATCAAGATTTGTCAACAAAGAAGGCTTTCAGAGCTCCGTAACAAGGAGAATGGGAATTAAGTTCCTGAGCGGACTGATAACAGTGCTCTGTTTTCATAAGGTGAAGGATGTAACCAGCGGTTTCAGGGCAGTAAATAAATTTTTCATAGATGTATTTGCTGATAATTACCCGATTGATTATCCGGAGCCGGAGGCTATAATGGATGCCGTGATGCGAAGGAAAAGAATCCTTGAGCTCCCCGTCATCATGCGCGAGCGTGAGACAGGAAAAAGCTCCATAAATTTCAAAAGATCCATATATTATATGATAAAAGTAACCCTCGATATTATTGTTTGCCGTATCAGCTATGGTATAAGGAGATAGTATGAACCAAATAATACCAACAAGACTGACGATTGTACTCATTGTTGCCATCGTCAGTTATTTCATCATAATTCTTTCACTGCTTAAGCACAGGAAGCTCAACATGAAATACACACTTCTGTGGTTGTTTACAGGTGTGGTATTTCTGGTTCTGGTCCTGCATCCGATGATTCTCGTATACTTCCTTAGGTTGTGCGGAATTACCGGAACGATGAACGGATTATTCATTTTGCTTATTGGGTTTCTTATTATGCTTGTGTTATCACTTACAAGCATAGCATCCCGTCAGGCAGGAAGAATAACCAAGCTCATCCAGACGCAGGGACTTCTGGAGAAGAGAGTGAGGGAATTGGAGGAAAAGTTGGAGGAAAAATAAACTGTCAATTGCCGACAAGGCGCAAAACGAGGAGAGAGAAAATTTGTCTAACACTAAAAATGTAATTGTTGCACAATCAGGCGGTCCCACTTCCGCAATCAATGCCAGCCTGGCAGGAGTTTTACAGGGAGTTATTGATTCTTCTGAGTACTCTGTTTGCTATGGTGCAGTAAACGGAATAATGGGTGTGCTTGGTGAGAACTATTTAGACCTGACAAAAAAGGCTGGAGAGAATGAAGAATTTATTGATGTCCTGAAAAAGACTCCGGCTATGTACCTTGGAAGCTGTCGTTTTAAGCTTTCCGACTATAAGGATGATGATTCCCAGTATGCTTTCATTTTTTCCCAGTTTGAAAAGCTGAATATAGGAGCATTTTTCTATATTGGTGGGAACGACAGCATGGATACAGTCCTGAAGCTGTCGGAGTATGCAAAAAGGATCGGATCCGATGTCAGGATAATTGGCATTCCGAAGACTATAGATAATGACCTTTGTGTAACAGATCACACACCCGGTTTTGGTTCTGCAGCAAAATATATTGCAACTTCTGTACTAGAGATTGCACATGACACGGCAATATATCCGATTAAGTCGGTAACCATTGCTGAGATCATGGGACGTGATGCAGGGTGGCTGACCGCTTCGGCTGCGCTTGCCCGTAATGAATATTCAAAGGCTCCGCACCTCATATATCTCCCTGAGGTGAGCTTTGATAAAGAGGCATTTTTGGATGATGTGAGACGAGAGCTTGAGGCTAACGATAATGTTGTCATTGCTGTCTCTGAAGGAATAAGGGATAAGGATGGCAATTACATTACGGCCAGTGAGTCTGCTATCGATAGCTTCGGACATCAGCAGCTTTCAGGAGCAGGTAAGGCACTGGAATTTTTAGTAAAAGAAAATATTGAAGTTAAGGCAAGATCAATAGAGGTTAATATTCTTCAGCGCTGCGCAGCTCACTGCCTTAGTGCGACAGATATTGACGAATCCTTTAAGCTTGGACAGAAGGCAGTCGAGCTTGCGGGAAATGGTGAGACAGGATGCATGGTTGTACTTACGCGACTCGGTAATAGCCCATATACCGTTGAGTATGGTTTTGAGTCAATTAAAAATATCGCGAACGAAGTAAAGTCTGTTCCGAGAGAATGGATTAATGAAGCAGGTAATGACATAAAAGAGGAGCTTGTGGAATATCTTAAGCCCCTTATTCAGGGTGAGGTCTCAGTTGAATATAAGGATGGACTTCCCCGATATGCAGACATAATATAAAACGTATACGCATTTTTATTGTTTATAAAATGATTATAATTGCTTTGTCTTTTGCATGATATAATATACATGTTAACGTAATTTTGCATTTTTTCTTAGGGAAGGAGCTTTTCTATGAAGTATGTATGCGGTACATGTGGTTATGTTTATGATGAGGCAGCAGGTGATCCCGATAACGGAATAGCACCCGGAACAAAGTGGGATGATCTCCCTGCAGATTTTGTTTGTCCGCTCTGTGGAGTAGGTAAGGACGAATTCAAACCTGAATAATAAGTTTCAGAAAAGGTATGTAGTCAGTAGATGGCATACCTTTTCATATTATTTTGGAAAATCCAATGGAGAACATGCACCGGGAAAGGAGCTGGGATTATGGCAGAGATGAATACCAAGGCTATGTTTAAGTTATCATACGGATTATATGTATGCACTGCAAAACGTGGTGATAAGCTTAATGGCTGTATAATTAATACTGCGATTCAGGTTGCTTCAGAGCCTAATCGTATTTCGATAGCAGTGAATAAGGCTAACTTCACGCATGATATGATTAAGGAGACCGGAGTTTGCAATGTTTCGGCGCTTAGTACGGACGCAACCTTTGATATTTTCAAGCATTTTGGCTTCCAGTCGGGCAGGGATGTGAACAAATTTGAAGATGCAGATAATTCCGGTAAAATTGCAGAGGGTAAGATTTCATACAAGATTGCTGAGAATGGAGTTCCGTATGTTGAAACCGGAACTAATGCGTACTTTTCATTAAAGGTAGAGCAGATGGTGGATCTTGGTTCACATACACTGTTCATCTGTGAACCTACAATGATGGATGTACTTGCAGATACTTCCTCCTGCACCTATGATTATTATCAGAATAATATTAAGCCAAAGCCTCAGGCAGTCGGTACTACCCCTAAGGGCGAGACGGTATGGCGCTGTGTCATCTGCGGCTATGAGTGGGTAGGAGAGGAGCTTCCGGACGATTTCATCTGTCCTATATGTAAGCATCCTAAAGCAGATTTTGAAAAAATAGTCAGATAATAAATAGTGCCTGCCACTATTAAGCTTTTTAATGGTGACAGGCATTTTTATGGAATAAGAGTGGAAAATGATTAACGTACTAATGTGCACATATAATGGGGAAAAATACATAAGGCAGCAGCTGGACTCAATACTGGGGCAGACTTATCAGGATTTTTGCCTGTATATAAGAGATGATGGCTCAACTGATTCAACGCCTCAAATAGTGGATGAATATGTAAGATTGAATCCGAACAAGGTAAAGATAATTCGTAAAGCGGAGCACCTTGGTTATCCGGATTGTTTTTGGGATATACTTGAAAAATGTGATGATGCTGATTATTATGCATTTAGTGACCAGGATGATGTGTGGGATGAGCACAAACTTGAATATGCTGTAGCGAAGCTGAACGGATCCGGTAACGGTGATCCGCATGCAGAGACGGATAATGGAAAAAAATTGCCGCTGCTTTACATACACGACTATGATAACTGCAACGGAAACCTTGAGCTTATCAGTAACCACCGCCTTGGGAGCACATCAGTATTTGATAAAATGAGCGTCTTGTTTTACACCTATGCATCAGGCTTTTGCATGGTTATAAATAACGGGATGAGAAAACTTCTCCTAAGTCAGAATCTTGTGGGGAAAGCTATGTACCATGATGAGCTTTGCATCTGGACTGCGTTTTTTCATGGAAAGATCATATACGATGACAGGAATCTTACGAAGTACAGGCGCCATGAGGCCACCTACACAGAGTATGGAAACGGCGTAGGGACACTTGTTTCAAACTGGCTCAGAAGAGAGATATTCGGAGACGAATTTTTATTAAAATGCAGGAGAATACGTACTTTCCTTTCTTTGAAGGAAATACGCCCTTCTGAAAAGAATATATGCAGGGACTGGCTGCTTCTTTCCGGTGGCAGAATGACACCTGTAAGATATGTTAGGAGGCTGTGCTGGCCTCATAGACTAAGACCATCCCTTGGAGGAGAGGTGGCTCTGAGAATAATGTTTTTCATGAACCGCGGAGTAAAATGAAGAAAGTTTCAGTAATAATTCCAATTTATAAAGGGAAAAAATACGTAAACAAAATATTTGAGCAGATTGAGCAGCAGACCTGTAAAAATCTGGAAGTTATTTTTATTGATGACGGTTCTGGTGATGGCTCTGCGGAAGTAATTGCTGATAAGATAGCAGAAATAGAAGATAAAGCAGTCTTAAACACAGAGAGCTCTGGCAGTGGCACTTCCGAAAACTGTTATAAGATTATCTCACAGTCCAACACGGGACAGGGCGGAGCGAGAAACCGTGGTATAGAGGAGTCAACCGGAGATTATCTGCTTTTTATGGATCAGGATGACTATATAAAAAGTGATTATATTGAGAGGCTTCTTGAAATTGCGGAGCGGGATATGTGCGACATAGTTATTTCAGGCTATGAGCATGTGACGCCGGAAGGTGGGATCCGCGAACATGTTGAACTTGTAAATAATGATTGGTGCCGCTTTATGAACATCACACCCTGGGGTAAAATATACCGCAGGGATTTTGTTGTTCGTGAGAATATCAGATTTCTTCCGGTTCCCCTCGGCGAGGATATTTACTTTAACGTTCTTTCCTATTCTCATGCCGGGAAGGTATCCTACACTGACTATGTGGGATATCAGTGGGTCATAAACGATGCATCCGTATCAAATACCGTCCATAAATCTGTCAGTGAGGAGTCAGATATTCTGATACTTTTTGACGAGCTTGCTAAGATGGATACTGCAGGTAAATGGATGAGAGATGAGACCTTTAGATTTTTTATGCTGAAAACCGGAATCTTTCATATTCTGTATGCTGCAAAGGCTACGCCCTATAAGCGCCTTTTGCAGTACCGTACCGACATTTTTAAATGGCTGAATACTCGTATGTCCGGGACGGAGAACAATAAGCTTGTAAGCTGGAACGGTCCCGAGGGTGAGCGTGCAGGAGTGCGCCATGCGATATATATATACATGCTTCTTAGGAAAATGCATTTGGATGGAGCTTTTCTTTGGGCATTTCATTTGATTTAGGAGGCTGAAAACTGTTTATAATATGAATAAACAATTTTTTACTGCGCAAGATCATACCTTTACAATCTGCGCGTATGGACAAAGTGAATATATTGAGGAATGTATAAAGTCTGTCATTAGTCAGTCACTGCAGACTAATGTGATAATGTGTACCTCTACTCCTTCGGAATATCTGGAGCTTTTGGCAAAGAAGTATGACATTCCCTATTATATAAATGAGGAAAAGAAGTTTAACAGTGATATCGCTTCTGACTGGAACTTCGCGGTCAGCTGTGCCAAGACAAGGCTTGTTACTATAGCGCATCAGGATGATCTTTACAAGGCTGATTTTACAAAAGAGGTAATCGGTCATTTTAATGGAACTGACAGACCACTGATAGCATATACTGATTACGCCGAGCTTCGTAATGGCAGAGAGGTAGCAAATATAAGAAATCTCAAAATCAAGCGTATAATGCTTTTTCCGCTTAGGCCGAGATTTATGTGGCGTTCCAGATTTATGAGAAGAAGAATGTTATCTCTTGGATCTGCGATATGCTGTCCTTCGGTTACATATGTTCCCGAGAATCTTCCGAAACAGCTTTTTATTCCGGGGTACAAAGGGGGAATAGACTGGCAGGCCTGGGAGAGGTTTTCCAAACTAAAGGGTGAATTTGTTTTCGTAAATAATATACTGATGGTTCACAGAATTCACGATGATTCTGAAACTACCGCACTTATAAGCGGGAATACCAGAACTCAGGAGGACTTTGAGATGTTCTGCAAATTCTGGCCCAGGTGGATTGCCAGGATAATAGAGCACTTCTATAAAAAGGGTGAGGATTCCAATGAGCTTTAGGTGTGGTATAATAGTGAAGATATTCATAAAGTACTAAATATGAAAGGATTTTTTATGGCTAAAAAAGCGCTTATTACAGGAGTTACAGGACAGGACGGTTCATATCTTGCAGAGCTTCTTCTTGAAAAAGGCTATGAAGTTCACGGCATGATCCGTCGTTCATCTGTTGATTATAGAGAGAGAATTGCACACCTTGAGGGAAGAGAAAACTTCCACCTCCACTATGGAGATCTGGGCGATTCCATGAGTATTGTTGATGTTGTCAGCACGGTAAGACCTGATGAGATTTATAATCTTGCAGCACAGAGTCACGTTCAGGTGTCCTTCAACTCACCTGAGTTTACAGCTGACGTTGATGCTATCGGTGTTCTCAGAGTTCTTGAGGCGGTTCGTCTTTGCGGACTCACCAAGACCTGCCGCATTTATCAGGCATCAACTTCTGAGCTTTACGGAAAAGTTGAGGAGGTTCCTCAGAATGAGAACACTCCTTTCCATCCCTATAGTCCTTATGCAGTAGCTAAGCAGTACGGATTCTGGATTGTTAAGGAATACAGAGAGGCATACGACATGTTCTGCTGCTCAGGTATTCTGTTTAACCATGAATCCGAGAGAAGAGGAGAGACCTTTGTAACAAGGAAGATTTCTCTTGCAGCTGCACGTATTGCGCAGGGTAAGCAGGATAAGCTCTATCTTGGTAATTTAAGTTCACTTCGTGACTGGGGATATGCTAAGGATTATGTAGAGTGTATGTGGCTTATCCTTCAGAATGATAAGCCTGAGGATTTCGTTATTGCAACCGGTGTACAGCATTCTGTACGTGAGTTTGCAACTCTTGCCTTCCACCATGCAGGAATTGAGCTTGAATGGCAGGGTGAGGAGATGGATGAGAAGGGCATCGATAAGGCAACAGGACGTGTTCTGGTTGAAGTT
>JAEEGL015624678.1_pt1 | contig 28747 bp, 32 predicted proteins | sample 9134231 | NCBI WGS metagenome assembly JAEEGL01 (sample SAMN16246548, study PRJNA631951) | gut metagenome | biome: gut microbiome; feature: rumen; material: fiber-attached | host: Bos | place: Iran: Karaj | collected 2018-10 | reverse complement strand
TTTTTAAATACTATAATTATATCATAGCTGTCTGCTTTTACTGATGCAATATCATAGTTTTGCATTATTACTTTTAATGTACTGTCTAATAGTTTACTTTTTGGGTAAATAAAACTTGTAAATAATCCAATATGATTTTTCATAATAATAATTTTTTTTAAAGTTAAATAAAAAACATCTCTTTATATTACCACAGAAGAGATGTTAGAGAAACTGTCACTGACACCTACGATTCAGTGTTGCCTAGTATGCAATTAGCCTGGCAAGATTGGTACGATTCATATAAGTTCTAGAATTTATATGACTTTTCTATCTGTCTCCAAAGTTTTCTGCTTCAAATTCATAACGCAACTCTTCGAGTTGCTTATATTCAGAATATTCAGCATTTCTTTCGAGCATGTTTATTGTATTTTTAAGATGATTATCTGACATTTTTCTAATATCAATAAATTCACCTTTTTTGGTTTTCCAAAGAATTTCTCCATTTTCTCTTTTTCTTAACCAAAATTCTAATTTTAAATCTTCTATTGTTGCTATCATTATAATAATTTTTAAAGTTAATAATAGTGGTCCCTCTTGGGCTCGAACCAAGGACCCTCTGATTATGAGTCAGATGCTCTAACCAACTGAGCTAAAGGACCATAACTTGCTTGTGAGGCAAGCATTTTGAGACTCTTTTACCAATATTGGAATTCTTGCAAGTCTCATTCCGATTAAGGGCTGCCCATTTACTGTTTTTACAATCTTATGGACACGTATATGAGGTATAATTCCAACTTAGGCATTCCTATCAGACACGTCTGAATGGAATGTGAAGGTACTCAATGTATTTACTTCATATCTCCCTTTAGCCTCTACACGATTATAAGAATCATCTGACCGTTAAGCAGATTGTATTCAGTGTTCCATAAAGGAGGAATAGAATTCTTATTTTCGCTCGGTGTTGTCCTTACACATTATTGGTTAGTGCAAAGGGACCTTCAATCTGTGCTATCCCAATCTTTTTTCACATGCACAGTAAAGGATATTTCTAAGGATTTTCACCGAATTTGGGAGAATTCACACAGGAGTTTTCTGCCTGTGTGCACATAATTTTCCTTACCACTCTATGTTACCATAGCCAACAAGAAGGTATTTCTATTTCTCTTCACCGTAAGTCACTTATACGGATTAATTGTTGTTGTGGTCTGGATTGTTTCTTTACTATTATCCATATTACCTCCATCTTAAAATGATAGAGAGTAACTTGGATTGTGGTTTTACTGTAGTTTCAGCATTTTCTTCATTTGTTTCTTCTATTCTTTCAAGTAAACAAGAAGGCCAAACATACCTCCCAACATCACAAGATATGGTATATCTTGCTCCATCTAATTGAAGATGACTAGGAAATGAATCTGTACAATAACGACCTTCCAATACACTTACTATAATCCCTTCCTTTCCTGCTAAATTTCGCATTTGATCGTTAATACCGAATGGGGTTTTCCTATACTTTTCTCTATCTACAATATCATTTTTTATGCGGATTTTTTGATTTACTTTAAATAGACTCATTGCTAATAATCTATAAACTCTAAATTGTAAAATACAATATCATTTAACATAAGAATTAATTCTTCTTTTAATTCTACAAGAATAATTCTTACATTATCTTTATTTCTAGTATCCCAACAATCTAATATTGTCAGGTCAGATTCAGTTTCAGCATCATATGTTTGTTGGGATTTGTATATAATGAATTCTGTTTTTACTTTTGAATTTTTGTTGTAAAGTGTAATACTTCTATTGTTAAATTCAAAGTAATTTACATCATTGTATACTTTTTCTTCTCCAATAATACTAAACTGAGTAGATTTCATTGAAAATGGTAAAGATTGTTGGGAATAACCATTTATAGTTATTCCCAACAACATAAACACCATTAAAAACATTATGAAAGGACTAGTTTTCATAATCCTCCACTTTTACATCGCCCTTTTCAGGACGAATACGACCAAAGTACTTCTTGCCATTTCTAATGAAAAAGCAATAAGTTTTCTTATCACTCAACTTTTGGAGATAATTATTAAGTTCTATCTCCTTGAGTTCTTTCCGTTGTTGTGCTCTTTCTTTTGCAGATGAGCCTTCTGCTTGAAGTATCTGTTTCATAACTATAATTTTTGAAGGGTTTTTTCTGTTTCAATATACACAATTCCCATTTTAGTTGCAACATCTTTTGCTATTGCAACATTATGGATTTCTGAGTTATAAGGCTTTCCTTCTTTATTAACTCTTTTAGTATAACAGTGACCGTTTTCTTTGTTAATAAAAATGGTATATACTTCACCTGTTTTAGGTGATTTATATTGGTAAGGAGTTTCAACAAGTTGTAATTTCGCTTTTCCAGAAGGTGAATAAGTATTACCTTCCAAATTAAACGATTGTGCATTTACACAAAATGCAAATACTAATAATGCTAATAACATAACTAATTTTTTCATTTTATATACTTATTTAAATTTTCTTTTATTTGTTTTATTTTTAATACATAATTTTTATCAGAAGCATATATTTCTGATAATAATTGGTAATATTCCTCTTCAGATAATTTTGAAGCATATTTTATTTGCCAAAAACTATAATCTATTAATGAATCATACCAATTAGAGTATAAAGCATAACCACTTTTATTCAATGCTGTTGTTGGTCTTGAACCAGCAACAGTCATACCAAATAAATTATGGTTTTCTTGGTATAATTTACTTCCAAAATGTGCTGACTCTAATATTGCTTGAGCCAATACTATTTTTGGATGTTCTAATCTTAATCTGAGAATTTCTTCATAGATTAGATTATATTGTGTCTTTTCAGACACAAATGCCCCTTCAAGAGGGTCATACCATAGTGTGTCAACTACAGCATGACTTGTCTCTTGTTCAGGCATATAAGTATTAGTATTATAATCATGTAATGCTATTACTGTAAAAAATATTATCATACACATAATTATAAATCCTGTAGCATCATCTCTACTCATTTTCAGTTGGAGCTGTATAATATAGGGCTTTTCCTATATTATAATTAAGTTCTTCTTGAAGTTCCATAAGTTCAGGAATAGTACAAGACAGAAGAATTGTATCAATAATATACTTTACTTTTACCTCATCTTTAATAGATGAGACTTGTCCTGCTAAGGATAAAACTGTATCATTGTTAATACTTTCCTCTGGAATTACTTCTTGAGGAATTTTGTCCTTTTCCATGACTTTTAAAATCATACTCATTATTTGAGTTTGTGCTTTTCCTGCTGCATGTTTGTTTTCTACACTTTCTAATGATAATTTTTCCATAATAATAATTTTTAAAGGGTTATTGTTTTATTTAAATGATAATATGTTTTTTCTTCTTTATAAAATAAAGGAGATAAGAATTCATCACCTTCATTTATCATAGTTTCAAAAAAGGCTCTTGCTTCTTTTTCTTTGTAAAACACTCTAATTATTGGAAGTTCTTGTCCTTCCATTCCAAATACATTTTTTACAAAATACTTAACAATGTACTTTGTTTCTTTAAATAATTCTTTCATTTTACAAGTTTTATGTTAAAAAGCCATAACAGGAGTTTCACCTGTTTGGGATTGCCGCATACATGTATACTATTTCCAGCAATGGCATGGCTTATTATATATCTTTTATCGTGGTTCAAGATACCATAATATATCCTCAACTTCTGGTATCCATTTTTCAACGATTATCCAATCATACTCATTTAATGAGTCATTGTAATCCATTAGAAATTTAGATACAAACTGATTATCAATCTGAATTGGAATGTACAAAGAGTTTGAATCTTCTCCAAACCATTTGTCTCTTTTAGTAAGTTCTTTCAAATGCATAAAATCAAAGACATCTGGATCATTATATTCTATAATGAAACCATTGTCATCCTTGTAGTAGATTACATCCTCCACATATTGCCAATAAAAAGCAATATAATTGGTGTTTGTGTCAACATTATATTCCATATCTTCAACATGTGGAATATACGTATTTTTTCCATTGTTATGTTTTTCACAGGATACTAAAATAACTAATAATAAAATAGGAATTAATTTTTTCATAATGTTTTAATTTTAAGTTTATAATTTTTTAATGGAAAAAATAAAAAAGGAATTACAATATTCTTGCAATTCCTTCTGAGATATAAGGTGTTAACCTTTGGGAGAAGTCTGTAATTTTCATTCTTTTGGTTTTATAATTGATAAGTTCCTCTTCAGGTCCTTTTACAATTACAAGCCAAAGTTTTTTGGAGGGTTTGAAACTTATTGGATAGTGAAACCAGTTATAGTCACTATCACAATCATGTTCCATTCGTTTCATTTTCAAGATTTTCTTGATATATTTTTTATCTATATCAAGGATTTGAGATATACGCCTATATTTTTCCCAATGCTTGTCATTTCTATTTTGAAGCCAACCATTGCCACCATATAATTGTGTATCTCTTATTATAAATTTCATTGTCATATATTTAAATTTTTAAGTTAATATTCAATTGATAGGTTTTCATAATCACCAACTATAGCTAGTTTGCCCATATTGGATAATTCCAATATACCTATAAGGCGTCGATACTTCCTAGGTCTGATAAGCTATTATAATACAGAAGGAATAACTGGATTAGAAAACCTCATGGTTACTTGGTGCACCTTTCGCCATTACTAAAATGTTATAGGATTTATTTAGTTTAAGGGAAAGGAATCGAACCTTTCAGTCCACTAGTTTTGCAACACAACTTTATACTACTTTAATAATATAAAGACTAGTTTCACCCGTGCTCCAGCAGTGCTGTGATCAGACTTTTTCCTTAAATTTATTTTGTATAAGGCTGAGTTTTGACCTATACTTACTGCCTTTTTCGTTGGTTTCCCAATTTAGACACACTCACATTTCTGCAAGTAGACAGCATCCAGACATATTTGGGGAAAATATGCAACCACTACACAAACTGTTGTAAAGTACTTCTTTCAACCCTTGCTCTTGCGGATACACAGGATGCCTCCTGTTACAAGTTGTTTACTCGTTTCGTTTCTATACATTTCCTTGCGGTACTCTGTACAGTCTGCGTATTTCAGCAGAACAACTGGATTGTCCAGTTTGTGTGACCAACACTTTTGCTTCACTTTAAATTATAATAATAATTTTTGGTGACTAGTCGTAATGAAAGATGAGGTTGGTCTTGTAGCCTTAGTTCCTTTTGAGAACCTTAAGCTCATCACCTTTCTGCTTTCTTCTGCCAAGAATACTCACTTATGTTCACTTATACTTTCCTACTATTTCTAATATGAGTTGCCAAACTCATACACCTATTGGCTAGGTATAGGAAATAAATGACATATTAGAAACTCTGTCAGACTGGCAATCTTTCGGAGTTTCATTATACCAATATTAGTCAGTGTTACCACTCAAGCAGACTTGACTGGAGCCTGCAGACAGAACTTTCCCAACTGCCCGTTGGTACTTCATTCTACCTTTTATTGGTATAGCCTTCATTTGAACAGTGTTTCCACTGCGCGATACAATTTGTCAGTTGTATCACTTTATCCCATCACTGGGTTATTCTTAAGGACAAGAGGCCTGCCCTATAGTAATATATTATGGTTACTACATTACTTTATAATATTTTAAATGTGGTTTTATTTTCAAGTAACTCCACTTTTCCATAATATATTGAAACATTGGTTGGTTATCCAGCATCACCACGAGGAGGTTGTTTCTTGATGCCATATTATACCCTATTTAGCTAGAATAGGGTAGTAAAATCTATATCTATAAATAGATATAGTATAGTCTTTCCTATAAGTCACACTTACGAGGTTGATCAAGCCTCCATCTACCTGTGTTGGGAGCCAGTAGCTTACTGGATAGTATTTGGTTTTTTTGTACACTGGTAAACATTTACTACAAACCAGTTTTTCTTTTTAACCTTAAAAGAACATAAAGGTAGTCAGGCATTACGCATACCACTCACCCCTGACATAGCAGTGGATTCGCGAAGTTTATTAGTGTTATAATATTAATATCAAATTATTTGATGTTAATATAAACATAAATTCAAAACTTGATAGGTTGTACTCTCTTCTATTTATTCCCATAATTATAAGTATTAATTAACTTTTATAGAGAATTATAGAAATGCTAATGGGCGACTCCAAAACCCCAAAGGGTTTCCCTACTTTCTGTTGCCACGCAGTAGGGTGCGCCGAGTCTTGCTCAGAGTCCTGCAATATTACAGTTCCACAAGGGCTGCTGCGGCTTTCTTGCAGATGGTGGGGATTTTATCACCTTTGTCAGTGATACAATCCACTACCTGCACATCACCAACCTTCTTTGCAAGAAGGTCAGCAACTGCCGTCTTAGCCACATAACCAACAGCAGAACCACACTTGAAGTAGTGGTTGCCGTTAGCCTTGCGGAACACTTGCAGAGTAGCGTTGCCATTTTCAGCCTTGAAAGCCTCAATGGACCGCTGGTTCTGAAATGTTGCCATAGCAGAGCGGGACTGCTTGTTCAGTACTCAACATTGAGTACAGGGGGATAAACCCAAACAGCCGAATAAAGGGGAGGGTATTGGGTGATAATCCCTCCCTCATAAGATTATTTCACAATTCTGAAAAATAAAAAAAATTTCAAAAAAAATTTTTTGAAAAAAATTGAAAGATAAAAAGCGTTCAAAAACTATGGTATGTTCAAAAATTTTGAACACTATAAAAACAATGGATATTAAAAAAATAAATTTTTTTCATTTTATGTATTGACATATTAAAATTTTTTGTATATTTGCACCGTACTATACAGAGTGACCCTGTATATCACCCATGAGTAACCAAGTAGTGGGTCAGAAGTTGGGTAGTAACTCCAAATAGGAAGTGAGGTGTCCCCAATAAGTACACAAATGGTCTGGATATAAACTGATTTCTCCTGCTAAGGTCACTGAGAAAAAATGCAAAGGGTAAAGGAGCTTTGGGGTTAACCGTGGTCAGTGAAGTTTCAGGCTGAAAAATCAAAGAAATCAGGGATAATAATATTTAAAATTATGGAAATTGAAGATTTATTGAAGTACTTTCAAACACACAAGGGATACTTGAAGAGAAGTGTCAGTCAGATTGCAAACAGAACTCACTCAAGAATAAGTGATGTTATAGAAGCAAAAAGAATATTAAGGGCTAGTAAGCATGAAGAGGATTTTAAGAGAGCAAAGCTCCCTAAGATTCTTATTTTTGATATAGAGACAGCCCCTATGAAGGCTTATGTGTGGAGAGTATGGAAGGAAAATATAAGTATTGACCAGACTATTAGTGATTGGTTTGTAATATGCTGGTCAGCAAAATGGTTGTATTCTGCCGATATGATGTCAGGATGTGTTACTCCTGAAGAGGCAGTTAATGAAGATGACTCAAGAATAGTCAAAGACTTGTGGAAACTCTTTGATGAAGCTGATATGGTTGTGGCACACAATGGCAGGAAGTTTGATGTTCCTAAAATGAACTCAAGATTTCTTGTAAACGGGCTTAATCCTCCCAAACCATATTATATTATGGACACCTTGCAGGTGGCACAAAAACAGTTTGGGTTTGCATCAAACAAATTGGATGCACTTGCTGTGTATTTTGGCTATCCAAGAAAGCTTGACACTGATTTTACATTATGGTCAAAATGTCTTGAGGGTGACAAGGAGTCTTTGGACTATATGCTTGAGTATAACAAACAGGATGTTGTTCTTCTTGAAGAGGTGTATTTGAAATTGAGACCTTGGATTAAGAACCATCCTAATGTGGGGAATTATTTGAATATGGAGACTAATGTTTGTTCCACTTGTGGATCTGATAATGTAAGTCTTATTGAGGATAAGTGGTATCATACTTCAGTCAATAAGTACAGATTGTACAGATGTAACTGTTGTGGTGCAATATCAAGGGGAAGGAAGAGTGTGGTAAATAATAGTGTTAACTTAGTATCAACAATGAGGGATTGATAATATGTGGAAAAATCTTAGTGTAGGACAGCAAGCGGACATTATAGGAATGGCTGCAAAACAGGGTATTACTGATATTAGACAAATAGAAGATTTATACAATTATTCTTCTGGAGCAATAACACCTGAAGAATTGGGTAAAAGCGGGCAGCATAACAAACTGCAACAGCAGCAGGATGGTATAAAAGCTTTTGAAATGGCTGAAAAAGAATACCTTATAAGGCAAAGAATGGAAAGAAATGGAATGGGACAGACCAAACCTTATAATGGGTATTTTACACAATCCTCACTTCCAGAAAATAATAACAGTTTATTTGGTGATAAGGGTACAAAATTTGCATATGGTGGTAATACAGTTAGTGGAAGTAATAGATGGTACTCATTTGTTGAAAAGTACTTACCTTTAATAGAGGCTGAATTGACAAAATATAATGATGCCCATCAGTATTTGGCTAAAAATTTGCTGTGGCAAATGGCACAAGAGTCTGAATATGGAACTAAAATCCCAAATAAAACTAATTTTTGGGGAATAAGAAATCCTGGGAAAAAAACATATAGGGATTTTGGTACATTTGAAAAAGGTCTTGCATATTGGATACAGCAAATACATGATAATTATCCAGATGCTTGGAAAGCTGTAAATGTTGCAGATTATGCTATGGGACTTACTACAGGAAACAATGGATTCAGATATATGGAGGCAAGTCCTTTGCAATATATGCAAAATATGAAAACATTGGAAAGGTACTATAATCAATATATGCTTGACAATAACAGAAATATTGAAACTGAAAATGAATCATATACTCCAATACAGCAAACAATAGTTACACCACAGCCCGTATTTGAATCTGGAGTACAACAGAATCCAGTAAATAATCAAACTCAAGGACAGCAAGGTAATGTTAATACTAATAAAAGCAATGCATCCTTTCAAGAATGGTTGGATAATTTATATGATGATGGGTTTGCTTATGGCGGACCAACTAAACCTAATTTTATATTAAGATTGGAAAATCCTAATAGAAAATATATTAGAGATTGGGTTAATCCTGATGATATAGCAACACATAAATTGGGATGGTTTACTGAGGGGGATCAAGCTGTGGTATATCCTGAAGTACAGGAAATTAATGGAAAATTAATTGATTTTACAAGACCTCCATATTCAAGAAATGCTGGTATGCAATCAGCTATAGAGAGAGGTGATACCTTGCGTATGACTCCCAGACAAGCACAATTTTACACACAAATGTATAAAGGATTATATCCTAAAGGAAATACATTTGCAGAAGGGGGGTTAATGGGACCAGATGATCCAGAAGAATTGGCAAGACAGCTTAGAGCTGCTGTAGATGCAAGTTATAGGACTCCAACAACTATATCCAGTGATAACACAATGGTAAATACACCTTCTGCGCAGGAGATACAAGCAAGAAATCAAATAACTCAAACTAATACTATAAAACAACAAATAGCTGATAAAGACGCACAAACAAGAGGATATAATAGTGCAGCAGAAGAAAAGGCTGTTTTGGATTATAATGAAGCAACACAGGGTACAATTTCTCCTGCAACTGAAAAACCACAGGGACAATACTATGTTGATAAAAATCCTATCACAGGATCTTATATGGGAGATGCTTTAACTGCTGGTTTAGTTTTGCAAGGTATATTTAATCCTGTAGGAACAGCTGGTATGGTGATAGGAGGAGGATTAGCTGGAGAAGGTATCAATTATGGTATTAGAAAAGCGTCTAATAATCAATTAACTGGATGGGGCAATGCAGTGGGGACCTTATTGCAAACTGACCCAAAGTATAATACTGCTTGGGATTGGACAAATCCAGGATATTTTATTGGTGGTAAATATGGATTGAAGATAGGAAATTATTTAAAGGATTGGAGACTTACAGTGCCAAAAGATATAAATAGATATTATAGAATAGTTGGAGAAGCTGGTGATCCAATAGGTGATGCAAATAGGACAGGAGTTATAAGAGGGCCAGGTTTAAATGAAGGAGCTTTTGAAGCAATGCGACAAGCGAATAATGATATGGGAAAAATTATTCTTACTAAAGCGCATGATTATCCAATGTTTTCAAAAGGAGAGCCATGGAGAGGTTCTACTGCACAGACAAAAACAGATTTAAAGAAACGCCCAATTATAATTCGTAGTAAAGAAAATACAGGTCCTATAGTTTGGGAAGAATCTAACAAAGATTTCAAACATAAAGGACATAATGGCATTTTCAGACCATCTTATTATGGAGATGTAAATGCTTCACCAACACGATTTTTTGAATATTTAAAACCACAAATAATAGGTTATAAAAGATTTGATTTTTCTCCAAATAACAATCCGTTGTCAAATTTTTTGGTGGAATACTTACAAAATATGCAAAAATAAAACGCAAATAAGTCATGACAGAATACGAGGAAGAAGAACTTTTAAGACTGACAAGAGAGAATAATATTATGTTAAAAAACATAATACAATATCTTCATGGAGATAATTCTGTTGATTTTATGCAAAATATTATAGCTAATTTAATAGCTAATAGTTTGGAACAAAGAGGGTTAAGAAGAAATTACTAAAATTAACATTTTTTAACAAAAAATATTGTCAAATAAATGAAAATTTTTTGTATATTTGCGGCATAAAAATAAAGGCAATGGAAATAAGTAAAGAAGAACTGATTGAAATAATTGACCATATTATAAATAAGGTTAAAGAAAAACCTCAATTTGAGAGATACAATGATATAGTATCTACATACGCTAATATTAATACTGAAATTAAAGAACCTTGTAAAAGTTGTCCAAACTATAAGCCTGGTGAATTTCAAACATGTTGGTGTTGCTTACCAACAATGGTAAGTTACACTATTAAGTAGGGACCATAGCTCAATGGATAGAGCAACTGCCTTCTAAGCAGTAGGTTGAAAGTTCGAGTCTTTCTAGTCCTACTAGGAGCCTCCTGCCTGCCTAAAATGTCTAATATAGAGGCTAAAGTGGGGAATGATATTGCAGCTCACATTTTAAAGAGCTGCCTAACGAGTAGTAGTTCAGTTGGTTAGAATGCCTGCTTTGGGAGCAGGAGGTCGAAGGTTCGAGTCCTTCCTATTCGACAAAAGGGTCTTTGATAAAAAAATGGATGCAAGATTTCTTTCAAGATTTTTATTTAACATTGCGATCAACATGAAAAAAATAATTAATGTGCTTTTCTATTAAGTCAGTCAGTATTTTACAAAAAAAACTTCAAAGACTCCTGTTAATTCTGACTGACTTTATGCCTCAATAGCTCAATAGGCAGAGCATCGGTTTTGTAAACCGAAGGTTATTGGTTCGATTCCAATTTGGGGCTCTAAAAATATAAGGAGAAAAGAATGTAAAAGAATAAGAACTTTAAAATTACGAACCATATATATTTCAGATTAAGAAATATAAAAGACAATTCAAAAAGAAAAGGAAAGAGAAAATGAAAGAGAAGATACAGACATTTAATTTATTTGGTTCAAATTGGAAAATTATTTACAAAGATAGGGTTGAAGGTGAGGATAATCATTGGGTATATGGGGTAACAAGAGATGCTACTAAAACAATTGAAATATCACTTAAAGACCCAGAAGGTAAAAAGCTTCCAAAGGAAGAGATAAGATTTGCTGTAAATCATGAAGTTAACCATGCCATATTCTCTACAGGACAGTACTGGAATTCTTTTCAGGATGAGCCGTTGGTAGAATGGTTGGCAAGATGTATTGCTTCTCTTATAGACCAAAAAATATTAAAATAATGAAAATAGACGGATTAATATCAGAATCAATATATGATTTAATAGAAAAAATAAATTATCTTAAACTGAAAAAGGAAGATATTATATCAGTTTTTCAAGATAATAAAGGGCAATACATTGTAATATACTTAGAAAAATAAATATTATGGAAGAGAAGAATCAGGAAATTCAAGAAGAAGAACAATCTAAATTTGATTACAGAAAGTTTCTTATTGAAGACTTTATGAATAATAATGCTCTTCATTTAACTAACTTTTCTTGTATAAGTCGCTTTAAATCAATTAGAAGAGCCATAAGGAGAGGACATGTGTCACTAACAGGCACTTTTTATCCTAAAAGACCTTTCAAGAATATTAAAGCAAAAAAAGGAACAGAAACATATAATAAAAAGATTATCCATGAATGGCTCAGAACAAAAGATGACAAAAGAGGATTATAATAATATTCCAGTACACTACTGCAAACATTGTGGCTCATTGAGAATTATGGGAACACCTGGAGTGGTAGGTGACTACTGTGACACATGTGGTTCTACAGATATAGATATTACAATAATAGACACATGGTTGGAATTACAAAAAACAGTTTATAATAACGATTAAAAATTTAAAGAAATGGAAGAGAAAAAATTAAAAGAAAGAACAGAAAAAAAGGAAACCTCATCACAAAAACTTACTTATGAACAACTTGAAGCCTATGCAAATCAGACAACTATGCAGGCTCAAAAGATTTATCAGGAAAATCAGGCTTTAAGACAGTCTTTGGAAGAAGTAAGAAGAAATGTAAGTTTAAAAGAAATCGAATTGGCTATCAAGTGTTTGGATCATGCTGATTTGTTTTCAGATACATTTATTACAAGCATTACATCTAAACTTGAGGAAATCCTTACACCTGCTGAAGAATCAGAACAACCTACATCTAAAGAAGAATAAAAATGGCTATGAAGGGAAGAGTTAATAATGTAATAAGAATACCCACCTCACTGTCAGGTAATTTTTTCAGGATATGGGTGGAGTTTCTAACTCCCCTTCATAACCTGACAAACAAGGAGAAGGATGTTGTTGCAGCTTTTTTAAAAGCAAGATATAATTTAAGCAAATCAATTACTGACGATAAATTGCTTGATAAAGTTGTAATTACAGATTCATCTGTTAAAGAACAGGTTAAGCAGGAATGTGGTATTTCTGATGCCTTTTTCACTGTTATTATGGGTAAATTAAAGAAAACCAGTGTAATAGCTGACAATAGGATTAATCCTAAGTTTATACCAAAGAATATCAATGAAAAAGATGGTGCATTCAGTTTGTTACTTTACTTCGATTTAAATGAAAACAACAATTAAAAAATTGTCATACACATTGAATATACCAGAAGATGTTATTATAAGTGTGTATAAATCCTATTGGAAATTCATCAAAACAAAACTGGAGGAATTGCCATTAAAGGAAGATTTGAGTAAAGAAGATTTTAATAAACTGAGAACCAGTGTAAATGTGCCTTGTTTAGGTAAATTTTACTGTGATTACAGTAACTATGTTAAAATGAAAAACAAATATAAAAAAGATTTGGAAAATGCTAAATATAAAAAAGATAAAACCAATGGCCAATTATTTGGTCGCAACTAAAGAGAATTACACTGAAAAAGATGTAATGCAAGGTGGTCTTATTTCCAAAGCAGTAGGCTCTCTTAAGGAATATCAGAGAGTTATTGCTGTAGGTCCTATGGTTAGAAATGTCAATGTTGGTGATTTGGTATGTATTAATCCTAAAAGATACGCCAGACACAAGCATCAGGCAGGCTCACTAAAGGATGGTGTAATTACTGATAATCCAGTAGTGGCATATGAATTCAATGTTATTGAACTGGACCATCAGCCCTATCTTCTTCTTACTGACCAAGATATAGATTTTGTTATTGAAGAATATGAAGAGGAGGACCCTAAAACAATAATTGTTCCAGAACAAAAAATTATAGTGTAATGATTAAATTGTTCACATATGATAATTATGAGGTAACAGTAGAGCCAGAAGCTTTACTGTTATCTCCTTTTAAAGCCTTATGGGATAGAGATAAGAGAAAAGACAAGTCCCTTGCAAAACAGGAACTTGCCTTTATTTATTATATGGCAGACCCTAGAAGTGACTACCAATATATTGTAGATGAAGAATTTAGAGCTTCTGAAATTATAAAAGGACTTGGTATGCCTAGTGGCTGGAAACCAGACCAGAAAGTTGAATTGGCAATGCAATTCTACAATAGTTTTAAGCCAGCTTCAGCAGGTTTGCTTGAAGACACAAGGGTTGCTGTTAACAAATTAAGACAGCTTTTGAGAGATATAGATCTTGAAGCTGTGGATGATAAAGGAAAACCTATTTATACCCTTAACACAATTACAGCTACAATAAAGCAAATTCCAGGTTTGGTAAGAGATTTGGATGAGGCTGAAAGAACTCTTTCAAAAGATATTATGGCTGAAGCTAAGGCTAGGGGTTCACAATCTAAAGCTATGTTTGAAGATGAGTAGTATTACTGATGATTTCTATATTCCTGTTAATGACAGGCAAACCCCTATTACTGCAGAATTTTTAAAGTCTATGCCTGATGAGGTTATAGACCAGTTTCTTGATTATATACAAAATGTACCGTTTATACAGAACTTGATTACACCAGACAGACCCAAAGCAAAGGATTTGCCTAAAGATGAAGACGGAAAGATTATTGTAGATATTACAAAACCTCATATATTAGAGGATATGGATTACTTCAGACCTGCAGCATTACATTATGAGCAGCATAATTGTTATACTTTTCTTATACCTAACAAAAACCCAAATAGTGAATATTACAGATGGTTTCAGGAGGAAAAGAGAAGATGCAGGGAAGGATATGTCAGAGAGTCTGATGGCGAGTGGGTTACAGGTGATATGTATTGGTTCCTCAATTATTCTCCAATCTTATTGTCCAAAATTAAGAAAGGAACTAAAAAGGCAGACAGAGTTAGGGATTTTCCAAGAGTGTTTGAAGGCATTTATTGGAGGTCACATTATTTGCAACAAGCAAGAAATGAAGGTAAACATGCTGCTGAATTGGCAAGGCGTGGTGCTGGTAAAGCACATCCTTATGACACTAAAGTATACACACCTGATGGAATAAAACTCTGGAAAGACATTGAAATTGGAGATTCTTTATATGGTGATGACGGTAATATTACCACAGTCACAGATATACCATTTGACGGTATAAGCCCTATTTATGAACTGACATTGGCTGATGGCAGAAAAGTGCAGGCAAGTAAAGGACATCTTTGGAAAATACGTAATAGTAAAGGAAAAGAAGAAATTGTTGATACAGAGTATATATATAATAATTATAAGGGCAAAAGAAAAGTTTCATATAGAAACCCTAATGGAAACGAGTATCTTTTTAGTGTTGTAAACAACAAAGGTATTGAAATGCCTTATACAAAAACTGCAGTGGACCCTTATACATTTGGATTACTTTTAGGTGACGGATGTTTCAGACATCCCACATATTTAAATATAGCTGCTTATACCTGTAGCGATAATGATTTTGAGGAAATATCAAGATACATCCCTTATAATACAAATAAAGATAAAGCAAAATACAGTTACAAAATTCAAATAAACAATTTCAGGGAGATATTAAAAACTTATGGACTGTTCATGACTAAATCCAGTGAAAAGTTTATACCAGATGAGTATTTGTTTAATTCTAGAGAAGTAAGGATGTCTGTATTAAAAGGTTTAATGGACAGCGACGGGACAGTTGATAATAAAGGCCTAATAAGCATAGAACTTACTTCCAAAAGAATGATGGAAAATATTAAATTCTTATGTTTGAGTTTAGGATTTAATTATAGAGAGTCTGCAAAAACAGGGTCTTATAAAGTCAATGGCAATAATATAATCTGTAAAACTGTTTATAGATTAAGAATTTATACTACTGAAACATTATTTAATTTACAGAGAAAAGCAGATAAACAGAATTTAAGAGCTAAAACCAATTATTCATTTAGTAAATTAACTGGTACTAAAATAACAAATGTAGAATATATTGGAGAGAAACTTTGCAAATGTGTAACTGTAGACAATGAATCACGTTGTTATTTGATTGGGGATTTTATAACTACACATAACAGTTTTTTCTTGGCAAGTAAGATGGCTAAGAATCTTATATTAGGGGAAAGCTCAGAAGCAACAAGGGATGTTGTTACAATTCTTACAGCATATCAGAAGGAATATCTTGCAGATAAGGATGGTACTCTTTCAAAATTTGTTCCTATGATAGACTTTGTGTCAGAACATACTGAATTTCCAAGACTTAGACTTAGAAATTCATCTCAGGAAATGTTCTGGCAGATGGGCTATATGGACAGTTATGGCAGAAAGAAAGGCTCATTAAACAGTGTTATGGGTGTATCATCAAAAGATGATGTGGACAAATTGAGAGGTAAGAGAGGTTTTATTTACTTTGAAGAGTTTGGTAACTTCCCAGGACTTCTTGATATTTACAATACTGTACGAAGTGGTCTTGAAGATGGTGAATATGCTTTTGGTCAGGCATATCTTATTGGTACTGCAAACAATAAGGAATCAAACTTTGAATCGGCAAAATCACTTTTGTATGAGCCTGACACTCATAGAATTCTGTCAGTAAATAATGTATATGACAAAGTAAAGCAGGGCAGACCTAAATTTGCATATTTCTTTCCAGCATTTATAAACAGAGAGGGATGCTATGATGATAATGGAAACTCTGATGTTGTGGCTGCACTTAAGGAAATACTTATGTACAGATATGATGCAAAATACAGTTCAAATCCTAATGTTATTTTAAGTAGAATTGCGGAGTATCCCATAACTCCTTCTGAAGCTATTATTAAAGTAAAGAATGCTTATTTTCCAGTATCTTCACTTAGTGAGAGACTGCAACAACTGGATACTGATCCAAAAGTATTTGATGATATATATGTTGGCAAATTAGTGCAGAATAAGGATGGTATTGTTGAATTTGTTACAAGTGGTGATATTCCTATTAGAAAATATGGTGTTGAAAACTCAACAACTGGTGCTCTTGAAATATATGAAATGCCCCAAAAAAACCATGAAGGTGAAGTCTTTCCAAACAGGTACATTATAGGACATGACCCTGTTGATAATGACCAAGCAGACTCCTCATCTTTGTCTTCAACTTTTGTCTTGGATTTGTTTACTGATAGAATAGTTGCCGAATATACTGGTAGACAACCATTTGCAGATGATAACTTTGAAATAGTCAGACTATTGTGTCTTTATTACAGAGCCACTTGTATGTATGAAAGCAATAAAAAAGGCCTGTATGCTTATTTTGAAAAAATGAGATGCACACATCTGCTTGCTTTAACTCCACAATATTTAAGAGACAAACAGCTTATCAAATATTCTGCATTTGGCTCAAATGCTTATGGTATAAACGCAACTGCGGCAATAAACAATTATGCAAATGACAGAATAAACGAGTGGCTTAAAAAACCAATAACAACAGTAAAGCATGTTGATGGTGAAGATATTACAGTGACTATGCCACAACTTTACACAATAAGGAGCAGGGCATTGCTTGAGGAATTGATTGCTTTTGACACTGTAAGAAACTTCGATAGAATCAGATCATTAGGTATGGCAATGCTATATAGGGAAGAGAAAGTAATACTATATGGTGGTAAAATTGATGGTACAACAACAGAATTGGGAGGTTCATCTTTAGCTGATGATGACTTTTTCAATCGGAATTATAACTTTAGAAATATATAATTATAAGAAAATTACTTTTATGCTTTTTTTCTTTGTTTATTTTTATTATTTTTGCAAATAAAAGTATAATTACTGACTATATGAATATCAACATAGAAAATGTTATAAGTAAATATAAGAGGGGACTGCCGCAAGAACAACTTCCTTTTGCTAGAAAAACAAAGGGTTGGAGAGTTGCACACTTGCTTTGGGCTGATTCAAGAACATTCTTTAACTATTCTCCTGTAAGAAATTCTGTAATGCATAAAAAAGTCAATTATGATTTGTTTAATGGCAAGTTGCATATGCAGGATTTGGAATATGTAATTAACCCTGAAGGAATAAAAGAAAGGGCAACTCCAGAATCTATACAACACTATCCTGTATTAAACAGTAAATTACAAGTTTTAAGAGGTGAAGAGTCAAAGAGAGTATTTGACTTTAAAGTTGTTGTAACTAATCCTAACGCAATATCTGAAATAGAGGAGAATAAAAAAGAGGCAGCACTGCAGCAATTACAATCTCTTATAGAAAGTCAGGTGCAAGATGAAAATGAATTCAATCAAAAACTTGATAAAATGTCAGATTACTTTATGTATGAATGGCAGGATATGAGAGAGACAAGAGCTAATGAACTGCTCAAACATTATATTAAAGAGTATAATCTTCCTCTTCTGTTTAATTATGGCTTTATGGATGCAGCCATTTGTGGTGAAGAACTTTATCAAGTTGATATTAGAGGTGGAGAACCTGTAGTTGAAAGACTTAACCCTCTAAAAGTCAGAGTGTTCAAGTCTGGTTATAGTAATAAAGTTGAAGATGCGGATATTATTATAATTGAAGATTATTGGTCTCCTGGAAAAATTATAGACACTTATTATGATGTGTTAACTCCTAAAGATGTTGAATACATAGAATCTGCACCAGATAATCAGAAACTTGACGAACTCAGCAGAGAAGATGAAAGACTTGGCTTTGTCAATCATCATATGATTGATGACACTATTTCATTCAGTCAGAGTGAGGATGGTTTGGGAATGTACTTTGATCCTTTTGGATTATTCACTGATGGTACTGGTGATTTACTTCCATTTGATACCAACGGAAATGTTAAAGTACTTAGAATGTACTGGAAATCAAGAAGAAAGATTAAAAAAGTAAAATCATATGATTTGCAGACAGGTGAAGAAGTATTTAATTTCTACCCAGAAACTTATGTCATTAATGAAGCTTTGGGAGAAGAAGAGGAGATATATTACATCAATGAAGCTTGGGAAGGCACTAAAATTGGTGAGGAAGTATTTGTGAATATGAGACCAAGAGTTGTCCAATATAATAGACTTTCAAACCCAAGCAGATGCCACTTTGGTATTATAGGAAGCATTTACAATATTAATGACAGTAAGCCCTATAGTCTTGTTGATATGATGAAACCATACAATTATCTTTATGATGTTGTGCATGACAGACTTAATAAGATAATGGCTAAAAGTTGGGGTAAACTTGCTGTTTTGGATTTGGCTAAAGTTCCTCCCAAATGGGATATAGACAAATGGATGTACTTTGCAAGAAAGAATAATCTTGTTGTATATGACTCTTTTAAAGAAGGTAATGTTGGTGCTGCAACTGGAAAGCTTGCTGGTGGTATGAATAATGCAAGTTCAGGTGTTATTGATGCTGAATTAGGAAACAGTATTCAAATGTATATTAATATACTTGAATATTTGAAAGCAGAAATGTCTGAGGTTGTAGGTATTACAAAACAGAGAGAGGGCCAGATCAGTAATAGGGAAACTGTTGGTGGTGTTGAAAGAGCCACTTTGCAATCCTCACATATTACTGAATGGATATTCACAATTCATGAAGATGTAAAGAAAAGAGTTCTTGAATGTCTTCTTGAAACAGCTAAAATTGCCATTAAAGGACGCTCTTACAAATTTGCATATATAACATCAGAAGGTGCCCAGATGGTATCTGAAATTGACGGTGATGAATTTGCTGAGGCTGACTATGGCCTTGTTGTAGACAATAGTAATGGTATTCAGGATTTGAACCAAAAACTTGAAATGCTTGCTCAGGCTGGTATTCAAAACCAGATGCTTTCTTTCTCTACAGTTATGAAACTTTATAATTCAGCTTCACTTGTTGAAAAACAAAGAATGGTTGAAAGAGATGAGAGAGAAATGCAGGAAAGACAGCAACAGCAAATGCAGGCACAACAGCAGGCACAGCAAGAACAAATACAAGCTCAGGCTCAAATGAAACAGGCTGAACTTGAGCAGCAGAATGAATTAAATGCAAGAGATAATCAGACTAAAATTGTTGTGGCACAAATTAATGCTGCAAGCAGGGAGTCTGATGATGGTATTCAGGAACCTGAATATTCTCAAGAAGCAAAAGAAAAACTTATGGAAGACATCAGACAATTCAATGAGAAGCTTGCTCTTGACAAAGAAAAGTTTCAATTTGAAAAGGAAAAGTCCAATAAGGAATTACAAATAAAAAAGGAACAGGTAAGAAGGAGACCTACAACTACTAAGTAATTATGGCTGCTATATACTTTACTAAAGCTCAGATTGAAGAAATACAACAAAGGCTTGCTGCTTTAGGTTCTAAAGACAGCAAGTTACCTACATATGATACTCCCCTAACTAAGGATGAAATATTTGCTATAGTACAGAATGGGGCAAATAAAAAGATCCCTCTTCAGGATGTGTTGAATATGGCAACAACAAATACTGTCATAGTAACTCACAAGGATGAAATTGACCCCACTTATGTTCCAGAGCAAAGCCAAATTGTAATTACTATAGACGACGTATTTATTGATAGTCAAGGTGATGAGGTTGAAATAACTACTGTAAAAATAGGAGACGGAGTAGTTTCTTATTCGGATTTACCTGTAGTAAACGAATATATGACACAACAAATTATAAGTCATATAACAGATGTAAGTAAGCATGTGTCTGATGAAGATAGGGAATGGTGGGAAAAACATATGGATGTTACTTATGATGCAAACAATGAAAGAATAAGTCTGTTTTATACAGATAGATTTGGAAATAATTATTAATAATAAAAATATAAAAAATGCCAACATCGGTCGGAGTAATCAGTCAAATACAACTACCTAATGGTGATATTTATGATATTGTAGATAGAATATCAGAGCATGGGCTTAACTGTGTTATAGCTTATAAATCAGGTGTGCCTGTGCGTTCAAATATACCTGCAGGTGTTACTGTGGTTTATGAGGACACAGCTTATATTGGAACAAAAGTTGCTGATTCAACAACTTATAGTTCAATTTATCTTGTAAAATCCCCATCACAAGAAGGTGCTTCAGATTATTATGATGAATATATTACACTTAGAGAAGGTACGGAAGGTTCATATACTTATTCTTGGGAAAAATTGGGAGACACAAGAATAAGTATTAAAGACATAACACCAGCATTTAAATATTTACAGAAAAGTTCAGGTTATGTGAAAGGTTATACACCTTCTACAGATACTTTTGTAAAATCTGTAGCACCAAGCACTATGTATGCACAATACGGCACTGTTACAGGAACTAATGGTACTGAAAGTGTATCTAAAGTTACAAAAACAACTAAAAAGCTTGTTACTACTTCAATAACTCCTGTAAGTGGTTCCACATCTATTTATGGTGTTGGATCAACTACTACAACAGCATCTAAGGCTACTGCAGGAACTGCTAAGAATATAGCATCAGCTGGTACTGCAGTGACTGTTGGAGATGGCACAGTAACAGCATCTTCTACAAATACTGACATTTTGAAAAGTGCTACAATATCAAATGAAACTTTGATATTGGGAGCTTGTACTTTGGATACTACAACTGTAACTCCAGCTGTGTCAAATGGTACAATTACTCCTTATACTTTTTCTGATGTTACTGTTCCAGTTAAAAATTCAAGTGCAACAACTGTTCCTACAGCAGGTACAGCAGTCACAGTAGCTACAGGAAAATTGGCATCATCTGATACTAGTGGTGATACTGTAGTTGAAAGTGTTACAATTTCAGATAAGACTGTTGCAAAGGCAGCCTCTTCATCAACAGATGTAGTTACTGGATTCAGTGGTGATCCAGTAAGTGCTGATGCAGTTATTACAGGAGTTAATTCAACTACAGGAACTGCTGTTACAACTCTTGGTACACCTACTACTGGAGATGCATTCTATGCATTAAATGATACAGTTACTATTGATAAGGTTGTAGTTGACATTGATTATGAAACTAATACTGATGTAATTTAAAAATAATAACAGTATAGCCAGGTAATACTGGCTATACTTTAAATTTATACTATGCCTACAGAATATAATATTAAAAAAATACAACTCCCAAATGGGACTATATGTAATCTGCCAGATGATGTCAAATACATTGATATTACAAAATCTGGTGAGTCTTATTCTTTGCCAACTGGTGTTACTTATACTACTATAAAGAGTATTATAGATAATGGTGAATTGTGTGTTTTAAAAGTTCCTTTTAGTGGGACTGATGAATCAGGATATAAATATTTTTACCCAGTAAAGGACTATACATATGAAGTAGAAAGTACAGACTATTATGATTTAAAATTCGTATCATCTGCTGATCCTAATGAGACTGGAATTGAAATACTTACTATTACTAGTCTTAACAGTGTATCTATAGACAATTTTCCTTTAGGTGTTAGTCAGAGTGAAGTAAATACTATTGTAGATAATAAAACTGTAGGAGTAGCTTATGGCGAAAGTACCACTGCCGCAGCAACTGCACAGAAGGAAGTTACCGTTGCAGATATTTCAGAATTAAATGTGGGGCAAATAATTATTGTAAAACCTACAATTACTTCATCTGTAGCAAATAGTACATTGAAGGTAAATGATTTCCCAGCTTATTCGATGCTTTATAATGGCAGTGCCATATCAACATCTTCAGATTCTATTGTGTGGGCTGCTAATATACCTTCCATGTTTGTTCTTGATGAAGTTTCTGGAACAAAATATTGGAGATTTGCTGGTCATGGATTGGATTCAAATTCAACATACACCTTAAATAAGTTAATAGATGCTGGACAATACACTGCAGGTACGGGTACTTATGCAGTTACGAGATATTCAATTCTGGCTGAAAAACCTAATGGTACTTGGGAAAAAATAACTTCAACATCGTCAGGTTATAGCACAGCAACTACAAAGACTGTAAACACAAGTGGGTTTGTTCTCAACCAGTTGAGATATTATAATACTACCACTAACAGAGGAACTGGCACATTAATAACAACAAATACTATTGAAAAACAAAGTGCTTCTGTAAACTATGCTTACTCTTTTAATTGCAGTACAGCACCAGGATGGGAAATTGGAGATTACATATATTTAGTTGGTACTATTGGAACTGACGGTTTATTTTATCTTGATACAACACAATGGTGGAGTACATCACTTCCCTCAACTGAAGATGGTAAATTGTATATTCAGATAGGTATAGCACTTACAACAACAGATGCTACTGGTAGCTTTCTTATGGAAAGACCTATATTTTATTATAAAAATGGTGCTGTAAAATTGTGGAGTAATATATCAGGTGTCAATGACGGAACCAATTGGACCAGTCTTACTATAGACGGAGTTACCAAGAATTTACCTTCTGGTGGTGGAGTATCTCAGGTTAATTCAGATTGGAATGCCACAAGCGGTGTTGCAAAGATTTTAAATAAGCCAACATTGTCCACAGTGGCAACCTCAGGGTCATATAATGATCTTAATGACAAGCCGACAATTCCAGCTGCGCAAGTAAATTCAGATTGGAACTCATCTTCTGGTGTTTCTCAAATTTTAAATAAACCCACACTTGCAACAGTAGCAACTTCTGGTTCATATAATGACTTGAGTAATAAACCTACAATTCCTACAGCAGTTAGTCAATTAACTAATGATAGATTTGTAAGGTATGATACTAGCTCTCAAGGTCTTTCATCTACACAAAAATACAATGCAAGAACTAATATAGGTGCTGGTACAAGTAATTTTAGCGGATATTATAGTGATCTTGTTAATGCTCCTATTAAAATAGTGGAATATGATTCTATGATAAGTGGAGCGGAAGACTCAATATCTGTAATGGCAGAGAATCACACACAGAATTTTTGCACATATATATGTATGTATCCAGACAGCTATTACGGAATAGTAGCATTACATTTAAGCAGTGCTACTTACAACAGATCTCAAGCTACTGAAGAATTACTTGAAGCATCTGTTACATTTTGTGGTATTGCTGGCACTACCTTATACATATTGTCAGGACAAGTAAATATAGATCCTGTTGAAGGCGAAAGTGATGATTGGTCTTCTATTACTTTATTAGAAATTCCAGAAGAATCTAATGTTTTAAGTTGGGTAAATAATGCTGGATATACAAAAAATAATGGAACAGTTACATCAGTAAGAGTGCAGGCTGGTACTGGGTTAGCATCGTCACAGTCAACAGCTCAATCCACTACTTTAAATACTACAATTAGTGTGGCAAGTGGTTATAAGCTCCCAACTACTAGTGAGTGGGATAGTAAATCATCTGTTTCTGGCACTGATGATGGTACAAACTGGACTAGCCTTACTGTAGACGGTGTTACTAAAAATGTTGGTCTGACAATATTGAATTATGGGACATCAACATGGCAAGATTTTATTAATGCATATAATACAAATAGGATTGTATATTGCAAAACCTCATCAGGAAGTGGATACAGGCTTGCTTTTATGGCTTATGTAAACAGCACAAGTAATCCAACTAATGTAGAATTCCAATATTACAGAAGTGTGACAACTCATTCTGATAGTCAGCAAGGAGACGAAGTTTATATTTACAAGCTTGCATCAGATGGTACATGGACTACAACATCTAGAAATACATTCACAAAAATAGATGTTGGTACTGGTTTGTCTAAAGCATATAGCAATGGTGTGCTGACTTTAACAAATACAGGTGGTAGTGGTGTAAATAATGTTGTTATTTGTACATTTACAGAAAACAATGGCACAATAACCTGCGACAAAAGTATTGAAGAAATGATTTCAGCCTATGCTTCTGGAAAGGTTTGTACTGGATTAATGACACATAATAGTATTGGGAATGCTAATGAATATTTACTGACTTATATAGAAGGTGATGTTGAAGATCCTACAATAGTTGGTAGTAAAGTACAATTTACAGCAGTAACACAGTGGGGTATTGAAATGATATTAGGCACTAAAGGTCAGGCTGATGATTCGTGGTCAACAAATTATGATAGCAGAACAACATATATTGATACTGTATGTTATGAAGAACCAAATTCCAATATAACAATAACCATAGGCCGTTGTTTTGATTTAAATAATAATTGTTTTGTAAAATACAGTAATAACTCTTGGATTGCAGATTATGACACTCCAATTTATGATGGGACAATATTATATGCTGTAGCGGATGATGCTTACTACATTTATGATTCAAGTTATGGGATAAAACAATTAAGTAAAGGTAAGTCTCATATAGAAACAGACTTTGATAATCAATATTATTATTTGAACTGTATTCTCCCTGTTGCTGATTCTTTTGGTAAAATTACTTTAAATGATAATAATATGGGTTCATCATGCTATATAACTATTGATGGAATGTTTACTGTTAATGCAGATGAATTTTATAATGCAAGTGTTGGCAAATCTCATACAATTTGTATTTACAATTCAAAATCAACAGATGTTGATATTACTGTCAGTGATTTTTATATGACATCAGTACAAGGATTTATTAGCAGTGGTCTTGATTCAAATAATACATTTACAGTGAATGCTGGAAGTCACGCAGAGTTGAATATTATGTTCAAAGATAGTGATTACTCTTCAACTTCTTATGGTAATCATGCTCTTGCATCTATTATAGTTAAATCAGATTTTGAAGATAACATTAATCCAATACAATAATTATAAATATATATTTTGATACAGAAAAAAGAAAAGTTATTACTTGTTCAAAAGAAATAGTTGAATCTGAAAGATTTGTAAAACTTAATCAAGAGCAAGAACAATATTTCAATAATCACAGAAGAGCATCCTATGATGCAATTTGGTATTGTGGAAATATACCAAGGCCACCAAGAACACTCAATGATGCCATAAGAGAAAAGCTCTGTGAAATAGACTTTTATGATACTTCAGACGAAGTTAATGGTTTCTATTTAAATGGTAATCTTGTGTGGTTAGACAGAGATACCAGAGCAAGTCTTAGAAACACAATAGAATCTTCTATTATATTAGGCAGAGAAAATTTGAACATTTGGTTTAATGATATGTATGTAACTCTTCCTGTAGCAACAGCTAAAAATTTGTTGGCAGCACTTGAGTTATATGCAACTGATTGCTATAATGTTACAGCACAGCACAAAGTTGCTGTTAAAGAACTTACTACAATAGAAGAAGTGGATAACTATGATATTACATCAGGTTATCCTGAAAAGTTAAATTTTGATATAAATGAATAGAAGAAGAGCTTTATTAAGTAGTGGAGGCATTACTCCAAGTGAGCATGGTTCTGGAACTCAAGATGATCCATTTCTTATATTTACTGTAGACGACTTATTAATGATGAGAAATGTGCTGGCTCAAGAAAGTGCAAGATTACATTCTGATTATTACGGTGTTCCTGTAAATTATGCCGCTACAGGACAATACTTTAAATTAATGGCAGATCTGGATTTATCATCAATATGTGGACCTGGTATTGGAAATTTTTTTGGAACTGGTGATGGACAATTATATACTACATTTGCAGGTGATTTTGATGGAAATAACCATACAATAAGTAACATGTATGATTACTATCCCACAATAGGACAATCGGATTGGTCAAAAAGATGTGGACTTTTTTATCAAATAATTGCAGGTGGGAGATGCCACCACCTTACTTTAAGTAATGTGACTGCTTATGGCAGATATGCTGGAGGTATTTCCCAAGTATGCAGAGGAACAGTAGATCATTGTAAAGTTCTTTCTGGAAGTGTATCAGGATGGCAAGGTTTTGGAGGAATTTGTGGTTGGGTCGGCGATGGTGCATTGTTTGAGTATTGTGAAAATAATGCAAGTATAATACGTTCCTCTTGGGGACATTATTATCCTTGTGCTGGAGGAATTGTTGGTACTATTGGTGGAACTGGTACTACAATAGTTAGGTACTGTATAAATTATGCAGATATAAGTGTAACAAATTCTTCTTCTTATCATATTGGAGGTGTTGTCGGTAGTGCTATTAGCGCCACAAATGCTACAGAACAAATAAACAACAACATCAATTTAGGAGATTTTCATTCATCAGCAACTTTAAATGGCGGTGTTGTTGGTTATTCTGTTAAGGGATACGTACAGACTAATATGATGTGTGGGAATATGACAAGTTCTGGAGGACAATGTGGTGCAGTGTTTGGTTATAAAGACAATAGTGGAACACTTTATGTTTATGGAAATTTAAGTGTTGGAATTATAGCATCAACCTCATCTACAAATATTGTTCCAATAAATTATTCTGGTACAAACAATGCAAACTACCCAAATTACTTTGTTACAGAATTTAATAAAAATCCAGCAACAAAAACTGGTGTAGTAGCATCTACAAGTTCTGATTTAATTTGTACTGCAGATAATACAAGACCATCAGCAATTACAAATACTACATATTGGACAACAGATAATTTTGTTTTTAAAAAGGGTTATTACCCCTATCCTAAAGGTATAGAAAATACTGATGCTTGCTTATGTGCGGCTACTCCAGTAATATTAGCAAGTGGAAATACTTATAGTACAGTTTCTAGTACAGTACAATTAGGAACTGTTGAAAGTTATTTAGATGGTATAACATGGACAACTTCTTCATCTTCTATTATGAGGATAGATGTAGCACATGATAATAGTAGTGAAATGGATTATTATGTTGGTGTTCCTATATCTACAGGACAAGTCACATTAACTAATTGGAGAAATGGAAAAGCATATAAGAAAGTAAATTTAACTATAACTGGAACTGTTTAAAATTTAAAATTATGGCAAAATCAACAGGTAGACCTAAACCAGTCACATCAAAAGCTGGGATAACTAAAGATGGCAAGAGAAGATATGGATGTGGCGGAAAAATTAAAAAGTAAAAGACTTTATAAAATAGAATTGTATTTAATAAAGATCATATCTTATTTAATGGCTTTAGTATTTTTATTAAATACAGTTCTATCTTATTTTGATATAGATGTTCCTATATTATCCTATATTGGAAGTTGTTCTATACTTACTTTATTGTTTTTATACACATCTTCTTTTGTATTCAGATTTTGTGTATATCATAGAATACTGATACATTATATAACTATCAACTGGATATTGAATATAATTGATTATTACTATGGAATACCACTTAATGATAAAAACCTTTTTATACTATATATGATTATTACTGGCATAACAATTTGTCTTATAACATTATTTAAATATAAAAATGAAAAATCTAAAAAAGCTATTAAGCAGTCTGCTTAAGCAAATAGCAGATAATATAGATGCAGGTAATTCTGAAGTATCTGATGAACAAGCTATTAAAATAATGTCTGTTGTAGCACACAGGCCATTAAGTAAGGAACAGGCTTGTTCATATCTTAATATGTCAAGAAGTAAGTTTGATGAACTGATAAGGCAAGGAAAACTTCCAAAAGGTATAAAAAGGAGAGGATTCAGTGAGAAAGTTTGGTTTGAAGATGAGCTTGTGGTAAAGAATGATAGCCCTGACTAATTGATAGTCAGGGATTTTTTATTTTATAAAGTATAGTTTGCAGTCCCGTAAAAACTGTCGTAATTTTGCACTTGTAAGCTTACGGATAAATAGAGTTATAAACAATTAAACAAGTAAAAAATTATGGACGACAGTAAAGTTTTTATGTTTCCTGATGCTGCAAGAAGTTCAGCTATAGACCCAGGTTTATTGGCTCTCATTAACAACAATGGTGGTTTTGGTGGCAATGGCAATTGGATTTGGATTCTTTTCTTGTGGATGATTTGGGGATTCAATGGTAACAATGGTTTCGGTGGAAACAATGGTACAGGTTTTCTTGC